>Ga0129307_1000837_pt1 | contig 41086 bp, 45 predicted proteins | sample P1105metagenome_FD_94437 | JGI IMG/M metagenome (GOLD analysis project Ga0129307, IMG submission 94437) | Capybara group fecal microbial communities from Wisconsin, USA - P1105 metagenome | ecosystem: Host-associated > Mammals > Digestive system > Large intestine > Fecal | place: USA: Wisconsin...
ACAGAACTCATAATTGTATATTATAATTTAGATATGCTATGAAAAATAATAAGAAATTATCTTAAAAAAAAAGACAAGTATTTTTATTAAAAAAAAGCAAGACTTAATATATATAAAAAAAAGGAAAAAAATAAATTATTTAAAAAAAAGTAGAGGAGGAAAGAGGAATTAAATTAATCTCTAAAAAAATTAAAAGAATTAAGATTTATTTCAGAAAATATTTGTTTATTGTTTTCATAACCATTTGTTCGGAATTCAACTAAAAGATAATCATCACATCTATATATTACTTTTGCAGTTTCCACTACACAATCTGATTCAATATCTGTAAAACTAAATCTTTGCCCTACTTCCGCTTCAACAAGTTCATGCCATCCTACAAATTTTTCCTGTACCTTTTCTGAATGATTATCATAATATTCCAATGTAAATGCAATTGGTTCATTCGTTTGAGGTATTCTTTGTTTAGAACCTTTTAACATTCTTTTCAACATTGTTTCAATACTTTCATCATTTTCTTTTAATTCTTCTAACTCATTACGAAATTCTTTCGTTACTGTTATTGTTGTTCTTTCAATTTTCATCTTTTATCATCCTCCTATTTAATATTCTATAATTTCTTATATATAATGATTTTGTTTTTGAATATATAATAATACTTTTTAATAAAAAAGTATTACTAATAATCTATAAAAAAACCAACCACTAACAAAATAACTGGTTATAAAAATAACCAAAAAATGTTAGTGGTTGGTTATAAAAAAAACCAAGAAAAAAAACAGTAAAAAACATTAATGAATAATCTTAATAACTTCACTCAATATAAACACAAACAAACCACCAAAAATAGTAAGCATTATAGTCAAAGTCCACTTCAAAGTATTAATAATAGTACTTAAATTAGTAATTTGAGTCAATAATTGCAATTGAGTAGTATTAATACTATCCAAAATATCATTCAACTTATCATGTTCAACAAACAAAGTCTTCACTTTCTCCTCCAAACGAGTAATCTTCTCCTGATTAAGACAAGGATGAGAAGAAACCTGATGAGGAATCGTATGAACAGGAGTTACCTGATGAGCAACATTTTGAGGATTATCAATATTTTCATCCATAATCAACAACCCTCATCATTTTCCAATTCATAACATTTCTCATCATACTTTTGAGTGAAAATTTCCTTCGCAGTTTCCAATCTCTTCTCTTCTGACAATTGAGCTGCACCAAAACCTATGACAATTATGATTAACGGAGCAAGATATTGGTATTCAACTGGTAAGATATGTTCCACTTGTTCAATACTTAATGTTGAAAGATAAACAAATAATGCCCCTAAAAGAGTAATTATCCTACTTCGTAATTTATATGATTTTATTTCAGTCATTTTCTTCTATTGAACATACTCCCCTGTTTCATCAGTATAAATCACTTCATTAGCATCAGGAATATTCAATTCATTCCTCTTTGAATTTATAAACACTTGTATCTCAAGAACATATTCATTGAAACCTAATATAATATATAGAAAATTATTGATTTGTTGTAAAATATCTAAATAATCCATAATCTCTCCCCTATACCTTTTCGATTATACAGACACTTTTCTGACTGACATTTGATAGATAAGTTGACTGTAAGTCAAATGACCTTTCCTGCAAATGCCCACAGAAACCATTCCCACATTTATTCCCTAAACTATTCAATGCTCTTACTTTTGAATAAGAATTATTTATCTTATCCAAACATTCATAATGACCGAATATTTTACCAGTAGCAGAATTTCCTGACCCTTGATAGCCAATATGAAGAAGTATGGCAACATTATTTTTACATAATAATTTACTTAATGCCAAATATCTTTCTTTTTTTGTAGAACCTAAATCACTAAAGTTTTTCCAAGTAACTTTCAGTGTTTTTTTAGTTTCTTTTGAAACTTTTGCTATGCAAGTGTTTATTCCTTCATGTGATGTTCCACTTGTGGTTGTTGCACAATATTTTGCTAATGTTTGCTCATTATATTTTGTTATCCCTAATTTTTTCAGGCATTGGTGAATACCATGAGGGGCACAGAAATAGTTCGTACATTGACCTAACCTATTACAACCCTGTTCAAGAAAATGTGGAGAACTTGTATATGGGTCAGTACAATTGGATTTTTTTGTAGTATTTTTACTGGTTGATATAGATGTAGTTGTGGTTTTTTTAGTGTTTGTAGAAGTAGTTGTAGTATTTTTAATGTCTGATGAATTAAATATACAATAATTTGGTAAAGTATTATTATTCTTATAGTAAACTAATATTTTAGTGAAACAGTAAACATATAATTCAAACCTAACCTTAATTTTACTATTCTTTGTACTAACATAATTAGGTACTTGCCTATTTTTCTCAATATATTCAGATACCCTTTTTGCCATATCTAAATAATCATCCTTAACCACTTTCTCATTAATAACCTTACCTGATGGATTAGATGGTTCTTTCAATGATAATTTAGCAACAGAAGGGGCATTAATATTACTTACAAGTTTAGATAATAAATAAGTATATTGAGCAGGGGTAAATTTACTATTGTTTATTGTAGCATATGTAGGTAATTTTTTATTTTTCTCAATGAAATTCTTTATCTCAACAGATTCATTAAGAATATCTTTTCTAACGATTTTCATAAAAATTTTTAATTAATAACCTCCAAAACAGATTTTATGTTTATCCTTATCATATTCAACAAAATTAACACATTTATCATCTTCAATCTCTAAAGAACATTCATAAGAACCTTCTTTATAACAATTACAACAATATTTCTTTACTAATTCAGAGGTGGAATAAGAAATCATCATATACAATAAGAAAAATGATTAAAAAAAGAGGGAAAATACTAAATTATTCTTGTTTAAGAAGGAGAGGTGAATACTAGCTTAAAATCACCATTGCTATCAATCTCTGCACCAATATAATCAGGTAAATTGGATATTTGAACATACCCACTTAAATCAATAGCCTTACTACCCATTAACTCATAGGAAGTACCATTCCAAGTATACTCATCATAAGCATTAGGTGCAGGATCACCATTACTTACATAATACAAAGTATGGGTTCTTCCAGTTGAAGGTAATTGTGAGAAACTTGATTTGAATACAATATTGAACTCACTATTTTCTAAAGCAGTTACTCTAGAATCAATGGCATTTACAGTAGAAGTATCTGCCTTTCCACTTATATCTTGATGTTGTGTAAGATAAGTATTAGTGTCGACAGTACCATCATTCTTTAAAAGACCTGCGGTTGAACTTGTTTCAACAAAAATTAATGAATCACTACTACTATTCCCATCATTTGTCAAGTCAGAAGTTTTAGTAGGGATAGTTGGTTTGTTTTCAGTGGTAATGTTCCCATTAGAATCTGTTACAACATTTTTAGATGCTTGTGCAGTTCCACTTATCTTGATTTTACCATCGTTTTGAATATTTCCATGAGTATGTGAAGCAGGTGTTCTTGCATCAGATAATCTACTATCATTATCCTTTACAAATACATTTGTCCCATCTCCATCATTGGTTAAGTCAGAGGTTTTAGTTGGAATATCGGAACTATTTGCCTTGTTATCTAATGCTCCTTTCACCAATTTAGATTCAACTGGATTTGTACTGTTTGTTACCCAAGTTGAATCCACAATAGTTTTATTCGCTTCTGCTTCAATATTTGCAAGTTTAGTTTTTTCAGAGGTGGTGTAATCTTCAGTAGATAAACCTTTACCACTAACATTATCTACTTTAGAATTTAAATCAGAATTTATACTATTTAAAAGAGTTTTAATCTCTTTTGCATCAGGGATTTTCCCTTGCAAAGTATTTATATCTTGAACATCTAATGAACCTGCAAAATCAGAATCTGTTAACAGACCCATTAACTGAATAATATTAACTGTGGTGTTGTTTTTATTTATTACTTGTTTTGTCATATGTTTTTATAATTTATATATAATAATTATCTTATCTTAAAACTGGAATTAGTAACAGTAACATCTCCATTCTCATAGAAATTAATGCTTGTTACTAAATCACCAAAGAAATTATCTAAATCTCCCCATGTAACCCATTCAGGTAAAGGAATAATCTGCACTACTTTTTCATCATGGTAAGCATAACACTTACCATCCTCAATAACAAATGAATTAATATTTTTCCTTAATTCCTTAAACAAGAAATCATAAATATCAACATGATATTCATCCCAAATCCTATCATGGTGATTATTACATTCTTCTTTTTCAGAAGGTTTAGGTGGTTTTGGAGGGTGGGAATGTGTTAAATGGAATCCTCCATTGAAATCATGATGGTAATGGTATTTTCCATGATGTGGAAAACAATCATGATGAGGTAATGGTCTGTATTCCAAGTATCCTCCTCTTCCTATTGGAATGATTAATTCATTTGTTGTTATCCTATTATCTTCTTTAGTACCATATAGGCTTACTTTTAAGAAAGTTCCTTCTATGGCTTGTGAGGGTATTGTTACATTATTAGTTTCCTCATCAAAAGGTATTCTATATATTTTTGAGGGTGTTTTAATTATACAATATTTCATATATTCTTCCCATTCTTCTGTTAGTTTAAATGAGAACTGGGGATTTGTATCGTTTTGGTAGATTATTTCTTCAGGTTTTGTTTTTATGAGTTGGTTTCCTCCAATAAAGAAATTTACTATCATTTTTTAATCTCATCATATATATTTTCATATACAATATAGGATTTATTGTTTTCAAAGTTTTCACCTAAAATTAATCCATAATCTTGGTCTGTATCCATATAAATATGCACCATAATCTCATCACCTAACTTGATGTTTGTTTCAATAAAGTCAAAGTTTCTGTTGTATTGTCAGTATAAGTTACAACAACACTAACAGTAGTAGCATTGTTCAAATCAGAAATGTTATGATTATGTGAAGAACTTGCATAATTGTGTGTATGATTTCCTGATGCATATGAACCAGTGGTTTCGCTTATTGTTGATGGTCTTTTTGTACTAGTTGACATAATTGATTTAACTCCTAAACGTTTTTATGCTGTTCTTTTCCATACATACACTGAAAGGTAGGGAGGCATGTTTTTACCAGTTCCATTGCTTCCTTGTGTAGCTGTGTATTGTCTATGGTGAAAACTTGAATTTCCAGTATCGAGCTGCCCATCTACCAATCTGTTCCCACTGCTACTATATGCTACTCTTGTATTGTTTGCAGAATCCTTACTACTTGTTACAAAGTATTCTCCAGTTGTGCTTACTCCATGATGGTGAGAAACAAGTGTTGCATCTGCGCTTCCCCCGGTTGACCCGGCACTATATGTTGAACCACTAGCAAGAAGGAATCTGTCTTGTATCTGTTCCCATGTTCCTCCAAAAAGAGTTTGGGGGGATGTGGAATTGACAGACATGTAAATACTACCAACGGGATAAATTTTTTTCCAAAACTCTGACAAAAATGCCCCTAATGGTTGTCCCTCTCCTTGTGGATAACCTTGTGCTGAAACATTATATATTTGCACATCACTATCATCATTAGAAGATAAAAATGCTTCGTGAGTATGATTATTATCACTTTTTCCATCAACCAATGTTTTCAGTTCTTTACCTTGATTCGCAGATAGGGGAACATTGTTTGTACTGGTAGTTAGATTATCGACAACATCTGATTTTTGAAGAAAATTAAAACTATGAAGTTTAGTTATTAAATTATCTACTGTAATCTTGAGTTCACTCATATATTATTCACCCTAAAAAATAAGTACAATGTAGATTTAACCAATGTCCTTTGGGTACAGTTATTGCATTACCATTGGCACTATACCTACTCAAACCGATTTCACCATATGAATTAATCTGCATAGTCCAACGATAATTGTTACTTCCTTGTTGTACAAAATTTTCTGTTTTTGATGGTGCAAAACCATCAGGTAATATACATATAAAACCATCATCACTTATATTAAAAACTTGAGCATCACTACTACTTGTCCTTGTTAATGCCCCTCTTATATGTACAATATTACCTATTTTCCTAACTTGTGGTTGATAAAAATCAGAATACTTCTTGACTGTACTTTGAAATATAGTAATATTTTTCCATCCACTATCCTTAATCTTATTCTCAAGGTTAGTTGTTTTAGTGGATAAATTGGAAATGTTATTGTTTACTTGTTGAAATTGTGTAGTTAGTGTTGATTGATTTGTCCCAAGAGTAGTATTTATTTCCAATATGGAATCATTAAATTCTTCTTGTGAAGTGTTCAAATCATTAATTAACTCAACAATGTCCTGATAAGTTAATCCTTCATCAGAATTTTCAGTATTAATAATATTAAAACAATTATTAGAAGAATTTACAGGAACAGACCCACTAGTAATATCTTGAACCACATTTCTTATTTTTTCACTTATAACCTCATCCTGATGTCTACTTATATAATTTAAGGTATTCTTTAATTCATTGTATTGTTCATTATTTACAATACATATTTTATCATTTTCCCCATTAGAAACTAAACGGACACAACAACAATCCAATTCTTCCAATTCTTCTTTAGTTATATTAACATAATATTCAGTCATAATATCCTCCAACTTTTCTTTAGGTTCTTGTAGTGAAATAATTTCCTAAAAGGAACACATCATCTCCATTAATAGAGGAACTGTTCACAGTAAAATCACTATCCATAAGCAAATTCACATCTGAATAGGATTGTTCCCTACCTTCACTATTATTTATATCCCTATATAATCTATAACCTAATGCAAGACCATTATCAGTTAAATTAGGAGTATACCTTACAATAATCTCATCCCCATCTGATAGAGTTGAAATCTTATCATTCAAAGTAATCTTATTATTCAAATAATCTACTGTAAAGTCAACATCCTCAATCAACTCAAAATTATCATTAGAAAATTCATTTACAGTAACCTTACGGATATTATCACGAGGAGGAACTTTAGTATATATTATATTTTCAATAGAACTCTTTTCAACTGTACTTAATTCCCCACACTTATTCATTTTTTGCTTATCTAAAAATATGGAATTATCCATTTTACGAACCTTATAATATTCTTTCCATAAATCCATTTTAAGTGGGAAATCTGTAATGTCTAAATCCCTACACCACAATGGGTTATAATGTATCTTCAATTCACCTTCAGGAAGAGATGTTGGATTATAAAAAGTTAAACTTTTATTCCCATAATCCATCATAAAATGTTGAAACTCATTATAATCATAACCTACCAATTCAACAACCAATTGTGTATCTTCTGTATTAATTACTGAACTGTTCTCAATAATTTGTACAGTATTACCTACATTTAAAAAGTTTGATAAAATATAATTTTCAGAGGAATCTTCATATGTTCCAGTTACATTAAAAATGATTTGATTACCATCAATAGTATAATCATCCCCTTCAACAAGAGAAACCATATTTGTTTCAGTTATAGATTCATCTTCAGGGTCATCATAATTATAAATAATATGCACTCCTTTCACAACATCAATATTATTCATAGGTTCTAAAGATTTATCATAAGTGAAAACTGCTTTTGAATTATCAAGAGGTGTTAAATCAGAATAATCAATATGAATATCATCTGTACCTATACTAACACTATTTAAAGGATATGCAGGATAATCAGGTAATAATAACTCTAGATTAGAATCACCCGCAAAATAATAAACATATTCATTATCAAGATTTTTAAAAGGTAAAATATATATTGGAATTGCTTGATTCCTTAAAAAATCGATGAATTCTTGGTCTTTAACAGTACCATCAGTATTAATTATATAATTTTGGATTGCATTATTGGTATTGTAAGAAATATTTGAAACATTCCGTCCTTTAATTTCACTCTCATAATATAATATAAATGGTCTTAATACTTCTTTATTATTCACTTTAACTAATGTAATTCTTTCAATAGCATCTCTCTCATGAATAATATCTACCTTAACAACCCCATTATTCTTAACTTCTGCATCAACATTAATTTCAGACCAAATACAAGCAGGTAACATTCCTTCTTGGTCAGGATGATAATATAAGGTTCTACAATAACCATTATATGAAGGACTTTTAGTTAAGGTAAATGTAATATCCTTTATTTGTCTTATTTCAGGGGCTTTAAGATTATTAGACCCACTAACTTGACACCATTTGAAATTAGAATTAACCTTGTTAACCCAAGAGGTAATTTTAGCATTATCCCCACTTAAATGAGTAGTATTTGCAAAATCAGTTAGAATATTCTTGAAATCAGATTGATATCCAGTGTAATCTGAAACAATATTATCATCAATTTCTAATTTCAAACGGACTTTAACAAAGGTATGGAATTTGTTGAAATCAATACGATTACTTCTTCTAATCCCATTAACTACATGATTGTTATCTGTCATATTTGTATAACTGTCAAAATCCATCCAAGTGTTAGAAGTAACATCAAATATTTGCCAAGTATATTCTCCAATATTACAATTGGATTGTTCATCTAAAGTATAATCACATTGGATAGATTCATAGAAATTACCTAAAAATGGTTTGAATTCAAGGTAATAAGTATTTTTACTATAATAATTAACAGTAATTGATGGGGTGAAATAGTTTGTTTTTGATGAGGGTTTGGTTGAAGGAATATATTCTGTTGTAGTTTTAGTACCTGTTTTAGGTGCAATGTATACTTCAAAACCGAAGTTTACAGGGGCTTCGGCAAAACCCCAATCATAATAATGACTACCATAACATTTTTCTTTTTTACCATGAACAATCCAAGTTTTCCCATTATCTTCAGATAAGAATGTTTCACCATCATAATATGCTCGTTTCCTACTGTTACTGAAACAAGTGGAAGCCCAACCTGCTATCCAGTAACATTTATTGAAATTAGATAATGGAGAACGGATAACTAAAGCATAGGTTGTTCCTTTAGTAACTTTTGCAGGTTTCTTAAATGTAAAATTCACCATTCCTACACTTGAATGATTGAATTTTTGTTCTGTACGAGCCAGTACCTTTGAAGAAGGTTTCTTATTTTTACCAGTAACAGTCCTTAACTCAACAATACAAGGAGATACACTATTCTTATCCCCCTTCATCTTGAAAACTACCTTACGAAGTTCACCAGTATGCTCTGCCTTAAATGTTTGAGCCCTGCAAACACTTGGTATAGAGGTATCATCAGGATTTTTCTTCCATTTATTCTTTACATTATAGTTTTTATTCCTATTATATCCTATATACCAAACACTATTGTTGTTCCAGTCTTTATAAGGTCCACTACATTTTGCATCAAGGGTTAGTTTTCCAAATTGGTCTGTTTTTGTTGTTACTTTTTTAGTTGTTTTACTGGTAGTTTTGACTTTATAGGATAATTTTGTGGAAAACTTTTTTTGTTGGGTATGGGGTAATATTGAATGATTTATATTTCCATTATTAGTTTCTTCAGAAATTACAGTCAAATCACTTGATTCTAATAATAGAGAGTCATCATAAATATTTGCAGTATTTCTTCTTATATCAATCCTATCATTAGATTCATCAAAATCAAGATGATATATTTCAGTGGTAATATCTGATAAGTGGTAAGCAGAATCTAAATTACCTAATTTTAACCTATCTTCATCAGATGTTAGTTCATTCTTATTTACTTCAATTACTCCATAGGATTTAGCAATATCCATATAATAGGGTGGATAGAACCTTTTACGAGTTTCAGGGTCTGTTTTATCCCATAATTCTAATATCTGTTGGTATAAATATGAATCATTTTTACAAAATTGGTATAATAAGTCAGTAGTTACTTTTCTTTTATTTCCAAAGTTTTCAGACCCTATATTTTTATATTCAGCAGGACAATTTCCTGTCCCTTTATCACAATCACTCATAATTCTTTATCTTATTCCTCCACACATTCCTCATCATTTTCATCAGTATAAGATTTTAAGGTGAAAATATATCTTAATGATAATATACATGAATCAGGTATGTTCAAAGTTTCATGTATATCTCTTGATATTAGAATATTATTTGAGGTTTTCACTCCTATTTCATTTGTATTATTCAAATCTCTCCCACTTAACCCTGTTTTAGATAATATTAATTGATTATTTTCTCTGTTACAACTTATCTCAATAGGAGATATTGTCATATTATCTAAATCTTCATCAGATTCTGAAACAGTAGCAGAATTAGTTGAACCAATGCAAATATATTTTATATACTCTTCATCATTTTCATTAATCCATTTTTTAACAAAAAATTCCAGTCCTTTTGTTGTAATGAGGTTATGGTTTTTCAGGTGGAAATCATAATCAATGAACATATTTTGAAATTTAATATTGAATATGTATTCCCCATTAATTTGAAATTGATTAATCATATTATCTCTTCAAATCCTATTGTTTCTTTTCTAACTAACTTTAAATCTTTATATTCAAATATTTCATTATTAGTTGTTTCAAATATTATTTTAAAAGAATCAGTATTAGGAGGGGTTATAAAATTATGGTGGAAAGTGAATTCATTAGTGGTTTGTACAATATCTAATTCTTCAGTATCTAAAATAGTTTCCATATTATTAACAATACCTTTGAATTGGATATAAGTATGTATAAATATATTAGTATTTATATCCTCACAGGAAGAACTAATATTATCATTCCTGAAAGTTACTAATAGATTATACCAACAATCCTCCTTAACAAAGGTATCAATATATACCTCATAATAACTCTCATCTTCTCCATGATTATTTGTACTGTCAAAATAATTCTCTAAATCAAATAATAAAGAAGTATTCAATTCTAGATAATTTGAAGAATTATCGAAATCATAGGATAAATTAAAATAAGCCTTCCTTGTTAATGGTAAACTTTTATCAATTAGTTGTTGGAATATATCATTGTTTTTAAACCTTATATTTGAGGGTAAATCATTGTAACTAGCATAAATATCATATACACAACTGTTATAATCTTCTTTAGTAGTCATGTACACAGCATCAGAATCTACAATTGTAACTCTTTTTAAACTCACTTCTGAAAAATTAAATTCAACATCACACTCTAAAACAATATTGATTTTCATACCATTTTCTCGTGTAATAATCTCTTCCTCAAAATAATATTTACCCTCTTCTATTTTAGAAGGAGTGGGAGTAAATGAATCTTCATAATGACATATATCATTCTTATCAAAATAGTAAATCCTATAACCAAATCTATGATTATCTTCCTCAAAATCAGTAATCCTATTTGAATCTATACTAAAGGAAAGGTTATATTTTGCTGAAGGAACTATGAATAAATTATCTACAATTACTGATTCATACCATTCTGTATCTTCACGAATTATCTGATTACTAACTCCTTGAACAATATTAGTCTTATTAACACTAAACTCTTCAACAGTCTTACTTTCATAATTATCCAACGGGCAAATATAACTCACATCAGATACACTTAATAATCGTTTTCTATTTACTAAAGTGGAATTAATACCATAATGTTTCCACAATTCTAAAACAGGGAAATAAGTCTTGTTGAAATGACTGACATAATATTTCATTCGTTCCATATAATGATAATCATCTTCTGTCAAACGATTATTAAAAGGAGGTAAAGTCTTTCTATAATAATCAATTAATTGTGAACAATTACTAGTAGAATATTTTGGTTCAAATCTCAATCGAGGAACATTAACCAATTTTCCTATAAGGTCTAAACTTTCATCATGGTCGAAACAATCATAGAACTCATTATCAAACCCACTATATCTTTTAACAATTACTTTATCCCTTTCTTCACAAGACTTATGATACTTATTGAATAATGTTACTCTAAAATCATAATTATCTTTCAAATATCCCTCTTCATTAAAATCCTCATTATTCAATAAGATACGATAAACATATTCATCCTTATTAGGGTCTGCTACATATACTGGGGAATTATACCTTGTAACCTCATGATTACCAATATAATCATATAATTCTACTGTACTTACCTTTGTAGAAGTATCAGTGTAATCATAAATCCTTTCAAGGAAATCTACTTGATAGATGACTTGATTATTCTTAAGAATTTCAATCATCTTAAGATTTTCTTTATGTACTCTAAAAGTTAAATATTTAGAATAACTTATTTCCTCTAAATCAATCCTAATCTGATTATTATGCTTCAAATCAACACTATAATCATTTTCAGGGAAACCTTTTAAGAAATGATAATCATCCCAAGTCTTGACTTCCAATACAAAATTATCATGAGGTATTACTAATAATTTATCTTCAGGGTCAATATTAACCAATTCAGTAATTTCTTGACCTGTTTCTTCATCAACTGATTTAACATATTTTTTTCTAGTAGACCCTTTATAAACCCATTCAAAGAAATCAGTATCATCTGTACTGAATGAAGTATGATATAGTAAGGCATCATAACTTACCACTTGGTCTTTTTGGATTAAAGGATTCAGATAAATATTAATCTCTTTAATATATCTCACAAGAACCTTGAAGAATATACTATATTCATATGGCTCTGTTTGTTCCTTATGTATTTGCAAAGGTTTCTCAAGAATTGGAACCCATTCAAGCATTTTAATCATATGTCTCTTATCCAATTCCTGATTATTAAGGACTTGTAATGTTCTACTGAAATTAGAATAAGGATTTTTATCTAACCAATGTGGAAATAATTTTTTAGTTTCTTCTAATCTATTTAACTTCAAAACACATTCCTCATTAACAAGTAATATCCAATTCCCCTTGCATCTTCACAATAATGTTACCTGAAACACATTTTTCCTCATCATTTATACATATATGTGTATTATATCCATCATTATCAGAGTCATGTTCAAATATTTGGATATAACTTAAAGTTGCACCATCCTTATATGCTTCCAATTCTATATGTCCTCCATACAAATCAATATTCTCTAATTTAAAATTGGGTTGTTTTGTCTCAAAAAGGACATTACCATCAGAATTAATAAGTTTCATAATAAATCCATCATTATCAGATTGAATCATATAAGGATAATTAGAATAAATCAATGGACTAATTGCTCTTTGATAATGGCTTCCATGTAATTTATTATCCTCAACATCAAAATGAACATTATATTCAGAACTTAATGTTGCAATATTACTAAATTCATTAGCATACAAGAAATTATCAATATTTTTCACAGTATCCTTAAAATCAATACTACGAACTTCAGGGACTTCATTCCCAACAAATAATCCTAACTGAAAAGGTATAAGGTCATCTCCAATTGATAATCCTTTATAATATCGACCATTCCTACGATAACCTCCATCAATATAAACTCTAATTGCATTTTCAACTAATGATTTAACAGTATCCTTATCCAATTCACTTGAACTGATAGGATTATCAATATCAATATTCACAGTACAATCAATATCAATTAACCTTTCAACTGCCCCAGTAACAAGAATATCATCATCAAACAATTCAACATTCCTTAAAAGTTTTTTCTGAATATCATCAATAATCCAATCATCAGAAGGGTCAATTATTATTTTAAGGCTACCTGCACCATCCCATAATGGGACTAAACGATACCCATCAATTCCATCATAGTAAGAGAAAAAGAGTTCATATGCCTCTTTAGTACCTTTAATATATGAATAAATCCTGTTACGAAGCAATACTCTATATTCATCATCAGAATATGCTTCTCTTCCACCACTACTTCCTTTTGGATTAGTTACAGAAACACCATTCAAATCACAATACTCAAGAGTATATCTATCCACTCTACTATTATATCCACTATTTGAGGATATTGCTTCAACATATACTGTATCAGTACCTCTTAATATCACCACTTCTTCAGTTGTATAATATGATTTCCCTTTATTATTCGTACTTACAATAGTTCCTTTTGGAATAATGAAATCTTGAGAATTGTTTGTAGTGTTAAGAATAAATCTTAATTCTACACTTGACTTTTGTGCTTGAGGTCTTGGTATACCATACCGATTTCCCATTACATCCAATTCAGTACCAACTGCCTTATCAATATCATTACTATTATAAATTTTAGTCATATCCTTATACTGTTTAGCATCTTTGTAGGCATATATTGAAAAAAACATCACAAACATATTCTCTATATCCTGCCTATTTTGGATATAATCTAAAAACCTTTCATCAGTACTTGTTAAGTGGTATTGGTAACTATCTTGAAGCATTTCTAAAAAGATTTTATCATAATCTTTCTCAATATAATTTATACCTCTCATCCTAATTGACCTACCTCTACATTATTAAATACAATCACATTACCTGCACCATCATAACTTCCGAATAGACCAAAAACCAATCCTAACTGTGTAGGTATAAAATTATTTGTCTTTAATACATAAGAATAAGTACCTTCTTCAATAAAATCAAAGGATAATGTTTTTAACTCAAAGATAATATAATCAGCAATGAATGTAATTTTCATCCTATGAATATCGTTAAGTCTGATAATTTCAAAATCATCTATACTCTCATAATTATCATCTATAAATTTGTTCAATCCTACTTTAATATAATGAATCTTATCATGACCCCAATTATGATAAGACCCGTTGGAATCCATAAAAATCTGATAAAATTCATTACCACTAGCAACATATAAACCAGGTTGTTCAAAACCATCTTGTGTATAGAAATCAGTTTGAATATAAAAACCATTAGAAATATCTATATCATTCAAGTGATTACTAACATCCACTATTTCATGATTAGACCAACCAATAACTGTTCTCTTACAAGCAGGTTTATTATTATCTGTTAAAAAAGTTTCATAAGTAGAAGTCCCATTAGCACCATCCTCAATCTTAAATTTCAAACCATCCCACATATCTATTTGATTATTAATAAAAACATCATATTTATCCTCAATAATATAATATAATTTATCTAAACCCGCAGTTATGGATAATACTTTGTTTATTAATGTGGTTAATCCTTCATTTTTATTAGCAGTAACTCCTTTTATATTTAAATTATCTGCAAGTAATTCTTTCATTGATAAATAAATTGAACTCAAACTCATAACAACATATCCTCAATAATATTACCTATTTGAGAGTCTATATATGCCTTAATAACCTTATTCTGTACTGGATTAGTTGAACTTGAAGAAATAACTGAATCAATTGTTAGATTAGATAACTTTTGTTTTTCGGCAGTAGTATAATCTTCAGTAGATAAACCTTTACCATTAACCTTATCCACCTTATTAGCAAGTAAATTATCCACTTGAGTAATAGTATAATAATTAGAAATTACAAAATTAACACTACCAACATGTTCCCAACGATTATTCTTATGAACATACTCCTCAAAAATATTATCAGTTAAAGGAGTATCACTTGCAACAAGATACAATACATTATCATCAATATTTGAAGAAGGTAATGATTGAACAATTTGAACATACTCATGTCTTTCCAACAAATCAATATGCTCATCAATCTCATCTAACTTATCAGACAATAAAGTATCAAGAACATCACCATTCTCATCAATAAGAAAAATATGTCCTGTATCATGTGTATGAATCAAAGGAGATTTATTAAGCAATGCAGAATAGACTGCTCCACTTGTAACTGGTTTAAGATTACCTCTTTCAACAATTTGAGTAATCTCTAAATTAGCACCATCTTTTACTGTAAAATAAGTAGGAGATTTGTTTTGAGTATAAGTGATTTTATATTGTAATTCCAACCCATTTCTTGAAACAGGAACAATATCCCTAATACCTACTCCTTCATTACCAGTATCCCCTTTCTGACCTCTAACATTCCCAAGGTCTATACGATTATCATATTTACTCATTCATCCACTCCATACCATAATTTATCATCAAGAAGATAAAATCGTCCATCAACACCTTCTATAAATAAATGAATTTCACCAATCTGGATATTATTCGGTTTGTTCTGATTATTACCTGTAAGTATATAAATATCCTCTTCAAAAGATTCTAACACATAAGACTCATTAAACTTATATGAAATATAATTATCATTATGAGGAACTAGATATAATTTATTCCTTTCATCATTAGAATATTCAATACCTTCAACAGTTTCAACAAACTCCCCAATCCAAATATTATCTTGAGCATTACCTGAACTATCAATCACATATAATAAACCATCATCATCAACATGGAAATAAAAAGGAACACTAATGAACTCAAAATACTCACTAACACAACCATTAAACAAAGTATTCCCATGGAATTCAAAATGAATATTATTCACCTGAACCAATTCTTGAGGGTAATACTCAAACTCTAAAACACCAAAACTATTAGTAGGACCAGTAACCCCTACAAAATCATTGTTAATATAAACATATATTATCTCATTACTCAAACCTTGACCGTATTCAGAGCCAAGATACAATCTAACCTGTAAATGTGATTCAGAAGAAGCATAAGGTTGATTATACGAAAAATGAATAAAACTTGAAGATTTATGAGAATCAGTGGAAATTACAAAACTACCATCCACAAGGTCATTAGTGATACTTAACACCTTGAATTCAACTAAAAAACTATTTGGTTGCCCTTCATAATCAAACACTTCCAAAGATTCCACTTCATAAACCCTTCTCATTCTTTCTAAACATTCACGAAAATACTGTTCAATCTTATATTTCACCATATAACTCTTATTCTCTTTAAGTAAAGTATAAGATTGATTCCCAAATATTTCATAAGTAGGGTTTCCATATCTATTCAAATAGTTCCAACTGGTTAAACAGGCAATTATGATTCCAACCTGAAGACTGTGGAATTCAGTAGCATGGACTAAATCCCCATTTTCCAACCATAAATCCCAACTACCATTACTACTTTGAACAAGTCCCATATCCTTATTTAAAGTGGTATAATTCTTTTTTTTTGAATCAGGGATTTCAATAAAATTTTCCATAAAAACGTTCTTCCCACTTATTCATTATAATTCTCTTCATTAAGATTATTTTCTTCAACTAAATTATCAATCCTATTGTTCAGTTCTTCCAAGAGTATATTATAATTATTATCTTTAATGTTTGCTTCAGTAGTTTTCACATAATTTGTTAATTCAGGTGAGGAATAAGGTACTCCATTAACAAAAACTTCAGGTGTTTTAATGTTTATCCTTTGGCTTGTTATACTAATACTGCTTTCCCCAACAACTAAATTAATTTCCCCATTATGAATATTTTGCTTGAACTTATCACTATTTTTAAGGTTAAGACAGGTGAATAAAACTTTCTCATCGGAAGTACCAGTCCAACGAACATCTCCTACAACCCCATATATCTTATCATATGGTTCAAGACAACTACCATATCCTTTTTTAGGGTCAGTACTCATAATCCCTTGTGGCATACAGTAAAATCCAATATTCTCCCCAAGAACTTCATGGGATAAATGGCAAGTGTATTGTTCATTTGAATCAAGTATACGAACCAATACCTTATCTGCATAAGGATAATATTTAAGTATTTCACATAAGAAAAGATTGGACTTATCATGTGCTTGTTGAATACGATTGTTCAATTGAGGATTCCTACTGACAATACTATCCATTAATGAGGAAGCATCATTCCTTGTAGTTGTTATATCTAAAACTTTACGAGCCATAATTTAATTTGCTTCAGGGTATTCTGAATCTTGTGTGGAATTATCATTATTGGAGGAATCTTCATTCTCATTATCCATATTATCTTCTTGACTTTCATCTGATTCTTCAGATTCCTCTTCATTACTTCCTGATGGACTGTTTGAATCACCACTACCTAATGATGGTGGATAATCAACTAATGTTAAACTAATAATATACTCCTTATCTGCACTACTCTCTGAATTTGATTTGATAATATAATAGCATCCATCAATAAAGAATTTAGGTAAAAACACATGACACCAATTACCAACCTTAAATTCATTATTACCAATCACTTTAAGGTCAATTTGATGCCCATCTTTCCTCATTGCTTTCCCAACAGTCTTATAACCAAAACGAATTGCTTCTTCAAGAGTAGTGATAGGAACTTCTTCATACTGACTTTCACTTTCACCAGTAAAATTATCTGAATCCGAGATATTACTATAATCTATATTATTTACATCAGTAGAGGAATCTCTTCCTCCGAATAATCCAAAGAAACCTCCATCATCATTTTCAGAGGATTCCTCTTCCTTCTCTTCTTGTTGAGATGCTCTATATTGTTGTGCTTCTTCACTATTTTTAGGGATTCTTTTTGTCGCTTGAACTTCTGTTTTCCTTTCACCGAACAATTCCTTATGTTTAGTGAAACTGAATTCCAATTCATTCTCACCATTTTCTCCCCATTTGATTGAGAAAGTATTATATATTTCAGGGGTGTAATCTGAAATGGTTACACTATCATCAACAACATTAATCCCTTCATATGCTTTAAGTACAGTATCAGTAGGAACTTCTATTGTCTTAACAATTACACAATCCCCTCTTTGAACCATACTTGCTTCACCATCCCATCCTTTAAGGAGGTCGCAACAACTTTCCCAACCACTCATCACCTGTTTTTCTTTTTGTGAGGCATTATCAGAATTATCTCCATTACCACTTCCCCCATTGAGAATTGCTTCACCTACTTCTTCACAAGTATCTCCATAAGCATAATAAACATATTCTTTATTTTCATCACAATATTCTTGGATAGTATATTTCCCATCCAATTCACTCCTACGAGGTTCAGGAGTAAAATTATCATCATGAGCAATTGGTACTTTCTTATTTTGTATAGCATCCATACTAAAATATTTTGAACTAGTACCTATAGATTTGGGCATACCAAAGAAAACATAATCACACCCCCCTGCTTTTACCATCTTACAGACACTATCAAAAGTTCCTATACATACCCCATTAACTATGAAAACACCAATATTACCTTTCCCTTTCTTTAAATCGGTTTCAAGGTTAGGTGTAACCCCTATGTTTTCAGCAGTATGTCCTGCGGATTCCAATACTTCACATATCTTATTAATACATTCAGTATCCCCATTACCTGACTTGTCTGAACCTACAATATAATGACTCATAAGAAAAAGATTATAATATTTTTTTAGGAAAAATAAGGATGTGCATCTACAAAGGACAAATCCCTTGTATCAAGATACAAATCCATAAAGGATAATTTGAATTCTACAATATTTCTTTCTTCAATTAATCTTGCTCTTGAAATAATTAAATCAAAATCATTCAAATCCCAATGTTCAGGGGCTAAATACTGTTTGAGGGTGAGTTTTAATTCTTTATTTGAAACATCTGCATAACTTACCATAACTTAAAACCTCAACAACCTAATGTATTAGTAGTACCACTTTTCCCTATATTTGAACGGAAACATAAATCTACATTATACCATTTACCATCAACTTTCACTGCATTAAAATAATGATTATTCCCATGTATAATTACACTTGTAATCCCACAAACATCAAAACAACATTTCAGTAATTTAGATGAATCTGCACAATTGATAGCATTACGATGTTTAAACACATCTTCAACACATTTATAATAAGGATTATCTGCATAACCACGATAACCCCAACCATCACGAAGTTTCTTAACTACCTCACAAGCAGTCTTGCATCCTTTAACATACTCTGCATAATTAGTACCAGTTTTACCAATCGCCTTCATATACTCTGTTTTAGAGTCAATATCATCAGGTATATACCCAGTTTGTTGAGTAGCAACTACCTTATATGCAGCGGATAATTCAAAAGTGGTGGTGCAATCATCAAACTTACTGCTTTGTTCAAGACTTCCATTAGAATCACTACTTCCTCCTGAACCATCTCCATTAGTAATATTACTCCAACTAATCACATCATCATTTAATCCCTCTACATCTATGATAGGGATTAATCCATAGGATTTAATTACTTCTGCAAGAATTACACTACGAGGAAGATTATTGAAAGTTAATTCTTTACTATTATCTTCAAGACAGTAACCATAATCTTTAAGGTCTATTTCAGTTGAACTTTGACTGTGTTTCACATCAGTTACAAAACCAAATAATCCATCATCAGATGCACTTCTACTATATAATTTAGGAGATTCTTGTGATATCCCTTCATTATTACTTCCTTCATCAATATTTCCTTCTTGATTATCTGATTGAGTTTCAGTATTTGTGGAATTTTCTGTATTTAATCCTAATTCCTCTAACTGTTCTTTGGTTGGGTAATGTTCTCTTCTCTTTTTTTCTTCTTCAGGAGTACCTAATTCCTCTAAACCAGTATCACTAAACTGTTTATCGGTAGTCCTACGAATTTTTAACTTGCAAAGAACCCCTTTATAGATAAATTTATAAATATCATTATAAGTTTCTTTTGAGTAAGGTATTTCTAATTTCCCAGTACCAGTAGGACTATCATAGGATTTATCAAATGAAACTGAAGATATTTCCTTAAAAGGAACAATTTCCATAATTTTACCTTTATGTATATGGAATTCTTCTTCATCTTCAGTATCTTCTTTTTCTTGTTTTTCCTGTTCCTGTTTTTCTATTTCTTCTTGAGATAATTCTTCAGAATTTTCATCTTCTTGTGAATCATTATTCTCATCATTAGTTTCATCAGGCATAATTAATAAAAAAAATTAGATTATTGGTAAATATTTTCCTATAATTTTATATTTTACCATTTTAACCACTTGCAGAATCATTACTACTTGCATCAGAGGTCTCACCATTAGGATTATCCTCATCTGAAGAGGATGAATTAGAAGAACCTTGTGGGGTAGATGACTGGTTTAGATAAGGACTGACATAATCCTGAAAGAATAATTCATCGGTACGATATACTTCAAAATAAGGTACGGTTAAAGGAGTGCCGATAGGAGTAAAATCAGAAAGACTTTTCAAAGAGTCAAGATTATCTAATTCTCCCACTTCTGCTTGAGTATCACTATTATCATTCATTGACTTCCTCCATATGGATTATTATTCATAGTTGCTTCCTCCCCATCAGGAGTATGAAACTTGCGAGGGTCTCTTTCAGATTCATCTGATTCAGAAGTTTGAGGGTTAGTGTAAACTTCTTTCCAATCAATCCCATTAGGATTAGGAGTTTTAGTGGAAGGGTAAATAATTATATCATCACCTCTAACCCTCTTATCGACTGGGGGAATCTCCTTAATCTTGACATCAATCTTTAAACTATGAGGGGATGATTGAGGATGAACCTTACTTATCTTAACTTCCCCATTAAACATATCCCCCATATAAGGACTCATAATCTTACAAGATTTATTCATCAATGTTAAAAAAACATCATCATACTCATAAGGTTTCAAAGGATTCAAATCCAAAGTGGTGGAAAAATTAAATTCTTTAGGAAGATACTGCCCACGAGAAACATATTCCCCTCCACTCATAATTTTAGTACGAATGAATTCCCTTGATGGTAAATTATCGCTCTTCACTTCATCAGGAAAAAAGAGGAAACCATCAATTTCAACACCATAATCCAAGAACCCTAATTCTGAATTGGAAACCATTTCAGAAACAGTTAATTCAGTTTCAGAAGGAGTATGCTGATAATACTTATCTATATACTGAACCATCCTATAAGAAACCTCCAACTCCTTTAACCTTATTATATCCAAATGCTCCTATGAACATTTTTTGTGCTTCATCTTGAGTCATATTCCTTGCATCAATAGGTACACTACCCTCTCCGAAGTTATTATTAATTATCATAGACTGGTTAGTGTTCTGATGATTATATGTTTGAGCAAGGTTCTGTTGAGTAGTTAGACTTTGAGGATTTGAACTTAATGTTTGCCAACTGGAAGGGTCATTCATCAGATTAACTTGGCTTTCTAATTGAGAATGAGCAATATTCATATCCAAACCAAATGATTCCCCATTCAACAAACTTCCAATATCAATACCAGTAAATCTTTTAACACTATCATTAAACCAATTACCAGTATCTCCTAAAACACCAACAATATCACCATTTAATAATTTATTAAAATTACTACTAATCTGATTGAAGAAACCATCAACCATACCACTAACATCAGTACCAAAAATACTATCAAAAGTGTTTAAGAAGTCATCACCAAATGCCTTAACTGCACCAATAATATCCCCTTTACTTAACCTATCAAAACCTTTATCTAATCCATTGAAGAAACCATCAACAATACCTTGAACATTAGTACCGAAAATACTGTCAAAACCACTCCAAATAGCACTAGCAAAACTACCAACAGCACCAACAATATTACCAATACCACCAAGAATCCTTAAAGGAATATTAAGGAACTCATTAACAACTGCCTCCTGAATATAACCAGGTGAATTAATACCAAGAATACCAAGAACACCATCAACCAAACCACCAAACACTTTTTCAGGTATGCCTAATACTGCCCCACTAATTCTACTCGGAATATTAAGGAATTCATTAACAATCATATCCCCAAGATTACCAATATAACTTAAAGGGTCAACAAAGAACCCAATAAACCAAGCAATAACCTCGGCAATACCTTTAATTATAGAAGCAATCATCTTTAAATGGAAAGCAAAAACCTTAATGACAGGAACAACAACAGTAGTGATAAAACCAGTAATAAGTTTCAAAGCATCAAGAATCAAATCAGAGTTCTCACCAATAACCCCACTTGACTCACCAAACATAGCAACCCAAACTTCACCAAATGCCTCTTTAATAATATCAAAAGCATCAACAAGTTCAGTCCAAACCTCACCAAAAGCAGACTGTATCTCTTCAAAAGCATCAACAAGAGATTGGTATTCGGCACTATCAACAAACTTATTCCACTGACTCATCACCCACCAAATAACCTGACCTAACTCATCCAAATGGAAAATAAGAATACCTAATGGATTCAACCAAGTGATAATACCCAAAGGACTATTACTCCAAGCATCAAAGATGTTCCAAACAAACATAACAACATCCCCCAATGCTCCGAAAATATTGATAAGAATACCTACTGCATCAGTACCCTCACCACTCATATCACCAAAAACTGCACCAATAATAGTAAAAACACTACCAAAGAATGTTTCAATAGTATAAGCAAAATCCTGAAAATAATCAATTATTGCCTTGATAGGTTCACTATTGGCAAAGGCTTCCCATAATCTATTAACAGTATCTGCTAACCATTTCCAAACACCGAAAGCCTCACCAAGTTTATAAATGGCAAATACAATAGCCATAATTGCAATAGGGATGAGAATAAGACCTGCGGTGGCAACAGTTAAAGATACAGTTACCCCATCAATTGTTGTACTCCACAATATATTTGCTTCAGATGCTGCGATTGTTGCATCCACATCTAACCATTTAACAGCAGTACCATCTAATGTTGTTAATACATTAGCCACCCTTTCTGCAACTTCTTTCTTAAGATTACCACTTGTAATCATACTCCATAATGAAGCAGATTTTTTTGCACCAATTTCATTTTCAATGGCATAGGTCTCATAAATGGTTTCAATAGTGTTTCCTTTAATAGAAAGGATTTCATTTAATTTAGATTCAGTTAGACCAGTAGTTGCAAGAATTTGGGCATACATTAAATCTAATTCGACTTCTCTTTCTGTATTTTCCATCAACTCTGCAACAGTTAATTGATGTTTCATAGCAATCTCATTCAATGTAGCTTGAGATACACCCATTCTTGCAGTATATTCTGCCCATAAAGAAGCCTCAAGTCTAGTACTAGCCATACTACCCAATACAGTATCCAAATAAGTGAGTATACTTCCTGCTTCTTTTATACCTGAAACAACAGATATTACTGCTTGAAATGTACTAATTAAATTACTAGCACTGTTTATTAATAATTTGATTGCAAAACCAGTACCTGTAACTACTGTAGTGAGTAAACTGAATAAACCAATAGAACCTAAAAGGAATACAGTTAAACCGGAATTAGTTAAATCATCAACAATATTATAAAGATTAATAGCCCCCTGAACAATAGGAAGGAATAAATCACCTAAATCAGCAAAACCCTTTTCAAGCCTACCCTTAAATTGTTCCATCATATTAACATAAGTAGGAATAGTAGCCAACTGGTCATAACCAGTCTTTTCCATAGCCTTCTGAAGAGCATTAACCCTTTCCATAGTAGTATTCTTATTCTTCAAAAGGTCAATCTCGGTAGCAAGAACAGAGTTAGTCAGGTTACGAGTTTCACCTGCCATAATATAATTACGAATTTCCTTCTCTGTTTCATAAGCATCCTGTCCTTTTGCCTTTGCAGCAGCAGTATAATTCGCAATTACAGTACCTATATCCCCTATCTCTGCTTCTCCAATGGATTTGTCAGTAGCAGTAATCATACTTAAAATGTTAGTCATGAATTTATCATCACCAGGGAGTGCTACTACTGTTGCTTGAATTTTATCGTAGAGTCTTTGGGCTTCTTCTGTTCCTTTTTTCAATCCAAGGTATACTTTGTTGGTTTGTCTCATCCCTGCATTTTCTAGGGATTCAGTTAGGACTGTTCCGAATCCTAACATACTTAACATACTAGTTAAACCTTGATTTAGGTTGGAAAGATTGCTCCTAAATTTGTTAAATGATTCACCTAAACGGTTGACATCATTTACCCCTTTACTTCCTAATTGGTTTAATTTTGTTTGGGTGGTGTTGATTACAGGGGAAAGTTGGTCTTTACCTAATAGGGTTACAATGACTGTTTCGGCAGTATTCATATATTTTTTTATCTTAAATAAATGTCAGGTCTTAAGTGGATTATTTAGTTTTTAAAAATGAGGCATATCTTGTTGCATTTCTTGAATCTTTGCATATTCCTTTTGTTCTGCAACAATTATATTATAATATTTATTCAGTAATAAACGAATATCAGGGTGGAATTTATTCTTAATCACATAAGAAATTGTAGTGCATAAATGTTGTGAAACCCTAAAGTAGGCTTCACCTATAACTGTTTGATTAATCTGGAAATAACCTATCGTTAAATTCTTCATCAAGTCCAAGTTTTTTCATAACTTGAGCATATAATCCCATACGGAGCATGAAATTAAAATTTCCCCAAAATTCAAGTTTTTGTTCATATGTTAAACTTACAGGTTCTTCCAATTGTGCAGCTAAAAGGTCTGTAATTCCTTCTAAACGAGAAATTGAAGCATTTTCATTAATTTTCTCATTAATGTGTTTGAGTATTGCTTCTTCTTTAGGGTTTAATTTTTCACCTGCATTTCCTTTATTATAAATGATTCTTTCCTCTTGTGAGAGGTCTTTGAATATATCTACATGTTGTTCCAATAGTTTTACTGCTCTTGAATCATCTAAAGGTTTTACTGTGAATTTGAATAATTTTTCTTCCCCATTTATTGGAAGTAACATTTTAATGACTGGTTTCTCTTTATTGAAAACAAGGTCTAGTAACTCTTGTTCTGTTCCAAGATTTTCTTCCAATATTTCATGGGATTGTATGATTTTATTCACATCATATTTTTTAAGTTCATTTTGGTATCCTGAACGAGATTTTTTGATAATGTTGATTTCATCTTGAGTTAGTTCTTCCCCTCTATGGTATTTATCAATTATCTCTTTTTCTCTTTCAGTTAAGATTTCATAGGGAAGAGTTTCTATTTCTTTAGGTAATTGTTTTTCTACCCAAAATTTTTCAACATTTACACTTCCTTCTTCCAATATTCTATTATTGTTTTCTAATTCCATTATTCTACTCTTCACCTTTTAAGTTTTATATTCATTTTCTTCTTTCTTTTATCCTTCTTTTTTTGGGTCTTTTTCTATTTTAGTGGAGAAAATATGGGAAAAAAGAACTTAAAAAATAGGATTATTGAATAATCCTTTAAAAAAAATAAGGGATAATATAAGATATGGTTAATCCATTATATTTTCCCTTCTTTTCTGATTTAGTGGTTTATTATATAAGAAAGAGGAGCGTCTTTAAAATGCCCCTCCACCACCTCCACCACTACCTGCACCTATGCCACCTACTCTACCATTATAAGAATTACCCATCAGAGCAGTGATAATACTTTCACGATTACGATTTCTTATATTAGTACTGTATTTTTCAAGGTAGTAAGATGAGGAATTACTGATAATAGTTACTCCATTAACAGTAGAAGTTCTATCATCATAAACCTTATGATGCAAAGCCTTACCCTTGATAGAACGACTTACTCCTCCACCATATTCTCTACCAGTTTCATCAATAAAACAGGCAGTTAATGTTTCAACAGGTTTGAAATTTCCACATTCCTCTTGAACATAACCAGTAATTTCCATACTGTACTTATCACATAATTGAGATTTCACCCTATGGTCGAACCATGCCTTATCACAAGGGTTAGTTATTTCCCACTCATAAGAAATACCCTTGACATTATATCCATATGCTTCATAACAAGCAGAGTTGGATTTAGTTTCACTATCCACTTTAGTATTGAATTTAAACCCTTCACAAACTATTCTTCCATTAGGAACACATGAATCATTACTCTTAACAACTACTTCACAAAGGTCATAAGTAGTACAAGTATCATCACAATTCCCATAATTTAAATCATTACAAGCCATAATGTTATAAAGTTAAAAAAAATTTAATTATTAAAAATTTATATAAAAACTAACCTATACATAATCAGATGCAATAGCATAAGGAGCACCTATCTCATTATGGAACTCGATTGCTAAAGTACTGTTAACAGGTACAATTTTACCCCTAATAAGTAAACAATATGGATTGTAGGAAGATTCTTCCACACTAAACTCATACTGCATAATTGTTCCTTTAGATAATTCAGTATCCAAGTAACTCATCACTTCATCCTGAACATAACGAAGGATAACACTTGTTTCATTCCTCTTAAGTTGAGGGGCTATAATCTTAAGGATTTCACGAATATGATGGTCTACATTCCTCCTTGCATGGAGTAAACTATCAGTAGTTCTAGTGTCATAATCATCTTCATCAGATTTTCCAAAAGCAGTACTTACTCCAAGACACATACGAGGAACTACAGTAGGTAAAGTATAATCATCTTCACCAAAGACCAATCCACTCATACATAATTGGTCTCTTTCATCACTAGACCTTTCCTCAAACTCTCCAACATCAACACTATAATAAGGAAGATAACCCGGTTCAAGATAATAAGGGGTATTACATATTTTAGCTAAATGTACTCCATAAAATTCAGGTTCAACTAATACAATTCTCGGATTATTGATTTTCTCACATATTAAAGCAATTGCATCAGCATAACTTTTAACATTAGCAGTTATAAATGCAGTTAATCCTTCAGTGTCAACTACATCTTCATCTTGTTGGTTTTTAGTTGTATAATCTTTTATATATGCTAATCTAACTGCTTCCTTATATGCACTTTCAGTATTTTCAGGGGCTTTCAAATATGCAATACGAAGATGCCCATCTTCAACTTCATTATTCAATTCCCCTACTAATTCAGTACGGATAGAAACAGGGTCAGTAATTCCAAGAATACTGATTGCAGTACAATTTCTTTTAATAGTTATTAAATCCAAAGCATCAGAAAGGTTTTGTGCAGTTGGGGTAAGAGGTAATGGAATTACATAAACATATGGTGAACCTAATTCATCTCCATAATAATTATCATTTTCTTCAAAATATTGGCGAAGTACCTCTAATAATTCAGTAGAGTTGAATAATTTTTTTGCTTTCTTATAAGAAGTTACAGTATAAATATGTGATTTATCTACTGCAACCTCTGAAAAAGTATTCCCTACACCAGTTACATCTACTTTAGTTGGAGCAATATATATAGGGATTTCAGACCCATTATCTCCATATTCAGGAATACTTGTTTCTTCAGTATATCTAATATATGGTGCTTTGCTTATTGGCATTATGCTAATTTATACTCTCCTTTTTTGGTATTTTTGGATAATTTCATCAAATTCTTGAGAGGATAATTTTAAATTATTAGTCCCATTCAAAATATCTTCTTTAAAATCAGATAATAGGTTACTATAATCTAATGCCCCAAGAATCATAGTATTCTTATAATTGGATTGTTCCATCAATTCAATAAGTGGAAATTTTTCCTCTTTTTTGGATTTATTTTTTTTAACTTTTTTTTGAGGAATTTCTTCTTTTTCTTCTTTATCGTTCTTATCAGACATAATATAAAACTTTTTTCTAATCAATACGGAAAAAATCTTTTTTTCCTATTTTTAATCTTCTGTTAAATGAATAGACCCATCTCCAAAATCAACATACATACAATTAGTTGGATTACTATCAAAAACGAAAATATCATAAAAATCTAAATCAACATCAATAATACTTCGTTTAAGAGGAGGTTTCTTATCATACTCATCCAACTCATAATCAGGACTCACTCGTATCGTGTTACGGATAATACCCATACTCTTAAAAAGATTACAATAATGATATTCTTTTGGTGCAGGACATTGCCCTCTTAAACCTTTAAAACCAGTATTTTTTAAAGAGGCACATGTTTCATTAATAGATTTGCAGAATTGAGTTTCCTTATCAAAATTAATACAATACTTGTAGTGATGATTTCTACAAAGGAACAAACATTCTTTAACCTGATTAACAATCAACTCCCTCTCTTTCTCATTATTACACCAAACATTAATCTGAATCTCATAAGATTTACGAGTAGACTCTGCAAGAAAAGGATATTTAAGAGAAGGATTATTCTCATCAAATAAAGGATGTGAATCAGGCAAAGGTCTTTTAACAGTAATCTGATGAGGAAAATACTTACCCTTATCCCTACTGAACCCACTAATCGTAATAGAAGGAGTAGTGTCAATAGGATAATCCTTAATCACAACAGGAACCTCAACACCCTCATAAAACACATTTCCCTGCAACAAAACAAGAAAAGTCCTTTTAACTCTATTCATAACAAACTCATAAATTAACTAAAATTTTAGCAACAGAATCCTCTATAACATTATCCTTCAGAGCCTTATCAACAGCCCTCTTATGATAAGGGTTAGGTCTAGCAGGACCCCACCTATCACCAGTAACAGGATTTGTATGAGAACCATGACCTGCAATCACATATTTGACATAGAAAACAAAACTCTTAATATATCTAGCATTACCTTCTTTACTAACACTATGACTCCCTTTCAAAGCACCAGGGAAATATGTTGCCTTTTCAGAAGGACCTTCAAAAACAGGTGCTCCTCCAGTTGGAGTTCTACCTCCACTTACTCCTTGTCCTTCTAATTGTATATTATTATATATTTCAGATGCTAATTTGTCGAGGATTCCTTGTTCCAGTTTATTGTATGTTTGAGCGGATAATTTTCGTTGTAGTGATTCAGGGATTTCCACATTTACATCTATATTCATAATGTACTATGCCTTTGTACTTGGACTATAATCTTTTTAAAATTATGGAATCTATTCCATCTTTCAGGTGAACCTGTTATTTCATATGTTGGTTCTTCTCCCACTATTTTTATCAAGGATTTGTCAGTTACTTTGGTGGATAAGTCTACATAGATTTTATATGTATCTTCTAATAATTTCCCATATTCTACTTGAGTATCATTAGGGTTTATTGGTTGAAAATCTGCTTTTACAGTATCAATCAGCACCCAAGTGTCTTTTTTTTCACCAGTATAGCAACATACTTCAGGATTTTCAGAAGGTTCATATATTTCTATTTCACAATTTGGGAAAAAACAAACCATAATTTCATATACATTTAATCTTTTTCTTTTTCTTTTAAATCATCATAACATTGTTCTTCTGAAGATGTTTGAGTATGTTATCTTTTTGAGATTGGATACTTTTACCTAACCGAGCAAGTAGGTTGGTTTCTCTCCCATACGATACAGTAACATCCCCTTCTGTTATACTTTTCACCCACATATCATCTGAAGTTGTATCAGGAATATTATTATACAATATAGTGTCTAATAATAAAGGTTTTAGTTTTTCAAGAATGAATGGTGATATTTGGGTAATATAATTTATCTTCACTTCATGGATATGGTGATGATGTAATGGATGAGTATGCCAATGCGGATGATGATATTTTGGATGTATTTCAACAATACCTTCAATTGTATCTAAAAAGTACATATGAGGAGGTAATTTCCTATGATTAACATATACAGAATCAATACCAATTACATTATTCAAAGGAAGTACAATTGGTTTAAATGGGTGTCTATGATAAGTTATGTATTCACGAATTTGAGGTTCAAGGGAAATACCTAATTCACCTAACAAGGAATTTAATTCTAAACGGATTAATTTTTCAATTTCCTCATCAGTCAAATCCAATTTAATATTATTCACTTTAAATATGAATTTTACATCATCAACAGTAACTATCATAAGAAAACAGGAAAAATATAAGGTTATACTAGAAAGAGGAAAAATTTATTACAATAACCTCCCTCTCCTAAACCCTTAAAAAATTATAAAAAAGATTTTTCTTACTTTAAGAGAATTATTCAGTAGTGGATATTTTCACATAAATCTCTGCACTGGTAGACCCTGCATCAGTATATAATAAGTATACATTATTACTATCAGGTTCTGCATCAGAGGTTATGTAAAATTTCTGTCCGATAAATGATTCATCAGAATCATTGGTTAATACTTCCACTTCAGTAAAACCATTAGAGGACACACCAGTTTCTTTCACACTTCCACTACCCCATTCAGTAGTGGCATTTTCATCAGAGTAGGAAGTGAAATAGTATACCTTTTCAGTTAAGGTAATTGTTTTAGATGAAGGGTAATTCTCATCAATAGTAACAGTTTCCTCAAAAGTATTATATCCTACTACACTTACAGTTAAAGTGTATTCCCCATAAGGTATCTCATTAATATTGCTTCCACCACTACTACCAGTACCATTAGACCCATTAGAATAGGAATCATTTCCTTTGACTAATGTAATATTAGCCCCTCTAATTCCAGTACCTTCAGAGTCTTGTATGATGAAGGAAATGTTTTTAGTGGAAGAGGTTTGGGATTCCTCATTGGAATCCTCTCCTTCTGAAAGTTTTTTAAGGGTATCATAAACCCATTTATTAAAACCTCCTTTATATTGGAAGGTTTTAATATAACTTGGAAATTTATCAGTCATAATTTAAAACAAAGAAAATTTTCTATAAAAAAGTTTATTCATCCCCAATACCAGTAATTAAACCATTCTTATACTCTGCTCTATTATAGAAAGTAAAGTAGGTGTATAATACTCTACTGGTAGTTAATTTGGTTTTTGCTAATTCAATCATAGTAGGTTTTTCAAGTTCTCTGACACGAAGAGTATTATTATCAATGAAACTTAAACAATCACCTTCTGTAGTGTCAATGTTAGGGTCAACAAGGATAGGAATAGTAATACCGTTAGGAGCATTGTAACCAGTTACCCAATTACCCATAGTTAATTCAACTTTATCTACATTCCTAACAGTTGGATAAAGAATATCATTTAATTGTCTACCTACTTTTGCAGTAGTCAAGATAGCAGATGGGTTTCCACCATCATCAATAAGGTCTTGTGCTAATTCATCAATAACTGCTTTACTGATTGCTTCTCCACCCATATCCTTCTTATGAGTAGTGATACCAGTAATAATTCCATCAAAACCATTATCTTCTTCAGTACCTTGTAATAATGCTTTATCTTTTACTTGTGCCATATCCAAGTAACCATCGGTGATTTCATCTGCCATAAGGTCGATTTCATCTACACCACGAAGAGCCATATCAGATACTTCAATAGGATAGACAAGAGTAGTCATTTTAGCTATCTTATCATCAAATAAACTAGGGTCATGGTCTGGAATATCACCAGTTTCTGCAATAAATTCAGAAGTGGTTTTTTGGAGTTTCATCCTGTAACCGACTTTTGCAGAATTAGCAGGACTTACACATCCTGATTGTTCAAGATAAGATACTAATGGTGCTTGATGGTGTACAAGTTTCTGCAATTCACTATCATAATCGATAGTAATCATCTTATCCGCAGTTTCGGTGGTTTGTGCAATTGCTTTACTTAATTCAAGCAATTCATCTTTAGTTGCAAAATGTGAATTTAAAGAATCTTTTAAAGTTGCCATAATATTTTTTGTTAAATCTGTATTAAAATTTTTATATAAATACTTTTTATAATTCTATTGAAAAATTTGTATAATCTTTTTTATTGATTAATAAGAAAAATATGAATATTTATTAATTTGCTAACAATTTAGCAATATCTTTTCTATTCATAGTTCTAGTTCCAACATTCTTTTTGAAGTCAAACTCTAATTTTTTAGTTTCGGAAGGTTCACGATTAACAGATAACTCTTTAAGGATGGTTTCAGTTGAATTTTTTATAACCTGTTCAGAAATGTCTTTAACTATTTTATCCATATCTATAAGGTCATTAACATTAACATTAATACTTTTTTCCTTTTTAGTATCATCTTCTTCATCATCATCCTTATCTTCAACTTTATCCTCTTGGTCTCCATCTTCAGGTTTATCATTTCCTTCTTCAGGAGTAGGTTTTTCAGATTCATTATCCTGATTCTCATTTGAAGGATTTACAACTTGGTTTTGTTGAGCTTGGTCGATGATTAATCTTTGTTTCAAATCATCAATACGATAATCCTCTTTAAGGACAGTCATAATCCTTTCTTCAAGACCATTACATGCTTCATTGACTAAATCAATTAATTCTTGTTTAATTTGATTATCTTCTTTAGTTTCAGAATTCATATCTTTATTTATATCTCCAGTCATATTCTTTACAATTTGTTTACAAGCACCATTAAAGCATTTAGATTGAACAATACTTTTAGTTGTACGAGTAACAGAACCAAAAGAATCCCAATTAGCAGGTAATGGTGTCAAACTAATTTCATATAAAATTACATCATCTATTTTCCATCCATCATTCTGATATTCATAATCAAGTGTATCCCCACCAATACTTAAACCGAGATTAACCCCATAATCAAGGAATTCCTCAATTTTCTTACGAAAAGATGGGAGGATACTAAATTCCACTTCGGCAGAATCCTCATCAGTATCCAACACTTTAATTATAGAACCGATTACTCCATTCAAACCATTCAAATGGTCTGCATGGATATTCAATTTCCCTAATTGTTTTTTCATAGAGGAAATACAATTAGGAGTCATATAATCACCTTCTAAATCTACAGATGTGGTACTTACAATCCCTTTAAGGATTAAAGGTTCTTCTAAATAATCAGAAGAATCTGATTTAGATTTGGTGATTGATGGACAGAAAATTTGAAATCTTTGTTCGGTTTTCATTTTTTTTGATTATCTTTTTGAAATATATTATAAAAAAATAAATATTATTCTATAAAAGGTTTATATTCATCTTTTTTTTAAGTAATGTAGATTCAACATTACTTGAAGTAATGGGTCTTGGATTTGAACCAAGCCTCTTGAGGTTATGAGCCTCATGGGATTACCAGACTACCCCAACCCATTATAAAACTATGAAAAATATAAGTATGATATATATTTATTAAGTCAATTATAAAACATTAAAGTATATTATTAATTAAATAAAAAGTATAGTTGATTAAAATTATACTTATAAATTTCAAATCAATTAAATTAACTATTATTTTAATTATTTAATAAGTATAATTATAATCAAAATTCTGTAAATTAAACTCTGAAGAAACAACAGGTTCAAAAGTACATTTACAACGAGGATGAGCAGGAATCAAATATTTAGCATCTTCAATCTTCCAAGGATTCCTAGAATTCAAATCAATACAATAATCACAAACATTACCACCATGATTAATAATATTCACATATTCAACACCATACTCCTCAAAAACAGAAATAACACCTGAATGATAAGCCCTCATATATTCAGTCTTTGCAATCATCTCTGCCCTTTGAGCAGGGGAAAACTTGCCAGTTGCAGATTTCTGAATAGGTAACTCCTCCAAACTCTTCTTAATCTCATCAACAGACTTACCTTCCCTAATACCTTCTTCAAGAGTCTTACGAATATCCTCTTTCAAAGTATTTGAAACATTCTGAATATAATCAAAATTAGTATGCTCCACGAAAGATAAAGCCCTTTGCCTAATCAAATCCAAATAAGAAGCATTATAAGGAAGATTCAGACTTGAATAACCATCTTTCAGACCATTAGTAAAGAATTTCCTGATAAAATCACTTATCCTATCAGAATTAGTATAAATATAATCAGTCAATGATTTGTCAAGATTTTGGAAAAATACTAGAGGAAGATTATAACCTTGATTATAATACAATTGACCTTCCCTTGAATCCAACCAATAAGTTACAATGAGAATTAAACCTACTAACAATTCAAGGAGAAAATCATAATAATCCTCCTTATCATTATAATATTTATCATCTTCAGGAGGTAAATCCTCGTATAAATCATAATCCAAAGATTTACTCAACAGAATATCAAATAAATCCTCATCAACCAGTAACTTCTGCATAATTCCTAATTAAACCATGTTCCCTTAAAACATTCTTATACCTATCATTAACAGAAGTATTCCTAACAATACGAACACTAGAACCTGTTTGAGGTAAAGGTGATTGACCGTAACCTGCACGAACTTCCTCAATACTTAAAGAACCATTATTCAAACGAATATCCTCTATTTGAGCCCTAACAAGTTTATCATCAATATCTAATTCTTTATACTGGAAAGACTCATTAAATGTACTTCTACCAAGAATCTTCTTGAAAGCATCTTCAAATATTCTTGCTTTACCCTTAAAAGTTTTTTTGAACTGCTTCATCTGAATTTCCCCAGTACTAGTACCAAGATTAGTTACCTTAACAACACTAACCATATGAGGAGGAACACCATAAGTAGCAATAATCCTATCTCTCACATCATCCATCAAATCCTTATACTGCATATCCTGATTGGAAATACTTGATTTATTATACCTACCACCTCTCAAGACCATAGTACCCATACGATTATGAAGAGCCAAAGCCTGTAACCTACTAATTTCAGCATTCCACTCCTCATTAGTCATAGTATTATCATATTCAATAGTACCAGTAGGACTTAAACCTTTATTTTCAAGGATTTCATTAGTATAATCCCTTCCAAGGATTTCCATCTTAATGTCAGATGCAAGAATATCTATCTTTGATTCACCCCATACCCCTCCACGAATGTCAGGGTCTTTAATATGAATCAACTGGGAAGGCTCAAAACGATAACTATCATCAATGAACCCCCATTGGTCTGTTTCAGGATAATATTGCATCAGTTCAGTAGGAATATGTTTTAGACCGATAGGTACATTATTATACCTATCATCAAAAATAACCTCACTAAAAGCATCACCTAAACCAAGGTAGGATTTCCATAATAATGTTTGATATGAGGAAAATGTATCATTACTATTAAATCCCATAGGATTATCGAACAGATTCGTAAGATAATCCGTACGAACAACATCAACCTCCGAATTATTAGGACTTGAAATCATGAATCCTAAATTAATAACCTCATCAATATATGTTTGAATACAAGCATTAATCCAAACATTTCTCATTGCCCTGTAATAAGTATCCCAACCAACACCCATTGTCTTATTCCTCCTCTGAAGAACCCAACCTAATGTTTGAAGATAAAAATCATATTCAGAGTTCAATCTAGGTTCTCTTACAACAGGTAATTGCCTTAACTTATTCCACGATTTTTTCAAATTATTTAAAGGATTCATATTTTCTTCAAAAAATATACTCTAATTTTTTCAGTGAATATGGTAAAATATGGTAAAAATTACAAAATCATATATAAAATTTTAAGAATTAATTCAAATTTCAAAAAATTTTCCTAAAATTTCAGGAAGATTACTGAATTTCAAAAATTTTAGGAATTTTCAAAAATTGTTAAAAACAATTAGATTCTTAAAAAACATTATAAAATCAAAGTAACACTTATAATTAAATAATTAATAATTTATTAGATAATAAAACTATCATATAACCTATTAAATCAAAAAATACTTGATTTAAACAAAGAAACCTATTTTTTAGAAAATAGGGTAAAAATTTAGAATTCTTAACAAAAATTAAGAAAACATACTAAAAGTTAAAAAAACACCATCCATTTTTACAAAAACCATACCCAAAATTAAGGTCGAAAACGATGGAAAATCCTTATTTTCCAATTTAAAGGATTTTAAGCCGTTTTTGGTAGTTTTTTGTAAAAAAGGTGTGATGAACATTAAACATAAAATTTTTAAAAAATCATATATAAAAAAATTTAATAAAAAATGAAACGGGAAGAATAGGATTTGAACCTATGAGTTAATCCATTATGATTAACCACTACATTATTATTCTTCAGTTGCAGCCGATTTACCACTCTCGCATCTTCCCTTATGATTAAATTATTATGAACCAAATGAATAGGAAAAAAATGGTTTATAGGATAAAATGAGATAGAGAATATGATAAAATATTATCTCCCATTCCACTATCTATGAAATTATCCTATAAATTGACTTCACAAGACATATACTAAATGAGTAAATAGAATAGAGAAATTAAATAGTAATGGATTCAATTATATAAGAAGAAAGTTACATACCATCATACAATCATAAAAAAATAAAACACCAAAAAAAATATTAATGATACATAACTCCTTCTACAAACAATTTTCCACTATTTTTCCACTTTATAACATCCTAATTGGAGACCAATAATGTCAAAGCCCCTCAAAAAAATTAAGGAACTCCATATAAATATATATCCTTTCTCCTATATAAATATTTTAAATAAATATTTATTTAAAACTGAATAAAACACATATCAGGCTTACCTGAACTCAAAGGACTACGAAGAGTACGAGAACAAATATCCATACTATCAAGAATATCATCATGCTCCCCATTAGGAAAACTACTATACTCCTCAAGAAAATCATCATAAACAGGATGGTCAGAAGGCAAAACATACAAACCATTAGCATAATCAACACTACCAGCAGTCAAACGAGCCTCCTTATTACCTTTACTATTAATCTCATCAACAGGCAAACCCCAATCCTCAATCAACTCTTGAGCCAAAGCCAACTGATAGGCATTAGTCTCAATACCAATCTTCAAAACATCCCACTCATCAATACCAATATTATTAATAGGACTATAAAAATTACGAGGAACAATATCACACTGTTCAGGAAAACTCAACTTATCACGATACCAATCCAACACATACTTCTTATAAGGTTTCCTAGTAACACCAATAGTAGTAATCACAAAATAATCAGAACCTTTCTTCTTACTAATAGCAAGGTCAATCCCCTGATAAATATCCATATCATCCAACAAAGGTCTAGGAGGTAAACTATTAGAAGAATCCTCCCTAATCTGATAATGCTTCAACCATTCAGTCTTAAACACCTGACCCTTAAGTTGATTAACCTCATTCTGATACTCCCTCTTAAAAATAAGAGGACCCATCTGTGCAGACTTCAACAATAATCTACGAATATCCCACTTTTCAGGCCATAAAACCTCATAATCAGGACTAATATTTACAACATCACATATAACTCCATCCTCATCCTTCACATACTCATAATAAGAAGGATACTTAATAATAGCCTTCTCCTCAATAACATACCAAGAAGGATTATCAATCATATACTGATAAGTATCATTAGGATTCTTACGAGTACCAATACCAGTCAAACCACAACCCGGTTCTAACAAAGGTAAAATAGTACCATTCAACTGGTCTATAATCTGTTGCCGAGATTCAGGAGTTTTAGTATTGTTCTCATCAAGAATATCATCCATAATAATAAGATTAAAATGAGAACCAGTAATATCACCTAAAATACCAGTAGACTCAACAGTACCATCTCTTTGCCCATGTTCTTCAGGCATATTATAGAAAAGTTGATTACCTCTCCTACGAAGGTCAGATAACTCCTCACTAAAATCCTCTCGTATACGAGGATTACTCTTCAAATCATTATAAATAAGGTCTAAAGTCTTTTTAGCTTGAGAATAAGTCTTACTCAACAATAAGACATTCATTTCAGGATTGAACAAGGTAGCCCATTCAATACCAACACGAGGAATAGTAGTAGTCTTACCATGGTCTCTAGGACTTAACAATACCTCCAAATCCCTCTTAAAAAGTTTATTCTCCAACCAATTATACTGATGAGAAGGCATATCCAAACCAAGATACTTCTTGGCAAAATATGCTCTACTCTGCCTTGCTAAATCTTTAGGAGTCAAACTCCTTAAAAGGTCTATCTGCCTCTTCTCGGACAAGTTGCTTTGCAAGTTCAGAGATGAATTTTTCCTCATCATTATCAAACTTAATCTCGGTTATATTCTCACTATTAGTATTGATACTACCACTCAACTCAATCCTCTCATCAGGAGTACCAACATAATTATTCAAAATATTAGTATTATTAGAATCTGCAATAACTGCTGCTTTGATTGCCCTAATCTTCTCCTTATCGGACATACTTTCATTTTTAAATATATTAGCAACAAGAGTATCAATCATTGCAGAAGTACTCATCTTACTCTTAATCTTTTTAGAGATAAAATCATTATATGTCTTTGAAACCACTTCATGCTTATTCTGTAGGATAGCCATATCATAAGCATTAGCCCTATACCGCCAATCCCACAACATGCTTAAATTCCTTAAACTTTGCAATTGAGGTAAATCAGGATTCTGCTCTTTAAGAGTGGTTAATTTCCTCTCAAAACCTAAATCAAGGAACATATGGAAATACCTATAACCTCTTTTAGGTTCATCAGGTAACCTATCCCAAGGTTCCAATCCTTCTTCCTCTTTCAGTTTATCAAAATCAAAACGAAGTCTTTTAGCCATAATTATATGAAAAATATAAAATAAAACCTATGAAAAATATAAAAAAAATTATTCAGGATTTAATTAAATTCCACTTCTTATAATATTTCTCCTGAAACTTCCTCCAACGGATATAAGACCCATCCTGCAAAGGAATAACATTCTCCCTGAAATAATCAGAATCAACCTTTGACCCATTATAAGTAGCGAAACTAAACTGCCTACTCCAACTAGAACTATCCACACTATCAAAAGGGACAACATCTAAAATATTCTTACGAGTCAAACCCAAACCATGAATCTTACAACCACACCTATGAGCATACTTAACAAAATGAACAAATTGCTTATCCTGAATATCCATATTCTTAATACAAGGAATACTCACATAATCATACTTCTCACACATATCCTTAAAATCCCTTATACCACGATTACTATGCCACACAGGAATAATCTTATCAGAAACCTCCTCCAACTGCTCCCTAAAACCTAAAACAGTAGAATAAGGAAGAACATTATCAACATCCAACTCAAAAAAACCATGAACATTAGGAGCATCATACTCCTGAATAAACTTAATATACTTCCTCATAAAATCATCCCACTTAACAGAAGCACCATGCTGAAAACTATGAGCACCACTATCCACAAGGACATTATCACTAATACTACAAACCTTACGGAACTTCTCCTGACTAGCAGGACTCTTCAAATAATAAAAACTGAACAAGTTATTATAACTAGTAATACCAGTCTTATCATAAACCCTTAAAGGAACATCCAATAATGAAGCCAAAGCAAGATAAACTAACAATTACCCCTCCTCTGAATTAACCCTCTTAAAGAAAGAAACATCATCAACATTACCACACTTCGGACACTTCAACAACTTACGAGGAGGCTCCTCATACAAATCCTCCAAATCAATATCATCATCAGAGAAATCCAAATTATCATAAATAATATCAGTCTCAATCTGCAACTTCAACAACTCATCATCAGTAAAACCAGTAACCTCCAAATCATCCAAAGACTCCTTCAATTCAGACAACAAAGGCTCCAAATCCAAATCAACAAAAGAACCACCATGCTTATTCAAAGCAATATTCAAAGCCTTCTCATGAGCCTCATCCTCCACAACCAAATCAATACTAGTAAAACACCAACCAATATCACCAAGAGGCAACAAGAACAACTCATCCACATCACCTCTACTCTTAAGAACTTCATACCTCTGATGCCCACCAATAATACGATTATTCCTCAAATTAACAACAATAGGGTCAACCATACCAAAAGTAGACAAAGACTTCTCCAAACGAGCCAACTCATCACTACTGATAAAACGAGGATTATACTCCGCAGGAACAATACTATCCAAACCAATCTTCTCAAACTCAACCATAAGAAAACAACACCTCAAACACTCAAAATAGAATCAGTCCACAAAAAAAAGGAAGGAAAAAGAGGAGGGAAAAAAAATAAGACAATGAAAAAAATAGTATAATAAAAAAAATTATACTCCCTTACAAATATATACGGACACAGCCAAAACCACAAAAAACCCCAAAAAAATAGTACAAAATTTAAGAGCAACAAATTAGGTGGTGGTGGTTTTTTTGGTTTCCATGTTTTTTGGTTTTTGTTTGTATGTTGTAAAATTATTAGGTGATTATAAAATTATTAGGTGGATGTAAAATTATTTGTATATTGTAAAAATAATTTTAATATTATAAAATAATTAGTATAATATAAAACTATTTGTATAATATAAAACTATTTGTATAATATAAAACTATTTGTATAATATAAAACTATTTGTATAATATAAAATTATTTATATAATATAAAATAATTAGTATATAGTAAAACAATTAGATAAATATAAAATAATTAATATAAATAAAAAAAAAAAAAAAAAATAAAAAAAAAAAAAAAAAAAAAAAAAAAAAAAAAAAAAAAAAAAAAAAAAAAAAAAACAAAATAAAAAAAAAAAAAAATAAAATAAAATTAAAAGATCTTTTTTAAATTAAAAAAAATAATTATAAAAAATAAA
>Ga0129307_1000839_pt1 | contig 41054 bp, 39 predicted proteins | sample P1105metagenome_FD_94437 | JGI IMG/M metagenome (GOLD analysis project Ga0129307, IMG submission 94437) | Capybara group fecal microbial communities from Wisconsin, USA - P1105 metagenome | ecosystem: Host-associated > Mammals > Digestive system > Large intestine > Fecal | place: USA: Wisconsin...
GCCGTGGGTTCAAGTCCTACTGCCCCTGCCAATCTTCTTCATCGGAGTGTAGCGCAGTTTGGTAGCGCATCTGCTTTGGGAGCAGAGGGTCGCAGGTTCAAATCCTGTCACTCCGACCAAAGCAATCGTGGTTGGCCAATGTGGGCCATTAGCTCAGCGGTTAGAGCACCCGGCTCATAACCGGTCGGTCCCGGGTTCAAATCCCTGATGGCCCACCATTTCTTATCCGGATCAAAAAAGTGCTTGCGTTCTTTGGCCGGATATGCTAAAACAGAATAGTCTTGCTCAGATAGCTCAGTTGGTAGAGCAGGGGACTGAAAATCCCCGTGTCCTTGGTTCAATTCCGAGTCTGAGCACCACTTACTACCAAGATAGCCTCATGCCAGCAATGCTCGTGGGGTTATTTTGTTTTCGGAGGTAAACATGGCGCAGTTGTTTTACAAGTACAGCACGATGAACGCAGGCAAGTCCATCGAGCTTCTGAAAGTCGCTTATAACTATGAAGAGCGGGGCAAACGTGTGCTCTGCCTGACGCCGTCGGTGGATGACCGCAAAGGCGTCGGCCTGATCTCTTCGCGGGTCGGGCTCGAGCGCGAGGCGATTCCGGTCGATGACGACACCAACATCCTGGATCTCTTTCTGGAGGAGAACGAGCGTCACCCGGTCGACTGCGTGCTGATCGACGAGTGCCAGTTCCTAAAGAAGCACCACATTCTGGAGATGACGGAGATCGTCGACAGCTGCAACGTGCCGGTCATGGCGTACGGCCTGAAGAATGACTTCCGCAACGAACTGTTCGAAGGCTCGTATTACCTGCTGGTCTACGCCGACAAGATCGAGGAGATCAAGACGATCTGCTGGTGCGGCCGCAAAGCGACCATGGTCGCCAGGATCGTGGACGGCAAATTCGTCAAGGAAGGTCCGCAGATCGCGGTGGGCGGCATGGACATGTACATCCCGCTGTGCCGCAAGCATTACAACGACGGGCGGACAGGCCCGGAGAAAGCATAAAGAGAGAGCCATCATTGGTGAATCTCATAAAAACCGCAAGCAACCCGGAGAACAACTCCGGGTTTTTAAAATGATGGAAAAAGCATTGCTGATATGTTATGCTCGAGTCAAAGAAAGAGCCATAAAGGTGCATCCGATGAGAAGATACAGACATGCAGAAAAAGAATGGGCGGGCGACAGAATAAAGTCTCTTTCTGTGGCTTTGGGGCATCAGATGTTGTATTGGGAAATCGGGGAAGTAAAAACAGGTTCCTGTGTGTAAATCGCATACGGGTCTTTTGTTATTGTCAGTAACGAGGTGAACGCTATGAAAAAGAACAGAAGATGGCGGAATGTCTTTTTTTCGGTATTCATGTCGATCGCTTTGGTGACGGCTTACATAGCAATGCCGATGCTTGATCCAAATGAAAACGGGCCAGCAGAGAATGTGTACGCTGCCAGTGTTGCTGATGTAGATGTTTTCGATGGATGCACTGATTATGATTGCGGGAGTTTTCATATTGATGAAATAGATTCCCGTATTACGAATAATGAACAGTTTCGATTTCTGATCCATGTTGATAATCATGATGGCGTTCCCTATCGCATCACCTTCAATCAGCCATCAGCGCCTCCGTTTGATACAGGTGGAGAATACAGTTTTGATATTGATTGTTACGATTCGGTCATAACACGTCCAAGATGGCAGTTCTCCTCAAAAACTCCATGGAAAAATGGAACTTTTGAAGCAGTACTATCAGTTCATATTGAACAGATCACTAGTGTGGATGGGGTCCCGGTTTCCGGTGGAAAGGAGAAAGATATTACTATCCGCATGCATTTTGATGTCTTTGGCGTGGATAAGTATAGTGGCTGGAAGAAAGTCGGGAACGAATGGCGCTTCTTTAAAAATGGCGCCAGTGTAACGAATAGCTGGCAGAAAGATGGTAGCGGTTGGATGTACCTGGATAGTAATGGGAGAATCACAAAATCCAACTGGGCTAAGGACAGCAAGGGATATTGCTGGCTTGAAGCAAATGGTTATGTATCCACAGCAACCAAATGGGTCAAACGGGGTGGCGACTGGTATCACATCACCAAGGGGTACAGAGATCAGAACAAATGGATGAAGGACAGCAAGGGTTGGTGCTATTTAGGCGCAGACGGCAAGATGGTCACCAACGGCTGGGCCAAGGATAGCAAGGGATACTGCTGGATTGCATCCGATGGCTATATGCCGGTTGCGACCAAATGGATTAAGTATGACGGTGGCTGGTACCATATCACCAAGGGTTATAGAGATCAGAGCAAATGGATGAAAGACAGCAAGGGTTGGTGCTGGCTCCAGGCTGACGGCAGGATGCTCACCAACGGCTGGGCCAAGGACAGCAAAGGGAACTGCTGGATTGGCCCATCGGGTTACATGCTTGAAACAACACGGCTGGTCGAGTATGCAGGGGATACCTATGGCATCGAAAAAGGGTATATGGTGACCGGTCGTACTATTCGGATAGACGGGACAGATTATACGTTCGATAATGACGGTAAGTTAATCGAAGCGCCTGATGCCGGTGATCAGGCTGGTGTCAGCATCAATCGGTCAGAGGTTGACTTTGGTACTGTCAGCATCCCCATCGGGGAGAACCGGCGCACCCTTGAGTTGAACAATGAGGACAGTATTCCATATCGTATCACGATTGAACAACCGGCCAATCCATTGTTCCAGGTTGTGATTTATCAAGAGGATGTGGAAGCGGGGACTTCTGCGCAGTTACGAGTTTTCCTGTCATCTGATAATCAGGAAGCACTGGAAACTGGTACTTATGAAGACGCTTTTACCATTCGTGCTGAGCAGATTGAGCAGGTAGGCGGGGCGGTTGTTCCTGAAGGCAAAAGCGTTGATATGGAAGTGCCTCTTCGGGTCACCATTGCAGGCGCGGCTGAAGACTGCACATTGACTATTGATATGCAGGGGCATGGAGAGAATGTCAGCATTCATGGTCTGGAGCCTGGCGCTTCTGTATCAGAAGTCTATAACGAGTGGCTTGCAGACAACTATGAAGAGAATAGCGCACCGGTTGCCGCGGGCTATGTCTACAACGGCATCAATCTCCTTCCGTTGTCGTCTTATAGTGACTGGGACGGATATCTGGCAGATAAAGAGGTTCTTTCGGATATGGTCTTGTCAACTGACCAAACGGTCTATGCGATGTGGCTGCCGGAAATCACACATGTCGAGGCGACACTTGATGCGCCTGTTGCTGGAAATCCTGCAGAAACCGCTCCTGTAGTTCACCTGGATCCCCAGTCTAACTGTTATGTAGTACCTGAAAAGACTAATTGGGTCGAAGCAAGTGAGGACGGCCTTATTCCTGCGCAGGGAACATTTGAAAATGGAAAAATGTATTACACAATTCCATTCTTCATGCCGGAATTTCCGTATGGATTCAGCCGGACTGATCTGCGGTTGATCATCAATGATGAGACGTACTATCCTGAACCGGACTACGATAATGGTATCTCCACATTCATCATTTACAACGCCTATGATTCGGATGGTGTCGGGATTCGTGTGTATCCGTATTTGGGATTACAGGCAGGGACCGAAGATGTGTTAATTGAACCTATAACACTTTCTGTCAGGGATGGCGAATCAAGATACGTAAAAGGTCCTTGGTCTTTAGTAGAGGACACCTATCAAAGAGTAGGTCCTTATTCTTATGAGGTGTGGTCCTTTGAAGCGACAGTAAATATGGATATGGATCAGATCGATAGTTATATACGTCTTTCGTTTGATGGCGATGACGCCGAATGTTTTAGTGCTTCGGTTCTTCATCCGGAGGGTTGGGGTAGCATATGGGATAGGAGTTTTAGAAAAGGTGATGATTTAGTAGGTTGTGTGGATATACATGATGGTTCCGGGGGTCAACCTGCACCTGGTGAATATCATGCAATTTTGCATGTTTATTATGACCCTTCTGGACAAGGGGCGTTTGACATGGATTCCCCAGCAGCTTCGGTTGAACTTGATTATATTATTGAGGAAGAACCGGGAGAAGGCTGGCATCGCATTGATGATAAGTGGTATTATTGCTATTCTAACGATTATTCAGATACTTATTACTGGGCGCATGGTGGACTGCAGCTTATATCTGATGATTATTATTGTTTTGAAGAAGATGGCTCGATGGTGGCAAATGGATGGCTTGAAAGAGAGGATTATAGAGAGAAACTCTTTGATGATGAGAGTGGGGAAGAAAACGGTGGAATGATATGGGGGCCCGTCTATCTGTATGCAAAATCAAACGGAACCATCGCAAAGTACAATGAATGGATTAAAGATGGGGGAGACTGGTACTACTTAGGAGTATTTGTATACGGTGGTATCGGCAGCAAGGTAATAAGTCGTTGGATAGAATCTGACGGTTACTGGTACTATCTTAAGAACGATGGGGCTATGGCAGCCAATGAATGGGCAAAGGATAGTACTGGCTGGATGTGGATGGATGCGAATGGCAGGATCACAAAGAACAAATGGGTCAAAGACAAAGGCGAGTGGTACTACCTGAAATCCAATGGTTATATGGCGGCCAATGAATGGGCCAAAGATAGCGGCGGTTGGATGTGGATGAACAGCAGTGGTAAAATCACAAAGAGCCAGTGGATACAGTCAGGCGGATACTGGTACTACCTGAAAGCCAATGGGTATATGGCAACGGGTACGCAAACGATCAATGGAAAGACGTATCGATTTGATTCATCGGGCAGATGGAAACAGTGATCATGCAACCGTGATGAAAAGAGAGCGGTAATCCGCTCTCTTTTATTGACTGAATGATATCAAGGTTAAGGTGTTTCGCGGTCCATGCCCTGCCAGATATCACGCGCCTCAAGCTCGCGCAGGATGGCGTTGGTGATGCTGCGTTTCTGGTAGGCCCAGGGCGGACTTAGCAGCGCGCCGTAGGGGACGTCACCGGTCAGGCGGTGGATGGTCACCTCTGGCGGCACAAGTTTCAGTGCGTCGAGGACTAGATCGATATATGCCTCGGGGGTTTCAAAGGGCATGTAGTCCGGCATCGCTTCCGCAAGCTGCGAGCCTTTGACGACATTGAGCATATGAAACTTCAGCCCGAAAAGATCGTCTTTGCAGACATACCGCACGGAGTCCAGCATGTCCTTGCGCGATTCGCCGGGCAATCCGAACAGCAGATGCGTCACGGTGCGGATGCCGCGTTCTTTGAGCGCCTGCACCGCCGCGTCATAGACCTCGAGCGGATAGCCGCGGTTGATGCGGTCGCCGTGGATGGTCTGCAGGCCGAGCTCGACCCAGAGGAACGTCTTTTCGTTGAGTTCGGAAAGCAGCTCCAGGACTTCCTCCGGCAGGCAGTCGGGGCGGGTCGCGATGACGAGCCCGGCGATGCGGCTGTCCGATGAAAGGGCGGTCTCATAGAGCATGCGGAGGTGTTCGACCGGTGCGTAGGTGGAGGTGTAGTTCTGGAAGTAGGCGAGGAATCGCTCTGCCTCCGGCCACTTTTCCTGCAGCGCGGCGATCTTACGCGAGATCCCGCCGGCCGATGCTGCGGCATCGTCTGAAATGGCGACCGCGGACTCCCCGGATCCGGCCGGTGAGCAGAAGATGCAGCCGCCTGTTCCGCAGGTGCCGTCGCGGTTGGGACACGTAAATCCGCCATCGAGCGGGAGCTTGATGGTCTTGCCTCCGAAATGCGATTCGAGCCAGGGTCCGATCATGTTGATGCGGGCTGCTTTTTTTGTGCCGCCGGATGGCGGAAATCCCTTGCTTTCAGTAGAGTTTTTCATAGGTGTATGGTATAATATTCCGCAGTTGTTGTGAAGAGGACCCGCGCTGATGGAAGAAAAAAAGACATGCATAAAGGGCGCTCCCGGTGCCTGCATACTGGATAAAAATCCCGCGGAACAGGCGGATGCGTTTCTCGCACCATCGGACCGCGAGAAGGGGCTTGCGCGCCCGCAGATCCTGCTGCACAGCTGCTGCGGTCCCTGCAGTACGGCCTGCATCGAACGGCTGCTCAGCGATTACGATATCACGGTGTATTACTACAACCCCTGTATCGATGATCCGGCGGAATACGAAAAGCGCAAGGCGACGCAGATGCAGTTCCTGCAGAAGTTCAACGAAGAGCCGGGCTCGGCGGGCAGGGTGTCTTTCATGGAAGCGCCGTATGATCCGGAGCGGTACCTCGAGGCTGTGAAAGGGCTTGAGAACGAACCGGAAGGCGGACGCCGCTGCAGTGTGTGCTTTCACATGCGCCTGCAGAAGACCGCGGAGACGGCGAGCATGCTCCACTACGATCTGTTCGGCACCACGCTGACGGTCAGCCCGCACAAGGACTACGACACGATCAGCGCGATCGGCAAACGCCTCGGTGCGCTGTATGGGGTCAGTTATCTGGACGCCAATTTCAAGAAGAAGGACGGGTTCAAACGCAGCATCGAACTGTCGAAGAAGTACGGACTCTACCGCCAGAACTATTGCGGCTGCCGCTTTTCCAAGTGGGACGGCTGCGATGATGAGGCGGAAAAATAATCGACCAAAAATCAGTTATTGTAAATGTGATTTGAAGGGAAGAAGAAAGGAAAGAAAAATGTCAAAACTGTTCATCCCCGAAGGGTATTCGCCGTTTCTGGACTACATGGAATCGCAGCGCGCGATCAAGAAGATTAAGGACTATTTTCAGCAGGAGCTGGCTTATGGCCTCAACCTGCGCCGTGTGTCCGCGCCGCTGTTCGTCACACCGGAAAGCGGGCTGAATGACAACCTGAACGGCGTTGAAAGAACGGTTGACTTTACGATCAAGGATATGGAGGAGCATGGTGCGGAGGTTGTCCAGTCGCTCGCCAAATGGAAGCGCATGGCCATCGGCCGCTACGGGATCCGCCCGGGCCACGGCATTTACACAGACATGAATGCCATCCGCCGCGACGAGGAACTCGACAACCTGCATTCCATCTACGTCGACCAGTGGGACTGGGAAAAGGCGATTACAAAAGAGGACCGCACAGAAGAGTACCTCAAGGCCACCGTTGAGCGCATCTATCTTTCCCTGAAAAACCTCAACGACTTCGTCAACAGACACTACTCCGAGATCCGCACGGAGCTGCCGAACGAGATCTTCTTCATCACGACGCAGGAACTCGAGGACATGTATCCGGACCTTACGCCGAAGCAGCGCGAGGATGTGATCACCGAAGAAAAGCGTGCCGTCTTCATCCAGAAGATCGGCGGCAGACTGAAGTCCGGCGAGAAGCACGACGGCCGTGCGGCGGACTACGACGACTGGGAACTCAACGGCGACATCATCCTCTGGAACGACATCCTCGGCAGAGCGTTCGAGATCTCTTCCATGGGCATCCGTGTCGACGAGAACAGCATGCGCAGCCAGCTGATCGAGGCGGGGCAGGAATACAAGATGGAACTGCCGTTCCACAAAGCGATTCTGAACAAGGAACTGCCTTACACCATCGGCGGCGGCATTGGCCAGAGCCGCCTGTGCATGTACTTCCTGCGCAAGGCCCACATCGGCGAAGTGCAGGCTTCCATCTGGCCGGACGATATGGTCAAAGAATGTGAAGAAGCGGGGATCCTGCTTCTGTAGGAAAGGAAACGAACGAGCGCACGATGAAATACGTCAATGTCACGATCGACAATAAGAGCCATCTGACGGATGACCTCTATACGTATCGTTGTGCGTTCGATGACGTTCAGCCGGGCAGCCACGTCCGCGTCGCATTCGGCAGGGGCAAAGCGCTGAAAGATGCGTATGTCTTCGATGTGATGGATGAACTTCCTGCGCCGGTGAAGGGGCTGAAAGACGTCGCTGAACTGACGGAGGACGCACCGCTCGGCGAAGAGAGCATGGAGCTGGCGCGCTGGATGCACAGCCGGTATCTGTGCCGGTATATGGACGCGGTCAAGCTGTTCCTGCCGCCGGGCAAACCGTCCGCGCGCGGCAAAAAACGCGACCCGCTCGCAAAGATCACAGCGGAACCGCAGCCGATCGACGCACTGACGGATGAACAGAGCCGCGTGATCGCGCGGATGGATCAGAGCATTGCCGCAGACAGGCATGAGCTGTTCCTGCTCAAAGGCGTGACAGGCAGCGGCAAGACGGAAGTCTACATGCAGCTGATCCGCAAGGTGACGGAACGCGGCAAGACTGCCATCATGCTGGTCCCGGAGATCTCGCTGACCAAGCAGATCATCGAGCGGTTTGCGGGCAGGTTCGGCGCGGAAAGCATCGCGGTCTTCCACAGCCGGCTCTCGGCGGGAGAGCGTCACGATGAGTGGCAGCGCGTGCAGCGCGGCGAGGCGAAGATCGTGGTCGGTGCCAGATCGGCGGTCTTTGCACCGCTGACGAACGTCGGCATCGTGATCCTCGATGAGGAACACGAGTCCACTTACAAATCCGATATGTCGCCCAAGTACGATACGCTGGAGGTCGCGATCAAACGGACCAGACCTTCCGGCGGGATCGTCGTCATGGGCAGCGCCACGCCGTCCGTCGTCTCGTACGAGCGCAGCCGGCGCGGGATATTTACAAAACTAGAACTCAAAGAACGCTATAACAAAGTGCAGCTGCCCCGCATGGACATCGTGGACATGCGGCCGGAACTGGCAGCAGGCAACACGTCGGTCATCAGCCGTCGCCTGCATGCAGCGATGCAGACGACGCTGGAAAAAGGGCAGCAGGTCATCCTGTTCATGAACCGCCGCGGCTACCAGACCTTCGTCTCGTGCCGTGCCTGCGGCCATGTGATGGAGTGCCCCAAGTGCGGGATCTCCCTCACATATCACAAGGGTGACCGGCAGCTGGTGTGCCACTACTGCGACCACCGGGAGCCGATGCCGGAGCGGTGTCCGTCCTGCGGCAGCCCGTATATCAAAGGATTCGGGACCGGCACGGAGAAGGTCGTGGAAACGATCGAAGAGCTGTTCCCCGGCGTGAAAGCCGCGCGGCTCGACCTCGACGCCATGAAGCGCAAGGGAACGCTCGAGAAGACGCTCGACGCCTTTGCGAACGGCGATACGCAGGTGCTCGTCGGCACGCAGGTCGTCGCCAAGGGGCTCGACTACCGCAATGTCGGTCTGGTGGGGATCATCTCATGCGATGTACTGCTCAACATCCCGGACTACCGGGCGCCGGAACGGGCGTTCCAGCTGATCACACAGGCAGCCGGCAGAGCCGGGCGAGGCGATGAGCAGGGGCAGGTCATCATCCAGACATATACCCCGTCGCATTACGCGGTGCAGGCAGCGGCGGCACAGGACTACGAAGCATTCTTCGAGAAGGAGATGGAGCGGCGCAGGCAGTACGGCTATCCGCCGTTTACAGATATCATCCAGGTGATGTTCGGCGGCCGGGACAAGCGCGCTCTTAAGGAGGCTGTCCGCAGCTGGCGGGCGCACCTGATCGATGCCGGCGCGTCGGCGGCGGACATCGTGGCGGCGGGCGGTATGGAATACGACCGCGAGGAGACGGAGTACAGAGAGTACCTGCTGATCCGCAGCCTGCCGGAACACACCAACATGTACAGAAAACTCCTGATGGCTTTGCGGGAGCAGGACAGACAGGAAAGAAAAGCATACAGTATCGTAGCGGACGTCAATCCCTACAGTCTATGGAGGTCTTAATATGGCATTACGCAATATCGTCGTGGAAGGCGACGAGATCCTGACAAAGAAATGCAGAGAGGTCGTGAAGTTCGACGACCGTCTGGCAGAACTGATCGATGATATGATCGAGACGATGCGCGACGCGGAAGGCGTTGGCATTGCTGCACCGCAGGTCGGTATCCTGCGGCAGGTCTGCGTCATCGAGCCGGAGCCGGGCTATGTGACCGAACTGATCAACCCGGTCATCATCGAGCAGGAAGGCGAACAGGAAGGCTATGAAGGCTGCCTCAGCGTGCCGGGCTATATCGGCTGCGTGAAGCGCCCGATGAAGATCAAAGTGCGTGCGCAGAATCGCACAGGCGGCCTCGAAACGTTTGAATTCGAAGGATTTGATGCTGTAGCAGCCAGCCATGAGATGGATCACCTGCAGGGGATCCTCTACACGAGCAAGGCGACAGACGTCCATAAACCCGCACCGCCGGAAGAAGACGGCGCGGAAGAAGCGAATGAATAGAGAAAAGCAGGTGATTGCCGGATGAAGATCGTTTTTATGGGAACCCCGGACTTTGCAGTCCCGGCGCTCAAAAGACTGGCTGCGGACGGGCATGAGATCGCACTGGTCGTAACCAAGCCGGATGCGATGAAAGGCCGCGGCAACAAAGTGCAGGCGTCTGCCGTGAAGGAATGTGCGCTGGCGCTTTCCCTTCCGGTATCGCAGCCCGAAAAAGTGAAGGGCAACACTGCCTTCATCGAGCAGCTGCAGACGCTGGCGCCGGATGCGATCGTCGTGATCGCCTACGGTAAGATCCTGCCGAAGGAGATCCTCGAGATCCCGCCGCACGGCTGCCTCAATGTACACGGGTCGATCCTGCCGCGCCACCGCGGCGCTGCACCGATCCAGTGGACGATCCTGGCAGGCGATGAAGAGGGCGGCGTATCCATCATGCAGATGGACGAAGGCATGGACACCGGCGATGTGCTCGCCGAAAGCAGAGTGCCGGTCGCGTCGCACAATGCGGAGGAACTGTTCGACATTCTCTCTGAAAAGGGAGCGGATCTGATCGCGGAGACGCTGGCGAAGATCGAGGCGGGTGAGCAGCTCACTGCTGTGCCGCAGGAGGACGCCCTCGCAACCTATGCGCCGATGATCACGAAAAAGGACGGCCAGCTGGATTTCAGCCGGCCTGCAGCAGAACTGGAACGCCGCGTCAGAGGCCTCTATCCCTGGCCTGGCACCTATACCTATCTGGATGGCCAGCCCTTTAAGATCTGGACCGCGGACCTCGCAGAAGGAACGCCCGGCGCAGCGCCCGGGACCGTTCTGAAAGCGGACCGGGAAGGCATCCTGATCGCCTGCTCGGAAGGTGCGCTGCTGGCAAAAGAAGTCCAGGCGCCGGGTAAGAAGCGGATGGCTGTGGACGCCTATTTAAAGGGCCATTCCATTGAAAAGGGAACGGTTTTAGGATAAAATAACTTGATAAGCACTTGCACGGTATGCGGAGGCGAACATGTACGGCTTTTATGATCCTACATACATCATCCTGATCCCTGCGATCCTGTTCACGATGTGGGCGCAGGCAAAACTGAAGACTGCCTATGCGAAGTACAGACAGCTTCCCAACCAGCGCCGCATCACAGGAGCGGAAGCAGCGCGGTATCTGTTGGACCGGAACGGTCTTTCAAATATCCGGATCGAGCGCGTACAGGGCACGTTGTCCGATCACTTCGATCCGAGGAACCAGGTGATCCGTCTGTCTGCCGATATCCATGACGGGACGAGCATGGCGGCGGTGAGCGTCGCCGCACACGAGACGGGGCATGCGATGCAGTACGGAACGGGCTATGCACCGCTCAAGTTCCGCAATGCGCTGGCGCGGCCTGTAAGCGTTGTCTCCATGGCAAGCTGGCCGCTTTTGCTGGTCGGGATCATGCTCATCGCGATGGGCAGTTACGACTCGGGCAATCTGCTTTTCAACATCGGTGTGATTGCCTTTGCGGCGGTCGTGCTGTTCCATGGGGTCACGCTTCCCGTAGAACTCGATGCAAGCCGCAGAGCGGTCAAAGAACTGGAAGCGACCGGTCTGATCTATGAAGAGGAAGTCCCCGCAGCGAGAAAAATGCTGACAGCGGCTGCGATGACATACGTCGCGGCGCTTGCGACGGCACTGCTGCAGCTGGTCAGGATCCTGCTGATCAGAGGGGATAGAAGATAATCGGGAGTCATTATGGACGCAAATAGAAAAACAGCCTATCATACACTGCTGGATATGGAGACCAAAAGGGCGTATTCCAATCTTGCGCTCAACCATCATATCCTGATCAACAAGCCGGATGATCCGGCATTTGTACGTGAACTGGTATACGGCGTACTGGAAAACAAAATGCTGCTCGATCATTATCTCGATCAGTTGATTCCGAAGGGTGTCAAAAGCACCCGCCATCAGGATCTGACGATCCTCCGGATGGGACTGTATCAGATCGAGTACATGGACGCCGTTCCGGAGTACGCGGCTGTCAATGAGAGCGTTGCACTGGCCAAGCGGTATGCGCGCGGCCGCAGCGGGTTCGTCAACGGCGTGCTGAGAAGTTATATCAAGCGTAAAGAAGAACTCACCCTGCCGGACAGAGACGAAGACCTGGTTGAATACCTGTCCGTGCGGTATTCCTATCAGCCCTGGATCGTCCAGCTGTGGCTGGATGCCTACGAAGATACGGATTTCGTAGAGTCTCTGCTCGCGGCCGGCAACGAAGCGCCGGATCTGACGCTTCGGCTCAACTGGCTGAAGGTCATGAAAAAGGACCTCATTCAGGCGCTGGAAGACCGCGGTTGTGAGGTCACGGAAGGCCGTTACAGCGCCAATGCGCTCCATGTAAAGGGCAGGGGAATCCTGGAGAGTGAGCTGTACAGGAACGGGCTGTTCTCTGTGCAGGATGAAGCCTCGCAGCTTGTGGCAGAAGTCATGTCTCCCAAACAGGGAGATACCGTCATCGATGTCTGCGCGGCACCGGGCGGCAAGACCATGGCAATCGCGGAACGGATGAACAACCGCGGCAGGATCATCGCCCAGGACATCTACAAACGCAAGATCGCCCTGATCGAACGCGAGGCGGCAAGGCTGGGCGTGACGATCGTAGAGACGAGGACCTGGGACTCGACAAGAGTCGATTCTTCGCTCGTCGGAAAGGCAGACTGCGTACTTGTCGATGCGCCGTGTTCCGGACTTGGCGTCGTGCGTCACAAGCCGGAGATCAAATACAAGGCATACAATCAGGAAATGGCCATGCTGCCGCAAAAGCAGCAGGCGATCCTGCAGGCAGCGTCCAAATACGTCAATGCGGGCGGCACGCTGGTATACAGCACCTGTACCGTCAATCCGCATGAGAACGAGGAAATCGTGAGCTCCTTCCTGCGGAGCCATCCGAATTTCATGGTCGAAGAGACCAAGCAGCTGCTGCCGCATATCAACGGAACGGACGGCTTTTTCATCTGCCGGATGAGAAAGAGCGATTCCATAACCAATCAGTAGGGCCGGCCACAGACCGCGCCTCGGAGGAACTATGTTAAGAGTCGGTTATAAGAGCGACAAGGGAAGAAACCGCGAACTCAATGAAGACGCCTGCGCAGTCGTTGCGGAGGAGCGGCTTTTCATTGTGGCTGACGGTGTCGGCGGGAACAATGCCGGAGAGATCGCCAGCAGAACAGCGGTGGATACCTGCCGTGATTTTATGAGCATCAACCATCTGGCCAGTGTCAGCGAACGCGACATCGGCGATCTGTTCGATGCATGTCTTGCCAGAGCAAACGACAGTGTTGTCGAAGCCGGCAGCAGACAGCCGGAGAACAGAGGGATGGCAACAACGCTCGTGCTTTGTCACGTGCGGGAGGACAAAGCGTATTTCGCCAATGTTGGAGACAGCAGGGCGTATCTGTACGCGGACGGGCAGCTTTTGCAGATCACAGAGGATCATTCGTATGTCAATGCGCTGATCCGCATGGGTGTGCTGACGGAAGAAGAAGCCCGCCATCATAAGAGAGGGCATGTCATCACCAAGGCAATTGGTGCCGAACTGACAGTAGAAGGGGATCAGTACGACGTGGAAATCCGCGAAGGGGACATTCTTCTGCTGTGCACGGATGGTCTCTACGGAGAACTGTCAAAGGAGGAAATGATTGCAATCCTGCAGGATGATCAGGATATGCAGGTGCTGACGGAGCGGCTTGTTGAGCGCGCCAATGAACTTGGCGGGCGGGACAACATCACCGCGATCACTGTAAAGGTCCAGGGAGGAAATCAGAATGAGCAGTAAAGTCCTTGCGGGCCGGTATGAATTACTGGAAAAAATCGGCGACGGTGGTATGGCAGTCGTGTACCGCGCGATGGATAAACTGCTGAGCCGGTATGTCGCTGTTAAGATCCTCAAACCCCAGTTTACAGGGGATGAGAAGTTTATAGAGAATTTCCGCAAAGAATCGCACGCAGCTGCGAGACTGACCCATGCGAACATCGTGGGTGTTTATGATGTTGGTAAAGAAGGCAACATCAACTACATTGTCATGGAGTTGGTGAAGGGCAAAGCGCTGAGCGATATCATCAAGGAAGAAGGACCGCTGGATTACAGGCGTGCGATGGATCTGTCCAGACAGATCGCAAGCGGCCTGTCCGCTGCGCACAAGGCCGGCATCATCCACCGCGACGTCAAGCCGCACAATATCCTCGTTAATGAGGACGGGGTTGCAAAGATCGCAGACTTTGGCATCGCCAAGGCGGTCAGCGTCAATACGATCGTCGAGAACACCGAAGAGACGATCATCGGCTCCGTGCACTACTTCTCGCCGGAGCAGGCGCGCGGCGGTTATGTTGACGAGCGGTCCGATCTGTATTCGCTCGGCATTGTCATGTACGAAATGCTGACAGGTGACGTGCCGTTTGACGGTGACAATCCGGTATCGATCGCATTGATGCATATCAATGATCCGATCGTACCGCCGTCCAAGATCGTGGACGGGATCCCGCCGGCGCTCGAGAAGATCGTCATGAAAGCAACGGATAAGATCCAGATCAACCGCTACCAGACAGCGGAAGAGCTGATCAAGGCATTGGATGAAGTCGATCTTCTGGACAGTTTTGACCTCAATCACCGCCCGAAGCGCGACACGCTCGTCGCAGGCGATCTGGACGGACTCTATGACGGCCGTCCGGAGGATGACCGCAGAAACAGTTCCGGCAAGGGCGGCAGCGACAAGACGAAAAAGAAAAGAGCCCTGATCCTGATCGGGACAGCGGTCGCATTGCTGCTGCTGGTCCTGGTGATCGGGCTTTCGACAGGAAAGTTCTCCAAGAAGGAGATAGAAGTGCCTGATCTGCGCGGTATGACGTATGAGCAGGCGGAAGAACAGCTCAAAGACCGCGGGCTTGAAATCAAAGAAGGGGACAAGGTCTTCAGTGATGATTATGAAGCCGGCCTGATCGTGGCGCAGGATCCGAAGGCCAAAGCGAAAGTCAAGGAAGGAACGGTCGTCACGGTCGACATCTCGATGGGCGCCTCGGAAGGGGCAGTGCCGTATCTGGTCGGGATGGACGAAAGCGAGGCGATCAAGGCGATCGAGGATGCTGGATTTGTCTATGGCGGCACGACGGAAGAGACCAGCACGAAGGCGGCCGGCACGGTATTGAGCCAGACGCCCGAAGCTGGCAGCAAGGCGGCGCCGGGGTCGGAGGTCTCGATCGTCATCAGTAACGGGCAGGGCAAACGGCAGGTGAGCGTACCTGACCTGCGCGGTCTGACCGAGGAGGAAGCCCGTGCCAAACTGGAAAGCAACGGACTGTATCTCGGTTCGGTATCCTATGAGATCAGCAAGACATACCCGAAGGGGCAGGTCATCGATCAGCAGTATGCAGCCGGCAACAAGATTGATGAAGAAACTTCGGTTAACGTTGTGATCAGCACGGGTGCTTCTTCGACGATCACCTATTATGTTGATTTTGAGGCGGCAAAGGAAGAAGTCTTCTATATGACCGTTACAGTGACGGATGATAACGGGACGCGCAATGTCATCACCAACCAGCAGTGCGCAAAGGTGGATGAAGGCATGAACGTTGAGATTACCGGCACCGGCAGCGGGAAGATCGTTGTTATCTTTGACAATGAGACGGTCTACGAACAGACTGTCGACTTCGCAGAAGGAGCGGTCTGATGCTCGAAGGGCTGATTGTAAAAGGCGTAGGCGGTTTCTATTATGTCGAAACGGCAAGCGGCATCTACCAGTGCCGTGCCCGCGGCCTTTTCAAAAAGCAGGGAGTCACTCCGATGGTCGGTGACCGCGTGCAGATTGATCTGACGGAGGAGGAAGAAGTAGAAGGATATGTGACAGCGATTCATCCCCGCAGGAACTCCTTCATCCGCCCGCCGATCGCTAATATAGATCTGCTTCTCGTCGTTGCCGCATGCCGGCATCCCGCACCGAACATCCGTCTGATCGACAGATTTCTGGTGATGGCGGAGATGTCCGATACACCGGTCGTCCTGTGTTTTAACAAAGCGGATATTGCGCGGGATGAGGAGATAGAAAACCTGAAAGAGATCTATGAGAACAGTTTCGAGATGATGTTTCTGAGCGCAAAGACCGGGGACGGCATCGATGCACTGGCGGCGCGGACAGCGGGTATGCAGGTCGCACTGGCAGGTCCCTCCGGCGTCGGGAAATCCACGATTCTCAACCATCTGTGCAAAAGCGCGGCGGCGGTGACCGGAGAGGTGAGCCGCAAGACCAGACGCGGCAGACATACGACGCGGCACGCGGAGGTCTTTCCGATGGATCGCGGCGGCAAAGTGTTTGATACACCCGGATTTACATCGTTCGATATCCTGGAAGCGTCCGAGGAAGATCTCGCCGGGTATTATCCCGAGATGCGGCCGTTTCTCGGACAGTGCAGATTTGATAACTGCCGGCACATCAAGGAACCGGACTGCATGGTGCGCGACGCTGTTGAAAAAGGGTTGATCAGCGAAGAACGGTATGCGTCCTATGTGTCGCAGATCGAAGAAATACGGAATCGCAATCCGTATCTGTAAGGAGGAAAGGATTATGGCTAAACTGGCGCCATCCATGCTGGCAGCTGATTTTTCAGATCTGGCCGGGCAGGTAGCGGCGATCGATCAGGCAGGTGCGGATTATTTGCATGTTGATGTGATGGACGGGCATTTTGTTCCGAATATCAGTTTTGGGGCGGATGTCATGAAGAGCCTTCTGGGCAAGACCGGGCTGCCGTTTGATGTCCATCTTATGATTGAAGACCCGGATCAGTATGCACCGACATTTGTCACAGATGCGACGGCGTTTATCACGGTTCATCTGGAGGCGTGCCGGCACATTGACCGCACCCTGCACCATATCCGCGATCTGGGTGTCGGCGCGGGGGTGGCGATCAATCCGGGCACACCGGTCGCCATGCTGTCAGAAGTACTTGGCATTGCGGATCTGGTACTGGTGATGTCTGTTAACCCGGGATTTGGGGGACAGAAATTCATCCCTTCAGCATTGGATAAGATCAGGGAACTCGACCGCCTCAGAAAGGAGTGCGGGTACCATTATCAGATAGAAATTGACGGCGGAGTCACGCCGGACAATGCGGCGGAGGTCAAAGCGGCCGGTACAGATATTATGGTTGCAGGATCTGCGGTTTTCGGAGCTTCCGATATTGCGGCCAGAACAAAGGAGTTTCTGGGATTGATCAGATAGCAGGGAGACAACATTATGAGTGAAGAGAAGAACTATTACTACGATGATCTAGGCGACCGTGCTGCTGATGCCGGAATCTATGATGAGTTTGAAGGTGTTTCGACTGGCGGCCGCCGGAATGCATCTGGAAAACCCCATAAAAAGAAGAAGTACAGACGTGTTAAGAAATCCAATCAACAGGGCGGGCGCTCAGGCAAGTCAAAGAAGCCTGTAGATAAAAAGAAAAAACGCATTAAAACTGCCGTCATTATTCTTGTTTGTCTGGCATTGCTGGCGGCTTGCGGATATGTCCTGGCGAAACAGTTTGTCAAAGATAAATTCAACCAGGTCGATCGTGTAGAAGTGGATACTGAAGACTGGGGCATTGATCCGAGAGTCAAAGAAGAACTCAAGGATTATAAAAACATTGTTCTCCTGGGTGTTGATACCAGAGAGAATGATGGTGAGAATGATGACAGCGGCGTACGGTCGGATGCAATCATTATTGTTACCATCAACAAGAAGACCAATGAAATCACGCTGACATCGGTGTTAAGAGACTCCTACCTCGATGTGGAAGAGGAAGGGACGCACGTCATCGATAAGGTGACACATGCACATGCCTATGGCGGCCCGGTCAACACGGTGCGGGCGCTTAACCGAAATCTGGATCTGAATATAGATGACTATGTGCGTGTTGACTGGCGGTCCGTTGCAGAAATCACGGATGCAATGGGCGGCCTGGAGGTCACGGTTGACGATCATGAACTGGATGAGCTCAACCGTATTATTGACCATACCAGCCAGAGCTTGCAGGTAGAAGGCACTCACGTCGAGACGACAGGAACGCAGACGCTTAATGGCGTACAGATCGTTGCATATTGCCGTATTCGTAAGACAGACGGAGACGATCAGCGTGCTGAGCGAATGCGGGAAGTTATCAAAGCGGCAGTCGATAAAGCAAAGACGATGAAGCTTTCTGAATTGAATAATCTGCTCAATCTCGGAATGGGGAAGATCTCTACCAGCATGAGCACAGATACCATGATGGATATGGTAGGGAACATTTCGAAATTCGGAAATATGGGGAGCCAGAGATGGCCATTCAACTATGACGGCGCTTATATCAACAGTGTGTGGTATGATGCTCCGATCACGCTGAAAAGCAACGTTGTGGAACTCCATGAAAAGTTGTTTGGTCAGACAGACTACCAGCCGACGGATAATGTGCTGATGATAAATGAAGAGGTAAAACTCGAGACACAGTACTATGGCGAGGAAGATATAGATTATGATCTTCTGCAGCGCTATCTGGATACGTTCGGCGGAGGACCGAACGCTGGCCAGAGCAGAAACGGCAGCAATCCGGGGAATACGGATTCCACTGATGACGGAGGCGGCTATTACGAGACGGATTATGATTCGGATTACAGCGACGAGGGCAGCAGTGAGACGGAGTCTTACACAGCACCGGCTTCCGATGATTCCGGATCTTCCGGCGGCAGTGATTATGTTGAACCTGAGCCGGCACCAGAGCCCGAACCTGAACCTGAACCAGTAGAAGAAGTCCCGACGACGCCGGAAGGAGAGGGCGGCGGCCAGTAAGGACAACCGGCCCGGCCGCATTGATGAAGAAAGGATCACTATGTCTGATAAAAAGACGGTACTGATACTGTTTGGCGGAATGAGCAGCGAGCATGAAGTCTCCTGCAGTTCGGCAGCTTCGATTTTGAGAAACATTGACAGGGACAGATACAATGTCCGTGTGATCGGGATCACGAAAAAGGGCGCCTGGATCGAGACGGCAGCACCGCCGGAAATGATCGAAGACGGCACCTGGGTGGACAGGATCAACAACCGCAATGCTTTCATCTGTCCGGACAGGCGCGTACACGGGATCCGGACCGAGAGAGGGAAGGATATCCGCATCGACTGCGTATTTTCCGTGCTGCACGGCAAATACGGGGAAGACGGCGCGATGCAGGGACTGCTGGAACTTGCGGGGATCCCGTATGCCGGCTCCGGTGTGCTTTCCTCCGCCAGCACGATGGATAAAGTGGTGAGCAAGGTCCTGGCCAATGCCGGCGGGATCCGCCAGGCGGAATACTGTGTGCTTGACTGGTTTACATTTGCTACACAGGCGGCGCAGGAGATCCAGCGGATTGAGGAAACGCTCGGTGCCTACCCGTACTTTGTCAAACCGGCCAATACAGGCAGCTCGGTCGGGGTCGCGAAAGTCCGTGACCGCAAAGAACTGTTTGAAGGCATCAAGGAAGCGGCGAAATACGATGAGAAAATCCTGGTCGAGGAAACGATCGTCGGCAGGGAGCTCGAAGTCGCGGTCCTTGGGGACCGCAACCCGCATGCCTCTCCGGTCGGTGAGATCGTCGCAGCGGATGAGTTTTACTCCTACGAGGCGAAATACGGCGGCATGGGCTCTGTTGCAGAAGTAGCCGAAAACCTCTCCGAAGAAGTGGCGGACCGCATCCGTGAGACGGCCGTGGAAGTCTACAAACTGCTCGGCTGCAGCGGCTATTCCCGCGTGGACTTCTTCCTGAAAGGCGAAGATGAGATCTACTTCAACGAGATCAACTCGCTGCCCGGATTCACATCCATCAGCATGTATCCCAAGCTCTGGGAGGCAGCAGGCGTTTCATACAGCGAGCTCATCACAAGGCTCATTGAGAACGCCATGGACGAAGATAATAATTGAGTTGTAGGCGTGCATACAGGTCATGCGCGCAGGCAACCCAGCTCGAACGTATCGTTGTGAGCGAAGCGAACACAGATACGCGAGAGCGGTTGACTGACAGCGCATGCACTGATGCGAGGCTGACAAGGAAAACTCCTTGACAGCCTTTTTTGTTTGTAGTAAGATGGTCTGCGTGACAAGGAAAAAGACTTTACACTTAACTTCCCGATGAGGTGGGACGTGGATAAGTTTACAAGGATCGGTTCGCTGTATGAATTCTACGGCGCCTTGCTCTCAAAGCGTCAGAGAGAAGCGACCGCACTGTATTATGAAGAAAACTGCTCGCTGGCGGAGATCGCCGAAGAGTTCGGGATCTCGCGGCAGGGGGTGTACGATGCGCTGCACAGTGCCGAAAAGGCGCTGGAGGGCTACGAGGAGAAACTCGGACTTGTGCACCGCTTTGAAGAGCAGGATGGAAAACTTGCAGGCATTCAGCAATCGCTGCAGCAGATGATCAAAGACGCTGCGGACAGGAGCGATTCTGCGGCAGACACCACAGCACTGGCATCGGTCCTGGCACAGGTGACGGCGCTGCGGGAAGAAGGAATGGAATAACAGCGGAGGAAACCATGGCTTTTGAGAGTCTTTCGGACAAACTGAACGGCATTTTCAAAAACATGAAGAATAAGGGCTCCCTGACGGAGAAGGACATCGACGCCACGATGCGCGAGGTCAAGCTGGCGCTGCTTGAGGCGGATGTCAACTTCAAAGTCGTCAAGGAGTTTGTCGCCAACGTCAAAGAGAAGGCGATGGGCGAGGATGTACTGGCAAGCCTGACACCGGACCAGCAGATCATCAAGATCGTCGACCGGGAACTCACCGAGATGATGGGCGGCGCCAACAGCAAACTGACCTACTCGCCGTCCGGCTTCACCACGTTGCTGATGGTTGGTCTGCAGGGTACCGGTAAAACAACGACCTGCGGCAAGCTGGCCAAGTGGCTGCAGACAAATGGCAAGAAGCCGATGCTCTGCGCCTGCGACGTCTACCGGCCGGCTGCGATCGACCAGCTCGAAGTGGTCGGGCAGAGCGTCAATACACCGGTCTTCACGATGCGGGAGACCAACGATCCTGTAAAGATCGCGATGGCCGCCAAGGAAGAGGCGATGAAAAAGGGCTATAACGTCCTGATCGTCGATACGGCGGGCCGTCTCGCCATCGACGAAGCGCTCATGCAGGAGCTGGCGGATATCAAGGCTGCCATCAAGCCGCATGAGATCCTGCTCGTGGTCGACGCCATGACCGGTCAGGACGCGGTCAATGCAGCACAGGGTTTCAACGACCGTCTCGGTATCGACGGCATCATCATGACCAAGATGGACGGCGACGGCCGCGGCGGTGCGGCGCTTTCCACCAAGAAGGTGACAGGCCGGCCGATCAAGTTCGTCGGTATGGGCGAGAAAATGGATGCCCTCGAGCCGTTCCACCCGGAACGTATGGCAAGCCGGATCCTTGGGATGGGCGATGTGCTCTCCCTGATCGAACAGGCTGAGAACCAGTATACAGAGGAAGAAGCGCGCAAACTGGAGCGCAAGATCCGCAAGAATGAATTCACGCTGGAGGACTTCCTCGATCAGATGGGGCAGATCAAGAAGATGGGCGGCCTCAGCAAGCTCATCGGCATGCTCCCCGGACAGAACAGCAAGGCGATGAAGAACGTGGACCTGGAGAAGGGCGAACGGGAATTCGTCGAGATGGAAGCGATCATCCGCTCCATGACCAAGGAGGAACGCCGCGATCCCAGCATTCTGAATGCGAGCCGCAGAAAGCGCATCTCCGCCGGCTGCGGGCTCCCCGTGAGCAAGATCAACAGCCTGATCAAGAAATACGAGCAGTCGAGAAAGATGATGAAGCAGTTCATGAAGCCCGGCGCCAAGCTGCCGCGTTTCCTGCAGTAAACATGTCAACAGCGCACTATGCGTGTAAATAACAATCATTAATATATAGTTCACTTAACGGAGGAAAACAAAATGGTTAAAATCAGACTGAAGAGAATGGGTGCCAACAAGAAGCCTTTCTACAGAGTCGTCGTCGCTGACAGCCGCAAGGCAAGAGATGGCAGATTCATCGAGGAGATCGGCTACTTTGATCCGATGACAGAGCCCGACACCATCAAGATCGATGAGGAAGCAGCGAAGAAATGGCTCGGTCAGGGTGCGCAGCCCACGGAAAGAGTCCGCAGCCTCTTCAAGAAGGTCGGCATCGTCGAATAAGAAAGCGGTGGTGACCAATGAGCGAATTAGTCGAAGTCATCGCCAAAGCTCTGGTTACAAAACCCGATGAAGTCTCTGTTTCGGAAGAAAAAGAGGCAGGCACCACGGTGGTCACCCTCCGCGTCGCAGCGGAAGACATGGGCAAGATCATCGGCAAGCAGGGGCGTATCGCCAAGGCGCTGCGCACAGTCGTGAAGGCCGCATCGGTCAAGACCGGAGAAAAGGTCGTTGTAGAAATCGTACAGTAAAGACCGGAGGCACATAGTCACTATGTGCCTCTTTTGGAACAACGGGACGGCTGCGGTCCGTCCGGGAGGCATTGCACTATGGAGCAGAAAGATCTGATCCTGCTGGGGCAGATCACAGGCGTGGTCGGTCTCAAGGGAGAGCTCAAGATCTACAGTTATGCGCAGGATCCGTCGCGGTTCGGGATGCTGAAGGTGCTGTACGTCGCCAACAAGGCGGCGGGCTCTTTGGGTACCGACAAGCGCGGGGCTGCAAAGACCGGCGCGGGGACGGAACAGCCAGCCATGGAGGACGTGACGGCGCATACTGTTCTTGGCGCCAGACTGAAGGGCAGCATTCCGATCGTTCGTCTGTCTGAGGTCGGTGACAGGGATGCCGCAGAATCGCTGCGCCTGCACTACGTGTATATGGATGCCGCCGAACTGCCGCCGCTGCCCGAAGGGGAATACTACGTACGGGAACTGCTCGGCGCCGATGTTGTCACGGAGGATGGTGAGAAGATTGGGACACTGACCGATATCCGTACCGATACGCCGCAGCGGCTTTACGAAGTCGCACTTCCCGGCGGCAGGACCTGCCTGATCCCGGGTGTGCCGGCGTGTATCCTGTCTCAGAGCCCGGAACAAATCACCGTCCATGTACCAGAGGGACTGCTGGATCTATGAATATCGATATCCTGACCATCTTTCCGGAGATGTTCGCACCGCTCAAAATGAGCATGCTGCAGCGGGCTGAGGACAAAGGCATTCTCAGCATCGGCCTGCATGATGTGCGGGAGTATTCTCTGGACAAGCATAAAAAAACAGACGAATATCCATTTGGCGGCGGGCCCGGTCTGATCATGACCTGTGACCCGGTTTTCCGCTGTCTGGAGGACATCGGCGCGCAGGGGAAGAGGATCGTCTACATGTCCCCAAAAGGGCGGATGCTCGACCAGGCGCTGGCGGAAGAATACGCGCAGGAAGAGGATCTGGTGATCCTCTGCGGGCATTACGAAGGCATTGACCAGCGCATCCTCGACGGCTGGAACATGGAAGAAGTGTCGATCGGGGACTATATCCTGACGGGCGGCGAACCCGCCGCGATTGTGTTCGTCGATGCGGTGGCGCGGCTGATCCCCGGGGTGCTGGCGTCGAAAGAAGCCGCCTATGAAGAATCGATCTACTCCGGTCTGCTGGAGTCCCCGCAGTACACCAAACCGCGCGAATACCGCGGGATGGAGGTCCCGGAAGTTCTCCTGAACGGCAACCATAAAGCCATCCATCTGTGGCAGTTTGAACAGGCGCTGCGGCTGACAAAGGAGCGGCGGCCGGATCTGTTCGAACGCTTCGTAAATGAGGAGCGGACGCTGACCAAAGAGGAGAAAAGAATAGTGGATAATGTCCTGAAACTGTTGTAAACTGGTACTGGAGAACGCCATGCCTAAGAAAAGAAAAAGGACATTACTCGTATTCGCACTGATCATCATTGTGTTATATGTGATCATCGGGGTCGTACCTTCTTTGACAGGCGCCCTTACCGATACGGAACTGGCGGAGTTCGGAAGCCTGCAGCTGTCCGACGAGACCACATGCTATATCATCCGGGACGAGACGGTCTATACGGCAGCGGAGTCCGGGACGATGGATCCGTACATTGAAGAAGGGACGCAAATCAAAAAAGGGACCGCTCTTTTTGCATTCACTCCCTCTGAAGAGGTGCCGGCAGAAGAACCTGCTGACACCGAAGAGACAGACGGTGACTCCGAAGGCGAAGGGGAAGGCGATACCGGTTCCAAATACGAGCGGATCGTCCGCCAGATCAAAAACAATATTGCTGTAGACGAGGGATTTGTCAGTCAGCGTAAAGGTGTTATCTCCTACCATGTGGATGGCTATGAGGACTACTTTGACTATGATGAGCTGGACCGGCTCTCCCGTGAGAATACGGAAGCGCTCGACATCGAATCGCTTGACATCAAGCGCAAGTCCTGCGCAGCCGGAGAACCGATCTATAAGATCTCAAACAACAGCGAATGGTACATCCTGTTCTGGGTCGATCAGGAGGCAATCTCCAGATACGAAACAGGCAAGGAAGTGACAGCGGTGCTCAACGGGGAACGCATCCCGGCGAAGGTTTCTTCGATCAGGGAGGCTGACAGCGGCTGGCAGGTGATTCTGGAAACCAACCGCTACTACAGCGGGTTTGCCGTTGACAGAGTCGTGGAAGGTACGATCATCAATACCGACGTCAGCGGTCTTCTGGTCAGCAACCACTGCCTGACAAAGCAGGATGGCGTGATCGGCGTATATGTGAAGAGCAGAACGGGCGATTACGTATTCACACCGGTACAGGTCAAGATCAGCAACGGGGAGCAGAGCGTGCTCGCCGAAGGCCAGTTCCTCGACAGCGAGGGCAATCTGGTCGAAACGCTGGAAATATATGATGAAGTCCTGGCAGATCCAACGAGCCGGGAAAACAAATAGTTATCACTTGAGGAGGCGATGACGTGGAAGACATCAAAGGCAATCTGGCGGCCGTCAGAGAGAACATCCCCGAAGATGTGCTGCTCGTAGCGGTCACCAAGACACATACACCGCAGGAAATCAATATCGCGATCGATGAGGGCGTGACAGACATCGGCGAGAACAAAGTGCAGGAGATCCTGGACAAATACGATCATGTCAAGCCGGTCCGCTGGCATCTCATCGGGCATCTGCAGACCAACAAGGTGAAGTACATCATCGACAAGGTCTGCCTCATCCACAGCGTAGATAGTCTCAAACTGGCTAAGGAGATCGACAAGCGCGCCGCACAGCACGACCTGACGATGGATATCCTTATCCAGGTCAATGCGGCCGAAGAGGAAAGCAAATTTGGCATCACCACCGATGAAACGGAAGGGCTGATCCATGAGATCCTTGACACGTGTGAACACGTGCGGATCAAGGGGCTGATGTGCATCGCGCCGATGGTGGATGATCCGGAAGACGCAAGACCGTTCTTCCGCGAGGTAAAGGAACAGTATGACAAGTTCGGTGCGATTGAACATGAGCGGCTGGACTTTCAGTATTTGTCTATGGGCATGTCCCATGACTACCAGGCAGCTATCAAAGAAGGAGCCAACCTTGTCAGGGTCGGCAGTGCCATTTTCGGCACCCGTGTGTATTGATCAAAGGAGGATCAAATGGGAGTTTTAGATAAGTTCAAGGATCTGATCGGCATTGAAGAAATCGATGAAGATATGCTGGAAGAAGAAATGGAAGCACCGGTGCCTGCCGAAAGACGCAAGGTGGAGCCGCGTGCAACTTATACACGCAATACAGTAAGAGAGAAGGTGGTCCCCATGGGTAACAGAGCAGCAGCGAGCGCATTCAAACTGATGGTCATCGAGCCGGACGGTTTTGAAGAATGCCCCAAGCTCGTCGACAGTCTTAAGAGCAGAAAGCCGGTCATCATCAACCTCGAGAAGATCGACAGCGACACCGCGAGAAAGATTTTTGACTTCCTGTCCGGCGCTACATATGCGCTGAACGGCAACGTACAGAAAGTCGCCAACAACATTTTCATCTTTGCACCTGAGAACGTCGACATCTCTTCCACGAATGAAGCTGCTCCCAAGGGCTTTGACTTCGGCAGCAGCCAGAAGGACGGCTGGAGGTAGTGCATGATTACTCCTTTTGACATTGAGAAGAAGGAATTCTCCAAAGGTGTTCGCGGCTATAACATTGAAGAGGTCGATGAATTCCTCGATCAGATCATCGTTGATCTGGAAAAACTGATGAAAGAAAACCTGCGGCTGAAGACGGAAGTCGCTACGCTGGAGCAGGAAAACGAGAAATTCAAGGGCTCGGAAGGGGAAGTCGTCAAGGTGCTGGAACAGGCCAGAAACCTGATGGGCGACATCTCCGCAAGTGCCGAAAAACGCGCCGAAGTGCTGATGAAGAACGCGGAACTGGACGCGGAACTTACGGTACGCGAAGCCAGGGACCGCGCGGAACGGCTCAAGGAAGAAAACAAAATTCTGCAAAAGCGGTATATTACATTCCGTGACAGATACAAGAAATATCTCGAAGAAGAGCTGGACCGTTTCAATACGATGGATGACGATCTGTTCCCGATGTTTGATGAGGGAAGACTTGAAGAACTCGTCAACGCACCGCTTGGCGCAAGCGCACAGACAACGCCGCAGGCGCCTGCAGCAGGGGATGCCGGCGACCGCCACACACTGGTGGCAGGGGAACTGGATGTCCTGAAAGAGGAAGACAACGGCAGCGGGACAGACGACCGCCGGACACTGGTCATGGATCCGGCATCGTTTGAAAAGTAGCGGCGGCCTGTTATGTTGCTGTACATTGCAGTGATGGCAGGGGCTGTTCTGCTGGATCAGCTCGTGAAGTATCTGGTGGTGCACGGGATGGCACTCGGGGAGAGCGTGCCTGTGATCGAAGGGGTGTTTCACATCACCCGGTATCACAATACAGGTGCAGCATTCAGTTCTTTTGAGGGACAGCGCGTGCTGCTCATCGCGCTTCCGCTCGTACTGATCGCCGTCGGTCTCGGGTACATCCTGAAGAACAAAGACCAGAGCCGCTGGTGTCTCATACCGGTAGCGATGATCATAGGCGGCGGGATTGGCAATCTGATCGACCGGATCGCACTCGGGTATGTGGTCGATATGTTCGACTTCCGGGTATTTCCGATTTTCAATGTAGCGGATTCGTTTGTCACGGTGGGATGCATCCTGCTGTGCATCTATGTCCTGTTCTTCTCGGAAAAGGAACACAAAGAAAGGTAGGGCATGACAGGGGCGGAACGTCATATTGTCAGAATAGGAAAAGAAGAAGAGGGGGCAAGGCTTGATGCAGCCCTCTCTCTTGCATTGTCCGACACATCACGCAGCTACCTGCAGAAACTGATTGCGGACGGCAATGTCTGCATCGACGGGGCGGTCTGCACGGTCAAGAAGACACCGGTCAAAGAAGGGCAGACCATCGAAGTGCTGTTGCCGCCGGCGGTCAGTCTGACGGTCGAGGCACAGAATATCCCGCTCGATATCGTATATGAGGATGATGATCTGCTCGTGGTCGATAAACCGCGCGGCATGGTCGTGCATCCTGCGCCCGGCAACCCGGACGGCACGCTGGTCAATGCACTGTTATGGCACTGCGGCGACAGCCTGTCGTCAATCAACGGTGTGATCAGGCCCGGCATCGTACACCGGATCGATAAGGATACCAGCGGTCTTCTCATGGTCGCCAAGAATGATAAAGCGCACATGTCGCTTTCGGAGCAGCTGGCAGCGCATACGATCACGCGCCGGTACAGAGCGGTCGTGCTCAATAATTTCAAGGAAGACGAGGGGACTGTGGATGCGCCGATCGGCCGCGACGAAGGGATGCGCCTCCGCCAGGCCGTGACGGAGAAACATGCCCGGCACGCTGTGACCCATTACAAGGTGCTTGAGCGTTTTGGCAAATACACACTGATCGAGGCCCGGCTTGAGACCGGCAGAACACATCAGATTCGTGTGCACATGGCGTATATCCATCATCCGCTGCTGGGTGATGATCTCTATGGAAGAGGAAAAAACCCGTTCGGGATTTCCGGACAGGTACTGCATGCCGGTGTGCTCGGCTTTGTGCATCCGGCGACAGGGGAGTATATGGAGTTTACCTCGCCCTTGCCGGCATACTTCGAGGAAGTGCTCCGCAAGATCCGCCTGCAGGCAAAGTAGGCAAATCAATATGTTTATAAAACGAGAGCGGCCGCGCCTTTGTGCGCGGCCGGTTTGGTCATACGGAGGATTCGTAAGTTTGAATCATTGACTGAAGCAGCAAGTCGGTAAATGTTTCAAGATTGACTAATTTCCGTGCGCCTGTGTTGCGGCGGACTGCCGGACCGGCCGGCCGCAAGGTCTGACCCGGTCGGATCATAAGTACCTTTTGACCATGTAGCGTACGCACTCTTCGCAGATGTACCCGTTTTTGAACGGGCGGACCATATCGGTCCTGCTGCAGATCGTACAGTGGATCGTTCTGATGTCGTTCTCTTTCATCTCTCTTCTCTTTCCCGATCCTCCGCTGGCCTTGATCTGTTAGATAAGGGTAAGGCTAGTATACTGCTTTCCATGCCGGGTACAAGAGAGTGTGACGATACGGTCATATGGCGAAGCGAAACGGTCACCGGAAGGGGCAGAACAGTCATGTGAAAACGCATACCAAAAGAGGAGCGGGTCGCTTGATCCCGCTCCTCGTGTCATCAGGATGCAGTCTGATCAGGGAAGGTCTCTGTGCCCTGGCAGTTTCGGCTCTACGTAGACCGTGTGGTTATCCGTGAAGATGACCATGCCGGGCTTGGCGCCGTTGGGCTTTTTGACATACCGGACTTTTGTGTAGTCGACGGGGACATTCTCCGAGCGGCTGCCTTTGCTGTGGAAGGCAGCGATCTGGGCCGCCTCGTAAACGCTCCTGTCGTCCGGCTCTTTGTTCCGGCAGAACAGGATGACATGGGAGCCGGGGATGTCTTTCGTATGGAACCACAGATCGTTGCGGCCCGCGACACGGAAGGTGAGATAGTCGTTCTCTTTATTGTTCCGTCCGGCCAGGATGTCAAGACCACTGCTGCTCTTGTACACGTAAGGCTGCGGCCGGTCTTTTTTGTTCTTTCCGGAAGCTTTGCTCTGCTTTCTGCGGCGGATGAAGCCTGTCTCGATCAGCTCTTCCTTGAGCGCTGCGAGCTCCTGTACATCCTGCGCCCGTTCTGCGAGATCGGCGACGGATTCCAGATAGGCGATATCCTTATCCGTCTCTTCGAGCCGGATCTGCTTTTCTTTCAGTGCGACCTTGGATTTGCTGTATTTCTTGAAATACAGCTGCGCATTTTTTGCGGGGGCGTACCGGATGTCCAGCGGGATCGTGATCGGTTCGTTGTTGTAGTAGTTGGTGACCGTCACCTCGGGGTCACCGGTCCGGAAGGCGTGCAGGTTGGCGGTGAGCAGTTCGCCGTACAGGCGGTATCGCTCTCCGTCCTTCGCTTCTTCCAGATCCTCCAGAATGCGCTGTTTCTTAAGGCGTGCTTTTTTCAGTGCCGCATTGACCGCCTTTGTGACATCTGCGGAACGCTGGCGGACGCGGTTTGACGCGTCGCGGTGCGCATAGTACCATGCCGCCGCTTCGCTGGCTGTCTCAAAAGAGCGTTTTTCATACCGGCCTTCATACTGCAGGATGGACAGCACATGGAAATCAGCCGGGGTGCCGTCTTCTTTCACATAAACGCAAGGGGAGAGATGGCCGCATTCCAGCTGCTGTGTCATTTCTTCGAGCCGTCCGGCGATACGTCCGGAGATATCCATTCTGGCCTGCACATTGGTATCCCAGTCTGCAGGGATGTCGATGTCTGTCATAACCTCCCGCGCCATGAGGGGAGAGAGTCCCTGCACATGGTCGAGCAGAACGTCGGCCGGCTCCCGTTCGGACAGAAAAGGAAATCCCGTGATTTCGGCCGCAGGTAAACAGGCAAACGGGACCTTCCCGCCGTCTGCGGGGTATTCATAAGGAAAGCCGGGCAGGATCTGCCGGTCACGGTTCACGTCGATCGAGACGCGCTTGACCGCATCCAGGATCTTGCCTGTGGCGTCGTCTACGAAAAGAATATTGCTGTGCCGCCCCATGATTTCGATGATGAGGCGTTTGGTGCCTTTGACGCCGAGTTCATCAAAGGACTCAGCCACGATCTCCAGGATCCGCTCGCAGTCTTTCTGGACCACTTCGAGCAGAACGCCGCCCTGCATGTGTTTTCTCAGCAGCATACAGAATGCGGACGGAGAGGGCGGATTGACGTAGTCTTCTTCGGATATATAGGCACCGCAATGACTGCCGGCGCAGGACAGGTACAGTTTGTATCTGCCTTCCCGGGTCCTGATGACCAGTACGATTTCCTCCCGCTCCGGCTGGTAGATCTTCTCGATCTTGCCGCGCGAGAGCCGTTCATTCAGTTCGTAAGCGATGGCCCTGGTGACCATCCCGTCGTAAGCCATTTGTGTCTTCTCCTTTTCCGGTGCTATAATAAAAACAAGTTTATCATAGAAAACACCAGAAGAGGGAGAAAACGTATGATAAAAAGCATGACAGGTTTTGGGCGCGGGGAGTACCGGGATGAGAAACGCAGCGTCGTCTGTGAAGTCAAATCGGTCAACCACCGCTATCTTGATGTGAACGTCAAAATGCCGCGGCGCTACAACTTCGCCGAGGATGCCGTCCGCCGCACCGTGAAGGATGCGATCCGCCGGGGCAAGGTGGAGGTCAGCTTCCAGGTCGAGACATTCACCGATGACGATGTGCAGGTGGACTTCAATGAAGCGCTCGCCAAGAAGTATCAGTATGGGCTTTCCGCACTGGCGGAGAAGCTTGGCAGGAGCAGCGAGTCTGTCGGGATCGAGTATCTGGCGTCGCTGCCGGATGTCATGACCGTTGTTCCGCGCACGGGCGATGAAGAGGAGATGACCGCCGCGATGGTGAAGGCTGCCGCAGAAGCACTCAGCGCCCACGCAAAGATGCGCGAGATCGAGGGCGCCAAACTGGCCGAAGATCTGATCGCACGCGGGGATGCCGTGCTCGGTATGGTCGATGTCATCGAAGCACGCGGCCCGGAAATGGCGAAGGAGTATATCGACAGAATGCGCCAGCGGATTCACGAACTGCTCGACGGGCAGGCGGAGATCCCGGAGGAAAGAATCGCACTCGAAGCCGCGATGTTTGCTGACAAGAGCAATATCACCGAGGAAATCGTACGTCTGCGCAGCCATGTGTCCCAGCTTGGGCAGATCCTGCGTTCCGAGAATCCGGAGGGCAAGAAGCTGGATTTCCTGATCCAGGAGATGAACCGCGAAGCGAACACGATCGGCTCCAAGGCGAACGATCTGGCGATCACATCCAGGATGCTGGATATCAAGAACGAAGTGGAGAAGATCCGCGAGCAGGTTCAGAATATCGAATAGAGAATATCAGTGCGGAAGGGTGTTCTATCCGGGACACGCTTTCGCTAATGCTCGCTCGCAGCGGTACTAAGCTCTGCCAGCGCGGCGCTTGGCAGTCGTTAAGTGTCGGCGGCTCGCAATTGTCCCGCTTAGAACACCCTTCCGCACAAGTTTTTCTCTACAGACATTGAAATAGACAGTTTGCTGTGTTAGAATATCATTTCGCAAGATGCACACACAGGGAGAGAACATGAAGCAGGGCAGACTTATCGTCATATCCGGACCTTCCGGTACAGGAAAGGGTTCGATCATCAAAAAGGTGATGGAGAAGTGGCCTGCAGCAGAGTTCTCAATCTCCATGACGACCCGCGGCAAGCGGGAAGGCGAGGAGCATGGCGTCCATTATTACTTCGCCACACGCGAAGTATTTGAGCAAACGATCGAAGACGGCGGATTCCTCGAATGGGCGGATGTATTCGGCAATTACTACGGCACGCCGAAAGCCCCTGTGGAAAAACGGCTCGCAGAAGGGGCGGACATCATTCTGGATATCGACATCCAGGGAGGCATGAATGTACGCAAGGCAATGCCCGAAGCCGTTCTGATCTTCATCCTGCCGCCTTCCATCAAGGAGCTGAGAAGGCGCCTCGAGCACAGAGGCACCGATGCACAGGATGTGATCGAAAAGCGTCTTGCCAAAGCGCTGACCGAGATCGGTGCAGCCAGAGAATATGATTATGTTGTCGTCAACGACGACCTCGACGTAGCAGCCGCGCAGGTGCTGAGCATCGTGCAGGCAAGCCATCTCGAGGTGGACGGAACGATCGAAGAAACGATCAGACGTTACGAGGAGGAATAAAAATGTTGTATCCATCCATCAATGAACTGAGAACCAAAGCGGACAGCAAGTACACGCTGGTGATCCTGGCTGCCAAAAGAGCCCGGAACATCATCGCCGGCGAGCCGCCTCTCGATGCGTCTGACGACCGTGAGAAACCGGTCTCTGTAGCAGCAAGAGAGATCGCTAACGAGTGGATCACCTACAGCAGAGACGAAGAGGAATAGTCTTGCCGGCACCTCTGGTGCTGCCCCTTTAACGTGAATGAAAATTGACATGAGAGCGACCTTGTACAGGCCGCTCTTCTTGTTTCAGTCAAGAAAATATTTACATTCCATGGACTGTGAGTCCACACGTGGATTATTAGTTCATTAATTTTAAGAGTACTGCTTTCTATAATTGATTTGTACAGTTAGCATCTACCCGAAGAGGCAGCAGAGCAGGTTATGAAGATTGATATGGCCGGGGTCGGCAGCAGAATCAAACAGGCGAGGGAGAAAAAGGGCATCAGGCAGGAAGCGCTCGCCGAAGCAGCCGATATCTCGTTGAACCATCTGAGTCATATTGAAAACTCGAAGAGCTTGCCGAGTCTGAAAGTTCTCGGCAAGATCATGGTTTATCTTGAAGTGCGGCCGGATGAGATTTTCTGCGAATCTGTGAACACTGCGGGGCCTTTCCTGATGAAGGAAACCGAGCAGAAGCTGGATTATCTGGAACTGCAGGATATTAAAAAGGCCAGAGATCTGTTGGATATGCTGTATACCTGGAAGATGAAAGACAACCATATCACAAAGTGACGCCGGAACGCTTTATGACGTACTTGGGCAGCGAAGGTAGACAGGGAAGTGAGTACGGTGAGCGATGTAAAGACCAGGAGATATCTGCCGATTATCAGCAGGGATCTGTCGCAGAAAGTCAGGATTTATTCCATCCTCTACATCAGGCAGGAAACACGGTATATCCGCATTGTGACAGACAAGGACGAGATTGTGATCAGAGGGAAGCTGAGTGACCTCGCGCGAGGATTGCCGGCTTCTTTTGATTTTTGCCATTCCTATCTGATCATCGATAAAGACAGGGTGGAAAAACTGCAGGATGTGCGTATTTTCTTCGATAACGGGACCAGCATTTCGGTGGGGAAAGGCGCTTATGTTGCTTTTCGCAAACGGTTTAACGAGTATTTGAGAATGCTGTCGTAGAAAAGGCCGGGATTCGTTGAAAAATCAAATATTTTGCTTGCAATCGCTGAGCGATTACTGTATCATATTACACGGCGCTCTTTGTTTTGCGTCATATTCAATAGTCACACCGGGATGGGGCGAGAAGGTGCCCGCAAGGGTCTGTTCGCCGAAAGACCCACCGCCGGTGGAAGGTAAAAACCAGGAGGTAAACAAATGTCCGTACTTAGCATGAAACAGCTGCTTGAAGCCGGTGTCCACTTTGGCCACCAGACCAGAAGATGGAACCCGAAAATGGCGCCCTACATTTTCACAGAGCGCAACGGGATCTACATCATCGACCTGTCCAAGACAGTCAAACTGATCGACGAAGCGTATGACTTCATGAAGAAGGTTGCTGCTACAGGCAAGCCGATCCTCTTTGTCGGCACCAAGAAGCAGGCACAGACCGCAATCCATGACGAAGCGCTCCGCTGCGACCAGTACTACGTCAACCAGAGATGGCTCGGCGGCATGCTGACCAACTACAAGACCATCTCCACCCGTATCAAGAGACTCAACGACATCACCACGATGGAGCAGGACGGCACCTTCGAGAAGCTGTCCAAGAAGGAAGTCCTGATGCTCAAGAGAGAGCAGGAGAGACTCGAGAAGTACCTGGGTGGTATCAAAGACATGCCCGGTATGCCCGGTGCAATGTTCATCGTCGATCCGCGCAAAGAGCGTATCGCGATCAAAGAAGCGAAGATCCTCGGGATCCCGGTTGTTGGTATCGTAGACACCAACTGTGACCCGGATGATGTCGATTACGTCATCCCGGCGAACGACGATGCGATCCGTGCGGTCAGACTGATCAGCTCCTGCATGGCAGATGCTGTCCTCGAAGCTCGTCAGGGCGAGAGCATGGCTGAGGCTGTCGAGTCCATGGAAGCTGAAGAAGTTGAAGAGGCTGCGGACGCAGAATAGTCCCCGGCATTGAAATAAGGAGGAAAAGATGGCTATCACAGCATCGATGGTTAAAGAACTGCGCGAAATGACAGGCGCAGGCATGATGGATTGCAAGAACGCGCTGGTCGAGACCGAAGGCGATCTCGATAAGGCGGTCGAATACCTGAAGGAAAAAGGTCTTGCCAAGGCGGCTAAGAAAGCCGGCCGTATCGCGGCAGAAGGTCTCGTTCGCATCGCGATCTCTGAGGATGAGAAGACAGCGGCAGTCGTCGAAGTCAACTCCGAGACAGACTTCGTTGCAAAGAACGAAGAGTTCATCACATTCGTTGATGATCTTGCGAAGCTCGCACTGACTGCTGAGAGCAACGATATGGATGCTTTCAAGGCGATGGCTTACGATGGTGCTACCGTTGGTGACGCGCTCACAGCGAAGATCGCGAAGATCGGTGAGAACATGTCCCTGCGCCGCATCGACAAGGCGACGGGCGATGTCCTGACTTCCTACATCCACGGCGGCGGCCGCATCGGCGTTATCGTCGCGGCTGACGGTGAAGCCACTGATGCCAACAAGGCAGCTCTGAAGAACATCGCGATGCAGGTTGCAGCGATGAGCCCGCAGTACGTGAGCAGAGACGACATCTCCGCTGAGGAACTGGAGAACATCCACAAGGTCACTCTGGAAAGCGCTCTGAACGATCCGTTCACACTTCCCAAGCCGATCCTGAACGCACTCCTCGACAAGGCGATCGACGGTGTCTGGTCTGCTGAGGATACTGCGATCCTGGAAGAGAAGAGAGCAGAAAAAGGCTTCAACTTCAACTATCTGCCGAACTTCCTGTCCGACGATGCAAAGGCGAAGCTCGCTGAGCTCGCAGTTGCCGACAAGGCGAACATCGTTGAGAACAAAGTCTTCACCGGTCTGGTTGACGGCCGTATGAAGAAGCAGCTCAAGGAGATCTGCCTGCTCGATCAGACTTACGTCAGAGCAGAGGATGGCAAGCAGTCCGTCGCGCAGTATCTGAACTCCGTTGATCAGGGTCTTGCCCTGACCAAGGTGATCCGCTTCGAAGTCGGCGAAGGTCTCGAGAAGAAGAACGAAGACTTCGCTGCTGAGGTTGCTGCTCAGACAGCGGCTGCACAGGCGAAATAAGGGAGCCTGACGCAAAGGATACATATGGCCCGGTGACCGCAAGGCTGCCGGGTCTTTTATTGCCGCTGCGCCGGAAAACCGATATACTGTTGCAGAAAGGTAAGATTGTCATGACCGCACAGACTGCGCAGAATACAAATCCATATGAGGTGATTATCATCGGCGCCGGGGCGTCCGGTTTGATGTGCGCCGCGTCGCCGGCCTGGGCGCGGAACGGAGAGACTGGGGCCCTCGATGAGAAAAGACTGGTGCTGGAAGGCGGCAAACGCTGCGGTCTCAAACTGCTGATGAGCGGCGGCGGGCACTGCAACATCACGCATGAGGGGAATATGCGCGACCTGCTCGGCGCTTACGGCGATGCCGGGAAAGTGCTGCGCGCGGTTCTTTATAAGTATGGCAACCGGGACAGCATGCAGTTTCTGGAGCAGGCGGGGGTGCCGCTCTATGCGGATGAAACCGGCAGGGTACTGCCCGTTTCGATGAAGGCGCAGGATGTGCTGGATGCGTACCTGAAAGCCGCACGGGAGAACGGGTTTGCCGTTCGCCGCGAAGAACGTGTCAACTCCATTAATAAACAAGATAATTGTTATTGTATACATACGGAATCGCACAGTTTCAAGACCTGCAAGGTCGTCATCGCCACCGGCGGATGTTCCTATCCAACCACCGGCTCGGACGGCGGCATGTTCGAAGTCCTGCAGCGCGACCTTGGCGTTGCGGTCAGCCCGCTTTCGCCGGCGCTCGTGCCGGTGATCCCGGAGGACTATCCGTATGAGGAACTGGCGGGCATCACGATTCCGCATGTACGCATCAGCATTCACAGAGACGGACAAAAGAGCGTCCACAGAGAAGGGGCGCTGCTCTTTACGCATGGTGCGTTTTCCGGGCCCTGCGCGCTGGATATCTCCAGCCATGCCGCGCGCGGCAGCCGGATCGCGCTCAGCTACATCCATCCCATGACCTTCGATGACGCCTACGCCGCGATCCGGGCGCAGGGCCTGCGGACCGGAAAAGCGGTAGCCGCCGCCTTTGCACTGCCTAAGCGGCTGGCGGCTCTGTTGGTGCAGCGCGCCGCAGATTCCCCGAAAAGACTGGCGCATCTTTTGACGGAAGACACATTCGTTGTGAAAGATACAGAAGGATTTAAAACCGCCATGGTCACGAAGGGCGGCGCTGCGCTGTCCCAGGTCAATATGACCACCATGGAACTGAAAGACCATCCCGGTATCTATATCATCGGGGAAGCACTGGATGCCGATGCGATCAGCGGCGGATATAACCTGCAGCTCTGCTGGTCGACCGCCCAGGCGGCCGCCTTTGCGGCGGCCGCGGATATCCGCTGAGGCGGCGCGGCACCGGACAAACGGCGGCCGCATAAGGCGGCCCGCCGCACCATGTTTCCGAATGGATCCGCTGCGGCGGATTTTTTGTTTTTTGAACGGATTTGCATTGACAGTAAAAATGCTGGTTACTATAATTAGACGAGCGTCAATGACTTTTAGTCACCTCGCACAGACATAACCACCAACGAACAGTGAAGCGCACAGACAGAACCGTTCGCCGGTGCGCATCCGGGAGACAAAGAACAATGGACATTTTGATTGATTCGTTTAAGGAATATATCTCCACCTTTTCAGCCAACAAAGCCATCATGCTGATCATGGTCGTTTTCATGATCGTCGGCGGCATCGACAAGATCCGGGGCAATAAGAAAGGGTACGGTGAGCGGTTTGACGCCGGCTTTGAGGCGATGGGCACACTCGCGATCGCCATGGTCGGTATGATCGCGCTGGTGCCGGTCATCAAGATCGTGCTCGGCGGCGTGCTCGGCGCCTTCTTCTCAGCCATCGGCTGCGATCCGTCGATCTTCGCCGGGCTGCTGCTCGGGATGGATCTCGGCGGTTATCCGCTTGCGATGGAGCTGGCAGAAACGCCGGCGCTCGGCAGTTTTACCGGCATTGTCGTCGCCTCTGCGATGGGCATCAACGTTGTGTTCAACATTCCGGTCGGGATGGGCATCATCGAGGAGAGCGACCGTTCTTATCTTGCCTCGGGCATGCTGATCGGCTTTGCGACCATTCCTGTCGGCTGCATCCTCGGCGGTCTGACGATGATGGGAACAGGCTATGACATCACCTTTGGACAGATCATCATGAATACGATCCCGGTCGCCGTCGTGGCGGTGCTGATCATCATCGGTCTGCTGCTGATCCAGGACAAGATGATGAAAGGGTTCATCGCATTCGGCAAAGGGGTGACGGTCGTCGTGACCTGCGGGACCGTGCTCGCGGTGTTCCAGTATCTGACCGGCATCCGGCTCCCGCTGTTCCACGTGATGGTGGAGGAGAACGCGGAAGGGGTCGTGCCGCTGCTAGACGCCATTCAGGTCGTCGGTGGGATCGCACTCGTGCTGCTCGGTGCTTTCCCGATGGTCACGTTCATCACAAAGAACTTCAGCGGCGCGCTGCAGAAGGTCGGCGCCAGAGCCGGCCTCGATGAGACCAGCGTGGCGGGGCTGATCGCCAACCTGGCGAACAACATCCCCATGTTCCAGATGATGAAAGACATGAGTCCGAAGGGCAAGATCGTCAACTGCGCCTTTACGGTATCCGCCTGCTTTGTGCTCGGCGACCACCTGGGATTTTGCGCAAACGCCGACCAGGGAATGATCCTGCCGATGTTCGTCGGCAAGTTCCTCGGCGGTGTGACGGCGGTGATTCTGGCGCTGCTGCTGTGGAAGCGATTCCTGCCCAAAGAGGACCGCTGAACACGACGTGCAGGACGCAGGGGATACCGGCGCCCGCATCTGAATTTGTTTGAAAGATGCATAAAAACAGTATATACTTTATTTTACTGGCGATAGTCGGCAGATAGGAAGGGGAACGGCATCCTGATGCTTTTGACGCATTCTGGATCGTATGGAAAGGGCACTTCGAAGAAAGGAGTACACGATGGCAACGGTCAAAATCACAAAAGATAATTTTGAAACGGAAGTACTGCAGGCGGAAAAGCCTGTTCTTGTAGATTTCTGGGCGGTCTGGTGCGGCCCCTGCCAGATGGTGGGTCCCGTTCTCGAGGAAATCTCGGAAGAACGCGACGACCTGATCGTCGGCAAGGTCAACGTGGATGAGGAACAGGAACTCGCAGCGCAGTTCGGCGTGATGAGCATTCCGACCATGATCCTGTTCAAGGGCGGCGAGGCGGCCGGCAAGATCGTCGGCGCGATGCCGAAAGAGGAGATCCTCAAGGTCCTGGACTAGGCCACGGAATCGCTGAGCAAGACACCGGACGCGGCATCCTGCGGTGCCGCGTCTTTCATTATATGCGGACAGAACGGGCGGATTTGACTTGCGGCGATAATTACGGTAAACTATTCGGGAACTGGTCCATTTGTTTGCTTTTGTTACAAAAAAACAGGCAGACAGGGCCTGTTTTGATGGTATGAATATGTTTAATCGACAGCAAAGAAATATAAAACGTGAGATCTTCGTTGTTTTGCTGTCTTTTGCTGTGCTGTTCAGTATGCCGGCTGCTTTTGCGCCGGCTGCTTGCTATGCGGATGAGGAGGAGATCATCGCCGACGTCAGCACCGTGCAGGAAACATATACTGCGGGCTGGCACAGGATCGACGGCGACTGGTATTACTATCTCAGCGATGGCACAAAAATGACGAACGGCTGGGTCAAAGACAGTATCGGCTGGTGCTGGCTGGATGCCAGCGGCCGGATCGTGAAGGCAAAGTGGATCAAGTATAACGGCGCGTGGTACTACCTCAAATCCAGCGGCTATATGGCCGCAAATGAGTGGACCAAAGACAGCAAGGGCTGGTGCTGGATGGACCAGGACGGCAGGCTTGTGACAAACCTCTGGATCGTCGATGACGGAAACCTGTATTATCTGGACGCTGACGGCCACTGGGTGACCGGTCTGACGGATGAAGATGCGGAGGGCAGATTCACCTTGTCCAATGCGGTCTATCCGACGGCAATCAAAGTGGGTGCCTCGTTCTCGATCTCGGGCACACTCACGGATACGAACAGGATCACACGTGTTGAGATCGGCGTTGCGGATGCGGCGACAGATGCATTCCTTCCTGAATACTATTATGATGCGGACGGCCTGAGCACAAACAGCTTCAGCATTTCCAATGCGGACAGTGCGATCAGATTCGGCAAGCTTCCGGTTGGCAGATACTATTTCCGGGTCGTTGCTTATGACGACCTCGGATCTGTGCAGGTACTCAATAAGGCCTTCCGGGTGAATGAGGAGAATGTCCTGACAGGCTGGCACAAAGAAGACGGCCAGTGGCACTTCTACCAGGATGACGGCACGCTGCTCAAAAACGGCTGGGCGCAGGATACTGTCGGCTGGTGCTGGCTGGACGCGAACGGTCTGATCGTCAAGGACAAGTGGATCAAAGTGGACGGCGAGTGGTACTACCTCAAGTCCAGCGGTTATATGGCTGCTAACGAGTGGGCCAAAGACAGTGTCGGCTGGTGTTACATGACCGGCTCCGGCAGGATGGCGAAAAGCAGATGGGTCCAGCCCAAGGGCGAGTGGTATTACATCAAGTCCAACGGCTACATGGCCGCCAGTGAATGGGCCAAAGACAGCAAGGGCTGGTGCTGGATGGACGCCAGCGGGCGGATCACGAAGGACAAGTGGATCCTGTATAAGGGAACGTATTACTATCTCGATGACAACGGGTACTGGGATACTTCTCTTTCGGTCGAGGGCGCGAAGATGCTGTCCTACGATCCGGATCTGATCGCGGCGATCGGCAAGCAGCCGTACTCCGGGCCCTGCGGCCTGTATTCGATGGCGTACTGCAGGGCGATTATTGATGGGAAATTCCCGCTCAACGGGTATTCGAGCTATCAGTCTCGCATCATCCAGGAGTATGGCGGGGGAAGCAGTTATGCGCACTGGGGCAGAGCCGGCGGCACCATGCAGTATTATTCGACGAACAGCAGCCTGTATAAGGCGGTCTACGACGAGATCACAGCGGGCAGACCCTGCATCATGAACTGCTACAATCCGCCAACCGGCAACAATCATTTCGTCGCAGTCATCGGGTACGTGAAGGGGACGACCCGCTCCAATGTGACACTGTCCAGTTTTATCGTACTGGATCCGGCGACCGGCACCCTGCGCTTCATGGGCGACACGAGCTACACAGCGCCGACCAATTCTCCGTACGGTCCGGAGATCGTGCGATTCTGATCGCTGCAGGCGGCCATAAAAAAGAATATCGATGAAGCAATCAAAAAGACAGCGGGCGTTTCAGCTGAACTGGTAAGATGAAAGTGGACATACTAAAAAAAGTGTGTCCACTTTTTTCGTGGTATCTTTCAAGAAGGAGGTGATGTCATGGGACGACCAAAAGGCGGAAAGAACCGAAAATGGACTA
>Ga0129307_1000841_pt1 | contig 41041 bp, 38 predicted proteins | sample P1105metagenome_FD_94437 | JGI IMG/M metagenome (GOLD analysis project Ga0129307, IMG submission 94437) | Capybara group fecal microbial communities from Wisconsin, USA - P1105 metagenome | ecosystem: Host-associated > Mammals > Digestive system > Large intestine > Fecal | place: USA: Wisconsin...
ACAAAAATGTGAAAACCAGTAGTTTTACTGGGAGCGCCCCATCTGGGGAAAAATTAATACTGAAAGTTTTAGGAAGGGAGTTTGAGGGAGAACCCTTTTTCAAAAGGGTTTCCCTCAATAGACTCGTGTAAAAACTTCTTTATGTGTACAGCGGTTAAGAGCTGTCCTTTTTATGTCTTGTCCTGGTTTACGGAGAATATATCTGCTACTTCGCTGAGGGTGATATAGGCGAGGGGGTCTATCCGCTGGACTATGCCTTTCATCCGCATTACCTGAAAGCGATTCACGACGAAATACAGCACGGTCCTTTCTGCGCCGGAATATCCGCCCTTTGCGTTTATAAGAGTCATGCCGCAGCCGAATTCCTCCATAAGTGTATGGCTTACCTTATCGGGCTTAGCTGTGACTATCATTGCCGCCTTTGAACGCTGCAGGCCCTCAACTATATAGTCCACAGTTTTAAGTGCGGCGGCATATGTGACTATTGAATAAAGGGGAAGTATCCAGCTTTTTATGACGATACCGCAGAGAATATACAGTGCTACATTATAGACCATAACAAACGAACCTACGGAAAGTCCTATTTTCTTTGCGAAGATAACAGCCATTACCTCTATGCCGTCCATTGCACCGCCGAAACGTATTGCAAGTCCGCTTCCGATGCCTGATATCCCTCCTCCGAAAAGGGCACACAGCAGCAGGTCGGTACCTGCAAGGGGCGAGGCGATACTCACATCTATGGGCAGTACATTTGTTATCAGCCACGATGTCAGGGAGTACACTGCCACGGTATAGATAGAACAAACCGTAAATGCCGCTCCCTGCTTTTTCAGTCCGTAGAGAAACAGCGGTATATTCAGCAGTATGAGAAATACCGAAAGGCTGAGAAACGGCGGTGTTACCTGTGCAAGCAGCATTGACGTTCCCGAAATGCCGCTGTCGTAGAGTTTTACAGGCATGAGGAACAGCGTAATGCCGAAAGCGTTGATGATGCCTGCCACCGTAAGCATGACTATATTCAGCGGCTTTATTCCTTTTATTGCGGATATGAATTTATTCATTGATACTCCTTTCTAACGCTTAAGGCAACACCGTGCAAAGCCGTCAGGCGGGCTTTGTGCGGTGTTGCCTTAACCAAAAGAGCGCTCTCCTGACGGAAAGCGCCCCATTGCAGCCTTATTTCTTGATCTTTTCAACGACATCCTCAAGGACATCCTTGGCTTTTTCGATATTTTCCTTAGTTGCGACCTTCTTGACAACATCCTTAGCCTTGTCGATGTTATCCTTGGTAGCAGCCTTAGTCACGGCTTTTTCGATCTTTTCATCGGGGAGATCGATGCCGGTTTTCTTTTCTACCATTTCAACAGCTGTTTTTACTCCGTCTTTGATATCCATAGGGACATACCTTCTTTCATTAAAATTGTAATTATAGTATAACATATTTTACTGCGGAATGCAAGTCTTATTTTCATCTGATATAACGGGACTTACCGTCTGAACGAAGACCTTTATCCACCAGAGAAGCAGTACAAATATGATCGGGTCGGCAAGCGCACGTATTCCCATGGTGTATGTGATCTGATGATATATGCCGCTGAATTTGCCGTTTATCAGCTGTATCTCGTAAAGTCCGAGGAGATTGTATATCACCGATGAAGCAAGAAGCGCTATCATAGCTGTGTTGAAACGCTTGATATTTTCGGGAGTATTTATCTTGTCCTGCGCCGATGAAAGCATTATCTTTATCAGCAGAAGCATAGTCATTCCCGCAGCTATGAACACGGGCAGATCCTTTATCAGGCGGAAGAAAAGCACATTCCTGTAAGCCTCGGGAGATGGTGCAAGTTCACGGGGGAAGTCCAGCATATAGTAATAAAACGGCAGTCTTGCGTCGTGGGTCTTATAGCAGATCAACTCATAAACTCTTGTGCCGAATCTTACCAGCATGAAGCCGAATCCCACAGCACCCACAAGTCCTGCAAGAATTTTCAGTGCTTTTCTGTTGCCGTCTGTCGGCAGTTTATGCACGTTCAGAGTGTGCTGTCTCATTATAAATGCAGTCATGAATATAAGGGCAGGTCCGCCTAAAACATTGTATGCCTGACAGTAATATTCGGCATTTGTAAATATGCCTGTGCCGTGTATTTTATCTATATGAGCTGTAAGACAGTGCATATAAATATCCATCAGGTTCACTGCCGACAGCGAGATACCGACAGGCAGGAACCATCGCCATCCTTTTGTATCAAAAAAGCGCTTCCTGTCATATTCCCGGAATATCACAAGCATACTCATAAATATTATGACTACGGCCAATGGTATAAAGCAGTTTGCTGCTTTGCCTCCCACAGAATCTGTAAACTCCTCCAGCTCATTTCCAGCTGCTATATAATCATCGGTACTCTTATAGCAATTTCCGACAGTCTGCCATATAAAGAATGTACCGCAGTAATTGTGGCCTATATCTTTTTCTAATGTGATCTCTGCCTCTTCACTTTGTGTTTCACTCTGTGATGCGGAAAGCTCATCAGCTTCAAGCATACCTACAGCACCTATCAGCTGTACCGCAAAGAATACTATTACTCCTATAAAAAGCGCCATCATAGTAAAGCTTACGTTATGGAGCATAGGGTATATCTTTTCGGGTATCACATCCGGGCCGTATTTCTTTTCTCGTTTCATTTTATGTCTCCTCAGAATGTTTTTTGCAAGGACTTGTATCCACAATTATAACATATTTTTTATCTTTTGATGTTAAATTTATGTAAACAAAAGAGACGGATGATTTATCCGTCTCTGTATTTTTATTCAACTGTTATAGTGCCGCCCTCCATGTGAGTGAAAGCGTACTTCTGATAAGTCGGTATATTCTGCTCGTTGATGAACAGGTCAGTATTCATATAGTAATAGCCTAAATTATATACTGCTCCCGGCTCGGCGTTGTCGGGCACTTTGAATCTGAATGTAGCCATATCGCCTTCTCCGCCCTGATTTCCCGAGAACATCGCTGTCAGGAATAAGCATCCCTTCTTGTTCTCTGTCAGCACGGGAGGAAGTCCCTCCTGCCATTCCATGCACACTATACCTGTAGCCGCCTCAAGAGCATCGCCTTTCTGAAAAGCAACTGTACGCTCCTCGGGGTCTTTCATCTCAGGCTTGAGTATATCAGGATAGATGATATGTATTCCGCACATATTCCACTGCATATCCGCATTGCTGACAGACATTGTGACCTCAGCCATTTCTCCGGGCTTTGCCGTTGTATTGCTGAGAGTAATATGTGCTCCCTCGCCTTCAAGGTCGGGAACATCCTTGAAAGCTTCGTTCATCTCATCAACATTTATTACAGCGTTGTTCAGATCAGAAGTAACCGAACTGCTTCCGCCGCTTTTATCTGCACAGCCTGTCATCAGCGACAGTGCCATAAGAACTGCCGCCGCTGCTGATGCTTTATGCTTCATATGTCTTATTCTCCTTTTTCACGCCTTCCACAACAAGCTGTTCGCCGTTTGCGGAAACTGCGATAGTTTCGGTAGCAGATGCATTTTCTATGATTATCTCAGCTACCTTATCCTCGACCTCCTGACGTATCACACGGCGGATATCTCTTGCGCCGTATGGCTTGCCGAATGACTTCTCAGCTATGAGCTTGAGAGCCTCGGGAGTATAGGTCAGGCCGATATTCTTCTCAGCAAGAGGTTCTTTCATCTCATCCAGCATAAGAGCAGCGATATCTGCGAAATTCTCCTTGGTGAGCTGTCTGAATACGACTATCTCATCGATACGGCTGATGAATTCGGGGCGGAGGAATTCTCTCAGACCCTTCATTGCCTTATCCTTTGAGACCTCGTCAGCTGTACGGTTAAAGCCAACGCCTACGCTCTTGTCAGTTGAGCCTGCGTTTGATGTCATACAGATTATGGTATTCTCAAAGTTGACTGTCCTGCCGTGAGCGTCGTCCACCTTGCCCTCGTCCAGTATCTGCATGAGGATATTCATAACATCGGGATGAGCCTTTTCTATCTCATCAAAGAGTATGACTGAGTAAGGTCTGCGGCGCACCTTTTCGGTGAGCTGACCTGCCTCGTCGTATCCTACGTAGCCAGGAGGCGAACCGATCATTCTTGCAACTGAGTGCTTTTCCATATACTCGGTCATATCCAGACGGATAAGCGGCTCCGGAGAATCGAACATCTCCTCAGCCAGAGCCTTTACCAGTTCTGTCTTACCAACGCCTGTAGGGCCTACGAATATGAATGATGCAGGACGTCTGCGCTTGCTGAGCTGAACTCTTGTGCGCTTGATAGCCTTTGTCAGCACCTCTACAGCTTCATCCTGACCCAGCACTCTGCTCTTGAGAGCGCCCTCCAGCTTAGCTATCTTCAGGAACTCATTTTCAGCTATCTTGCTTGCGGGGATACCCGTCCACAGCTCAACCACCTTAGCGATATCGCCTTCAGTTACCTCTACGCTCTCTGCCTTATCCCTGAGCTTTGCCTCGTCTTCACGGGCGTGAATGAGCTTACCCTTGACCTCTGCAAGAGCCTGATAGTCTATCTCGTCCTGTTCGGATATAGACTTTTCCATACCTTCAAGAACGGATATTTCCTTCTTTATCTTCTCATACTCTGCTATTTCGGGAGAGCGTATGCAGGTATAGGCGCAGGCTTCGTCCATAAGGTCGATAGCCTTATCGGGGAGGAAACGGTCTGTGATATATCTCTCCGAGAGAACAGCGCACACTCTTACCAGATAGTCTGAGATGTGGAGATGATGGTACTCTTCGTAGTATTTCTTGATACCGAGGAGTACGCTTACAGTGTCCTCGATATTGGGCTCATTTACCGTAACAGGCTGGAAACGTCTCTCCAGAGCCGAATCCTTTTCGATGTACTTGCGGTATTCGCCGAAAGTAGTGGCACCGATGACCTGTACCTCGCCTCTTGAAAGGGCAGGCTTCAGGATGTTTGCGGCATTCATTGAGCCTTCGGAATCGCCTGCACCCACAAGGTTATGCACCTCGTCGATGAAGAGGATGATATTTCCCTCACGCTTTACCTCGTCAACAAGTCCCTTTACACGGCTCTCGAACTGTCCACGGAACTGAGTTCCTGCAACGAGAGCGGTAAGGTCGAGGAGATAGAGCTTCTTATCGGCAAGATTGAAAGGAACATCGCCTGAGTTGATCCTCTGAGCGATACCCTCAGCGATAGCTGTCTTACCAACACCCGGTTCACCGATAAGGCAGGGGTTGTTCTTTGTTCTTCTTGAAAGGATCTGTATAACACGGGCGATCTCCTTGTCACGTCCGATTATATTGTCAAGCTGACCGTCAGCGGCCTTCTGTGAAAGATTTGTACAATAGCTTCCCAGGAACTTGAGTTCCTTTTTCTTTTCTCTGCGTGATGAGCTGCCCTTCTTATCGCTCTTGCCTGATGGTGAGCTGTTTCCGCTGTCGCTTCCGCCTTTAAGTCCGCCGAAAGCGCTGCCGAGAGCATCAAAGAAGCTCTTGTGTCCGCCGTTGTCATCACTGTTATCACTGCTGTCGCCGTTTTCTCCGCCGCCGAACATATTTGTGAGGAAATCGGGCATAAGTCCCGATCCGCCCATTTCAAATGAGTCGCCGTCAAGCATTCCCATCATCTGATCTGAGAGCTGATCCAGTTCCTCATCTGTAATGCCAAGCTTGTTCATATACTCCGCTACCTGCGGGATATCTCTCTTTCTGGCGCAAGAAAGGCAAAGGCCTTCGTTTTTCTTTTCATTGCCCTGCACTGATGTGATGAACACAACGGCAGGACGCTTGTTGCAACTGCTGCACATTATCATATTTATCGTTTCCCTCCTGTTTGCTGGAACTATATATTTATCATGTCTGCCGTCTGTACGGCATAGGAATTATTTGAGTCCGCATATAAAATCATACACATACCTGAATGCATATGTTCTGTCAATTGCAGGATATTCGTTCATAAGCTCTGTTTTTGTTCCGTAGACTACTGAAGCACGGATAGCAGCGGCTATGAGGAATACCACAGCAGCACCCTTGATAAGGCCTAAAAAGCCGCAGAAAAGGTGTCTGCCGACGCCGGGTTCCATGGTGTCATTTCTGCCGATGGAGCCTGCCATAATAAGTGCGAATACAAGGATTATCGCCATTAATACAACTAATGTGATGATCCTGAATGAATACTTGTAAGATTCATCGACAAGGTTATCGCATATGTATTCAGACGCAGGCTTGTGATCCTCCTTTTCGAGAAGAAGCGGTATCATGCCTTTGAAAAGTGAAGGCTTTTCAAGTACCTTTGCCGCTGCGGTCTCAGCTGCATACTTATTGAGGCGCTTGCCTACGATATATCTTGTGATGTTGCTGTATGCCGTATGAAGCACGGGGATGAACTCATCCTCCTCTGCGACTTTTCTGCCGTAGATATTGTTTGCGAATTGTAAAAGATCCTGATCGTAATCATCTGATTTTTCCAGTATCTTGCCAAGCTTAGCCTCGTCAACGGAAAGGCCGTAATCCATACTTTCCATTTCCTCGGCAAGCAGACTTACCAATGAATTGTTTTCGATAGTCTTGTTGAGTTCCTTTATGTTTGCATTTCTTGCTGCTGTGCCGTACAGAGAATCAGCTATAGCCGGGCTTACTGAAACTGCAATAAGCGCCGCAAGCACAAAGCCCACACATGAAACTATACCCTTGATAAGACCTCTCTTGATCGTAATAACTGCGAATACGATCAGAACTACAGCTGCCATGCCGTCGTATAACCACCACATATTTTCGTTCATAATAAGTACTGCCGTCGGTATCGGCAGATACCTCCTTTCATTTATAAAGCATAATGCTTTTCCGCCATATTTTTTTATTTTCTAAAAGCCCAAAATGCCCCTGCGGTATCGACTTAGCTGATACATATGCCTCTGCGGATCAGCTTTCATAGTCTATCCTGTCTATTTTATTATATCCTTTAAGGAATACGTGACCGCCATTCTTCACGAATCCCGTATACGAGTCGCTGACATCTGCTATTGACCTGAGACCGCCTGTAAAGTCGTAAGCCATCATATGCCCCTGAGTGAGAACATATGCAAGTCCGCCCTTGACCGCCACATCCACGGCAGGTTCTTCAAGATCAATGATAACAGGTTCAGAGCTTCCGTCGTTGAACAGTGCCGCAATATACTTACGTCTGTCGTCGTTATTCACTATGACCGCAGATTTTCCGCCGCTGCTTGCGCCGCCCTGCATATCGCCGTCGTAGGAATAGTATGAGCTGATAAGTCCGCTCTGATCCACATATCCGCAGGCATCCTGACCGAGAACGAATGCGCCTCCGTCAAAGCCGTGAACTTCAAGTCCCACGGTATTGAGTCCGGGAGATGTCCACAGTTCACCTTTCTGGCTGAAATCGAGTCTCTGAACGCTTGTTACCAGCTTTCCGCCCTCTGCCTCAAGGTAGGTTATTACGCAGCCCTTGCTTTCTGATGTGAAGCTAAGGTCTGTTACACGCTCCATGCACTCTCTGTCATATACAAGAGTTCCTTTTTTATCATAGACAAATATCTCGCAGCTGTAATTATCGGAAGTAGTAACAACTCCTGTATAGCCCTCGCTGCTGAGTCTTGCAAAAATTATGTTGTTATCGTACTCTTTGCTGTATATCTCCGTCTCGCTGTCCTCTACGGTGAGCTCGTTTCCGCTGCTCTCGTAGATGAGCGTCTTTCCGCCCGCCGTACTGAGAATGGAATTGGTGTAGTTGTGCTGGCGTTTGCGGATAAGATTTCCTTCGGTATCATAATATAATGTATAGGTATCGCTGAGCACGATGATATTCTTTCCCGAAGTGCGGAGCTGATAATCTGCGCCGCTGCTTATCTCTATAGGGAAGTTTCCCTCTGCGAGCTGACCCGAATTAACGATGGTCCTGTACTGCTCGCCTATGCCTCTGAGCTTGTTGTACCACATATCCTTTGTGAAATACAAGCCTGCTCCTATACCGATAAGCAGCAGAAAAATAAGGAATTTCAGCAGCCGTTTTCGTCTTTTTTTGCGATTCTTTATGTCTACGATATCTTCTGTATCGTGTTTAGGCATCAAAGTACCTCCTTCTGTTCTTTCAGCAATTCATCTGTACTGTAAAAAACACGGTTAAGGTAAAGGCCGTGAGCCATGGCAGTCCTTCCTGCCTGAAGGCGGTCTTTAGCCTCAAGGATACGGGGCATATCATCGGGTGAAAAACGCTTCTCGCTGACATCGATAAGAGTGCCCGCCATTATCCTAATCATATTATACAGAAAACCGTTGCCTTTTACAAGCATTATCACTGTATCTCCACTATTTTCTATTTTAAAAGAATAAATAGTCCTGACTGTTGTTGAAACATTTGTGCAGTCAGCACAGAACGATGAAAAATCGTGAGTTCCCACGAAATACTGTGCCGCTTTTCTTGCCGCCTCAATGTCAAAAGGCCGCCTGTAATGGAACTTCATATCAGGTGCAAAAGGGTCCTTCGATTCGCTGCAATGCATCTTGTATATGTATTCCTTTCCCTTGCAGTCGAATCTTGCATGGAAATCCATGGGGACCTCCTCACAGCTGAGAATGGATATATCATCGGGAAGCTCGCCGTTTACCCCACGGCAAAAGCCGAGAGTGCTTATCCTGCTGTTCGTCTTTACGTTGAAGCAGAACATATTTGCATGGACTCCCGTATCCGTCCTTGAACATCCCGTAATGGAAACAGGTTCATTCAGCACCTTTGAAAGATGCTTCTCAAGAGTGCCCTGCACCGTTACGGCATTGTTCTGTATCTGAAAGCCGTGATAATTAGTTCCCCTGTAAGCTATTGTAACTTTAAGGTTTCTCATTATCCGCCTCCTCTCCCGGATATAGTATCTCTGCCGTACTTTCAGCGTCCTCGAAGAAGAAGTTTCCATCCTCGTCATCAAGTGAAAATTCCACAGGCTGAGCATATGCCACAGCTTCGGAATTATCGGGGACAGTCTTTTTCTTCCTGAACATATCCATGACGGCAAATATAATGAACAGTACAAGCGCCGCCGCTGAACAGCATACGCCTGTGACAAGGCCTTCGGGGATGTAGCTTATGCGGATATCGTGATGTCCCTGAGAGACCTTTGCGCCCAGCATCGACTGCATAAGCTTTACTGTTTCGGCCTTCTGACCGTCGATATAAACGCTCCAGCCCTTTTCATATGGAATGGAGAGGAAGAGTACGCCGTCCTGCTTTGCGTCAACAGTGCCGCATATCTCAGTATCGCTGAAACTGCTTATCTCCAGCTGTTCATCTGCAAGGGCAGCGTAAGCATTTTCAAAGGCTGACTTGCTGAGAGCGTATACCATAAGGCGGTAGTTGCCTGTCTTTGTCTCTGACTTTATTCCCACTTCTACTGTGGAATTTTCTCCTTCCTGAGCATTGCCCATGGGGAATACCAGCGGATAATTCTCGATGAGCTTTCCGCTGTCGATGGTAGCTCCTCCGCATTTGATGGTAAGTCTGTCACAGCATCCGCCTGCACCGCTTGCATAGCCGTAGAGGTAGGAATCCTTCACGCCGTCGAAAGTGTAGACTGACTTAGCTGTGCCGTCCTCTTTGAGAGCGTGGAAAGTGTAGTTGCCGAAGCCGTTTTTAGCCACTTCCACATCGCTGTGTTCAACTACAGCCGCATTCTGAGCGGAGTAGATCTCCTCATCAATGCCTGTTGCTCTTGACATAAGCTCATTCTGATACTCAAAGGGATTCATGTCGGGCTTGTCAGGCATATCGATTATATCACTGTCCATCATGAATCCGAGAGACAGCGGATAGTTGTTTTCGTAGATATGAACTCCGTTTGACACATTCCTGTGTCTGAGCGCCATTTCCTCTGTAGAAAGCGCTCCGTTCTTGCAGATGAAGTATTTCAGTCCGAGAAGGGAATTTGTCACGGGAGTTGAAAGGCGGTAGTAGTATCTGTTTCCTGCCTCAGACGCATAAAGTCCCAGACGGCTCATAAATGTGGTAACAGAAACGTTGGCCGCCGATGAGAACTGTGACAGGCCGTAGTAACCGTAAAGTGCGCTGTCGTTGAGAGTATAGGTATTTGTCATCTCCAGCCTGTAGAAAGGCGAATCATCCTGACTGCGGATATCCGACAGCAAGGTCTGCACTTCCGCATTCTTTGTGGGGTACTCCTTGTAATTGGTAGTAGTTACCGTTTTTACGCCTATCTGGGCATTGCTTGCAAATTCACTTACAAGCGCCGCAGTAAGTGCAAGTCCCATTACCGCTCTGCGTGAAGTATCGCTTCTGAAAGGGAACACCTTCACAGCTACGAATACGGCAATGTATGCGCCTGTGATGAGAAGTGAACTCATCAGCGCCCCCTCGATGCTGAATCCTTCCCTGTCCGAGTACCAGTTGAGGAAGAATACCGCCGCAGGGCATATCAGCATGAATACGATGTGGTATATCTTAACGCCCTTTTTCATGATGATATCCATTGCCCTGAACGCCGATGACGCCAGTACAAAGCTGAATATGAATGCGAATCTGTAGGGTATCTGATTTGTGAAATGGAAACCGTGGAATATGTAATTGAGCAGATTTATGTTGCAGCTTACCGCTATGATGGCAAGCATCAGGAGAGAGGATATCTTCTCTCTTATCTTTATGCCGAAGGAGAAAAGGAACACTCCGAAAAGAATCAGTGCCAGCATTCCGCAGGCGAAATTCGGAAGTCCCTCAACCTTTGTTGGCTCGCTGTAGGAAAGCATATTTGCGAATATATCCTGCCATTTCTCATACACGGTTATGGTCTTCGGCATCGAGTTTCTTGCGCTGTAGGTGAGCTGAAGTCCGAAATACGCAGGCAGGAGCATGAAGCCGCCCAGAGCTATGCCCAGCACCGATGAACGTATCATCAGTCCCAGCTTGCAGAACCAGTCCTTTATGCCCTTGCATTCGATGATGCTTGCTGATGCGAACATGAACACCGAGAATACGCAGGTAAAGTAGGCGATGTAGTAGTTGGATATCAGCGATAACGCCAGAGCGAGAGTGAATACCTTCCACTTGCCCTCACGGCAAATTGCCACTATTCCCAGCATTACGAGAGGGAAAAGGGCAATGGTATCGAACCACATTACGTTCCAGTAGTAGCCGAGAGTGTAACTGCTCAGGGCATACATACAGGAGAATATGCAAACCGAAAGATCACGGCGCTTGTAGGTGTACCGCAGGAAGGAACTGAAAAAAGCTCCTCCGAAGCCGATCTTTGCGCAAAGCAGGAACATCTGTGCATCCCTTGCGCCTTCATTGGTGAAGAATACGGATATCCAGTTAAGGGGACTTGCCGCATAGTAGGATATCAGCGAAAGGAAATTGGTGCCGAGACCGTTTTCCCATGAATAGAGGAATGAACCTCCGCTGACCAGCTTTTCACGTACTACCCTGAAAAAGGGGAAGTACTGATGCCACAGGTCAACCACAAGCATCTGCTTTTCACCGAAAGGATGGATACCAGCCTGAGCGAAAGAATACAGCATGATACCAAAGGGTATCAGAAATGAGAGAATGAAGCAGAGTATACCGCTTTCATAGAATTGTTTTTTATCTGTACGGAGTTTTTTGTTATCTGTTTCCGTACTTATGTATTGTTCATTGTCCATATTAGCCTTTCTTTTGTTTTGATATATCAGAATGTGAGAGGGAAGTTATCCTGTCGGGCAAGCCGAGGAAAGATATTGCAGAACAGCCGTCAGTCAGCACTTCGCTGGACTGACTACTGCTCAGGGGGGCTCTGCCCCCCTCGTTCACCCCCTGCCAGAGAGGTCTACACCTCTCTGGACTCTGGTATTTTGCGGCTTCGCCGCTTTTTTATTTCGTTTTTGTCATTATGCTTACAGCTATAACTGCCGCATAGAAAAGGATAGTCACAGCCAAAGCCATGTAGTCTCTCGGCGCAGATTTAAGCTGTCTCAGTCTTGTGCGTCCCTCACCGCCGTTGTAGCAGCGGCACTCCATAGCTGTTGCAAGTTCGTCTGCACGTCTGAATGCGGATATGAACAGCGGCACAAGTATCGATACCATATTCCTTGCCCTTGTCATGAAGCTTCCCGTGTCTATCTCAGCACCTCTTGCCTTCTGCGCTGACATTATCTTGTCAGTTTCTTCGATAAGGGTAGGTATGAATCTGAGCGCTATGGACATCATCATCGCAAGCTCATGCACGGGGAATTTCAGCTTCTTCAGCGGAGAGAGAAGCCTCTCTATGGCATCCGTAAGCGTTATGGGTGATGTGGTGTATGTGAGGATGGAGCTTCCTATTATAAGGAGCACTATCCTCGCTATCATGAATACGCTTATATTCAGCGATTCGTCGGTTATCTTTATGAAGCGCCATTCCCATAAGACATTGCCCGAACTTATCAGCAGCAGATTTATCACCGCTGTAAGTACAAGGAACGGCAGGAGCGGTTTTACGCTTTTCCAGAACATTTTCGGCTTTATCTTTGAAAGCACCACAGCAAGCAGAGTATATACCGCTCCTATTGCGAGGCAAAGCATACTCTTGCCTGTGAACAGCATAATGATGAAGATTATCGTTATAACTATCTTGAAACGTGGGTCAAGGCGGTGTATGACGCTGTTTCCGGGGAAGTACTGTCCGATGGTTATATCTCTCAGCATATCACTGCACCTCCCTTTCTTTCAGATTGCGAAGCAGGAGGTCACGGGCATAGCCTACGGTATATACTTCCTTGCCGAAATCGAGCCCACGACGTTTAAGTTCTCCGAAAACCTTAGTTATCTGGGGAACATCAAGCCCTATCTCAGATATCTCCTCCGCTCTGGCGAATACATTTACCGTATCGTCATAGCAGAAAAGCTTAGCCTTGTTCATGACAAGTATCTTATCCGCAAAGGTCGCTATATCCTCCATGCTGTGAGACACGATGAGGATAGTGTTCTTAGTGCGCTGATGATAGGCTTTTATATGCTCAAGTATCTTGTCACGGCCTGCCGGGTCAAGACCTGCGGTAGGCTCATCGAGGATAAGAACTTTCGGCTCCATGGCCATGACGCCTGCAATAGCCACACGGCGCTTCTGTCCGCCCGAAAGCTCAAAAGGAGAACGCTCCATGAGCGCCTCGGAAAGTCCTATATCATGAGCTGTTTCAAGCACTCTGCGCTTTATCTCTGCCTCGTCCAGTCCCATATTCTTAGGGCCGAAAGCGATATCCTTGAATACTGTTTCCTCGAATATCTGATACTCAGGGTACTGGAAAACCAATCCCACCTGAAAGCGGACATCACGTATTTTATTCTTGTCAGCCCATATATCCTTGCCGTCGAGAAGTACCTTTCCCGATGTGGGCTGAAGCAGTCCGTTGAAGTGCTGGATAAGGGTGGATTTGCCCGAGCCTGTATGACCCATGACGCCCACCATCTGTCCTTCTTCTATTTTCAGGCTTACGTGGTCTACGGCAGTTTTCTCGAAGGGAGTCCCTGCGCTGTAGGTATATGTAAGCTCCTGTGTTTCAAGGATAGCCAATATAAGTTCTCTCCTATCTTTTTGTTTATTGATGAAACTATTGTATGGAACGCCATCTCGGCGTTTCATACAGAGTCAAGCGAACAGCCGCTCTATCGCATCTGCACATTCTTCCTCCGTGATTATCTCAGGAGAAATGTCATAGCCTGCCCTGCGAAGTTCCCATGCAAGCTCTGTTACCTGCGGTACATCAAGGCCGATAGCCTTCAGCTTCTCAACCTGTGAAAACACCTTTGACGGTACATCGTCCAGCACCACTTCGCCCTTGTCCATGACGACAACACGGTCGCAGTCAGCGGCTTCGTCCATATAATGGGTGATAAGGACAATGGTTATGCCCTTTTCACGGTTCATCTTATGTATAGCCGCAAGAACTTCCTTTCGTCCCTGCGGGTCAAGCATTGCCGTGGGCTCGTCGAGGATTATGCATTTGGGCTGCATTGCGATAATGCCTGCAATGGCAACTCTCTGCTTCTGTCCGCCTGAAAGCTGACTTGGCGAATGGAGGCGGTATTCGTACATTCCCACAGCTTTGAGGCTTTCGTCAACACGCCTGCGCATTTCCTCATAGGGTACGCCTAAATTTTCAAGAGCGAACGCCACGTCCTCCTCAACTATAGATGAAACTATCTGGTTGTCGGGATTCTGGAATACCATTCCTGCCCTTTGTCTCAGTTCAAACAGCTTGTCCTCGTCCTTGGTGTCGATACCGTCAACGATAACACTTCCGCCTGTGGGGAGAAGTATGGCGTTGATATGCTTTGCCAGTGTGGATTTTCCGCACCCGTTATGACCGAGGACGGCAACGAATTCGCCCTGCTTTATGCTGATGTTTATGCCTTTCAGCACATCTTCGGGAATATTGCCTTCCTCATCGGATTCATAATGGAAATACAGATCATCTGTCTCGATTATTTTTTCCATAAACGGTTTATTTTTCCTTTATCCAGTTAAGTTCTTCGAGAGGGGTAATTACGGGCTTGCCTTCCTTGTCGAGAAGCGGAGTCATACCGCCTGCATAGCCTGATGCATGGAATACGTAGTTGACACCTGTCATCGTATCCACCCATATTTCGGATATGTTCATCTTGCCCTGTGCGTAAACTTTTACAAATCTTTCATCCTTTGCCATAATAAAAACTCCTTTAAATTTATTCCATCTCCCTGTGGGAGTTGTCAGCCTATAATTTTAATTGTCGAAGCTATCTGTAATGCTTCTTCCTTTGTATGTGCTGCTAACATCGCAGTATATTCGGTATTCGGGTCAGCAAATGCGCCTATCCAGAATCTGTTGTCCTCTGAATCCGAAAGATCGCCTTTTATAGCCGCAGCGGAATAAGCATGAGCGTAGATATCATGTCCCTCTGCGTCATGGTAGTAGACCTCGGGAAATGTGAGGAAAGCCATTCCCTTTGCCAGTGCCGCCGTATCGAAAGCCTCGGCATTTTTCTCTGTGCGGTCCTTGCTTGTGAAAGACAGCACAGCCTTGTAGAATGAAGCCCTTGTGCCGTCATAATCCAGTCCCAGTTCATTCAGAGCCTTTGTTATTTTCTCCTCTTTCAGTTCGGGGAAGTATTCAGTGAACTCGTCGTCCACATCCTCATCGGTCTTGCTCCAGTCGTTTGCACCCATAATAAAGATAAAAATGCTCTTATCCTCATTCTGGAACTTACTCATTGACGAGCCCTCAGAGGAAATGTCCTCCACATCGGCAGGCACATACATACTGATAGTGCCGTTTGACAGTTCATGCCAGTCATCGGGTATCTCAAAGTCAGGCATAGTCTGAGCGGTAAGGTCTGCCCTTTCAAGCGCCTGAGCTTTAAACTGAGCCATTTCCGCTTCAACGTCTTCCTCCGCAGTGCCTGTTTCGGTCACAGCGGAACTGCCGACAATTTCGGAAGAAGCCGCAGGTTCGTCTGTTTTGCCGCATGATACCGCCGAAAAAACAACAGCGGCGGCGAGCAGTGATATTATTATTTTCCTCATATACATCCTTTGTCGGTTACCTTATCGGGTACATCATTCTCAGACGCTGTGCTTCATTTGACGAAAAACCAAACTTTTCATAAAACGGTATCTTATCAGGCATTGCACAAAGCTCCACAAAAATATCAGTACCCTTTACGCCGTTTTCGCTTATGAACTTCAGAAGCTCGTCGATAAGCATTCTTCCTATGCCTCTGCCCTGATATTCAGGTCTGACGATAACATCCTTGATGTAGTAATCAAGCCCCATATCGCCGTTCATTCTTGCCATAGCAACTATCTTGTCTCCGTCGAATACCGATACTCTGAACAGCGTATGCTCCATAGCAAGCTTAGTCTGCTCAAGAGTGGGACCTTGTCCCCATACGGTCTCCCAGAGGAGAATGAATTCTTCCGCAGTCAGTTCGTTATATTTGATGGTAAGTCCGGCAGTTTCCATATCCGTCACTTCTCCCATATAGCAGTTGAGCCGCAGGGAAGTGTCATTCCTGTTGACTTTACGGGAAGTCCTATCTCGTCGAAGCTTACGTTTCCGCCGAATTTATCGGTGAGAACGCTTCCCAGTATGTAGCCCATGACCGACGGTGAAAGTCCCGTAGTATAGCTGTTTATCAGGAAGAAAAGCGGATCATCCGACAGTACTCCCGAACACAGTTTTACCAGGTCATAAACGCAGTCTTCCAGCTTCCAGACCTCTCCTCCGGGGCCTCTGCCGTAGCTTGGAGGGTCCATGATAACAGCATCGTACTTGCGTCCTCTGCGTATCTCACGGGCGATGAACTTCTCACAGTCGTCCACTATCCAGCGGATGGGCTTTTCGGAAAGTCCCGATGCGGCGGCATTGTCTCTTGCCCACTGCACCATTCCCTTGGAAGCGTCAACATGGCAGACCGAAGCGCCTGCCGCTGCACAGGCAAGAGTTGCTCCGCCTGTGTATGCGAAAAGGTTGAGTACGTTTATCTCTCTGCCTGCATTTTTTATCTTATCCGCCATAAAGTCCCAGTTTACGGCCTGTTCGGGGAAAAGTCCCGTATGCTTGAAGCCTGTGGGACGGATGTTGAAGGTAAGCTCTCTGTAGCTTATATTCCACGAATCGGGAAGCTTTCTGCTGAACTCCCATTCGCCGCCGCCCTTGTTTGAGCGGTGGTAGTGACCGTCGGCATTTCTCCAGAGAGGGTCCCTGCGCTCGGTCTTCCAAATTATCTGGGGATCGGGTCTCACAAGGCTTATACCGCCCCATGTTTCCAGCTTTTCCCCCTCTGATGTATCAAGTATTATATAGTCTTTCCAGTTATTTGCGGTTCTCAAATTTATTCTCCTTTTCAGGATGGTTTCTTGATCCTGAATTTTTCTTTAAGCTTGTCCGATATCTGAAAGGCGATATCGTTTATCCTGCCGAAGTCGCTTCCCTCCGCCATAATGCGTATGAGGGGCTCTGTACCGCTTTCACGGACGATTATTCTGCCTTCCTCGCCGAGACTGCTGTCCAGTTCCTTTATGAGCTCGGACACTTCCTTGTCATTTTTCCACAGCTCCTTGAACTGAGGGTCTATCCTGACGTTGACCATTACCTGAGGGAGCTTTACCATATCCGCAGCCAGCTCGCTGAGTTTACTGCCGCTTTCCTTCAGTATCTTCAGCAGCTTTGCACCCGTGAGCTGTCCGTCGCCGGTAGGTGAATCGTCAAGGAATATCATATGTCCGCTGGGCTCGCCTCCCAGATTATAGCCGCCCTCCAGCATACGCTCAAGGACGTATCTGTGGCCTGCTCCTGCGGTCACAAGGTTTATGCCTCTCTCCGCCGCATAGGAGCGAAGTCCCATATTTGACATAATTGTAATAACGGCGGTATCCTCTTTCAGGCAGCCGTTTTTCTTCATATCATCGGCAAATATAGCAAGGAGCCTGTCTCCGTCGATGAGCTGTCCGTCCTCGGCAACAGCCAGACATCTGTCAGCGTCGCCGTCGAAGACCAGTCCGCAGTCGCAGCCGTTTTCAGCGACCACTTCTGCAAAGGCTTCTATGTCATTGGTGCCGCAGCCCTGATTTATATTGGTGCCGTCAGGGGATGATGAGGTCACGAAAACCTCCGCTCCCATGAGAGCATAAAGCTTCTCAGCTGTTTCCGATGCGCATCCGTTAGCGCAGTCAACGGCTATCTTCATGCCGCTCAGGTCGGTATCCACTATCTCACGGACATGGTCGATATACTCATCTGCGGCATTTTTAGCATCCTCACGCCTTCCCACACGGTCATGTGAGGCAAGGGGTATCTGCTGAGGGTCTTCCAGTACAAGGTATTCTATCTTCTCCTCGATATCGTCAGTGAGCTTGTGCCCCTGAGAATCGAACACCTTTATGCCGTTGAATTCAGCACTGTTGTGAGAGCCCGATATCATTATGCCTGCGTCTGCCCCCATCTTCTTTATCATGAACGGCACAACAGGCACGGGGACAACTCCAAGGAGCACAGGGTCTGCTCCGACAGAGCAGATGCCTGCCATTACAGCGGCTTCGAGGGGGTCCGAGGAAAGTCTTGTATCCTTGCCGATTATTACCTTTGTGCGTTTTCCTGTATTATTTGCAAGAACGACAGCTACTGCACGGCCTGTCTGCATCGCCAGTTCACAGGTAAGGTCTGTTACTGCGATGCCTCTCGGGCCGTCAGTACCGAAAAGCTTAGCCATACTCGTTATCGTCCTCCTTTAGCTTATATATTGTTCAGTATCTCATCTGCTGTCTTTTCTATGGTGTATACTGCGATGGGTCTGTGTTTTCCGATTATTTCCTCAACTGTCCGGCAATACATTACGGTGGGGCAGTTGTTGTATCTGTTGTACACGGCTATGCCCTTTTCTGTCCTGAGGCAGAAAACGGTGTGTATAGCCGAAAGGAAAGGTATCTTAGTCCAGAATGTGATGATGAAGGAGCGGGAATCCTCAGCGCTGCGTGAACGTGTATTCTCAACGCCGAAATGTCTCAGCGCCTTGCCTATACTGTAGGCATTGCAGCCGAAAAATCCCATCAGCACCCTGAATCTCTCCATATAGAAAGCTATCTTCATAAGGGGTTCGGGCTTTCCAAGGTATACCAGAGCGTTATGCACGGCTATGACCTCACAGCCGTTGAAGCTCATATGGCATATACCGTAGCGGAGCTGTGAGACCAGTCCCAGCCCCTGTCCGTTTATCATCCTGCCGAATTCGGGAGGTGATACTCTTTCGGTATTATGCCTGAGGTTGTATTTTCTTGATCCTTTTATCAGCATATTCCCTCATCCACTGTATCAGAATGTCATCTGTCCTTCGTCGCCGGAACTCTGCTGTTCGGGCTGAGAATAGCCCAGATGCTCATAGGCAAGCCTTGTAGCCACTCGTCCACGGGGAGTTCTTCCCAGGAATCCCAGCTGCATGAGGAAAGGCTCGCAGACATCCTCCAGAGTTACCGATTCTTCGTTTATGGCTGAGGCGAGGGTCTCCAGACCAACGGGACCGCCGCCGTAGCCTTTGATTATCATTTCCAGCATACGCCTGTCGAGGCCGTCAAGTCCCAGATTATCTATTTCCAGACGGCTGAGAGCGATGGAGGCTATCTCCTGAGTGATCTGTCCGTTGCCCATGACATCGGCGAAATCACGCACTCTTTTCAGCAGGCGGTTAGCGATACGGGGCGTACCTCTTGCACGTCCTGCTATTTCTGCCGCACCGTCGGCGGTACAGGGTATACCAAGTATCATAGCGCTTCTGCGGATGATATCGGTGAGCTGTTCCTTTGTGTAGAGTTCAAGTCTCTGCACAACGCCGAAACGGTCTCTCAGCGGAGCGGAAAGCTGTCCTGCACGGGTAGTAGCGCCTATAAGCGTGAATGGCTTCAGGTCCATACGGATAGAACGTGCCGCAGGGCCTTTGCCTATGATTATATCTATTACTCTGTCCTCCAGCGCAGGATAGAGGATCTCCTCCACTGCACGGGAAAGGCGGTGTATCTCGTCTATAAAAAGCACATCGTTGTCGGAAAGGCTGGTCAGCAGTGACACCAGGTCGCCGGGCTTTTCAATGGCAGGGCCCGTGGTCACACGGAGATTCACGCCCAGTTCATGGGCGATAATGCCCGAAAGAGTGGTCTTTCCCAGTCCGGGAGGGCCGTACAGCAGAACATGGTCAAGGGGTTCGCTGCGGCGCTTTGCGGCTTCGATGTATATGGCAAGGTTCTCCTTTGCCTTGTCCTGACCGATGTACTCATGGAGAGTCTGCGGTCGCAGGCTGACTTCGATATCCGAATCCTCCTGAGTATTTTCGGGGCTTATGACCCTTGGAGCGAATTCCATATCTTCAGTTTGTATCAAATTTGAAAAGCTCCTTTCTTGATATTAAATATAACGATCTATGTTGTGCCAGTTTTCCATAATATACAACTCGTCATCAAAGGTTATGCTGTCCTTCGTATCAGGTCTGCGGAAATCATAGTTGCCGCCAAAGACAAACTTCTTCTTTATCCTGCTGAAACCGTCATACAGCCATAGGAAGCGGTAATCATTCCTTTCCTTGTGATTCATGATGAAAGGCAGGTCATCGATCTCCCGTAGATCATCAGGGAGTTCCCGGGTATATTTCAGATATGTTACAGGCAGGATATCGCCAAGGCCGTCTATTCTGGCATCAAACAAGACTGTACCGAAAACGCAGAATACAAGGAAGCCTTGCTTTTCCGAGCCGCAGATCGAATTGATCTCAGCAAAAAATATATCGTTTTTATTCCATGGGCACTCAAACCTTCTGGTGACCGCCACTTTCTTTCTCGGCGGCATCTGAGCGCTCAGTTTTGATTTTAATTTTTCCAGTTCCGCTTTTCTTTTCCTCAGTTCTTTTTCGTCCCAGCGTTCAGAATCGCTGTCCGATCCCAGCAAGGCCATAGCTTTGCATCTGACATCTTCATTCAGCCTGCCGTAATCATACATTACAGACGACAAAGCAAACCAGAAATCAAGGGCATCATCTTTATCGCTCAGAATATCGGTGTTTTCCGAAACGATCTCTTCAAGTGCTTCTTCATCGCTTTTTCCGATACGAAGCTTGCTGATATACGCTGTTTTCACATCATCCGCAACATCGTTCTGAAAAATACCTGTTCCCCATGTACCCATATATCACTTCTCGAAATAGCGCTTTTTGCGGACATAGAACGGGTCTATGTTCTCGGCTGCCTTCTTGCCCATATCCTGCTCATAGCTGATGAAGGCAAGGTGCTCGTTGGGTTTTACCGTCTTGGAAAGGTACTTTGAGAGCGGCACGAAAAGCTTTCTTGTGCTTCCCATCATATCCAGCACCATGAGTATCTGCGGCTTTTCACAGCCCTTTATCATCTCCATGATGAATGCTCTGTCCACATTGGGCTGCTTTGAAAGGAACTTCACAGCCGCCTTGATGATATGTCCCACGGAATGCTCAACGGGACGGTAGGTTATGGTGTCTTCCTCGTTGTAGGAGATAGCCTTTATCTTCAGATTTCTCGCTATCATGAGGATGCTCTTTATCTCCTGGGATGTGAATTCCTTGCCGTAGGAATTTGGGTTCAGCACCGCAGATACCGACTGTATAAGGTCGAAAAGTCTGAGGCAGTTGATCTTGTAGCAGTCAACGTATCTCTTTGCAAACTGCTGAAGAGCACGGTATGATGTGAAGAAGGGGATGAATACTTCGCCTTCGGGATTCTGAGTAGTTATAAGCTCAAGCTGTATGCCGCCTTCAGCCCTGCCTCTCTCCTGCTTTACGGGATTCTTGCAGATAACATAGACATCGCTTTTTATGAGCGTCTGTAAGAAAAGCGAACGCTTTGAGGGATCTTTTATGGCCGCTTTAAGAAGTTCATCAAGATTCATAATACACATCTTCCTCTCTATATCTTTTTATCTCATATTCTTTGCAGTCAGCAGACGCAGTGTTTCCTTTATAAGATCCTGTGTGCTCATTGAAGGATCGAGTTTTCCAAGTATGGGAGCAGTTTCTCCCTGAGTATATCCCAGCACCATAAGGGCTTCCAATGCTTCCGATACAGAATCCGACGGAGCAGCGGATGAAGGAGCAAATGCAGCTGCATCTCCCGAAACAGAACCGCTGATGGATTCCGACGATATCTTATCTTTAAGCTCCAGCACTATCCTCTGGGCAGTCTTTGCGCCTATGCCCTTGGTACGGGTGAACGACTTGCTGTCGCCCGAAGCCACAAGGAAAGCGAACTTCTCGGGGGTAACATCCGAGAGTATGGAAGTAGCGGCTTTCGGGCCTACTCCCGATACCGAGATGAGCAGACGGAAGCAGCTCAGCTCCTGCTGTGTAGCGAATCCGAAAAGCTCAACAGCGTCCTCACGGACGTAAAGGTGAGTGTAGAGCATTGCCTCGCTGCCAACTTCACCGAGGGATGCTATGGTATTGTATGAGGTCTTGCAGCCGTAGCCGACTCCTCCGCATTCTATGACAGCGAAGCCCAGCTCCTTGACTGTAAGTTTTCCTTTTAAGCTGTATATCATTATCTATCACCATTTTTTACAAATCGAATCTTATGGAATGTCCGTGGCAGATGGCTATTGCAAGGGCATCCGCCGCATCATCGGGCTTGGGTATCTGAGCAAGCCCCAGAAGCTGACGGGTCATCTCCATGACCTGCCGCTTTTCCGCCTTGCCGTAGCCTGTTACCGAGAGCTTCACCTGAAGGGGAGTGTACTCCGAAACGGGCACATTTCTCTTGGCCGCCGAGAGCACTGTTATACCTCTTGCCTGAGCAACGTCGATGGCTGTTTTCTGGTTGGTGGTGAAGTAAAGCCTCTCCACAGCCATGCAGTCGGGGCGGAATTTTTCAAATATGAATTCTATATCTTCATGTATGGCACGAAGCCTTTCGGGGAAGGGAGTACCTGCTTCGGTAAGTACAGCGCCGTATTCTATGGGAGTGAACCGCACTCCGTCGTAATCCAGCACTCCGAAACCGACTATCGCATACCCCGGGTCGATGCCGAGTATCCTTATTTTTTTCAAGGCAATTACCTATTTCGTGTTAATTTTTTCACATAGGCATAGCTTTTCACTATACACCTTATTATTATACCACAAACACGTTGTACATTGCAATATATTTATACCTTTTTTATTGATTTTTACAAAAATATCTGATATAATATATGATGTGAAATTATGACTAAATTTAACGCTGACAAGACAAAGGCGTCCTGTCGGCTTTTCGGAGGTAAATATGAAAGATCTACAGACACTTCGCAGCGGTATTGACGACATCGACAAAGAGATACTCGGTCTCTTTCTGAAAAGAATGGAGCTGTGCAAAGGCGTGGCCGATTACAAAAAAGCCAACAATCTCCCCGTATTCCAGGGCGGAAGAGAACAGCAGGTCCTCGACCGAATAATGGCTCTCACCGGCAACAAGGACCTTGAAAAGGGAACTGCCGCACTTTTCGCAAATATCATGGATATAAGCAAGATACTCCAGAACAGGACCATACTTGCCGAATCTCCCGACTACACCTTTACCGTGCCTGATTTCGACGGTGCCAAGAAGATAGGCTGTCAGGGCACATCAGGCGCTAATTCCGAAGCCGCCGCACGTACCGTTTTCGGTGACAAGGAATTTACATTCTATCCCTCATTCGAGGACGTTTTCAAGGCTGTTCAGTCAGGTGAACTCGACTACGGCGTTCTACCTGTTCAGAATTCCACAGCAGGTTCTGTAGACAGCACATACGACCTTATGGCAAAATATCCCGTTTACATAGTCAGGGAAGTCATAATCGAGATAAATCACTGTCTCGCCGCTAAGAATGACATACCGCTTTCGGATATCGAAATGGTCTACTCTCATCCGCAGGCACTTGCACAGTGTGAGAGCTTTCTCCGCAAGAACAGGCTGAGAACAGCAGGCTACGGAAACACCGCCACAGCCGCTGAAAATGTAATGAACAGCAAGGAAAATATTGCCGCTATCTGTTCGGTTGAATGTGCAGAGAGAATGGGCATGAAGATACTCGCAAGGGATATAGCAGACGTTTCCCTGAACAGGACTCAGTTCATCATCATCTCAAAGGATATGCAGGTAGCTCCCGATTCCGATTCAGTATCGGTAATGCTGACTATCCCTCATAAGGAAGGTAGTCTTTACCGTATGCTTACCAAATTCTACGTCAACGACATGAACCTTATACGTATCGAGAGCCGCCCCATCAGAGACGGCAGCTTCAACGTAATGTTCTTCCTCGACTTCACAGGAAAGATCACCGACCCCAGCGTTAAGGCGGTAATGCGTGATCTTGAGGAAAACTGCGGTACATTCCGCTGTATAGGAACTTACAAGAGCGAGTAACAAGCCATCGCTCAGTTACACTTTTTAGTGCGGCAATAAAAAATCTATAAAACCGCCGAAGGCGGCATTCCGGGGTCAAGGGTGACTCCCTACAGTGTAGGGAGATGTCAGCGCAGCTGACAGAGGGTACGGGCGACCGTTGGGAGATGTTATCTCCCTTGCGGAGAGGGGTACGGGGAGAGGCAGAGCCTCTCCTGAAAAGTAGTGTGACGAGCGAAGCTATGTCACACGGCTGTTTAACAAGCACTTCCCTCGGCTTGACCGACGTAAAAATTATCGATTATTAATTGCCTAAAGTAACAATATACGGAAAGGAAAAATTATGTCCCGGAAATTCTATTCTTTGCTTGAAAACAACAGCTTCATATACCTTGACGGCGGCATGGGAACCATGCTCCAGGCTCACGGCATACAGACCGAGCACGTTCCCGAAATGCTCAATCTTACCGATCCCGAAGCTATCATGCGTATCCACCGTATGTACGTGGAAAACGGTGCTGATATAATCTATGCCAACACATTCGGCGCAAACAGATACAAGCTTGCAAAATGCGGCCATTCCGTTGAGGAGATAGTCTCCGCAGGCGTAAGCAACGCTAAAAAAGCTGCCGCAGGAAATGCTCTTGTGGCTCTTGACCTGGGCCCTATAGGTCAGCTTCTTGAACCTGCGGGCACTTTGAAATTCGAGGAAGCCTACGACATCTACAAGGAACTTGTGGAGGCCGGCAAAGAGGCTGATGTCATCGTTATCGAGACCATGTCCGACCTCTACGAAGTCAAGGCGGCCGTGCTGGCGGCCAAGGAAAACTCCGGCAAGCCTGTGCTTGTAACTATGACTTTCGAGGAGAATATGCGAACTTTCACAGGCGTTTCCCCGGAATGTATGGTCGCTGTGCTGGAAGGCCTTGGCGCAGACGCTGTAGGTGTCAACTGCTCGCTGGGCCCTGAGGAGCTTTATCCTGTGCTTGAGAGGATATGCTCACTGACCTCTCTCCCCGTAATCGCAAAGCCGAATGCAGGACTTCCCGACCCTGTCACCAACGAATACAACGTTGACCCCGAAGCTTTCGCCGCCAGCGCTGTAAAGCTTGCCGAGGCAGGCGTTACCATATTCGGCGGCTGCTGCGGTACGACTCCCGAACATATCAGAGCCGTTACCGAAGCGCTTTCAGGCATGGAGAGAAATGTCCGCACAGTAAAGCGTGTCAGCATCGCCTGTTCCGCAGTTAACTGCGTGACTATCAATCAGCCGAGAGTTATCGGCGAGCGTATAAATCCTACGGGCAAGAAACGCTTCAAGGAAGCGCTCATGGCTCACGATATCGACTACATACTGGGACAGGCTGTAGAGCAGATCCACGCAGGCGCTGAGATTCTGGACGTTAACGTTGGTCTTCCCGGTATCGACGAAAAGGAAATGATGGTGACAGCGGTAAAGGCTGTGCAGAGCATCTGTGACACTCCGCTCCAGCTGGATTCCACTATCCCCGAAGTCCTTGAAGCAGGCCTGAGAGTTTACAACGGCAAGCCCATCGTAAACTCCGTCAACGGCGAGGACGAATCCCTTGAGGCTATACTTCCCCTTGTAAAGAAATACGGCGCATCCGTGGTGGGACTTACTCTCGACAAGGGCGGTATCCCCAAAACTGCCGACGGACGTTTCGCCATCGCTGAAAAGATACTGAAAAGGGCAATGGAGTACGGCATTCCAAAGGAAGACGTATTCATCGACTGCCTGACGCTTACCGCATCCGCTGAACAGGACGGCGTTATGGAGACTCTGAACGCTCTCCACCGTGTAAAGACCGAACTGGGACTGCGCACCGTGCTGGGCGTATCGAATATTTCCTTCGGTCTGCCAAACCGTGAACTCATTACCAGAACCTTCCTGACCATGGCTCTCCACAGCGGACTTGACCTGCCTATCATAAACCCCAACGTTGAGGGAATAATAGGCGCAGTAAGAGCATACCGCCTGCTTGCGGGAATAGACCGCAACTCTACGGATTTCATAAGCATTTACGCACAGGATGACAAGGCTCCGAAAGCCCCTGTACCCGCACAGGATAAGGGCGCTCCCGACCTTGTGTACTGCGTTGAGAACGGACTGAAAGCCAATGCTGTAAAGGCGGCAGAGGAACTTCTCTACACCGTTGACGCTATGGAGATAATCAACAGCCACCTCATCCCTGCACTGGACAACGCAGGCGCTAAATTTGAAAAGGGAAAGATATTCCTACCTCAGCTGATACTCACTGCCGAAGCCGCACAGGCCTGCTTTGAGGTCATAAAGAACAGGCTGTCCGCAGCCAACAGTGAAAGCGTATCAAAGGGAAAAGTGGTGCTTGCTACGGTAAAGGGCGACATCCACGACATCGGCAAGAACATCGTAAAGGTGCTTCTTGACAGCTACGGCTTCACGGTCATAGACTTAGGCAAGGACGTACCTCCCGAAACAGTCGTGGAAGCGGCTATAAAGCACAAGGTAAGTCTTGTGGGACTTTCCGCACTTATGACCACCACTCTCGGCGCTATGGCAGATACTATCGCTCTGCTCAACGAGAAATATCCCGAATGCAAAACAGTTGTAGGCGGCGCAGTGCTGACAGCTTCCTATGCCGAGCAGATACACGCCGACTTCTACGCAAAAGACGCAAAACAGACTGTTGACATCGCAGGACAGGTTTACAGCGGCTGAAACGTTTTAATTCGGAATGCGGAATGCGGAATTCTGAATTATTGTGTCAGCTTCGCTGACGAATTTTAAATCCAATAATTCATATTTTTTTAATGCTCCCCGTAAGGGGACACCGCAATTCCGAATTACGAATTACGCATTACGCATTAATAAAATCGGAGTTTTTATGAAGAAAATAGCATTTGTCATCCCATGGTATGCGGATGATATTCCCGGCGGTGCGGAGATGGAGCTTCGTGAAGTCTCCTCCCACCTCCACAAAGCAGGTGTGCCTGTGGAAATACTCACCACCTGCGTCAAGGAATTCGGCGCCGACTGGAGTACGGACTACTACAAAGAGGGCGCTGATTCCACATCAACAGGTATCACGATACGCAGATTCAAGGTGAGAAAACGTGACGCAAAGGCTTTCGATGCCGTCAATGCAAAGCTGATGCAAGGCATAAGGATAACCGACCGTGAGGAGGATATCTTCCTCCGTGAAATGGTGAACAGCCCCGACCTTTACGCTTATATGGACGAGCACAAGGACGACTACGGCCTGTTCGTTTTCATCCCGTATATGTTCGGCACTACCTACAACGGTGTTCAGGTATGCCCCGAAAAATCGGTGCTTATCCCGTGCTTTCACGATGAAGCATACGCCTATATGAAGCGCTTCGGCGAGGTCTTCCCACGCACCGCAGGCATGATATTCAATGCACGTCCCGAGGCTGAGCTTGCGGAAAGGCTCTACCATTTCTCGGAAAGCGGCACCAAGACCATCGTCATGGGTATCGGCATGGATACGGATATTGTTTCCGCTCCCGACGATTTTCGACGCAAATTCGGCATAAACGAGCCATTCATCCTCTATGCCGGACGCAAGGACGAGGGCAAGAATGTCCATACCCTTGTGAAATACTACAGCGAATACATCAGGCGCCGTGACACCGACTTAAAACTGGTGCTTATCGGCGGAGGAAGCATCGACCTTCCGCAGGACCTCGTCAGCAGCAGGCGCATAATCGACCTGGGATTCGTTGACAGGCAGGATAAATACAACGCTCAGGGTGCGGCGGAATTTCTCTGTCAGCCCTCACATAACGAGAGCTTTTCCCTTGTTATCATGGAAAGCTGGCTTTGCGGCCGCCCTGTGCTGGTGCATGAGAAATGCGCTGTCACACGGAATTTCGCATCCGAGTCAAACGGCGGGCTCTATTTCAGCGATTACTTTGAATTTGAAGGCTGTACCGACTTTTTCCTCGGCAATAAAGAAAAGTCCGCAGCTATGGGACAAAACGGCTGCCGATACGTCAAGGAAAATTTTGACTGGGATGTCATCGTGCAGAAGTATATCAGCTTTTTCAGCACACTTACAGGAGAGACGATATGAAAAGGATAGCACTGGTAAATCAGCGTTACGGAATGGAAGTCAACGGCGGCTCGGAGTATTACACCCGACTTATCGCCGAGCGGCTTGCGGAGAAGTATCAGGTGGACGTTATAACCACGAAAGCCCTGGATTACACCACATGGGATAACCACTACACCGCCGATGAGGAGGATATAAACGGAGTCCATGTACTGCGTTTCAATGTGGATAAGCCCCGTGCAAAGGACTTCAACGAATTCAACGGAAAGTACCTGACTTCGGGGAAGCTTGATACCGAAACCGAGAAAATATGGTTCGAGAAGCAAGGCCCCTACTGTCCGGACGCAATACGCTATATCCGTGAAAATCACGATAAATACGACGTTTTCATATTCGTCACCTACCTCTACTACCTGACAGTGAACGGACTTCCCGAGGCGGCTGACAAAGCGGTATTCATCCCAACAGCCCACGAAGAACCTTTCATACACTTCAAGTCTTTCGAGAATATCTTTCCTCTCCCGAAAGCTTATGTATTCCTCACCGACGAGGAAAAAGCCCTTGTACAGCGGCTTTTCAACGTAGAAAACATTCCCTGCAAGGTCATGGGCACAGGTGTGGATATCCCCTGCGAGCCCGATGAAAAGGCATTCCGTGAGAAATTCGGCATAGACGGCGACTACCTTATCTATGTGGGACGTATCGACGAAGGCAAGGGCTGCCCCAAGCTTTTCAGATACTTCACCGAGTACAAGAAGCGCCGCCCCGAAAGCGGTCTGAAGCTGGTGCTCATGGGCAAACAGGTCTGCGATATCCCGAAACACGATGATATCATCAGTCTGGGATTCGTCAGTGAGGAGGACAAATTCAGCGGAATTTCCGGCGCAAAGGCACTTGTTCTGCCGTCGGAGTTTGAGAGCCTTTCCATATCCGTACTGGAGGCCATGAGCCTTTCCGTCCCTGTTATCGTCAACGGCATCTGCGAGGTGCTGAAAGGACACTGCATCAAGAGCAACGGCGGCCTGTACTACACCGACTATTTTGAGTTTGAGGGCGTTACCGACTACATCTTCTCCCATGATAAGGAGTACGCAAAAATGCGTGAGAATGCCCTGAAATACGTTGAGGACAACTACCGCTGGGACGTTATAATGCGGGGATTTGATGAGATCATAGATGCTGTCTGAGGTGATACCATGCTGCTTATTTCACTGAAAGAACTTGAACACAGGGAGTACCACGCCCACGCACACAATCTGCTGAGGGAATGCCTCAAAGTTTACGGCATAGCCTACAGCGAGGATACTCCCATAAACAAAAATGATATGGGCAAGCCCTCGCTTGCGGAATATCCGCACATACACTTCAATCTCTCCCACGCAAAAGGCATCTCCGCCTGCATAGTCTCAGGCAGTGAATGCGGCATCGACTGCGAACAGGTGAGAAAATGCAGTCAGGGCGTTATGCGCAGAGCCTTCACCGAAAGCGAAAGAGCACTGGTGGAAAGCCTTCCCGAGGATCAGCATGACCTGATGTTCACAAGGCTGTGGACTCTCAAGGAAAGCTACGTCAAGGCCATCGGCATAGGCGTTTCCTATCCGCTGAATACGGTGGGATTTTCCTTCGGCGGCAGCAGCATAATCTCCACAAAAAAGGACTGCTCTTTCCGTCAGTATCTCATTCAAGGCGGCAGATACGTCGTCTCTGTATGCCGCCTGAACAAGCCGCAGGAGTAGCATATTGCACAATTTCCACTGTAAAAAATCTCACTGTTTCTCGGAATTAAGACTTGAAATGGCGAAAATATTGTGGTATAATAGTAAAGCTAATTGAAATGTGACCGACAGGGGCTTTCCCCTATTATCATTCGGAGGTATTTTTATGTCAGTTTTAGAAATAATCGGAGGTATCGTTATCCTCCTCATAAGCATTATTACTATTATAATATGTCTTTCACAGGAACAGAAGTCTCAGGACAGCATGACAGCAGCTCTCACAGGTGCAACAGCAGATTCCTTCTACGGAAAGAATGAGGGCAGAACAAAGGAAGCTATCCTCAACAAGATCACAAGAGCCCTTGCGATCATCCTCTTTGCTGTGATACTTGCAGTAAATATCGTTCCACTCTTCACAAATAAGTGATCAAGCCGCCCTGTGACCTTCGTCATGGGGCTTTATTTGATTTAGCCGGACGGCTGAATGAACATAGATAAGGAGAAATATGGCAAACAAAAAGAAATCTTCCCCAAAGAAAAACGGCAGCGCAGGAAGCGTCGAAAGCTACAAAAACAAAATAGTCACCTTCCTCACCGCCTATGATAAAAAATCCATGCCCCTGAGTATGCTGGAATCAAAATGCCGCACAAAAAAACAGGGGCGTGAAAACTTCACAGAGGCATTCTCACAGCTGCGCACCGAGGGCGTTATCATGATGAAAAAAGGCATGAAAGTCGCTCTCTGTTCAAGGGCGGGAGTTGTGCCTGCTACTATCACACGCCTCAGCAGGACTTTCGGATTCGCCGAGACTGACGAAGGCACTGAATACTTCATCCCAGGAAAATGTATGCTGGGCGCTATGCCCAATGACCGTGTGCTTCTGGCCGATATAGCCTCACGTACAGGCGAGCCCGAGGGCGAAGTGGTGGATATTCTCGAATTCGGCAGCAATCAGCTCACGGGCCGCATCGAATTTGTGGACGGCGAGCCCTACCTTGTACCTGATACCGCCGCAAAGAATCACATGATAATCTCCGTCCGTGAGAGCATTCCTTTTGAAAACGGCGACAAGGTGCTGGCGGAGATAGTTTACCGCGGCAGACGTCACGCTGAGCATAAAGTAAAAATAATCCTCGTATTCGGAAGCTCGGAATACGCCGCTTCATGTGCATCTTCCATCCTCATGATTCACGGCGCTCCTACGGATTTCCCCGACGATGTGAAAAAGGAAGCCGTGAAGATATCCGAGGGCGGTGTGCAGGATTACTCCTTCAACAACCGTGAGGACCTGCGTGATATGCCCATCTTCACCATCGACAGCGCCGAGTCAAAGGACTTAGACGACGCTGTTTCAGTGGAGCGCACCAAAAAGGGCTACCGTCTTGGCGTACATATCGCCGACGTTTCCCACTACGTAAAGGGCAACAGCGAGCTTGACAAGGAAGCCATGCGCCGTGGCACAAGCATCTACTACGCCGACAAGGTCATACCTATGCTGCCGAAAGAGCTTTCAAACGGCATCTGCTCCCTTAATCCCGACGAAAACAGACTTACTCTCTCTGCTTTCATCGACCTTGACAGCGAGGGAAATATGCTCTCCTACCGCTTCTGCAAGAGCGTTATCCGCTCCCGTGTAAAGGGCGTATACTCCGAGATAAACAAGATACTCGCAGGCGAAGAAAGCGCTGAGATACGTGAGAAATACGCCTCTGTCCGTGACGTGATAGCTGTGATGGACGAGCTTGCAGATAAGCTCATCGCCAAAAAAGAACGCCGTCACGCTCCCGAGATAGAAACTACCGAAAGCAAACTCATCATAGATGAAAACGGCATCTGCTGCGGAGTGCTGCCCCGTGAAAGAGGCAAGTCAGAGCGCATAATCGAGGAATTCATGCTCACTGCAAACGAAGCCGCCGCAAAGCTTGCCCGTGAAAAGGAGATACCTTTCGTGTACCGTATACACGAAGCGCCACCCGAAGCAAAGGTCGAGAATCTCCATGAGCTTCTGCCGAAATTCGGTCTGGAGTGTCCCCATTTCACCGAATTCAAGCCTCATCATGCCGCTGAGATACTCAGAAGCGCAAAGGGCACAGACAAGTTTGAAGCCGTAAACCTTATGGTGCTGCGCTCAATGGCAAAGGCTAAGTATTCCACTGAGCCCGTTGGTCATTTCGGCCTTGTACTTGAGGACTACGCTCACTTCACTTCACCTATAAGACGTTACCCCGACCTGGCTATCCACCGCATAATCACCGACATCCTTGCAGGCTACGACAACAAGTGGCTCAGCAAGAGATACAGCGGATTTGCAGTAAATGCGGCTGAGCGCTCATCTGCGGCTGAAATAAGAGCTGTCACCATCGAGCGTGAATGCGAGGACTGCTACAAGGCCGAATATATGAAGGCTCACATCGGCGAGACCTTCAGGGCAAGGATATCAAGCGTTACCGAATTCGGATTCTATGCCGAGCTGCCCAATACCGTTGAGGGACTGGTCCACATCCGCACTCTTCCCGAAGGCGAATATGACTATTCCGAGCCCGTATCCCTTACCGAAAAATTCACAGGTACTACCTACTCCCTTGGCATGGAGGTAGATGTTATCTGCTCCGCTGTCAATGTCAGCGAAGGCACTATAGATTTTGTACTCGATGATGACGAGGAGGACTAAAATATGAAAAGATTCACCTCAGCAATGATCGCCTGCGTAATTATCGCAGGAGCTTTATCAGGCTGTTCACGCAAACCTGCCGAATCAGGTGCTCAGGTAACTTCATCTTCTGCTTTGACAACTCAGGAGGAGACTGAACAACCCGACCCGTTTTCGGTCACAGAAACAACATCCACAGTTTCCGCAGTATCATCAGCTGCGACAACTTCTTCAACTTCTGCAGCTTCCGCAACTTCCGCACCCAAAGTCACAGAGCAGCCCGACCCTCTCGGCGGCGGCGCTTTCTCCTATGACGATAACGGCGCAGTTGTATTTGAGGAATCTTCCTCCGATAAGGACGACGCTGTACTCATGTCAGCCGCTCAGAAGCTGTTTGAATCAGCCTGCAAGACCTACTGGAGCTACATGATAAACTGTCCCTATGAACTGGACTACAACAGCTACATCGAAAACGATTTCGGCTGGCAGTATTACAAGATTATAAGCCCCGGCATCACTTCATTTGCTGATGTCGAGCGTGACTACGGAAAGGTTTTCAGCGACCGCTACCCCAATGACCTTGCAACAAATTACCGTGAGCATGAGGGCGCTGTCTACGCTATAAACGGTGACAGAGGCGCACATCTTTACTACTCCGCATCTAAGATAACAGATATAGAATCACGCTCCGCCGATGAGATAGTCTTCACAGTCGAGAATTACTACGACGGCAGCGACTTCGGCGACGAATCCTATTCGGAAACCGATACCTTCTCCGTTGTTATAGACGGCGATACATGGAAGGCCGGAAAATTCACCCTGCCCTACTGATTCAATAATAACTATTAAAGGAGCTAACAATGGACAATCCCGAGATATTATATATGGTAGTTCCATGCTATAACGAGGAAGCCGTCCTCAATGAAACTGCCGCACAGCTTAAAGCAAAGTATATATCACTTATAGAAAGAAAGCTCATCAGCCCCGAAAGCCGTGTGGTATTCGTCAACGACGGCTCAAAGGACAAGACCTGGAGCATGATACAGGAGCTTCACAGCGCAGACCCCGACTTCTTCTCAGGCATTGACCTTGCCCATAACAGCGGCCATCAGAATGCTGTCCTGGCAGGCCTCATGACAGTCAGGGATATCTGCGATATGGCTATAACAATGGATGCTGACCTACAGGACGATATCAACACCATCGACGCTATGGTTGAGAAGTACTACGAAGGCAATCAGGTAGTATACGGCGTAAGAAGCGCCCGTGATACCGATACATTCTTCAAGAAATTCACAGCCGAGGGATTCTACAAGTTCATGAAAGTAATGGGCGCTGATGTGGTGTATAACCACGCAGACTTCCGCCTCATGAGCAAGCGTGTGCTTCAGGAGCTTGCAGGCTTCAAAGAAGTGAACCTTTTCCTCCGTGGAATGGTGCCGCTGATAGGATTTCAGAGCTGTAACGTCTACTATGAGCGCCATGAGCGTTTCGCAGGCGAGAGCAAGTATCCGCTGAAGAAAATGCTGGCATTCGCTGTAAACGGCATAACCTCGTTCAGCACAAAGCCGCTGAAGCTGATAACCGCCCTGGGCTTTATAATGTCATTTGCCAGCATTTGCGCATTCGTTTGGGCATTCATCGCAAAAATAGGCGGATTCTCCGAGCATGGCTGGTCAAGTACAATGTGTTCCATCTGGCTGATAGGCGGCCTCCAGCTCCTTTGTCTGGGCATTATCGGCGAGTACGTCGGCAAGATCTACGCCGAGGTAAAACAGCGCCCACGCTATATCATCGCAGACTTCATTAATAAAAAGGACAATTCATAATATAAAAGGCCGGATTAACCGTGGTACTCGTATAGCAGTTTATACGTATTATTGAGGTAGACATTCTGAAGAAGCCTCTTCTCGGATCTGTTTCCCAAGACTATTAATTTTGCCCCCATATAGGGCGCACACCAGAAAAGATTGAATTTATCATTTTTTAGGTGCGCCCTATATGGGGGCAAAATTCTATTAAAAGTCTTTGGAAAAGGGGTTCGGGGCCGACTCCCCACAGTGTGGGGAGATGTCAGCGTAGCTGACAGAGGGGACGGCCTCCGTCAGAGGGAACCTTTCCTCAGAAAGTTTTTTCCCCGATAAATACATATAAAGTTGCTGTAAGAGTACCACGGATTAACTCCGGCCTTTTAGTTTACAGCAGTTCTTCTGCCGCTTTTTTTATATTATCGGCGGCGAAAATCGCTGATACTACGGCGATGCCTGCCTGTCCGCATCCATCTATCTCATGGACGTTTTCGTGGCTGATGCCTCCGATGGCGACTGCCGGTATCTTCACGCTGTCACATATTTCCCTGAGCTTTTCGGGAGTGATACGAACTGCATTTTTCTTTGTAGGCGACGGAAAAACTGCTCCCACGCCGAGATAATCGGCGCCCTCTGCTTCGGCAAGTTTAGCCTGCTCCACAGTTTTTGCGGTAGCGCCGATTATGAAGTTTCTGCCTGCAATACGGCGTATCTCCTTTACGGGAGCATCCTCTATGCCTACGTGAACTCCGTCTGCACCGCTTTTCAGTGCGGCGAGGTAGTTGTCATTGACGATGAGTGGGACGTTATACTTGTGGCAGACATCCGCAAGCTTTGAAGCGGCTTCGACAAGTTCATCGTCATCCAGCCCCTTTTCACGTATCTGCACACAGGTAACACCGCCGAGGATAGCCTGTTCTACGGCTTCTTCAAGGCTTCTTCCGCCAAGCCATGTCCTGTCGGTTATGGCATATAATTTAAGCATTTCTTTATTGAACTGCATTTTTTACCTCCCTTTTTGATTTTTTGCTGCGTTAACAACGGGAGGCCGAGGGCGGCCTCCCCTACAATGGTTCTATCCTTGTTTGGTTATCCGAGGGCGGCCAATGGCGGCCCCTACAGATTTTATCGTGTTTGTGGTTTTGTCAGAGGGCGCACACTGTGCGCCCCTACATTCTCAATTCATTATGCTTTCTCTGAGATTTTCTTTCGGACAGTTCATCAGTCCGCTCATGATGCAGCCGCCTGCAGCTCCTGCTTTGCGTACATCGTCCATGTTTTCGGCAGAGATACCGCCGATAGCGTAAACAGGTATATCAACGGTACTGCATACCTGACGGAGAAATTCAAGCCCACGTGGAGGAAGTCCCTTTTTGCAGTCGGTAGCAAATACATGGCCTGCGGTGATATAGCCTGCACCGAGACTTTCTGCTTCCCTTGCTTCTTCGGGAGAATGACAGGAACAGCCGATAATGCGGAACTTCGCCTTATCCTCGCCGCTTGCCTGACGCAGAACGGGCAGGGGAAGATGTATGCTGTCACAGCCAAGCTTTACTGCGGCATTGATAAAAGTGTGGAGAATGCACTGAGTACCGTACCGCCTGCATATCTCCATGACCCTTTCCGCAAGCTGAGTGTATTCGGCTTCGGTGAGGTCCTTTTCACGGAGTATCACTGCTTTCGGATGCATAGCCGCAATGCTCTCAATGCGTGTGAGGAAGTCCTCTTTGCACAGCTTACGGTTAGTTACGCAAATTATATCAGACATAGAGATAATCGTTCAGCACAGGCTGTAAGCCCTCATCGGACATATCCTTGTACATCTTGTCGAAGCTTCGTCCGTCGGCAATCTCAAACTGCTCGTCGCCCTCGGCTGAATCGTTCTCCTTTCCCGTGTACTTGCTTTCGTGGTCACCGACACCCGTAGATACGCCTGCGGAAACCTTAGTAGCGGCAATTTTCACTATACCGTTGCGGAACTGTTCGCTTTCACGGGATGATACTGTTATTCCGCAGAAAGGCATAAATATACGGTAAGCGCAGAGAACCTGACAAAGCTGTTTCTCGTGAACGTCAAGAGGGTCTATCTTGTCATTATTTACAATAGGGCGGAGTCTCGGGCATGACAGTGATATCTCGGCGTGAGGATACTTTCTCTGCAAGAAATACATATGCAGAGCGCTTGCAAGAGCGTCCTTGCGGAAGTCGGAAAGGCCGAGCAGAGCCGAACCTGCCACACCTCTCATGCCTGCCATAAGGGCACGTTCCTGAGCCTCGAAACGGTAAGGCCATACACGCTTATGTCCCATAAGATGAAGCTGTTCATATCGGTCGCTGTCGTAGGTCTCCTGAAAGACTGTGACGTAGTCAACTCCGCATTCGTGGAGGTATTTGTACTCATCGGTATTGACAGGGTATATCTCAACGCCTACCATACGGAAGTATTTGCGGGCAAGCTTGCAGGCTTCACCGATGTACTCTATGCCGCTCATTCCACGGCTCTCACCTGTGAGGATGAGTATTTCCTCCATGCCGCTGTCAGCGATGACCTTCATTTCATGCTCTATCTGCTCCATATTCAGCTTCATGCGCTTGATGTCGTTGTAGCAGTTGAATCCGCAGTAAACGCAGTAGTTCTCGCAGTAATTAGCGATATACAGCGGAGTGAAAAGGTAGACAGTGTTGCCGAAATGCTTCTGAGTCTCCAGCTTGGCTTTCTGAGCCATTTTCTCAAGGAAAGGCTCTGCGGCAGGTGAAAGGAGAGCTTTGAAGTCCTCAACGGAACAGACATCGTGACTGAGTGCCATGTGAACGTCACGGGCGGTATACTGCGAATAATCGTAGCTTCTCACCTCGGACATGACCTTATCCATGATATCGGAATCTATGCGCTCCATGCCCTCCATGTACTGCATATGATCAGTACGTGAGGACGGGTCATTTTCAAGGGTATGCTTCTTTTTGAGAGCGGCTTCGGAGAGTTTGTCCGAATCCACGAAATATTGATTTTCCATTTAAATAAACCTTCTTATAAAAATATTGTATGGGCGGATATAATCCGCCCGCAGGTCATGAAAATATTTGCGGTTCTGATGTGTGGTTGTGATTTTGTGTGAGGGCGCACACTGTGCGCTCCTACAAATGGTTCATCACATTTTGTAGGGAACGGCGCCCTCGCCGTTCCACGGTGAACCAATTGAATTTGCCATCCATATAAATGATGTTGAAATCATTCATGTAGTAAAAATAAAATTCATATGTGTTACGTTAACAATGGAACGCCGAGGGCGGCGTTCCCTACAGATTGTACGTTTACCCATACATGACAAGAAGTGCCAACGAGCGAAAGCAGAGTAACCGCAGCGTACAGAGTAAGCGAGTTTACGAGCGTATCGTGGTTGCGTCCGCTCGCTCAGCGGCGAGCGTAACGTGGTTGCGGTCAAGCTGGCGTCAGCTTGCTTTCTGTAATATCAGTCACGGAGGAATCCTGTCAGGGTATCGGATGGTGAAGCGCCACGGGTAAGAACTCGTCCCAGACCTGAGAGATAAGCCTTTCTGCCGGCCTCTATAGCCTGCTTGAAAGCCTCAGCCATTACAGGAAGGTCACCTGCTGTTGCAAGGGCTGTGTTGGACATTACCGCAGCCGCACCCATTTCCATAGCTTCGCAAGCCTGTGAAGGACGGCCTATGCCTGCATCAACGATGATAGGAACGTCTATCTCGTCAATGAGTATCTGTATGAAATCCCTTGTAGCCAGTCCCTTGTTTGAACCGATAGGCGAAGCAAGTGGCATAACTGTAGCCGCACCTGCGTTTACGAGGTCACGGGCAGCGTTAAGGTCGGGGTACATATAAGGCATTACCACAAAGCCTTCCTTTGCCAGTATCTCGGTAGCCTTGATAGTCTCCTGATTATCGGGGAGAAGGTACTTCGTATCACGCATTATCTCGATCTTCACAAAGTCGCCGCAGCCCAGTTCACGGGCAAGACGGGCGATACGTACAGCTTCGTCGGCATTTCTTGCGCCTGATGTATTTGGGAGAAGTGTAACTCCCTTGGGGATATAGTCAAGGATATTCTCGTTGTCCTTGGAATTTGTGCGGCGGACTGCGAGAGTTATTATCTCAGCGCCTGCATATTTTACAGCTGCCTCTATAAGCTTCAGGGAATACTTTCCCGAACCAAGTATGAAACGTGATGAGAACTCATGTCCTCCGATTACAAGTTTATCGTCATTCATTTTTATTACTCCTTCTTAAAATCCATTAGCTTTGTAGGGAACGGCGCCCTCGCCGTTCCACAGGTAAACGCATCACTTAGCAATTCCGTATTTATGGCGTGAAACAATTATGTATCATCATAACTTTGTTCATCGACATATTTTTACGGTTCATCATGGAACGCCGAGGGCGGCGTTCCCTACAAAATCGGCTAATAGCTAAAAGCTTAAACCTGCAATGATGCGTACAATGGCGTGTGCCTGATGGCCTGCACAGATAAGGACTCTCGAAGCGACGAGGCCTACTCCGTCATCCACATCGCTCACCTCGTCACCGCAGAGGTAAAAGCGCCCCGTCACACGCTTTGTCTGTATGGTGTTTGAAGGTCCGAAGCCTGCCATGCCCGAACCCGATACTATGTACTTCTGCGGCATATTCTCCAGCACACAGTTCACCAGCATCGCTTTCTGGTCTGCTTTGTCAAAGGCTTCGCATATTATATCATCATCGTCAAGCAGTGAGGGGATATTCTCCTCATTGAGTTTGAGCTGATGAGCGGTTATCTCACAGTATGGTGCGATACGGTGAAGTGTATCGTACAGCGCCTGTGACTTGGGCTGTCCCAGCTGTTCGGGAAAGTACTGCTGACGGTTCAGGTTGGAGATATCAACGGTGTCGAAGTCGATTATATGCAGTTTTCCCACGCCTGCCCTTGCCAGAGCAATGGCGATATTCGAGCCAAGGCCTCCCAGACCGCAGACCGCCACAGATGCCGCTGACAGTTTTTTCTGATATTCGGCACCGTGCCTTTTCTCAAGAGCCCTGTACATTTCTTCTCTTGTGGGGACTGCCATATCAGCCGCCTCCCACAAAGCGGACAACTTCGACTGAATCGCCGTCTTTGAGCAAAGTTTCGCCGTAAGAAGCTCTTGGTACGATATCCATATTGAGCTCAACAGCAACACGCTGGCTGCCTGCATCCATAGCTTCGAGCAGCTCTGCCACTGTTTTTCCGTCCATATCCATCATTTCGCCGTTTACTTTTACCATGAAAACGCCTCCTCCTGCCTGTATTCAGCAAGGCATAAAATAAGGAACCGACAAACGCAGTTCCTTTTAAGACTGTATAAAAGAACTCCCTGCGCTGGTATTATCCATATCAGGTCAAAGGGTCGGAAGTTAACTTCATGCACCGTGACTTCCCTCTCAGCCTGTCTCACAAGCTCCCCTGTATGATATAATCTTTGATGATATTATATCACAAAGGATGAAATAAATCAATAGTTATTGTGAAATTAAGCGGAGTTTAAAGTTTCCGCTTGACTTTATGAAAAACACTGTGTATAATATGGGTAGAGTATAGTCCGCAAAAGTTACATATCGTAATAATTTGTTCACATTTTCGTTCGCTTTTGTTTTCGCTGAATCGAAAACCGGATATACATACTTTCCGCCTGCACTGTCTCAGTCAGCGGAAGTATACAGGGGGACAATAATGAAAAGATACATTTCTGCTGCTTTTGCAGCGGCTGCACTTATCGCCGCAACAGGCTGTGAGAGCAGTCATAAAGGCTCGGTCACGGAGGTCTCAACAGGTGATTCTACCGCCGGCATGACCAGCAATTATACGTCTCAGTCACTTCAGGCTGATATGCAGACTACTTCCGCAGCAACTTCTGCTGTATCATCGCCTGTTACGTCAGTTTCATACTCGGGTACTACCTTCAACACAGCTGTTGCGCTGGAGACAGACCCTGTTTCGCATGAACAGTCAAAGCCTTCTGAGACAAAAGCAGTCACTACAAGCAAGGCAGCTTCTTCAAGCAAGCCGGCTGCTTCAAATAAGAATACGGAAGCTTCTTCAAATGCTGATACAACTTCCGCATCAGTGCGCACTACCACGACCTCGGCTGATGTTTCACAGCAGACAGAGCCCACCACAAAGCAGGGTCCTGCACATGAGGATGTCATAGATGCATACAAGGGCGCAGTTTCGGATACCATCGACGCTATGATGGTAAGCGGCCCTGAGACAGTATCTGTCGCATATACCCTTTTCGATATGGATGGGAACGGCATCCCAGAGCTTATTCTGAAATGCGGCACCAACGAAGACGATATGCAGGAGACATTCTATACATACGACGACTTCGGTCTGAAGGTGATCTGTGACGGCATACCTGGAATACACACCGATTTCGCATGGGACCCTGAGCTGAATAAATTCGTTTCCGCCTACTCATTCATGGGCGAGGGCGAACTCAGCTGGATGAGCTACGACGGCTCCGATATCTATTCGCTGAAGACCGCTTCATTTGAATACGGCGGAGAGGAGATCTTTGAAGAACAGGCTGCAAAGAACGGCGTTGAATGGCTCCCGTTCGCAAAATACACCTATACAGGCGAAGAGCTTACCTGGATCTACCGTGTGGTAAGCGGAGGCTTTGAATATGACGAAATAACAGGAAGAGATTTCAGCTTCCTCGAAAATTACGAATTCTGACAGAAAGGCATACCCCGGGTATGCCTTTTTCATTTGTCCTGCATTATTATTCAGGGCAACAGCATTTACTTTTTTGGGGCGATTCATAATTCTTGTAAACCATCCGTAAAGCATCGCTACTCTTGCTTTACTACTTCGTCAGGGGGACGCTGTCCCCCTCATTCACCCCCTG
>Ga0129307_1000842_pt1 | contig 40972 bp, 48 predicted proteins | sample P1105metagenome_FD_94437 | JGI IMG/M metagenome (GOLD analysis project Ga0129307, IMG submission 94437) | Capybara group fecal microbial communities from Wisconsin, USA - P1105 metagenome | ecosystem: Host-associated > Mammals > Digestive system > Large intestine > Fecal | place: USA: Wisconsin...
GAGAAACCTTAGAAAAACAAGAGTAGGTAAGGTTGTAAGCGATAAGATGGATAAGACCGTCGTAGTTGCTATCGTTGATAACGTTAAACACCCGCTTTATAAGAAGATCATCAAGCGTACCGTAAAGCTCAAGGCTCACGATGAGAACAATGAGTGCAGGATCGGCGACCGCGTTGAGGTCATGGAGACACGCCCGCTTTCCAAGGATAAGAGATGGCGCGTAACCAATATCATCGAAAAGGCTAAGTAATTTTTGATATAAAGCTTTAAGCTTTGAAAGGAGGAACTCGCTGTGATACAGATGCAGACTTATTTAAAGGTCGCTGATAACACAGGCGCTAAGGAGCTTATGTGTATCAGAGTTCTGGGTGGTACACGCCGCAGATATGCAAATATCGGTGACGTAGTGGTTGCTTCCGTTAAGAAAGCAACACCCGGAGGCGTTGTAAAGAAGGGCGACGTTGTAAAGGCAGTTATCGTTCGTTCAGCAAAGGGTCTCAGAAGAGAGGACGGAACATACATCCGCTTCGATGAGAACGCTGCTGTTATAATCAAGGAAGACAAGAACCCCAAGGGTACCCGTATTTTCGGACCTGTTGCTAAGGAGCTCCGTGAAAAGGAATACACGAAGATCCTCAGCCTCGCTCCCGAGGTTCTTTAATGGAGGTGTCATTCGATTATGAGTAAAGTTCACGTAAAAACCGGTGACACTGTTATCCTTCTCACAGGTAAGTATGAGGATAAGTTCGAGAAGAACGGCGACAGAAAGACCGGTAAAGTCGCACAGGTAAGCCCCAAGGAGGGCAAGGTCATCGTTGAGGGAATCAACGTGATCACAAAGCACGTAAAGCCCACAAGAGTCGGTCAGCAGGGCGGCATCGTCAAGACTGAGGCTCCCGTATACGCAAGCAAGGTCCAGCTCGTTTGCCCCAAGTGCGGCAAGCCCACAAGAGTCGGCCACGTGATCGAGGGCGACAAGAAGCTCCGCGTTTGCAAGAAGTGCGGCAAGTCTTTTGAATAATAAAGGAGAAACGACATGGCAAGATTAAAGGATTATTATGTTAGCGACGTTGCTCCTGCACTTATGAAGAAGTTCGGCTATAAGAGCGTAATGCAGATCCCGAAGCTCGACAAGGTTGTTATCAACGTCGGCGCAGGTGAGGCAAAGGACAACGCAAAGGTCATCGACGCTATCATGACCGACCTCGCAGCGATCACAGGTCAGAAGCCTATCGTGTGCAGAGCAAAGAAGTCAGTTGCAAACTTCAAGCTTCGTGAGGGTATGCCCATCGGTGTTAAGGTAACACTCCGCTCAGAGAAGATGTATGAATTCGTTGATAAGCTCTTCAACGTTGCGTTCCCCCGCGTTCGTGACTTCAGAGGCATCAGCGCAAATTCGTTCGACGGCAAGGGCAACTATTCAACAGGTATCAAGGAACAGCTTATCTTCCCCGAGATCGAGTATGACAAGATCGACAAGGTAAGAGGTATGGATATCAACTTCATCACAACAGCTAACACGGATGAAGAGGCAAGAGAGCTCCTCTCTCTCCTCGGCGCACCGTTCATCAAGTGATCAGGGAGGAAGAAAAATGGCTAAAAAGGCAATGATCAACAAGCAGCAGAGCACTCCCAAGTATTCCACAAGAGCATATAACAGATGCAAGATCTGCGGCAGACCGCACGCATATCTCAGAAAGTTCGGCATCTGCCGTATATGCTTCAGAGAGCTTGCACACGACGGACAGATCCCCGGCGTTAAGAAGGCAAGCTGGTAAAAATACGAAAAGGAGGTCATCTGAATGCAAATCACAGATACAATCGCTGATCTTTTAACAAGAATCCGTAATGCGAATACTGCTAAGCACGCCACAGTTGACGTTCCCGCTTCCAATGTAAAGAAGGCTATCACACAGATCCTCGTTGACGAGGGCTACGTAAAGGGCTTCCAGGTCATAGAAGACGGAAAGCAGGGTGTTATAAGGATCACGCTCAAATACGGCGACAACAAGTCACCTGTTATAACGGGTCTCAGAAGAGTTTCTAAGCCCGGTCTGCGTATCTACTCAAGCTGCGCAGATATGCCCAAGGTAAGAAAAGGTCTGGGCATCGCAATCGTTTCCACTTCAAAGGGTATCGTAACCGATAAGAAGGCAAGAGAGCTCAATGTCGGCGGCGAGGTACTCGCATACATCTGGTAAGGAGGAGCTATTATGTCAAGAATAGGAAGAATGCCTATCGCAGTTCCCGCAGGTGTAGAGGTAAAGAACGATAACAACTGCCTCACAGTCAAGGGACCTAAGGGCGAGCTCAAGAGACAGTTCAGCCGCGAGCTCGGTATCGAGATCGACGCTGCAACTATCACAGTAACAAGACCCAGCGATGACAAGCGTCACCGTTCACTTCACGGTCTTACAAGAACACTTATCGCTAACATGGTAGAGGGCGTAACAAACGGCTATTCCAAGACTCTCGAGATCGAGGGCGTTGGTTACAGAGCAGCAAAGAGCGGCAATAAGGTAACACTTAACCTCGGCTACTCTCACCCCGTTGTTATCGAGGAAACAGACGCTATCAAGCTCGACGTTCCCCAGCCCAACAAGATCGTTGTTAACGGTATCGACAAGCAGGCTGTAGGTCAGTTTGCAGCTGAGATACGCGAAAAGCGTCCGCCTGAGCCGTACAAGGGCAAGGGCATCAGATATACCGGCGAGCACATCATCCGCAAGGAAGGTAAGGCCGGTAAGGGCAAGAAGTAATTAGGAGGAGCAGATTGCTATGGTAAAAAAGTTTGACAGCAATAAGGCAAGATTAAAGAGACACCGCAGAGTACGTGCAAAGATCTCCGGAACTGCTGAGCGTCCCCGCCTTAACGTATTCCGTTCAACAAAGCACATCTATGCACAGCTCATCGACGATGTAAACGGCGTTACTCTTGCTTCCGCATCAAGCATGGATAAGGGCTTTGAGGGCAACGGCGGCAATGTTGACGGTGCACGCAAGGTCGGCGAGCTCATCGCTAAGAACGCAGCTGATAAGGGTATCAGCGAGGTCGTTTTCGACAGAGGCGGCTACCTCTACCACGGTAGAGTACAGGCTCTCGCAGAGGGTGCCCGCGAAAACGGATTAAAGTTCTAAGAGGGAGGTAAAACAATGGCTAATATAGAAACACAGGCTCCCGAGTTTCAGGAAAAGGTCGTAGCTATCAACAGAGTTTCAAAGACTGTTAAGGGCGGCCGTATCATGAAGTTCTCGGCACTCGTTGTTGTCGGCGACGGCAACGGCACAGTAGGCTTTGGTCTCGGTAAGTCGGGAGAAGTTCCGGACGCTATCCGCAAGGGTATCGAGGACGCAAAGAAGAACCTCTGCAAGGTAGCCCTCAAGGGTACAACTATCCCCCACGAAGTTATCGGCGCATTCGGCGCAGGCAGAGTTCTTATGAAGCCCGCTGCACCCGGTACCGGCGTTATCGCAGGCGGTCCTGTCCGTGCAGTCATCGAGGTAGCAGGCATCAAGGATATCAGAACAAAGTCTCTTCGTTCCAATAATCCCTGCAACGTTGTAAGAGCTACAATCGACGGTCTCAAGGCTTGCACTTCCGCTAAGGACGTTGCTGAAAAGAGAGGCAAGTCCGTAAAGGAAATTTTAGGTTAAGGAGGACTGACAAATGGCAAAGAATATCAAGCTCGTAAAGAGCCTCATCGGCAGAAAAAAGGATCAGATCGCTACTGCTCAGTCACTCGGCCTTCGTAAAGTCGGCGACGTAACAACTCAGCCCGACAACGCTCAGACACAGGGCAAGATCAACAAGATCTCACACCTCATCGAGGTTACAGAAGCGTAAGCAAGGAGGTGCACAAGAATGAAAATTCACGAATTAACTCCCGCAGCTGATTCCAACAAGGCTGTTAAGCGTGTCGGCAGAGGTCACGGCTCGGGCAACGGCAAGACAGCAGGCAAGGGTCACAAGGGACAGAACGCAAGAAGCGGCGGCGGCGTAAGGATCGGCTTTGAAGGCGGTCAGATGCCCCTCGCAAGACGTATCCCCAAGAGAGGCTTCAACAACATCTTCGCTACAAAGTATGCGATCGTAAATGTATCCGACCTCAACAAGTTCAAGGACGGTACAGTAGTTGACGCTGAGCTCCTCAAGGCAGCAGGTCTTATCAAGAAGGAGTACGACGGCGTTAAAGTCCTCGGAAATGGAGAGCTCACCGCTCAGCTGACAGTTAAAGCTGCAAAATTCTCACAGAGCGCTGTTGAGAAAATTGAAAAGGCAGGCGGAAAGACTGAGGTGATGTAATGTGTTTCAGACACTGAAACGTGCTTGGAGCGTTCCCGAGATCAGGAAAAAGCTTTTATACACATTACTCATGGTAGTCATCTTCAGACTGGGAAGTGCCATCGCAGTTCCCTACCTTAATACAGAAGTAGTCAATGCTTGGATGGACAGCAATGCCGTTAACGGTAACTTCCTCGAGTACCTCAACACCATCACAGGTGGTGCGCTCTCGCAGGCAACTATCTTCTCACTCTCGATCACGCCTTACATCAATGCGTCGATCATTATGCAGCTGCTGACCTACGCGCTCCCGCCGCTCGAAAGGCTGAGGGACGAAGGCGAGGAAGGCAGAAAGAAGCTCAACAAGATAACAGGCTATGTCGCACTTGCACTCTCTGTTGTACTCGGTGTCGGATATTATATGATACTCCGCCGTATGACAGGCGTTACCGATAACGACGGCAATCTCCTCGGAGATGCGCTCAAGTATGCGGACGGCGGTTACGGTATTTATGCCGCGATCGTTATCATCGTCACATTCGTTGCAGGCGCTTCATTCGTAGTCTGGATGGGCAACCGTATCAGCGACAAGGGTATCGGAAACGGCGTTTCCATGCTCCTCTTCGCAGGTATCGCAGCCCGCTTCCCTGTTGACGCAGGCAAGCTCATCGGTTACACTATCGACGAGCCCGCCAAGTACCTCTGGGTAACACTCGGCTACCTCGTATTCATCATCTTCGAGTTTGCGTTCATCGTATTTATGAACGAGGCTGAGAGAAGAATACCGATACAGTACGCCAAGCGCGTCGTAGGCAGAAAGCAGTACGGCGGTCAGAAGACACACATCCCGATGAAGGTTATGATGAGCGGCGTTATGCCTATCATCTTCGCAATGTCGTTCATGGCTCTCCCGCAGACGATCCAGCTCTTCAAGGAGAATCCCCACGACGGCAGCTTCTACGCTAAGTTCTGCGACTTCTTCTCAACAAGAAGCCTCGGATACGCAGCGATCTACTTTGTACTCATTATCGCGTTCAACTACTTCTACGTATCGATCCAGTACAACCCCGTTGAGATCGCCAACAATCTCCGTCAGTCGAACGGCGGTATCCCCGGTATCAGACCCGGTAAGCCCACAGCTGACTACATCCAGAGAGTTCTCTCGAAGATCTCTCTCGTTGGTGCGATATTCCTCGGAATCATCGCAGTCATCCCGATCTTCTTCTCAATGGCTGACGAAAAGCTCAACCATATGTCAATGGGCGGTACTACGATCCTTATCGCAGTAAGCGTTGCGCTTGAGACCACACGTACACTCGAATCACAGCTTATGATGAGACACCACAAGGGATTCCTCTCATAAGCCCCTGACCAATGGAGGAAAAATAATATGAACCTTATTTTCTTAGGCGCTCCCGGCGCAGGCAAGGGTACACAGGCTGAGGTCGTTTCCGACACTCTCGGTATCCCCCAGATCTCCACAGGTAACATTCTTCGCGAGGCTGCCAAGAACGGCACTGAGTACGGTCTCAAGGCAAAGGCAGCTATGGACGCGGGCGCACTCGTTTCCGACGATATCGTTATCGGTATCCTCAAGGAGCGTATCGCTGAGGACGACTGCAAGGAGGGCTTCATTCTTGACGGCTTCCCGAGAACAGTTCCGCAGGCAGAGGCGCTCGACGCAATGGGTATAAAGATCGACAAGGTAATAGAGATCGACGTAGCAGACGAGACTATCAAGCAGAGAGTTTCGGGCAGACGTGTCTGCCAGGGCTGCGGCGCTTCCTACCACGTTGAGTACAAGCCCACTAAGGTAGAGGGCGTTTGCGATAAGTGCGGCGACAAGACTATCATCCGCAAGGACGATCAGCCCGAGGTAGTTCTCGACCGTCTCGCTACTTATCACGAAAAGACAGCTCCCCTCAAGGACTATTACGAGAAGCAGGGCAAGCTTGTTACCGTAAAGGGTCAGGAGGAAGTTGCTGAAACATCTAAGCTCACACTTGCCGCTGTAGGTGTCAAGTAATATGAGCATAACCATAAAATCCAAGTCCGAACTTGCCATAATGCGTGAGGCAGGTAAAATTACCTGCGGCGCAATATGGTATGCGGGCGAAAGGTTGAGAGCAGGAATGTCCACGCTCGACGTGGATAAGCTGGTCGGCGAGTTCTACTCAAAGCACCACGTAAAGTCCTGCTTCAAGGGTCTGTACGGATTCCCCGCTAACGCTTGTATCTCGGTAAACGAGGAAGTGATACACGGGATCCCGAAGGCAAGCCGCAGATTAAAGGAAGGCGATATAGTAAGCATCGACACGGGAGCCGCCTATAACGGCTTCAACGGCGACAGCTGCTGGACCTTCCCTGTCGGCAAGATTTCTGATGAGGCAAAAGCATTGCTTGAGGTCACCGAGAAGAGCCTGTTTGAAGGCATCTCGAAGGCTCAGGCGGGCGCAAGAGTCGGAGATATTTCTCATGCTGTGGAAGAATACTGCGCTTCACGAGGCTACGGGATCGTAAGAAATTACTGCGGCCACGGTATCGGCAGAGAGGTACACGAATCACCCGAGGTGCCGAATTGGGGACGTGAGGGTCACGGACCGAGACTGGTGTCGGGTATGACGATATGCATAGAGCCCATGATAAACGTCAAGGGCGACGATGTTAAAACTCTCAAGGACGGTTGGACCGTGGTTACCAAGAATGGTTCGCTGTCAGCTCACTTTGAGCACATGATCGCAATAACTCCTGATGGTCCCGTCATACTGACTCAACCCTGACGGAGGGAATTATTGTGAAGATAAACGTAGGTTCGGTCGTAAAAGCTAATGCGGGACGCGACGGCGGAGGCTTGTTCCTCGTGGTCGCAACCGAAGGAAGCTACTGCTTCATAGCCAACGGCAAGAGCAGAAAGCTCGCAAAGCCGAAACGCAAGAATATGAAGCACCTTTCACCGACCGACAGCATGATCGATATTAACGATATAACTGATAAACAGCTCAGGATAAGGCTCAGACAGCTGAGCGCTGAGTAAGGAGGTTGTTCAAGTGTCCAAAGAAGATGTGATCGAGGTAGAGGGCGTTGTAACAGACGCGCTCCCCAATGCAATGTTTAAGGTACAGCTCGAAAACGGTCATGAGGTCCTCTCGCACGTTTCGGGCAAGCTCAGAATGAATTATATCAGAATAGTGCCCGGTGACAAGGTCAAGCTTGAAATGTCACCGTACGACCTCTCAAAGGGCCGTATCACATGGCGCGTAAAGTAAAAACGGACTAAGGTCCCCTATCCGCTAAAGGAGGTATTTTCAATGAAAGTCAGACCTTCAGTAAAACCTATTTGCGAAAAGTGCAAGGTTATCAAACGTAAAGGCAGAATCATGGTTATCTGCGAAAATCCTAAGCATAAGCAGCGTCAGGGCTAAGCCTGCCGCGATAATGGAGGTAATAACAATATGGCAAGAATAGCTGGTGTTGACCTTCCCAAGAATAAGAGGATCGAGATCGGTCTCACTTATATCTACGGAATCGGTCGTCAGACTGCAACAAATATCCTCGCTGCCACAGGCGTTGATCCTGACGTAAGAGTTAAGGACCTCGCAGAGGAGGACGTAGCTAAGCTTCGTGACTATATCGACGCAAACTACACCGTTGAGGGCGATCTCCGCCGTGAGACAGCACTCAACATCAAGAGACTTGTTGAAATAGGCTGCTACAGAGGCGTTCGTCACAGAAAGGGTCTGCCCGTAAGAGGTCAGAGAACAAAGACAAACGCAAGAACCCGCAAGGGTCCTGTAAAGACTATCGCTAACAAGAAGAAGTAAGGAGGTCATGAGCTTTGGCACAGCAGAAAGGTAAAAAGGTCTCTACCATCAGAAGACGTAGAGAGCGTAAGAATATCGAAAGCGGCGCGGTTCATATCCAGTCAACTTTCAATAACACGATCGTAACCATCACCGATACACAGGGTAATGCGATCTCATGGGCAAGCGCAGGCGAGCTCGGATTCAGAGGCTCAAAGAAGTCCACTCCTTTCGCAGCTCAGACAGCTGCCGAGACAGCTGCTAAGGCTGCTATGGAGCACGGTCTCAAGAACGTAGAGGTATACGTAAAGGGACCCGGCGCAGGTCGTGAGGCTGCTATCAGAGCACTCCAGACCGTTGGCCTCGAGGTAAGAATGATCAAGGATGTAACTCCTATCCCGCACAATGGATGCCGTCCGCCTAAGAGACGTCGTGTCTGATGAAAGAGGAGGTAAATTGAAATGGCAGTACAGAAAGAACCTATTCTTAAGAAGTGCAGATACCTGGGCATCAGCCCCGCTGTAATGGGCGTTTCCAAGAAGGAATCCATCCGCTTCAAGAATGCAAATAACAGAAAGAAGATATCCGAATACGGACTCCAGCTCAAGGAAAAGCAGAAGCTGAAGTTCATCTACGGCGTGCTCGAGAAGCAGTTCAGACACTACTTCGCTATCGCTGAGAAGATGGAGGGCAAGGCCGGTGATAACCTTATCACAGTTCTCGAATCCAGACTCGACAGCGTCGTTTACAGAATGGGTCTCGCTCTCACAAGACGTGAGGCAAGACAGCTCGTTGTTCACAGCCACTATACTGTAAACGGACAGAAAGTAAACATTCCTTCTTACAGAGTTAAGGTCGGCGACGTTATCGCTCTCAAGGAGAAGGACAGAACTTCCGAGAAGTTCAAGGCTACAGTTGAAGAGACTAAGGACAGGATCGTTCCTACATGGCTCGATGCCAAGAAGGACGACTTCTCTGCTACAGTTACTCGTATGCCCTCAGCTGAGGATATTGATTATGAGGTAGCAACACACCTCATCGTCGAGCTGTACTCCAAGTAATCGTAGGATAGCTTGAATAATCAGAACTCGAAAATAATTATTATTGCGAAACAGGAGGGTCATTATGCTGGAAAAGATCAATAAGCCTGATATCGACATCGTCGAGCTTAAAAGTGACGGCAAATACGGCAAATTCGTTTTAGCACCGCTTGAGCGCGGATACGGTATTACACTGGGCAACAGCCTCAGACGTGTGCTGCTCTCCTCACTTCCGGGTGTGGCTGTGACTTCCGTAAAGCTCTCGGGTAAGGACGGCACTATCCATCATGAGCTGTCTACGATCCCGGGCGTAAAAGAGGACGTCACAGAGATCATCCTCAGCATCAAGGGTCTTACAGCAAAGCTCTACGGCGACGGTCCGAAGACAGTCTATGTAGAGGCTGAAGGCGAGTGCGAGATCACTGCGGGCGACATAAAGACCGATTCCGAGGTCAATATTCTCGATCCGGGTATGCACATCGCAACGCTGGGTAAGGACGCAAAGCTGTATATGGAGATCACTATCGACAGAGGCAGAGGCTATGTTTCCGCAGAAAGAAACAAGAAGCAGATCAACCTCCCCGTTGATGTCATCGCTGTTGACAGCATCTATACACCTGTTCTGAAGGTAAACTATACCGTAGAGGATACACGTCTCGGTCAGGTTACCGACTACGATAAGCTCACAATGGAGGTATGGACCGACGGTACCATCTCCGCAAAGGAAGCATTATCACAGGCAGCAAATCTCTTGGGCGAGCATCTCAAGCTGTTCATCGAGCTCTCTGAGGAGTCGGGAATAGCCGAAGTCCTCGTAGAGAAGGACGAAAAGGGCAAGGAGAAGATACTCGAGATGACTATCGAGGATCTCGACCTCTCAGTGCGCTCGTTCAACTGCCTCAAGCGTGCAGGTATAAATACTGTAGATGACCTCATCAATAAGTCTGAGGAAGAAATGATGAAGGTTAGAAACCTTGGAAAGAAATCCTTCGACGAGGTCAAGGAAAAGCTCCAGTCACTGGGCTTTGACCTCTCATCCGAAGAAGAATAACAAAACCATCACTTAAATAATAGTAAAGGAGTGAAATACATGCCGGGTACAAGAAAGCTGGGCAGAACATCTGACCACAGAAAGGCAATGCTCAGAGGCATGGTAACTTTCCTTCTTGAGAACGGTCAGATCGAAACGACTGTTACAAGAGCAAAGGAAGTTCGTGCGGTTGCAGAGAAGATGATCACAATCGGTAAGAATACTGATCTGCACTCCAAGCGTCAGGTAATGTCATACGTAACTAAGGAGTCCGTCGCTAAGAAGCTCTTCGACGAGATCTCTCCCAAGTATGCAGACAGAAACGGTGGTTACACACAGATCGTTAAGATCGGTCCCCGCCGCGGCGATGCTGCAGAAATGGCAATTATCAAGCTTGTGGACTAATCACATACATCATACGGCTGTCGGGATATCCTGACAGCCGTATTTTTGTAGGGGCGCACATTGTGCGCGCGCAAATTCCATTTTGCTGCCGTTTACGTAATTGCGGGACGCCGAGGGCGGCGTCCCCTACGGAAAACGTTTCGGTCAGAACTGTAGGGGCGCCCTTTGGGCGTCCGCAAATTCCATATTGCCCGCGGGGGGCTCCCCGCAAAAAAAGCTTGCAATCTTCCGCGGGATATGTTATAATATACCTTGTATTGAAATTCTACGGACAGAAGGAGTTTATAACTATGAAAAGGAAATTAGCCGCTGTTATGACAACAGCCCTCGCGACAGCTTCGGGCGCGATGTACTTCGCAATGAGCGCATTCGCAGAAGAGGCTGCTGACGCCGCGACCGAAACACAGAAGACCGCAAATCCGATTCTCACCTTTGTTATCCCGCTCGGATTCTTCTTTGTGGTGCTCTACTTTATGATGATAAGACCCCAGAAGAAGAGAGAACAGGAGCAGAAGGAGCTCCAGAGCAGCGTGCAGATAGGCGACGAGGTCGTCACTACGGGCGGTATCGTCGGTATCGTGGTACGTGTTGCGGACGACACAGTCGTTATCGAGACGGGCGGCGAGCGCACCAAGATAAGAATGAAGAACTGGGCGATAGCCGAGAACATCAGCGCTCAGGAGCGTGCAAAGGCAGCTGCTCCGAAGAAGAAGGCAGGACTTGCCTCCGCAGCAGTGCTTGACGAGACAGACAAGAAGTCCAAGAAGAAAAAGGACAATGACGAAGAATAAAAGCTTATGCCTCCGCATAGAATCGTATGAACGATACTATAAGGAGGCATTTTTATGCGCCGACACCGACAGAGCCCGTGGTCAAATACGCTTTTCAGTCTCGGAGCGTCCGCCCTGTGCGGGAGCGCGGCAATGCTCGCCTCTGCGGCGGTACTGTCGGCGCTGTCGTATTTCGTCCTCGCGAGCACGCAGTTCATCGGATTTTTTGCAGCCCTTTCCGCGGCAGTCGGAGGCTTTACCGCGGGCTATATCTGCGGCAGATACCGCCGCCGCTTCGGACTTCTCAGCGGTATAGCGTGCGGAGCGCTGCTGTACGGCTTGCTGTCAGCCATAGGGACAGCGTCGCTCGGAGCTCCCGCGGACATAAAAAAGCTCCTCCTGCTGACCGTTGCGGGAGCAGCAGGAGGAGTCGCGGGCGTAAACTCGAAACGCCCGAGATCGCTTACTTGATATCATACCCGATACATCGGATATCTTGCGGCACGCAGACCATTTTTCGCATCTGCCGCAGAGAGCTTTCGCTGTCTGACGATGTATATGCATACGGCAGTCACAGTCGTGAGCATTTCCGATATCGGCACAGCGAGCCATACCAGTGCGATGCTGTGCAGAAGGCAGGCGATAAACACCGCGGGGATAATGAGGAACGTACCTCTCAGCAGCGATATCATCTGCGCGATGTGCGGCTTCTCGTCGGAGGAGAAGTACACCGACATTATGGCGTTCACGCCCATAAACGGCATAAACAGGAAGTACAGCCGCAGTCCTTTTTCGGCTATGGAGCGCATTGCGGGGTCGCCGCTGCTGTTGAAGACGCTCACCACCGGTGTGGTCTGCGAAAAGAGCAGAGCATATGCAACCGCCGCAGCAATTATGGCAGTGACCGCTGACAGGCGGAGCAGATATTTCACCGCAGCATTATCACCGCGCCCGTGACAGCGGCACATCAGCGGCTGAACACCGCTCGACAGACCGATGAAAACAGCCGTGAGCACGATAGCGATGTTGGCGATGACGCCGTATGCCGCGATACCCGTATTGCCCATAAGGCGGTATATCACGAAATTGAAAACGAAGATAACGAGTCCGCCCGAGACTTCGGTAAAGAAGGCGTGAAGTCCCAGCGAGACGATGTCTCTGATGATGTGAAGCGACGGGCGGACAAGTCTCAGAGTGAAGGCATTCCAGCCCGTGATGAAGTGTATGCTCATAACGGCAAGGCTGACGAACGGCGATATGCACGTAGCGAGCGCAGCGCCCTTCATACCCATACCGAGCATAAAGATGAAAACGTAATCAAGCACAACATTGGCAAGGCTGCCGCAGAGTATACCCGTCATAGCGAGCTTCGGAGCGCAGTCATTGCGCATAAAGCAGACCATGAGGTTGTTCAGCAGCAGGGCAGGCGAGAACAGGAGTATCATTTTCAGATAGTCATGCGAGAGGCTGAAAATGCTCGCGTCCGCACCAAGCAGATGGGTTATCTGCTCCGAGAAGAACAAGCCTGCCCCCTCAAAGAGAGCAGCCACGAAGAGCAGGGACAGGAAGGCGTTGGTGAAGACCCTGTCCGTTTCTATGCGTTCGGTCCTGCAATAGAGCATGGAGAAGATGCTTCCGCCGCCCATACGAGCATAAGTCCGAAGCCGTTGATGAAGCTGAAAACAGGCAGAGCGAGATTCAGCGCGGCAAGACCGTCCGCACCCATTCCCCGTGAAATGAAAAATGTATCGATCAGGATATAGACCGATACACCGATCGAGCTGATAACATTTGCCAATATGTACCTGAAGAAATCATTACGTATTGGTTTTGTATCCATTATGTCAAGTTTCCCCCAATGAATAATCATGGCAGCGCAAACACGCACCAACTCACATTATACCACAACTGAGCCGATAATAACACCCTTTCGCGGCAACTTTGTATAAATGATGAATTAGTTGCCGATGTATACGTTGATAATCTGATATTATCACCAACATAACCGCGAAAATAAGCCCTCGGGGATATCCCGAGGGCTTTAGCTTCGTATCAGAAATTACCTGACGTATCGGGCATAAGCTCGAACTCGATATTATAGTAGTCGATATTGCCGTCCTTGTCGATGTGGGCACAGGTTGCGGGCACCTTATCACCCGCGCCGTAGGAGGCGCTTATCGTATCGTAGAGCTCGTCGTAGGTCTTGACGGACTTGCCGTTGATAGCGGTGATGAAATCGCCCGCTTTGAGCTCAGTATTGGCGATATCGCACGACTCGTCGATAGATTCGATATAGATACCCGTGAAGTCTGCGGGGAGCTTGAAGCCGAGCTCCTCCTCGATAGTCTCTATTTTGCTGCTTCTGGACATATCAATGAGCGAGATACCTATGCGGAAGCGTCCGCCGACGAAGCCGTTGCTGATGAGCTCCTCAATGATAGGCTTGGCGTCGTTAATGCTGATAGCGAAGCCGAGACCCTCATACTCGCTGCTGACGTACTTCGAGGATGTGATACCGATCACCTGCCCATACATATTGACGAGCGCACCGCCCGAGTTTCCGGGGCTGATGTCGGCGTTGGTCTGTATGCAGTTCATCTCGAAGCCCGTAGAATCGCTTCTTATCTTACGTCCCGTAGCGGAGACGATACCGTCGGTGACGGTATTCGACAGACCCGCGGGATTGCCGACGGCTATGACCTGCTCGCCGACCATTACCTCGTCGGAGTTGCCGAGCACAGCGGGCTTGAGGTCGGCGTTGCTGACCTTTATGACAGCGATATCGGTCTTGGCGTCTCTGCCCACGACCTTTGCATTGTAGACCTTATCGTCTGCGGTGTGGATATCGTGGTAGCCGTCCGCGAGGAGCACGTGCGCATTGGTCACGATATAGCCGTCATCGGAGAGCACGACTCCCGAGCCCGTACCCTTCAGCGAGGTTCGGAAAGGGTCGGTGTAGGTGTATATCTCGACGATGGACTCCTTTACCGCGGCAGCAGCACCCTCGGTGGTATATCTGCCGTTCTCGTCGATGAAGTTTTCGAGGTCGTTCGCGCCCTCGGGCTTGGAGCTCTGATACAGCACGACATTCGGGCTGCCGATAGCCTTCATATGCTGCTTGCTGCGTATCATATCCACGGTAATGCCGACAATGCACACTACGAGCGCGAGCAGCACCATCAGGAAAAACAGCGCAAGGATAGTCCTCTCGCGGGCTGTGCGGAGCTTCTTCTCCTTACGCTCCTCGTCAGCCTTTATCTCGGCGGCGCTCATTCTGTCGTACTCGTCGAAGCCTATCGGCTCGTACATAAACGCGTCGTAGACGGGCTTGCGCGGGCGGCTCGGCGGCGGGGCGGAGTTCACCTGCGGCTCGGGAGCCTTCTCGTGCTTGGGGATGTATGTATTCTCAGAGGCAGGCGGAACTATGCCGCCGCCCGTATAGATGTTGTTATCGTCCATATGCTGTACTCCTGACACAGAGCGCATTACGAGCTCTGCTTGTCCTTCTTTTCTGTATCCTTTTTATTTTCTTTTTCTCTCGGGTCAACTGGTATCTGTATCTGGAACTCGGTATACTCGCCCTCGACGCTCTTGACCACGATATGACCGCGATGGAGGTGAACTATCTTACGCGAGATAGACAGTCCGAGCCCGAGACCCGTGGTGTCCTTACCGCGCGAGGAATCGGTCTTGTAGAAGCGGTCGAACACCTGACGTATCTCTGTATCCTTCAGACCCTCGCCCGTATTTCTTATACCGACGATGCAGATATCGTCCTTTTTATCGAAGCGGAACGAGAGCGTGCCGCCTTCGTTTACGAACTTCACTGCATTTTCGACGAGGTTGTAGATGACCTGCTGCATAAGGTCGGCATCGACTACTGCGGTGAGGCGGTGGCTGTCGAGCTCCTCTACCTGCAAATGCTTGTCCTCTATCTTCTTCTCGAACATCAGCACGACCTGAATAACGAGGTCGGTGAGGTTTGTTTCTTGGAAATTCGGGCGCATAGTACCCGACTCAAAGCGCGTCATATTGAGCATAGAGCTTATGAGTATGCGCAGTCTCTTTATCTCCTTCGACACGAGTATGAGGTATTCGGTCTGCCTGCCTTTGGGGATAGTGCCGTCGAGTATACCGTCCACGAAGCCGCCGATAGTGGTGATAGGCGTGCGGAGCTCGTGTGAGACGTTTGCGATGAAGGTCTTGCTGGTCTCGTCGCTCTTCTCGACGTTAGCCGCAAGAGCGTTGACACATTCGGAAATATCCCTGAGATTGCCCTGTATATCGGTGGGTATCTTCTCCGAGAAGTCGCCCTTCGAGTATTTCTCGCTGACGTGCAGGAAGCGCTCCTCATAGGCGATGTGCTTCTTGATGCTGTTTTTGAGCAGGAGATAGCACATCGTCACGCCTATGATACCGAACAGCACATACAGCGCGATTATTTTCAGCGTGAAGAGGTTGAGCTCGTCGGTGCTTCCGTATACGAGGACGTACACGGGAACATACTTCATCGTTGACTGCTTGAGGTAGACCTTCGAGCCGTATACGAGGTAGGGCTTGCTCTGGGAAATAGCCTTGTCGCTGACGTCGAGGAAATCGTCGTCATCGAGCTTTTCCTGCATAGCTACGGGCAGGGGAGCGGTCTTGCCGACTGCGGAACTGTCTCCCGAGAGAATACAGCTTCCGTTCTCGTTGTAGATGTATATCCTCATATCGTACTGACCCATAAACATTTCCTGCAAATGCTGAGCCTGCCACATATAGCCCTCGCCGCTTCGCTGGTACTCCTCGGTGATACAGCTTATGTAGAGCTCGCCGACAGACTGCACCTCGCGGAGCTTCGACTTCTTGAATATAGCTGAGCAGAGGCTAAGCATCACGGTGCCGATGAGCAGGAGCACGAGGATAACGATAATGAGAGCGAGCCTGAAGAGCTTATAGTATGAGCTTTTGTTCTTGTTCAAGGATATCACCTCGCAAAAAAGCAGGGGACAGCCTGTCCCCTGCGATGATGACAAGCTTCGGACTGAGCGTTATTCCTCTTCCTCTGCTTCAAATTTATAGCCTACGCCCCATACGGTCTTGAGAGCCCACTTATCAGAGACTCCCTCGAGCTTTTCACGGAGGCGCTTGATGTGTACGTCGATGGTACGTGAATCGCCGTAGTATTCAAATCCCCAGACCTCGTCGAGGAGCTGGTCGCGGGTGTAGACCCTGTTTGGATTGGAAGCGAGATAGTAGAGAAGCTCGAGCTCCTTGGGGGGAGTGTCGATATTCTTGCCGTTGACCTTGAGCTCATAGCGCGTCATATTGACAGAGAGCTTGTCGTAGCGGACTTCCCTTATCTCGGGCTCAACATTTATATTGCCGACTCTGCGGGTAACGGCGTTGATACGTGCGATAACCTCCTTGGCGTCGAAGGGCTTGACGATGTAGTCGTCGGCGCCGAGCTCGAGACCTATGACCTTGTCGATAGTCTCGCCCTTGGCGGTTATCATAATTATCGGAACATTGGACTTCTTGCGTATCTCGCGGCATACCTGCCAGCCGTCCATACCGGGGAGCATTATATCAAGGAGCACCATATCGGGCTTGAGAGCGTTGAACTTTACAACAGCCTCCTCACCGTCGTGCGAGAGGATGACGCTGTAGCCGTCCTTTTCGAGGTAGAGCCTGAGGAGGTCGCAGATATTTTTGTCGTCATCGACGATAAGCACCTTCAGACTTTTTTCGTTTGCCATAATATGACCCTCTTTCCGTGAAAATTTGAATAAATTATCACTTTATATTATACTGCACTTTTGATACAATGTCAATAAATTTCGGTAAAATATCGTTACATAATTATTCACAAATTTTCATTGTTGGCAGATGCATTACCCCGCAATTGTTACTCACCGAAAGCAGACTATGCCTTTTGTACAGATTGAGCGAGCTTGCGAGCGGCAACGTAGTTAGGGGTTCGGGGTTACTCCCCGCAGTGCGGGGAGATGTCAGCGAAGCTGACAGAGGGGACGGGCTGTTAAGCTGCGCTCCCCGACAGGGTCTGGGACAGCGTCCCAGCGGAGTGCAGAGGCAGAGCCTCTGCAAAGAAAAGCTCCCCAAAGAGGGGAGCTTCTGAATCAGTGATGGAACAGGCGGATACCTGTGAATGCCATAGCGATGTTGTACTTGTTGCAGGTCTCGATGACGTTGTCATCGCGGATAGAGCCGCCGGGCTCAGCGATGAACTCAACGCCCGACTTCTTTGCACGCTCGATGTTGTCGCCGAAGGGGAAGAACGCATCAGATCCGAGGCAAACGCCCGTATTCTTAGCGAGCCAAGTCTTCTTCTCCTCGACTGTGAACACAGCGGGCTTCACCTTGAAGATACGCTGCCACTCGCCCTCGCGGAGCACGTCCTCGTACTCGTCGCCGATGTATACGTCGATAGCGTTGTCGCGGTCTGCGCGGCGGATATCGTCAACGAACTGGAGCCCCATTACCTGCGGGGACTGTCTCAGCCACCAGTTGTCAGCCTTCTGACCTGCGAGGCGCGTGCAGTGTATACGCGACTGCTGACCCGCGCCGATACCGATAGCCTGACCGTCCTTGACGTAGCATACGGAGTTGGACTGCGTGTATTTCAGTGTGATGAGCGAGATGAGGAGGTCGTCCTTCTTGTCGTCGGGGATATCCTTGTTCTCGGTAACTACGTTTGAGAGGAGCTCGCGGTTGACATCGAGCTCATTGCGTCCCTGCTCGAAGGACACGCCGTAGACCTGCTTTGTCTCGATAGGAGCGGGCTTGTAGCTCGGGTCTATCTTGAGTATGCAGTATGTGCCCTTGCGCTTGGACTTGAGAATTTCGAGAGCCTCGGGGTCATAGTCGGGAGCGATAACGCCGTCGGACACCTCACGCTGTATCATCTTAGCGGTGCATACGTCCACCTTGTCGGAGAGGGCGATGAAGTCGCCGTAGGAGGACATTCTGTCAGCGCCGCGAGCTCTTGCATAAGCGCTTGCGAGAGGAGTGAGCTCACCGAGGTCGTCCACCCAGTATATCTTCTTGAGGTCGTCGGAGAGCGGTCTGCCGATAGCCGCACCCGCGGGAGAAACGTGCTTGAACGATGTTGCCGCGCAAACGCCCGTAGCCGCCTTCAGCTCCTTGACGAGCTGCCAGCCGTTGAGTGCGTCGAGCAGGTTGATGTAGCCGGGACGTCCGCAGAGCACCTCTATCGGGAGCTCGCTGCCGTCAGCCATATAGACTCTTGAAGGCTTCTGATTTGGGTTACAGCCGTACTTTAACTGCATTTCGTTTGACATGATAATGTCCTCCTTATAATAAATCATAATTAGCTATTTATGTCCTCGTATTCGTATCGGTAGCTGTACGCAGTATGCTTGTCTGCATTCAATTCAACGATATCCTTGGATATCAGGCGCCCCTTGTCGTCGTACTCAAACTCTGTTGAACTTGAATCGCCGTTTGAGACCTTTTGTGTCTCTTTTATGAGATCACCTTTGCTGTCGTATGAACACTCTGTTGTGTACACAGTGCTATCGTCTGAATTATCCGAGGACTCCGTCCTCACCTTCGTGAGAACATTTCCCGCTTCATCGTAGGTAAACTCGGTCACCTGTGACAAGCCGTCGCCTTGCCACGTTTCCTTTATAAGCTCACCGCCGCTGCCGTACTCACATTTTGTTTCAGAGCGGGATAAGACCTTCCCGTCGGCGTCATAGTTCAGATAAAGTATCTCACTTCCGCGGCTGTCATATTCCCTGCAATAATTCTTCCGCCACAGTCCCGAATCATTGTCCTCCATGTAATTCACATGATAATTCATCGTTCCATCGGGATAATAATAGAACCTGTCATAGAAGAAAGTCTTCCTGTCGGTAGACGGCGGGTTTATATAGCTTTGGGTCTTTTCCGTGACGTTGCCGTTTTCGTCATAGGTATAGCAGTAGACCTCGGTCATCTGCATATTTTCGGGGTCGCCGACGGTCTCTGACCTGATAATGTTATCGTGCTCGTCAAAGTCGGCATAGCGTTTGCAGGTCATCTCGCCGTCCTTATATTGATATGATGTGCGTCTGTACACAGCCTGATTTTCGGGCAAGTCCACTATCTCGTCCGAAACGGTATCAGGCAGGTCGGCAATATTTAAAGTCTCCGCCGCTTTCTTTGAGCCGCACCCTGCAAATGACAGAAGTGCCGCCGTGAGGAGCACAGCAAGCCGTTTTTTTATCCCCTGCATTACTTGTTCTTGTTGACGATGCGGGTCTCTTCGGTGCTGTCCTCGAGGTTCACATAGCGGACAAAAAGGGAGACCTTGTTGTCGGCGTTGAGATTATTCCAGAGCATATCCGTGAACTCATCTATGCTGCCGCTGATGCCGACGAGCTTGGGCTCGCCCTCAAAGCTCGGGAGCGGGCTGCCGTCTCCCATATAGGTGTGGATGAAGTGACCCTCACCCGCAATGGGGTTAGTGTAGCTGAAGGTATAGCGCTGGCAGGAATCGGGGTTGCCGTTAGCGCTCTTGAGAATGGACATAGCGTAGTTGAAGTCGCCTGAATCGAAGCGGAGTATGCCCGAGATTCGAGGCGTATAGTTGGGAGCATCGTCCTCGAACTCGCGCGAGCGGAGCGACTGCTCGAAGGTGTACTGCTTGTCCATGAGCTCATAGATAGTGTCGGTCTGGTCGCCGTTGGTGACGATGAGCTTGTTGCCGAGAACTCTCACGGGCGCATAGATGATGAGGTGCGGGTCGGTGAGCTTCGACGGGTCGAACGCCTCAGTGCGGATGCCCTTGCCCTCCTCGATGAATACGCGGTTGCGGCTGTTCTCGCTCCTGCCCATGATGAAGTAGGCGGTGACAGCGTACTTGCCGTCCTCCGACTTACCGATGATGATACCTCTTCCGGGGTATGCATTCGAGCTGAGCTCCTGTGCCAGATCAAGCTTTTTCATAGTGATTGACTCCTTTCGGATTGATTTGATTGTTCGTATATTTGCGGGCGGACGCGCAATGCGCGTCCCTACATATACCCTGTAGGGACGACCATCGGTCGTCCGCACGATTTAATTCCGAATTCCGAATCCCGAATTCCGAATTACAGAAACAGCATTTTCCACCTGTGCAAGCTTTGGCGTGTAGCCAGTCGCCTTTGTGACAATGAAGTCCGCGACCACTATCACGAGTACGGCGGCGGCGATGATATTGATAGCCTTTCTGCTCGGCTTGCTGAGAAGCCGGTCGAACAGCGGCTGAACAACGTACATAAAGAGCAGACCGCCCAGTCCGAAGCGAATGGACGTGCTCAGCGCGATACGCGCTTGGAAATTGTATTTGTAGCGGGAGTAGGTCTGCCACGGCCACGAGCCCTTGGTGAATTCGAGCACATAGGAAGCGGCGAGCTCCACCGCCGTAGCAACGAGCATACACCCGAGGAAGATTAGCAGAGGCTTCACCAGTATCTCCACGGTGAGGCTGTACTTTTTCTTCTTGAACCACCCGAAGCAGAGCAGGAAGAGCAGGGCTCCCGTGCCGTATATCGGGCAGTAGGGACCGAACAGCTCGCCTCTGTTATGGAAGCCCCAGCGGTACACGACGACCTCGAGGAATACCTCGTAGCACCAGCCGAGTACGGCGTACATCCAGAAGCAGATGAACAGCTTCTGCACGAGCTGCTTTTCCTTTATCTCGGCGAAGCTCATATCACATAAGCCTTTCCGTCGCGTATCTCTATCCTGTCCTGACAGAAGAGCGAAACCGCCTCGGGGAGTATCTTCCACTCAGCCTGCTCCATAATGCGCTTCTGGAGAGTTTCGGGCGTGTCGCCGTTCTCTACGGGGACAGCCTTCTGCACGATTATCGGACCTCCGTCGCAGACCTCGGTCACGAAATGCACGGTCGCGCCCGAGAGCTTCACTCCCGCCGCAAGCGCTGCCTCGTGGACGTGCAGCCCGTAGAAGCCCTTGCCGCAGAAGCTCGGTATCAGCGCTGGGTGGACGTTCATCATCTTATAGGGGAAAGCCTTTACTATCTGCTCGTCGAGTATGGTCATAAAGCCCGCGTACACGACGAGGTCAGCCTTCTCCGCGAGGAGAGCGTCTGTGACAGCCTTAGTGTAGGAGGCTATGTCGGCGTAGTCCTTTCGCGGGATAACGAGGCTCTTTATGCCGTTCTGAGCGGCACGTTCAAGCGCATAGACGCCCTCCTTCGAGGATATCACGCAGGTTATCCTGCCGTTTTTGATGATACCCGACTTCTCGGCGTCGATAAGCGCCTGCAAATTCGTGCCTCCTCCCGAGACGAGGACAGCTATATTTTTCATTGTCATTTCCTCCTGTCAGCGGAAAATAATAATCAGAAGCACGAGCAGAGCGGGAACGCTTCCGAAAATGATAAATCTGTAGTAATCCTTCACGAGGTCGTTTTCCCTGTTCGCGAAGTAGAAGAAAATGGGGTCATCGGGGTCGTAGCACACCATTTCCTGCGAGCCTATCTCATATTTCTGCACGGTATCGGCTACGGAATAGACCGAGCTGACAGCTCTGCCGTCCTCGGTCTCGTATTTGACGATGGGGTAGTAGTGCCTGACCACCTCAGTGGCGATATGGTAGTCCGAAATAGTGCCGAACACCGCCACGGAGCGTCTCTGACGCTTCCTCACTGTTGAAATGTGCCACAGGAAGAGCGCCACCATCATAACGTATATGCCGAGCAGTCCGTACAGCAGACAGCCGTAGTGGAAGGTGATACCTACCGTCAGGAACGAAGCCGCCGCCCAAACGCAGTCGGCAAAGCCTATCTTCACAGCACACACCTCTCTTTATTTCGGGAACTGCACGTGTCCCTGTATTATTTCTGTGTCGTCGGTCGAGAGCGGAATGCCCTTATCGACGATGACCTGTCCGTAGATATCGGTAATGCGGAAATCGAACGGACCCGCGCCCATATCGCGCGACTCGAAGTAGTTGTAGGCGCGGCGCTCTATCTCTACCCACTCGCCGTCCTTCATATATTCGAGCCTTGTTATCGGATAGCGGTGATTGCGCACCTGCACGCCGCACCAGAACTCCGTCGTGCCCTCCTTGTACTTGTAGCACACGGGAGCATCCTCCGCCGAATCGAGCGGCACTATCTTCCAGCTGACGGGAACTCGTCCCTTCTCCACGGGAGCTATCAGCGGGAAGGCGTCGGTGTAGAGGTCGAGGTCGCCCTTTTTGCCCTCGGGGAGCTCGTCGGTGACGAGCATATTTATCGTGCCGAGCTCGCCCGTGACCTCAAGGTAAGCACCCGCGAGCTGAGCGCAGTTGTAGTCGGAGTGGTTCATCGCGACTATCCAGTAATCGCGGGAGACGGGGTCGAGCATAGCGTGACCGCCCTCGTATCCGCCGCCGTAGAACGTGCCCTCGCCCGTGTGGACGGTGCCCTTGGGCTCGAGGATACAGCTCTCGTCTATGGTGTAGTCGCTGTCGTAGCCGCCGCTTGAAGAAGAGACAGGCTTACCGAGCACGAAGTCGGAGACGGCTTGGAGCTCCGCCTTGTCAGTGCTCGACTGCCGCGCCGCGACGATGTCGAAGGTATCGACGCGCCCGTCGGAGTTGTAGTCCATAGGGATATTTCCCGCCGAGAAAGCGGGGACTGCCGTCACGGTCATTATCACTGCTGCCGCAGCAGCTGAAATGATGAGCTTTTTCATAACATCACCTTGTCGCACGGGACGCCGAGGGCGGCGTTCCCTGCAAATTATCCATAAATCGACGGGCGGCGAAACGCCGCCCCTGCATAATTTCGCAATTGCTTCCCGCCGAAAGCAGACTATGCCGTCTGAACAGGGTGAGCGAGCAAAGCGAGCGGCAACGAAGTTCGGGGTCAGGGGAACTGTGTTCCCCTGCGGGGTTCGGGGCAGAGCCCCGACGGGTCAAGGGCAGAGCCCTTGTCAGCAAATGATAACGCCTTCTTCGGACTCAACGAGCTCGCCGAGGATATAAGCGTCCTCGCCCGCAGCCTTGATAGCTGCGACAGCCTTGTCTGCGTCGTTCTTATCCACGCAAACGACCATACCTACGCCCATATTGAAGGTGTTGAACATATCGCGCTCGGGAATGTCGCCGCAGCGCTTGATGAGGTCGAATATCGGGAGCACCTGAACAGCATTGCGCTCTATCTTAGCCGCAAGGCTTGCGGGCAGCGAGCGCGGGATATTCTCGTAGAAGCCGCCGCCCGTGATGTGGGAGATGGACTTCACATTAACAGCCTTGAGGAGGCTCATCACAGCCTTCACGTAAATTCTTGTAGGTGTGAGGAGAGCCTCGCCGAGAGTAGCACCGAGGTCATCGAAGTGCATATTCAGCTTCTCCTCGTTTACGTCGAACACGCTTCTTACGAGCGAGAAGCCGTTCGAGTGCACGCCGCTCGACTTTATGGCAATGAGGACATCTCCCGCCTTCTGAGTTTCGGGCTTGAGTATCTTGTCCTTATCGACAACGCCGACCGAGAAGCCCGCGAGGTCGTATTCGTCCTCGGGCATAAGACCGGGGTGCTCGGCAGTCTCGCCGCCGATGAGAGCGCACTCAGCCTGCACGCAGCCCTCAGCCACGCCCGAAACGATGTCCGCTATCTTCTCGGGGACATTCTTGCCGCAGGCGATATAGTCGAGGAAGAACTGCGGCTTTGCACCGCAGCAGATGATGTCGTTCACGCACATAGCGACGCAGTCGATGCCGACAGTATCGTGCTTGTCGAGAATGAACGCGATTTTTATTTTAGTACCGACGCCGTCCGTACCCGAAACGAGAACGGGCTTGCTGATACCTGTGAGGTCAAGCTCGAACAGACCGCCGAAGCCGCCGATGCCCGAAAGAACGCCGGGTATCATGGTACGCGCGATGTGCTGCTTCATCAGCTCGACTGACTTGTAGCCGGCAGTAACGTCAACGCCTGCCTTCTTGTAGCTCTCGGAAAAACTGTTGTTCATGTCTGATATTCCTCCATTTAAAAGAAATGTAGGGGACGGCGTCCCCGACGTCCCTCGGCAGATTTATTCACGGGCTGTCGAGGACGCCAGCCCCTACATAATGCTGTAATTACGAATTACGCATTACGAATTACGCATTTGATTATTCTTTTCCGCTCCAGCAGTAGGTGCAGAGGCTGCACTCGGGAAGTCCGACCGCCTTTACCTTACCCTCCAGCGACTGGAACTCCAGCGAGGTGAGCTTCAGGCGCTTGCATATCTCGTCGCGCATACGCTTGCCGCGCTCGGTGTTGGTATCGCTGTATTCGGCGAGGTACTTCACGCCCTCCTCGCCCTCGAATTCGTCGATTATCTGACGTGCGATGAGCTCGAGCTCGGAGTGGCTGCGTGAGAAGTTGAGGTACTTGCAGCCGTACATTATAGGCGGACAGGCAGAGCGCATATGTACTTCCTTGGCGCCGTTCTCATAGAGGAACTCCACCGTCTCGCGCATCTGAGTGCCGCGTACTATACTGTCGTCCACGAAGAGAAGGCGCTTGCCCTCGATGAGCTCGTGAACGGGAATGAGCTTCATTTTAGCGACCACGTTTCTCATGCTCTGATTGGTAGGCATAAAGCTTCGCGGCCATGTGGGAGTGTACTTGATGAACGGACGCGCAAAAGGAATGCCGCTCCTGTTGGCGTAGCCGATAGCGTGAGGCGTTCCCGAATCGGGAACTCCGCACACGTAGTCAACATCGGGGAGCTTGCCCGCGGCGATGTCGTTCTCAGCCATTATCTCGCCGTTGCGGGTACGCATCACCTCGACATTCACGCCCTCATAGCAGGCAGTCGGGTAGCCGTAGTAGGTCCACAGGAAGGTGCATATCTTCATCTTTGAAGGGTCGCCCTCGGCGAGGACGTCCACGCCGTCTGCGGTTATCTTCACTATCTCGCCTGCCTGAAGCTCCTTGCAGGTCTCATAGCCGAGCTTCTGGAAGGCGAAGCTCTCGGTGGAGAGGCAGTAGCCGTCCCAGCGCTTGCCTACGACGACAGGCAGTCTGCCGTACTTGTCGCGGGCGGCGATGATGCTGTCCTTGGTGAGTATGATAAGGGACATCGTGCCCTCTATCTTTTCCTGAGCGTAGCGAATACCCTCGACGAAGCTCCCGCGCTGAGCGATGAGAGCGCCGATGAGGTCGCCCGAGTTGATATTTCCGCTCGACATAGCCTCGAAGTTGGCACAGCCGTTCTCGAGGAGCTCGTCCACGAGTGCGTCGGCGTTGCGGATGATGCCGACAGAGCAGACGGCATAAAGACCCATCTTCGAGCGCACGAGGATAGGCTGGGGGTCTGTATCGCTGATACAGCCGATACAGAGCTTGCCTCTCATATTAACAACGTCGTTCTCGAATTTAGTTCTGAAGGGTGAATTTTCTATACTGTGAATGTTTCTCTGAAAGCCCTTGTCCTCGGAGTACGAGGTCATACCGCCGCGGCGCGTGCCGAGGTGGGAATGGTAGTCCGTACCGAAGAAAACATCAGTAATGCAGTCGTTCTTGGAAGCCGCACCGAAAAATCCGCCCATAGCTTATTCTCCCATAAGTCTCTTCATTATTTCCTGATATGCCTCTTCAACGCCGCCCATATCTCTGCGGAAGCGGTCCTTGTCGAGCTTCTCGTGAGTTGTGGAATCCCAGAAGCGGCAGGTATCGGGGGATATCTCGTCGGCGAGGATGATAGTGCCGTCGGCAGTCTTACCGAACTCTATCTTGAAGTCGATGAGGTCGATGTTGAGACCCTTGAAGAACTTCACCATAAACTCGTTTACCTTGAACGCATACTTGGCGATGGTGTCGATCTCCTCCTTGGTAGCGATACCGAGGGCGAGAGCGTAGTAGTCGTTGATGAAGGGGTCGCCGAGGTCGTCGTTCTTATAGCTGAATTCGAGTATCGGGCAGAGGAGCTGCTTGCCTTCCTCGACGCCCATTCTCTTGGAGAAGCTTCCTGCGGCTACGTTTCTGATGATTACCTCAAGGGGAACGATGGATACCTTTTTAACGATAGTCTCGCGGTCGCTTATCTCCTCTACGAGATGTGTGGGAACGCCTTCCTTCTCGAGCATCTTGAACATAAAGTTGGTCATCTTGTTGTTGATGACGCCCTTGCCTGCGATAGTGCCCTTCTTCTCGCCGTTGAACGCAGTAGCGTCGTCCTTGTAGTCAACGATAACGAGGTTAGGGTCGTTTGTGGCGTAGACCTTCTTAGCCTTGCCCTCATAGAGCTGTTCCTTTTTAACGATGTTTTCCATTTCAAAAATCCTCCTTGAGATTTATATAAATGTATATGCAACCCCGCTTCAATGCGGGAATTGTGAGCTTATTCCTCTGTGCTGTACTCCGACAGCGGTGATACCACAACATTGCCGTTTGAATCGAGCAGGGGAGTGAGACCGCTGTAGCCCTCGCCGACGGTGTTTATATAGTTGACGCCCGTCTCGGTGTCAACGAGTATCTGAAGCGCTCCCAAAGCGAGAGTTTTTTCGAGCCTCTGCTCGTGAGTGACGATGAAGCGCGGACGCTTCTTTTCCTTTTTCTCAAACATAGCTTTCAACCTTTCGTATTAGCATATCCGCGGCTGCCTGCGGCGTTTCCGCTGTATAGTCGGCACCTGCTCCTTTGAACTCCTCCGCCGAGCCGTAGCCCCACAGCGCCCCGAGGCATTCAATGCCCGTCTGATGTGCGCCGAGAACATCGTTCTGCCTATCGCCGACCATCAGCACCTGCGAGCGGTCGGTGACGCCCGCCCTTGTGAGCACGTCCTCTATGACCTGCGCCTTTGTGATACGACCGACCGACACGTCCGCGCCGCCGACAACATCGAAATATCCCGACAAGCCGAACCTGTCCATTATCCTGACGGAGTAGCATTCGAGCTTGCAGGTCGCGACCGCGAGGCACATTCCCGCGCTCCTGAGGCGCTCCAGCATTTCGCGGATACCGTCATAAACACGGTTCTCGAACAGCCCGACCGTCGAATACCTTTCGCGGAAGACCCGAACAGCCTCGTCTGCCTGTTCGTCACTCATACCGCAGAACATTCTGAACGAATCTCCGAGCGGCGGACCGAGGAAGCGGTCGGGGTCGTCGGGGATCTCAAAGCCGAGCTTTTCCGAGGCGTAGTACAGGCTTTTCATTATGCCCTCGCGCGAATCGGTGAGCGTTCCGTCGAGGTCGAACAGTATGTATCTGTAATCCATCAAAGCGCGGCTATCTGCTCCTGCAAAGCCTTATCCTTGGCGATAACGCCGTCAGCCATAGCCTTCTTCTCTGCGGCGAGCTTCTCTGCGAGAGCCTCGTCCTCAATGGCGAGCATCTGAACCGCGAGCACAGCCGCGTTCTTTGCACCGTCTATGCCGACGGTAGCCACGGGCACTCCGGGAGGCATCATAACGGTCGCGAGGAGAGCGTCCACACCCTCCAGAGCCTTCGACTTCATCGGTATGCCGATGACGGGGAGGGTAGTGTGTCCCGCGACAACGCCCGCGAGGTGAGCCGCCATACCTGCTGCGCAGATGACAGCTCCGAAGCCGTTCGCTCTTGCGTTAGAGGCGAATTCGCACGCCTCTGCGGGAGTCCTGTGCGCGCTCATAACTCTGCACTCGAACTCAACGCCGTACTTTTTCAGCTCTGTGAGAGCCGACTTTACAACAGGGAAATCGCTGTCGCTTCCCATGATAACTGCAACCTTTTTAGACATTTTCTATTCTCCGTTCCGCCTTATCGGCTTTGTTTTTCTCCGCCTCATCGTCGGCGGGCTTTTCATCCTTTTTCTCGGGCTCGGGATAGTCGGGAGCGTCCTTCTCGAACGAGCCGTAGATAGCCTTCAGGTCGTTCTCGGATGTGCCGCTGAATCCCACAGCCACCTTGTATTTATCGCGAAGAGCCTTGCGCTCTCCGTTTTCATCGGTATAGATCACCTCCGTCTCGGCGCTGAACGTCACCTCATAGCAGGGGACGTCGTTCTCGCTTCTCACGGAGTAGATATGCACATCGGAAATGCCGAACAGCCATTTCGAGAGCAGCCTGTGGTCGTCGGGGAAGAGCGGCGAGAAGCCCGCGCGGCTTCCCTTGGTTATCCCCGAGAGCACCTCATCATCATCGCTGTAGGCGTACACGACGTATTTTTCGGTCATATCCGTCATATCCTCTATCATAGGGACAGTCAGCTTCGAGAGCAAAACTCTGCTGTTCAGCTCGACGCTGTAGGAAGCACCCATAGCCATTCCGCTGTAAGCGGCGCGCTTGAAGAGCAGCCCGTCGCTGCTGTGCGTGAAGGTATAGGTGCCGCCGCCGTCGGTGAGGACGAGGTCGGCGCCCTGAGTGCTGCACGACTTCCACGTTCTGCGGAAGCAGGGCTCGAACTGTCTGTCGTAGAGGACATACCGCCCGTCGGAGGCACTCTCCGCCGAGTAGTAGGTGCTGCCGCCGAGCGACAGCTTAGAGATGTTGCTGTATATCAGCGGTATGACGATATTTCCGTCGCGGTCAACGCAGCCGAAGAGCCTGCTGCTGCCGATACCGCTTGTGACTATGCACTTGCCGCCCGTAGCGAATCTGAGGTCTGTCCACTCCGAGTTGATGAGTATCCTGTTGTCGGAGTCCGCCAGCCCGTAGCGGCCGTTGGCGTCGGTGAAGATATAGTTGCCGTCGGTGTCGGAAGCGCCCTTGCGGACTATCTCCGTCTGCGTGCTGTCCTTTGTTGTATCCGCGGGGACGCTGAGGTAGAAGTGCGTTATTGCCGCCGCGAGTATTATCACGACGATGAACAGGAACGACACGACCAGCCTTGTCTGCTTGTTCAAGGCGACCTCACCTCCCGCAGAGGGTTACTTCTTGTCATTCTTTCTGCGCTCGCGGTACATCTCGTCGGTCTCGCCCGTGAGGTATATCGGACGGTTCTTGACCTCCATATAGGTCTTGCCGAGGTACATACCGAGAATGCCCGTGCAGCCGAGCTGTACAGCACCCATGAGGAGCATTGCTCCGATGACGAGCAGAGCCGCACCCACAGCGGGCGCGAAGAATACGGTGACGATACCCGCGACAGCGAAGAGCACCGAGAGTATCGCGCCGAAAATGGCAAAGAAAATCGAGAACGAGAGCGGCGCGGTCGAGAACGCCATAATGCCCTCAAGCGAGTATCTGAAGAGCCCCCAGAACGACCACGAGGTAGTGCCCGCAGGACGCTCGACGTTCTCATAGGGCATATACTGCACGCGGAAGCCGACCCAGCTGAAGATGCCCTTGGAGAAGCGGTTGTACTCGGACATCGAGAGCACCGCATCGACCATCTGCCTTGACATAAAGCGGAAGTCCTGAGCGCCGTCAACTATTTCGGTCTGGGATATCTTGTTCATTATCTTGTAGAACAGCCTTGCGAAGAACGAGCGTATCTTCGATTCGCCCGTGCGGCTGACGCGGCGGGTGGTCGCGCAGTCGAACTCGCCGTCCTTGACGTAGTTGTACATCTGCGGCAGGAAGGCTGGCGGGTGCTGGAGGTCGGCGTCCATAACGACGACGAAGTCTCCCTTTGCGTTCTTGAGACCCGCGTACATACCTGCCTCCTTACCGAAGTTTCTCGAGAAGGAGATATATCTCACGCGCTCGTCCTTATCGGCGAGCTCTCTGAATATTTCGAGCGTGCGGTCTTTTGAACCGTCGTTGATGAAAAGGAATTCAAAATCTATATCCGGGTGCTCCTGCTTCATACTGTTCGTGACCCTGATTATCTCGTCGTAGAACATCGGCAGGACTTCCTGCTCGTTGTAGCATGGCACAACGACTGAAATGAGCTTCATTTTTGACCTCCTTGGGCATATCGTGCGGCGGAGCCTGATGTCTCCCGCGCGAAAAAATACATTATTATTATACTACAAACAAAGAGATACTGCAATAGCCCCGCGGGTATTTTCGTAACTTTTCACATATAATTTTCCAAACGACCCATAAATATGAACTTCTTTAAAATATTTAGCAGTAAATGATTGAAATGATGTAGTCAAAATGTATAATTTTCTCATTTTTTCATAACCTATACGGAAGTTTTTGACATAAAAATCAATAACAATTTGTTATTTCCGCCGAAAAATTAATTTTTGGTATAATTTTTCGGTTTTCTTATGAAAAAACTGTTGATTTTTTTTGTCGTATCGGGTATAATATACGTGTAATGGTATCGCTCTGCGCCCTGTGACAGTCTGACGCTCTTTCTTCCATAGCCGGCTGCCACCTTTTTATGCAAAGCGTTTGGGGGACCGAAGGCTCGGTCAATGAAATCGGCTGCTCGCTGCCGTAAAGCGTAGCTGCGGTCAACGCAGGATTGGAGAATGTTATGGATATTAGGCTCGTAACGACTTCCTTCAATGATGAGGTACACGGCACCTTCAACGAGAAGAAGACAGGGTGTGGTATCAATCTTCTGAAGTCGGAAAATGTGACTCGCTATCACAGAGGCGGAATTATGAGAGACCTCGGCGAGATCACCTGTGAAAAGTGCAAGACAAAAATTGCCAAGGAAATGATAAAGTCCGACCAGAAGGAAATGAAGCTTCTCCTCAAGGAGGAAAAGCTCAGGGCGAAGAAGGGCATAGTTGACGACGGCATCGTTCCTCTCGCAGGCGAGGCGAAGATCACGAAGGATCAGACACAGAAGCCTGCTCCCGCTCCGAAGCCCGTTTACCAGAAGCCCGAGCCCGCAGCTCCCGCACAGCCCGCGAATATCGGTGCAACTATCCCCGGCACAGGCGTTGCGATAGACAACAGCCTTGCCCAGTTTGCGATAAACAAGCCTCAGGCAGAGCCTGCTCCCGAGGCGGCACCGCAGGACAACTTCCTCGACCAGTTCGCTATTAACAAGCCGCAGGCAGAGCCCGAGCCCGCTCCTGCTCCCGTGCAGCAGGACGACTTCCTTGCTCAGTTCGCTATCAATGCTCCCGCTCAGACAGAGCCCGAGCCCGTGCAGGAGGCACCCGCTCCCTCGGTACCTCCCGTTATCGACGATATATCCGCTGCTATCGCAGCTATGAACAGCAGCCCTGCTGCCGCTCCTCAGCCCGCTGCCGAGCCCGTACAGCAGGCGCCCACACCCGCACCTGCTCCCGCGGCACAGGCGGACGACATACTCAGTATGTTCTCGATCGAGGCTCCCGAGAAGCCCGTTGCAGGTACATATGACAACGATTCGAGCGTTATCGACGTCGCAGAGGAGAGCCTCTCGTCAGTCGAGCCCGAGCCCGTACAGCAGGCGACGGCTCCCGTTATCGACGACATCTCCGCTGCTGTTGAGGCGGCTCAGAACAATATCCCCAAGTACGAAGCTACCGTGCAGCCCGCTGCTGCTCCCGAGCCCGTACAGCAGGCATCCTCTCCTGCACAGGAGAAGTCAAATGTCAGCGAGTGGGATCTCATCGCGAACCAGCTCTTCGGTGCGAACGGAGAGTCTGCTCAGAACGCGCCTAAGGCAGAGCCCGTACAGCAGGCGACAGCTCCCGTTATCGACGATATCTCCGCAGCAGTTGAGGCAGCTGCTCAGAACGTACCCAAGCTCGAGCCCGCAGTACAGCAGGCGACAGCTCCCGTTATCGACGATATATCCGCAGCGGTTGACGCTGTAGCACAGAACGTACCCAAGGCAGAGCCCGTACAGCAGGCAACAGCTCCCGTTATCGACGATATATCCGCAGCAGTTGACGCAGTTGCTCAGAACGTACCCAAGGCAGAGCCCGTACAGCAGGCGACAGCTCCCGTTATCGACGACATTTCGGCAGCGGTTGAAGCAGCCGCTCAGAACGCACCCAAGGCAGAGCCTGTACAGCAGGCAACAGCTCCCGTAATTGACGATATATCCGTAGCAGTTGACGCTGTAGCACAGAACGTACCCAAGGCAGAGCCCGTACAGCAGGCAACAGCTCCCGTAATTGACGATATATCCGCAGCCGTTGAAGCAGCCGCTCAGAACGCACCCAAGGCAGAGCCCGTACAGCAGGGAACAGCTCCCGTAATTGACGACATCTCGGCAGCAGTTGACGCTGTAGCACAGAACGCGGCAAGAACAGTTGCACCCGCAGCTGCTTCCTCGAAGCCCGTTTCCGTTAAGCCCACACCTGTGAAGCCCGCAGCTCCTGCTCCTGCTCCTGCACCCGCAGTACAGCAGGCCGCCGCTCCCGCAGGTATGCCCGCAATGGGACAGGTCATCTCCGTACCGCAGATAACAGGCTACGACGCAGCAAAGCAGCCTATATATACATATGTTCAGATGCAGATAACAGGCTACGGCGAGAACGGTCAGCCCGTGCTCTCACCCGTCCCCGGACAGGAAATACCCGAGTTCGAGATGCCCTTCAACAAGAACACCCGTCTTCAGGAGGCTATCAGAGCCGCACAGGAGATACCCACCTCGGCTCACGAGATGACCCCCGGACAGAGAATAGCCGCAGCAGAGGCAGCCAAGGGCTCGCCTATCAGCGCGAACGTATCCAAGATAGCAACGAACCAGCATACAAAGGCAACATCGCAGGCATTCATCAACGCTATCTCGGAATCCAAGGAGTACGCGAACCAGAGCCTTACGGATACACAGGGACTCCAGCAGAGAACACGTGTTATCGGCTCTATCGAGGACGTCCTCTCGCAGCTCGGCGATAACTCGCTCCAGCAGAAGAAGGCAGTCGATGCGAAGGTGCAGCAGAGCATACCCGCTTTTCAGGAGTACAAGGCTCCCGCAAGAAGCACATCTATGTCCTCAGCTCCCGCATACAGACCCACACCCAGACCGGCAGCTCCCGCTGATGAGAGATTTCTCAGCAAGGCAGAGCTCAAGGCACTGAAGAAGCAGGAGAAGATAGACGCCAAGTTCAGAAAGGAAATGGCTAAGAGAGGCGGCTGAAGGTCAGCCGAGCTATGATACATAAACGTCGGACCCAACCGTGACACCTATATGGCAGCATTATGCGAATTTACTGGGGGCAAACCTTTCTGAGGAAAGGTTCTTCCCCCAGACCCCTTTTCCAAAGACTTTTAATCCAAATTTTTGCCCTATAGGGTACTCAAGCAATGCATAATACTCCTGCTTTACTGTTTTCTTGAGCACCCTATAGGGCAAAAATTTAAACTGGAAGTTTTAGGAAGGGAGTTTGAGGGAGAACTCTTTTTCAAAAGGGTTTCCCTCAATAAGTCCACGTATTGCTATTATATGGGTATCACGGTCAGCTCCGACGTTTCTGAATAATAAAACGAAATGAGGGAATGCCAATGGCATACAATGATATACTTGAAGAGCTCCGTGCAAAGCTCGGAGACTCACCCGAGGAAAACGAGAAGATATTAAAGGCAGAGGGCGAGAGGCTCGCGAAGGAGGGCGACTTCGACGGCTTGAAGGCAGTCGGCGAGCTGATAATGGAGAATATGCCCGAGGAGCGCCGCGAGGAGATAAACCGCCTGACCTTCCTTGACGGCAAGCGTCTGAACGTGGTCTACGACGAGATAGACGCGCTCATCAAGGAGAAGAAGTATCTCGAAGCCCTGCCTATCGCGGAGAAGCTCTACAAGAAGATATGCCTTGAATTCGCGGAGACCGACAAGGCGAAGTTCGTCTCGCTCCGCAACCCCTTCGAGGACAACCTCTGTCAGCTTCTTTTCAGCGAGGAGAAGACGCTCAACCGCACGCCCTTCAACTTCACGATGTACCTCACGACATACGCGTATCTGCTTATCGAGACAGGCGCGAATATAGACGCTATCCCCGTACTCGAAAAGGCGATAGACTTCAACCCCATCGACGTAGCGCCGCGCTTCGAGCTTGCAGAGATATACAAGCTCATCAAGAACAAGAAGATGGTGCTCGAGGTATCGCGCGAGACGTTAAAGGTCGCATATTCGCCGCTCTCGATAGCGCGCTGCTACTCGAATATCGGCTATGCGCTGACGGATTCGGGCGACTACGAGGACGCTGCGGCATTCTATGTAGCGAGTGTGATGTTTGCTCCGAATCCCGCAGTCCCCTATGAAATGCAGCACCTTGCCGACCTCAAGGGCACGCCTATCAGGAAGCCGTCCATGGAGGAGATGGTCGAGGTGATGAAGAAGTACGACATCGAGTACGGACCCGACAAGCACGTTATCGAGGTATCGGCGCAGCTTGCGGCGCATTATATGGGACTCGGCGACAAGGAGAACGCGGTGCAGGCGATGAAGATAACCTACAATCTCACGCTTGACGAGGACATAAAGAAGCTGATAATACAGCTTGACCCGAGGTCGCAGATGCTCCGTCCGAAGGACGCGACGCAGACCGACTACGACCCGAGCGAAGCCCCAAAAATATGATGAAAAGCCGCCCTAACGGGCGGCTTTGTTAATGCGGAATTCGGAAAGCGGAATCATTGCAGGGACGACCATTGGTCGTCCGCGTCTAACAGGTCGATTTCCCGAAACGTATTGTAGGGGCGGCGTTCCGCCGCCCGTGCCTCAACCGTGCAAATGACCAAAGCAATTTGTAGGGGCTGATGCCCTCATCGGCCCGTCCGTGTTATCAGGAGTTTTTCGGGGCGACGTGGGCGTCGCCCCCTACACAATGCTGTTTCAAACCGTTTCGGTGAATAGCGGGCGAGCGGAACTCGCCCCTACAGCCACTGTAGGGACGCGCATTGCGCGTCCGCAAATTTGTTTGTGTACCAACGGACGACCGATGACCGTCCCTACAATTCGTTGACGCAATGTTGGTCGGTTATCTGCGGGCGGCGGAACGCCGCCCTACAAGGGGACGTCGAGGACGCCGTCCCCTACAAATATGTTTCTACAATATAACAAAACAGAATGACACAATATTAACAAACTATGCCGCAGGCGTAAATTTTTCGTATACAGCACTTGCAAGTTGCGGAAAGCTGTGTTATAATGATAGTGTGTGCAGTTTTGCACGGCTTACTAATGATAAGAGAGGGAGTGCGCTTTATGGTGACAGTAGAGAACCATATCGGCAAAATCACCGTTACGGAACAGTATCTCACCGAGCTCATACGCCACGCTGTCTGCGACTGCTTCGGAGTAGCCGACGTGTGCAGCGTAAACACGTTCCGCTCGGCGGTATCGTCGCTGACGGGAGGAAGAATGTGCAAGCGCAAGGGAGTGCTCGTGCGCACCGACAAGAACGGCGGACTGATAATAGACCTTCACATCAAGGTGACATACGGCACGAACATAGCAGCCGCCGTGAACAGCATAACCCACAAGATAACATTTACGATAGAGGAAGCAGTAGGGATAGACGTAAGCAAGGTAAATGTGTACGTCGATGATATGAACTGCTGAGCGATTGGGAGGAAATAGAACGTGATAAACGGTGCTTTATTCAGAGACGCTGTTATTTCTGCCGCGATAACGCTGAACAACAGGAAGCGCGAGGTCGATGAGCTGAACGTATACCCCGTACCCGACGGCGATACGGGAACGAATATGTCGATGACCATCGGCAACGCGGTCGAGGAGCTGAAAAGGCTGCCCGACAGCGTAAAGGTGTGCGACGTAGCATCGGCGGCGGCTTCGGCTCTGCTGAGGGGAGCGCGCGGAAACTCGGGCGTTATCCTGTCGCTCATATTCCGCGGCATATCGAAGGGACTGGCAGGTCTCAGCGAGGCAGGCTGCGAGGACTTCGCAAGGGCGCTCGAGCTCGGCGTTAAGGCGGCGTACAAGGCAGTAATGAAGCCTGTTGAGGGAACTATCCTCACAGTATCGAGATGCGCAGCCGAAAAGGCAAAGGAGAGCGCGCTCTCGAACAGCAGCGACGTCATCTTCTGGTCGGACGTCTGCGCAGAGGCAGAGGCAACGCTCGCGAAGACGACGGAAATGCTCCCGCAGCTTAAGAAGGCGGGCGTGGTAGACGCAGGCGGTATGGGCTTCACTATCATAATCAAGGCGATGTACGAGGTCTTCAACGGCGGCAGCATAGCTGTCCCCGAGGAGGTACCGCAGGTCGAGGAGAACTCGATAGAGGCATTCAGGACGGCAGTCAGCCGGTACGACGACGACATCACGTTCACGTATTGCACGGAGTATATGCTCGAAAAGAACGAGAACTGCCCCGACCCCTTTATGCTGAGGGCTTACCTCGAAACTATCGGCGACTGCGTAGTTGTAGTTGACGACGAGAAGATAATCAAGGTGCACGTACATACCGACAACCCCGGCAAGGCGATACAGAAGGCGCTGGAGTTCGGCTGCTTCATCAACGACCCGAAGCCGAAGATAGAGAATATGCGCATACAGCACCGCAACAAGGTCAAGGAGGCAGAGCAGCTCGAAGCAGGCTTTGCGCCCGCAGTACCCGAGAAGGAGTTCGGCTTTGTAGCGGTGGCGGCAGGTCACGGCATAGAGACGCTGTTCACCGACCTCGGTGCTGATTTCGTAGTGCGCGGCGGACAGACGATGAACCCGTCCACGGACGACATACTCCGCGCGATACTGGCAACACCCGCAAAGACGGTGTTCGTATTGCCGAACAACAAGAACATCATAATGGCGGCAGAGCAGGCGGTGAAGCTGACGGACAAGAGCGTTTGCGTGCTCCAGACGAGGACGATACCGCAGGGAATATCGGCGATGATGGCGTTCGACGAGAGCGTGGGACTTGCCGAGAACAGGATAAATATGACGAAGGCGTTCGAGAAGGTGCAGACAGGACTTGTCACCTACGCCGCACGCGATTCCGAATTCGAGGGACACGCTATCAAGGAGGGCGAGATACTCGCGCTCGACAACGGCAAGCTTGCTTTCACGGAGAAGGACATCAACAAGGCGACGGTGAAGCTTACGAAGAAGCTGTGCAAGAGCGGAGCGAGCTACGTGACGCTGATATATGGCTCGGACGTAACGGAGGAGAACGCAGAGCAGCTCCAGCAGATGATACAGTCGAAGCTGAGCGACAAGATAGAGGTAATGCTTGTAAACGGCGGACAGCCCGTGTACTATTACATCATATCAGTCGAGTAATGCGGGGAGCCCCCGCGGGCGGTTCGCGGTGTCGCTCGTAAACATCGCTCACAATGTAAAAAAGGCAAGTTTGCTTTCGCGGTTGTTACGATCGCGGAGACAGGCTTGCCTTTTATTTTTCTTCTGCACGATGTAGGGGCGGCGTTCTGCCGCCCGCGCCTTACGGAACGGTTTGACGCAACGTAATGTAGGGACGCGCATTGCGCGTCCGCGGATTCCTCACATAACCACGGACGATCGATGGTCGTCCCTACACGGATAATCTGTATGGAACGCCGCAGCTAACAGCTGCCCGTACCCTCTGTCAGCTTTGCTGACATCTCCCCGCACTGCGGGGAGTCACCCTTGCGGATTCCAAAGGCAGAGCCTTTGGCTGTCACTCCCCGAACGTGAAGAGCTTATCGGGCACAGTGGCTTCGGAGGTGCTGTAGAAAACAGAGCCGTTTCCGTTAAAGCCGGAACTGCCGCTCGACCAGCTGGATATATCCCCGCCCTCGCTGGCAAGCTTGAACGTGAGGACATACGCGTCATCGCCGCCGTTCGCAATGACTGTGCTCGCCTCCTTGCCGACACGGAAAACAGTACCGAGCGTGGGTTCAATGTAATACACCATTGAGTATGCATCATCACCGAATCCGCTGTGCGATACGCACGCAAGCGCGTCCTTCGTTTTGATAAGACCGCTTATGAAACCGCCGAACTTCATTTTCAGGCGCTCGCGGTTCGCGATATCATAGGTGTAGAGCCAGCTTCCGTTAAAATTGTCCTCCGTGGCAATGCAGACCTTGTCCCGCCACAGGTAAATGCCCGCGTAGCTGGTGATGTCGGTCGAAATGGTGTAATACTGCGTTTTCACGGTCACAGGCTCGTATTTGCCGTCAACCAAGCCGCCCGTGACCTCCGCGGGAACGCCGTCGCAGAGGAGAGCTGTGAACCTCGCAGATTCTGTATTATAGTCCCTTATCTCCTTTGTTTCAAGGACGTATTCCTTGTAGTAAGTGCTCTCATTCCCGCCGTCATAGCAAACCAGCAGCAGACCGTCCGCGGATTCGCGCAAACTGTAAACGTTGGTATCGAGCGAAAGAAGCTCCGAGATATCGCCGCTTTCGGGGTCTATCTCGCAGACTGTGGTGTGCGGAGTTTCCGACTTCGCACTTTCCGTGAAGAACAGCCTCCCGTGAACAGCGCAAAAGTACGCAAAGCCGCCGTCGTATTCGAGCCCCTCGTGTCGGACGAGCTCGGTCGTCTCCTTCGTGGCGGGGTCATAGCGGAACACCGACGAATCGTGGCGCGAGCACAGGTCGTCGAAATTGACAGCGAAATAGAGCTTCCCGCCGAGGCAGACAACGGTGTCAGTCCGCCCTTTAAACGGCGTTTCGAGCTTTGCCTGACGCTCCCTGTCGTACTGCTCCTGAATGTCGGGATAGCCTTCAAATATTGTCCTCGGCGAATACTTCTCGCACTCATCGGGAGCCTTGCACGGCGACAGCCTCTCCCCGAAGTCAACGCCCTCCAGCTCAATGCAATGTACGGCAGACGGCGAGCCGTCGGTTATCTCCTGCACCATATCCACGGGAGCAAAGTCCTCCTCGGTGAGCTCGAGGTAGGCGGGCTCGGTGGGAGCCTCGGTCACGGCGGGGACAGTCACGTCCCCGACGGGCTCGCTCCGAGAGGGCTTGTCCTCGCAGGCGCAGAGCGTCCCGAGCAGAGCCGCGGCGGCAAAAACTGAAATGATTTTCTTCATAAAAAAGACCTCCTTGCGGGCGGCGGGTCAGCATTTACCGAAAGGCAAATATATCCCGCGTTTTATAGTGAATCTAAATCGGTACTATATTCACATAGTATCACATATAAGTGACTTTCAGAGGCAAAATAGTCGAACTTTTTTGAAACTTTGTAGAAACTCACAAATTCGATCTATCACTTTTGTATATCTTGCTGTGAAACTGTGTAGGGGCGGCGTCCCTCTGCCCGTATCTTACCGAACGACCTGCGTCAACGATATGTAGGGACGCGCATTGCGCGTCCGTCAGTTTTTTTGATCGTATGCGGACGACCGGTGGTCGTCCCTGCATCACATATTTATATATCAACAACGACGCACCGCGCGTCGGAATCGCGGAGGGCGATGACAGCGCCCTTGACGAGGTAGGCGGCGGGGTCGCCGAGGAAGCTGCGATGGAGGCAGGTCACGCGGGTACCGCCGACGAAGCCGAGCTCGCCGAGGCGCTGACGCATAGAGCCGTGACTATCGAGCCGTCGGACGGTGCAGGAATCGCCCACGCGCAGTGAGCTCAGGACAGTCTGTGCGATAGCACTCACCTCTGAAAACAAAATAGGGAGCGTGGGACCCCACACTCCCTATTATCATATTCATAAGCGTAAGTGACGGTCACTGCGCATTGACGAATTTGTCGGAGTACATACCTATTTCGGTGATGATACCGTTTCTGTTTCCCGTTATGCGCACGGAGGTGATATCCTTCGCCGCCCCGCCGACCGAAGCCGTATCGAAGAGGTCTTCTCCGCGGTAGCCGCTGTAGGTGAGGAAGCTGTTCTTCCAGCCGCGCACAGCCATTTTGTCGCGGAACTCCACAGCCTTCTGCGGCTCGTAGAGGAAGCGCCTGTCGAGCTCGAAATAGCGCGAGCGGTAGATATAGTTGTCGTAGGCGGCGGGCTCGGAGAGGGTGTAGCTTCCGTGCTGACCCTGCATATCCGCCATGCTCCAGTAGTAGACGAGTCCGCGGGTATCGCGCTCCGAGCCGCGCGAGAGCATATCCGCCTCGGAGTAGGCGAAGGTCTGCGGAGCGGCGGGAGGATTTACCATAACGCAGTTGGTGCCGCGGATATAGGGGTGTCTGCCGTAGACCTTGAAAGCGATGTTGACGATACCGTCCCACTGGGTAGAGCCGTTGCCGACGAAGATATAGCTTGCGGTACCGCAGTCCTCGTGCGTGACGTAGGGGAGCTGCATATAGTCGTCCATGAGGTCGTTGAGCGACATATTCGAGTACAGATCGGGCTCAAGCTGATTTTGCAGGAACTGCGAGGTGAACCCGCGCGAGGTCAGCACGCCGCGTCGGAAGCCGCCGCTCTCGGTGATACGGAAGGTGTCGATATAGCCGTTGTGGATAAAGTGTCCGTTGACGTAGAAACGCGCCATCTGCGCCGTCTCGGGGACGGCTGTGTGCGCCTCGAATTCGACGGTCAGCCGCGTGAAGGGCGTGTACGCGTCCTTGACGAAGGAGAAGGCGAGCACCCTGAATACGGCGTCGGTGCCATTCGGCGAGAGTATCGAGAGAGCAGCCGTCATACGCTCACCTCCGCGTCCTCGGCTTCGTCCTCGGTGGCGAGCGTCAGCGTGACGTAGAGCATATCGTCGCCCCTGTCCTCGGCTGAGTACCCGACCACCGTGCAGTCGGGGAAGCTCACGCCGCGGTATTCCACGGTATAGCCCGACGAGCCGTTCATATTGTTTATCTCGGTGAGCACGGCGAGGTCGCCGTCCCCGCAGTATATCCTGCCCGCGAGGGTGAGCTTGGTCGCCTTTGCGCACGAGTTGGTGATGACAGTGCCGCCGATGACGGTCGGCTGCTCATAGAGCACGGTATTGGCGGACGCGCGGAAGCTCTCGCAGTAGAGCGTGAGC
>Ga0129307_1000843_pt1 | contig 40963 bp, 40 predicted proteins | sample P1105metagenome_FD_94437 | JGI IMG/M metagenome (GOLD analysis project Ga0129307, IMG submission 94437) | Capybara group fecal microbial communities from Wisconsin, USA - P1105 metagenome | ecosystem: Host-associated > Mammals > Digestive system > Large intestine > Fecal | place: USA: Wisconsin...
CGAACACGGAAGTTAAGCCCCAGATCGCCGATGGTACCTGGTCCTCGGATCCGGGAGAGTAGGTCGCCGCTGGATTCTCGCCCCCTTGGTCGAACAAACGACCGAGGGGGCTTTTCTTTTTTGTGCCGCCCGCGTTCCTATACTTTTTTCCGCAATTTGAGCCATTTTGCAATATTCCATGTTGGTACATTGATAAAACGTCCATAAAAACCTTCATAAAGAGTATAATTTCGGCGATTTGTTTTTGTACCTTATGGAATGTGAGGCAAGCAATGTTGCGGTGCCTTGGGGCAAAGAGGAAAACTATGGAACACAATGAAGTTGAAGTCAAGAAACTTGGCCCGATTGTAGAGACTATTTGGGGCATTTTTCTTTTGGCGATGAGCGGAGTCCTGATTTTTATCGGTGGCTAGGTTTTCTCGCCGATATAAAGAAGTCCGTCTGTGTTGGAGACGGACTTCTTTTTTATTGATTTGTATAAATGTAAAAAAGGCGGCCTTATTGAGGTCGCCTTTGCGTTTTAGTTTGTTGTTTTATACTCTTCCGAAACGGCGTGTCTTGCGGAAGGGCTTGTCGCCAAAGCTGCGTTCGTCGCGGTCTTTGCGGAACGGCTTGTCTTCGAACTTGCCGGGCTTGCGGTCGGCGAATTGGCGTTCACGACGGGCTTTGCGGTTCTCGAACGGTTTGTCGCCAAAACGGTCGCCACCTTCGCGATTCTTGCGGAACCCGCCACGGCGTTCTTCATCGCGGAAGCCTCCCTTGCGGTCGCGATGGAAACTGCGGCGTTCTTCGCGGCTGGCGTGCGGTCTTGTTCCAGGAGCGGGTCCCTCGGGCGGTTCGTCGGTCATCACGCGGAAGCGGGCGTCGTTACCACGGATAGTCATTTCGGACAAGATATCGAGAACGTCTTGCGGGAGCGTGTTCGGGAGTTCAACGGTACTGAACTTGTCGAAGAGCTTGATGCGTCCGATATTGCTGCTGTTGATGTTCGCTTCGCCTGCGATTGCACCTACGATGTCTCGCGGGCTTACGTGGTCGATGCGGCCAACGCCGAGGTAGTAACGCAGATAGCCTTCTTCGACTCCGTTTAGGCCTTCCTTGCGTTCCTTCTTCATGCGCTTTTGTTCTTCGCTGTTGAGGCCGAAATCTTCTCCATTACCGAGGAAGTCCCTGCCACTGCGGACTTTTTCGCGGCGTTCCTTCGGCACTTCGAGCGGCGGAAGGTTCGGGAAGAGTGGCTGCTTTTTCTGGTACATCTTGATGACTGCGGCGGCTATGTCTTCGGCGGTCAACGGAATAGCAACATTATCTTCGGTCACTTCGGCATGCTCAGTGACCTTGCTGTTGCCGGTTGGTGAGCTTGTCGAACCATCGGCGACGAGTTCGCGGACGAGTTCCTTGAACTGGTCGAGTTCACCGTAGCTTACGACGCTCTTGACCTTCGCCTTGAATGCTTCGACGCGTTTCTTGCTAATTTGTTCGGAAGTCGGCATTTCCATCACGTCAATCGGTTGGCGTGTAGCCTTCTCGATGGTCTTGAGCATGCGCTTTTCGCGCGGCGTGATGAACAAGATGGCGTTACCGCTGCGGCCTGCACGGCCTGTACGGCCAATACGGTGCACGTAGGATTCCGTGTCGTACGGGATGTCGTAATTTACAACAAGTGAAATGCGATCCACGTCGATACCGCGGGCGGCGACGTCTGTCGCGACGACGATATCGAGCTTGCCCATTCTCAAACGGTTGATTGTACGTTCGCGCATGGACTGGGCGAGGTCTCCGTTGAGCGGGGCTACGTTGAATCCGCGGCTTTCGAGCTTCTCGGCGACTTCGGTGGTGTTCTGCTTGGTGCGTACGAAAATCAAGACGCCGTCAAATTCTTCGCCTTCGAGCACGCGGGCGAGCGCTTCGATTTTGTGTTCGTTTTTTACGAGCAAGTAGCGCTGGCAGATGTTTTCGACTGTGGTTGTCTTGCCTTCGATGCGGGCTTCTTCGTATTCGCCCAAGTGCTGGTCGATAATCTTTTTCACACTGTCTGGCATGGTGGCACTGAAGAGCGCGCGCTGTGCATCGGCAGGGATTTCCTTGAGGATGGTTTCGACGTCTTCCATGAAGCCCATGTCGAGCATTTCATCGGCTTCGTCGAGGACTATTGCCTTGACCGCTCCGAGCGAGATGGAGCCGCGCTTGATATGGTCAATCAAACGACCTGGCGTGGCAACGATAATGTTTGCTTTGCGCTTGAGGGCTCGTAACTGGATGGAAATATCTTGACCGCCATAAACCGGGACGACGCTTATATTCGGCATCTTGACGGCGTATTGCTGGATGGCATCCGAAACTTGGATGGCAAGTTCGCGTGTCGGCGTGAGCACGAGCATGGAAGTTTCGCGGCTATTGAACTGGATGCGGGAGAGGAGCGGGAGTGTGAATGCGGCCGTCTTGCCAGTACCGGTCTGTGCTGTGCCGAGAAGGTTTGCTCCTTGCAAAAGGGCGGGGATGGCCTTGGCCTGGATGGGCGAGGGCGTTTCGTAACCGGCGAGCTTTACCGCTTCGAGAATTTCTGGGGAGAGACCCAAATCGTCAAACGTGACTAACGATTCGTCGGCGATTTCTTCTTCGTCCGTAATTTCTTTCTCGTCTGATTCAGCGGGTGTTTCGTCATCTGAGGTCGCAGAGCTTGCCGATGTAACGGTTGCTTTATCTGTGGAATCCTTAAGATTGTCATGCCCGGCTCCTGTGCTGAGCGTAGTCGAAGTATGAGCGGGCATCTCCTGCTCGTTGGTCGCTTCATTCTCGTCGATAAATTCGACCTTTTCGCCTTTCTTAATTTTCGAATTAGAGCCGGACTCAAGAACTTCGCCGTTATCGTCAACGACGACACCGTCCGGATTCGATGCGAAAAATGCGGCTTCGTCAGCCTGGTCTTCATCGGCACCGTCTGCAATCGCGTTCAAGAAAGCGTCTGCTTCAAGCTGCATCTTGGAATTGAGTTTGTCTTCATTAACCGGAATATCGTTTCCCGGGATGCGAGAAATATCTTCTGCCATAAGTCACCTTCGGGATCCGTAAACTTCATCTGCGGCGTGTGCCGCGTCATCACATTGCTCGTAACGAGCATTCAATAAGCCCCGAAGTGCACTCGCACTTATAAACCTGAAGTCTGTTGGGTCCCCTAAATTTTGCGCCAAATGTAGAAAATAAAGGATTGAAATCAAAGGTTATGGGAGGGATGAATTATCAAGTAATAAAAAAGAATGTTGCGCAATGACGCTAGACCGCTATAGACAGTTTGAATGAATTATACTATATTATGCAAACCTCGGAGAGATGCCAGAGTGGTCGAATGGGCCGGTCTCGAAATCCGGAGTCTGTCACAGGACCGAGGGTTCGAATCCCTCTCTCTCCTTTGAAACAAATAAGGAACCCCTTGTGGGTTCCTTATTTGTTTCAGTAGAATGAAATAAGGATGAGAACCCTCGCAGAGGGTTCGACAAAACCCGCGAGAGCGAAGCGAACACAGCGGGTTTTGAGATTGCGGCCCCCGGCCGCAACCCGTAGGGCGGCGAAGGAACAGAAAGTGACTGAGCCGTCTAATCCCTCTCTCGTAATGAGAGAGGGAGAGAGACGTGATGAAACGAAGTGAGTCCGTCGTCTAATCCCTCTCTCTCCTTGGAGAGAGAAAACCATCTCTCCTTTGAGAGAGGGAAAAGTGAAGGAACAGAATGTGACAGAGCCGTCTAATCCCTCCTCTCTCCTTGGAGAGAGAAAAAAAACGCCAATTCCATAATAGAGGGGGGCAATAAATCCTCTTTGAAAATTCCTACCCTTGGACAAAAACGGGTACAAAATACCTCTCGCTGAACCACAAATTGTAAAAAAAGAGACATTTCTCCCTAATTTTTGTGCGAAAAGTCATATTTTGTGGTAAAAAAATGAAATTTTGTAACAAAAAAGTATTCTTTCCAAGAAAAATTTGTTATATTATTTAAGGACTTATCAGAGGGGGAGCTTTGATCTACTGTTTTTACGCAAGCGAAGATTCGCACTTAATTTGAAATAGCAAATACGGATACTAGGAACCGATAATTCGGTTTTTGGTGTATTTGGAGTTTATTCAAAAAGTCTCTCATTCCAACTCGTTAAATACTGCCGCCCTCCTCTCGAGGGCGGCTTGCCGTTTTTATGGGTTTAAGTAAGACTTTTTTATACCCCTGGTATGGGTTAAAAAAAACAGCACAACTTTCGTTGTGCCGTTTTTTATACCTTGGTATGGGTTGAAAAAAAAGCCAGTCTTGCGACTGACTTTTTTATACCCCCAAGCGGGTTTGAACCGCTGTTGCGGGAATGAAAATCCCGAGTCCTAGGCCACTAGACGATAGGGGCGTTTAGCGTGAGGACAAATATAGGATTTTATCCAATAATGTCAAGGGCGCTCAATTAAATTTTTTGGAAGGTTAAAAAAAACAGCACAACTTTCGTTGTGCCGTTTTTATACCCTTGGTATGGGTTGAAAAAAAGCCAGTCTTGCGACTGACTTTTTTATACCCCCAAGCGGGTTTGAACCGCTGTTGCGGGAATGAAAATCCCGAGTCCTAGGCCACTAGACGATAGGGGCGATTTGTGCGCCAAATATAGCAGTTTCCCAAAAATTGTCAAGGGCTCCGTTTAATTTTTTTATTTTTCTCCCGTGATTTTGAAAAAAAGGCTAAAAAAATTTCTGTGGCGAGGTGTTTTGCGGTTTTTACCGGTGGCTCTTTTGGCGAGTGCCGCTGATGCGGCGTTGCTTTGGGGCATCCGCTCGTTTATGGGAATTCTCCAGGGCGAGTCTGTTTTCTCGCTTTCGGGGTGGCTGCTCCTGATGCTTGCCTTGACGGTGCTCCGCTTTGTCTTTTTTGTCTGGAAGTTGAATATCTCCGAAAAATGGCTTTACGGTACGGGATCGTTTGTGACGGCGTGGTTCTTGAGGACGCTCCGGTCGCTATCGCCGCGCGTTTTCCATACGCCGGAGGGCGATGCGAAGGTGGAATCCGCCTACGAATCGGCGGTGGTGTTGCAGAATAACGGTGGCGTATTTTTTCAGGCGGTGCAGGCGGTTCTCCAGCTTTTGGTGTTCTTGCCGGTGCTGCTCTATATTTCGTGGCCGCTTACGTTGTTCCTTTTCGTGGTCGTTGTTCCGCTGGTGGCTTGGATGCAGCGCTGTTTGCATAGGATGGGGCCTGCTGAAGAAGGTGTTCTGACCTTGCGTTCGGATTTCCGCGGAAAGCTTTACTGCGCGCGCCGGCTGTTCCGTCGTTGGAGTTCTGGGCTTGAGCGCAAGGCTGTTTCGTCGGAATTGCTTTCCGTGGTGCGTGCGCTTCGGGACGACGGCCTTTCGGTGTCTCTCAAGAAGGGGATGCTTTCGCTTACGACGGAAATGGTGTCTGTTTTGGCGATGGTCTTTGTGCTTGCGTTTTGTGCGCTTTTGATTTCGCGGGGGTGGATGGACGGCACTGGGCTTGTCCTGTATTGTTCGGCCGTTCTCCTTTGTTACAAGCCGGTGAAGGAATGTGCCCGCGTGATGCCGCAGGCGCGTTCGGCGATGAGTGCGCTCCATGTCTTGGAAAAATTTGAAGGATTGCCTTCGAAGAGGACGGATGCAGATTCGGTCGAAGTTGTTTGCCCGCCAAATGCTGAAAATCTGGAAATTGTGTCTGGAGATTTTGCATACGAAGGCGGATTTGCCTCTCTTTTCAGCAATTTTTCGTTGAGCTGGAATACGCAAAAACCTGTCCTTGTTCGAGGCAGGAATGGCGTGGGTAAATCGACGTTGTTGCGCTTGATTGCCGGGCTCGAAAAATGGGACCATGGCAATGTGACTTGCCCGCCGCGTTTAAAAAGTAGTGTGTTTTTTCTCGCGCAGGACTTGGAGCTTCCGCCGGTTCGCTTGCTCGAAAAGCTTTTATCGCAGTCGTCTTCTGTGGCTGTCACTGAATTTGCCCGTGCGGCCCGCGTCACTCAGATTATCGCAAAAGAGGGGATGTCTGGCGGGGAACGTTCCCGTGTCGCTTTGGCCTGGGCGCTTGCTTCGGACTGCTCCATGGTGCTGCTGGATGAACCGTTTGCGTCGGTGGCGCTTGTGGACCGCGAACCGCTTTTGACGGCGTTCCTCGACACGGCAGAGCTTTTGCACAAGTGGGTCGTGCTTGTGAGCCATGACGTGCTGTCGAAAGAGTTGGAACAACGTTTTAATGTCGTGGAGATGGACCATGCCTAGCGCAGAGAACGGTTTTTCTGCGTTCCTGTATCGCTATCGCGGCTATATTTTAGGGGCTTTCGCGATTGCCCTTGTGCTATTTCCGCCGAGCCGATTCCCGGATGAATTACGCGTTGATGGTTGCGTGGGCGGCATTCTGCTTGCTGTTCTGTTTTACGTGGCGAGTGCATTGCTTCGGGTACGGGCGCGCCAGTTTATTGGTGAACACACTCGTGGAAAAGTCCATGCGGCAGATACGCTTGTGACCGTCGGGCCTTATGCTAGGCTGAGGCACCCTCTCTATGTTTCCAATACGGGTTTTGCCTGCGGCGTTGTCTTTTTTCATTTGGGAATGTCGCTTTGGGTCATCCCTTTTATAATCTTGGTTATCTTGTTTGAAGTGACGCTTGCCCGGATCGAAGACCGTTTTCTCGAAAACAAGTTTCAAGATGCATGGCGTGAGTGGGCGTCAAAAATACCATCATTTTTACCCCGTCTAAAAGCTCCGTCCGGTCCCTGCCGCAATGATTCTAGTGCGTTCTCTGGCGATTCTTGCGCAATCCCCCCGCAAAGAACCTTTTGGCGGGCTTTTTTTGCCGATGCTTCCACATGGTTGTGGCTCTTGTTTTGTAATTTATTGTTTGTTTTATTGAAAGTGACGGTTTTCTATGTTTAAGGTTCTTGATATTGCACGTGAGGCGCTTGGGTCTGTTGCCAAGGTTGCCGCCAAGGTGCCCGTTGTAGAAAACAAATATCGCATGAATGCGCGCTTGAAAGGCCCATGGCCGAAGGGTCCGTTCCTCTGGATGCACGGGGCGAGTCTCGGCGAATGCAAGATGCTCATGAATTTGGCAAAACTCATCAAGGGGGATTTGCCGGATTGCCCGCGTCTCTTGATTACGACGCAGAAGGTCGAGGTGCTCTCGTTTCTCGAGGAGAATGGTGGCGATATAACTTCGTGTATCGCTCCGGTCGATTCCCCTGTGCCGATGAAGTCCTTTATATCGTCGGTGAAGCCGTTGGGGCTTATTCTTGCCGAAAACGAGTTTTGGCCGGGTTACCTGTCGTCGATGTTGCGTATTTCGTCCAAGCCTTCTGTGGCGGTGGTTTCAGGGCGGTTCCATAGGGCTGTTCCCGGGATTGATTTTTCGGCGGTGGGCTATGTGAGCATGCAGACCGGATCTGATCTTTCCCGGTTTATGGGGGTCGCTTCCCGTGCTAATATTTCGCGGATGATGATTGGCGGGGACTGGAAGCTTTTGCCGTGGGTCCGTTCGGGAATGACGGTTCAGGCTCCCGAAAATCCGACGGTCGATACGGTGTTCGTCTCGATGCACATCCAGGAATGGGCGAGCCTCTGCCGGATGGTCGTCTCGTCTATCAAACGCCAGGAATCCGTGGTGATTGTGCCGCGCCGGTTGTCTGAAGCGTCGGAATTCCGCAAGGCGCTTCTGGACCAGGAACTGATTGTTGTCGATTGGCCATTGGTGCAGAAGGGTGCTGTTTCGATTGTGAACGAGTTCGGCAAGACGAAGGATGTGTTTGCGGTATCGAAGTCCGCCGTCGTTGGTGGGTCGTTTGCCCGCGGACTTGGCGTCCATGACTTTTGGGAACCCTTGCAACGCGGTGTAGCGACATGCGTGGGTCCGTTTGCCGTGGGGCAAAAAGAGGCTGTCGCGACGCTTGTCCGTGAAGGCGTGATTACCCAGTTGCAATCGACCGCGGAATACTCTCGACGCAACCTGCCCGATGTCCGCCTGGTGCAGACGTTCCTTGCCCACGAAAGTGCGAAAATTAACGATTCGTACCAACAACTGATTGAATTTTTGAAAAACTTGCTCAAGTGAATTAGGTGAATTATGAAAAAAATCGTTTTGGCTACGCCTCGCGGTTTCTGTGCCGGAGTCGATCGCGCTATTCATGTGGTCGAAAAGGCAATCGAAAAGTTCGGTTCCCCCATTTATGTCCGCCACGAGATTGTCCATAACAAGTTTGTCGTGGATACGCTTAGGGACAAGGGCGTTGTCTTTGTCGATGAGCTTTCGCAGGTGCCGGAAGGATCCGTGGTGATTTTCTCTGCGCATGGCGTCGCTGAACGCATTTACGACGAGGCGAAAGCCCGTAATTTGCAGGTGCTCGATGCGAGCTGCCCGCTGGTGCTCAAGGTGCATTTCAGCGCCAAGCGCCACTACAATGCGGGCCGCCATATCATCTTGATTGGACATGCGGGACATGCCGAAGTGGAAGGTACGCTTGGCCAGCTCCCCGAGGGGGCGATTACGCTTATCCGCAACGAAAACGATGTGGAAACGGTCGAAGTCCCTGCTAATAAGGAACTTGCCTACATCACGCAGACGACGCTTTCTGTGGCGGAAACGCGCAAGATTATCGAGGCGCTCAAGCGACGCTTCCCGAACATTATCGGACCTGAGGCGGGCGATCTCTGCTACGCGACAGGCAACCGTCAGGCGGCGGTCCTCGACTTGTGCTCCATGGTCGATATGCTGCTGGTGGTCGGGGCCAAGAATTCCTCGAATTCGTCGCGACTTATGGAACTTGGGCTTGAACAGGGGCTCCCGAGCCATCTGATTGCCGATGTCAACGATATCGACCTCTCGTGGTTCGAAGGGATCGATACGGTTGGAATTTCGAGCGGGGCAAGCGCACCGGAAGTGCTGGTTCAGGGTGTTGTCGATTGGCTTAAAGCAAAATTTGAGTTCGTCAACGTCCAAAATCTCATTAAATTGGTGGAAAATACCAAGTTTAACTTGCCAAAGGCACTGCAAGATTAAACTTTAGCCTTGACAGTTCCGAAATATTTAGCTAAAATTGGTGCCTGTAAAAACAACGGAGTTTAATATGAGCCGCATTTGTGAAGTTACCGGCAAGGCCGGCCTCGTGGGCAACATGGTTTCCCACTCTAATCGTAAGAAGTTGATCAAGCAGCTTCCGAACCTCCAGAAGAAGCGCTTCTACATTCCTGAAGAAGATCGCTGGGTAACTCTCCGCGTGAGCGCCGCTGGTCTTCGTACCATCAGCAAGCTTGGCATCCAGGCTGTTGCTCAGGAACTCGGAATCTAATTTCTTAGATTTTCAAAGTTTTTCAAAAACCGCTATGTCAAACATGGCGGTCTTTTGTGTATTTTGTGGAATTTGGAAAGGAACGAAAAAAGCCCCGGTGCTGAGACTGGGGACTTTTTACTGTTTACTTTCTAATAAACTGCGGGACGCCCTTGTGCTTGGCCATGGCCTGCATGATGCTCCCCATCTCCCATTCCTTTTCCTTGAGGCGGCGGCGGAGGAGTGCCACGAACACTTCCATGAGCATTTCGCAGTCATAGACGGAGCGGTGCATCTTTTCTTCGTCGATGGTCATCGAGATTTCGCCGCGCTTCATGAACATGTTCGCCATGAAGCCGAGCTTGTGGTTTGCAAGTTCCGGCATGATGGCTTTGGAAATGGCGAGGCTGTCGATGACGGGGTTGGCGGGCGTGAACTGCGGGTTCTGCTCGTAGGCCGTGCGCAAGAAGCTCGCGTCGAAGTTCGCATTGTGGGCGAGCAAGATGGAACCCGGACCACAGAATGCGGTGAACTGCTTGAGGGCTTCGCCGACGGGCGGTGCACTCTCGACCATCTTGTCGGTAATGTGGTTCACGTTCGTGGCTTCGGCAGGAATGAGCATATTGGGCTTTACGAGCGTGTCAAATTCCGAGATGAGTTTCGGGACGACTCGGCCGTTTTTCACCTCTACAGTGAACTTTACGGCGCCAATTTCGATGATTTCGTCTTTACGGTTTACAAGACCAGTCGTTTCTAAGTCGAATGCGACAAATTTTGGGGGTAATGCTATCACGGCTGTTTTCCTTTTTTTGAATTATTCACGGGCAAAAGATACTTAATTTCGATGTCAATAGCTGTCAGCGGGAGCGGAATGATGAACTTATCCCATCCGTTCAAGCGGAAATGCTTGCCGTATTTGATGTCGAAAAACCAAAGGGGACATCCGCTGGTTTTGGACAGCCATAACGAGCCGGGCTTGACTTGGAGTGCCGGGCCGTGGGGACCGTCGAGTGCCATGCCGACAAAACGGCCTTCTTTGAGCGACTGGAGCAGATGGCGCACGTTTGTCGCTCCGTGCGTGTCGGAACCGCGGGTCACTTCGTAGTGGAGGTGCTTTGCTGCTTGTGCGAAAAATTCCCCGTCGCTTGATTCCGAGACCAGAATGTGGACGTTCTTGTCTTTGAAGGCGGCGCAGCTTGCTAGCAAATCCTTGTGCCAGAGACCCAGAATGCCCGGTCTGAAGTCGTCGGGCAGGCGCAGGCGGATGCGCAGGCTCCTCATCCAGAGGGCGCCGAGCAAGGCTAGCAATTTTGTCTTCAATGAGCGGAATTTCACGCGTAAAAGATAATTTTTTTGACTTTTTTCGCCCTGACCCCTTGTAAGGTCTGCTTAAAATACTTATATTACACCCGCATTTATGGCGACGTACCCAAGTTGGTAAGGGGCGAGTCTGCAAAACTCTTATTCGGCGGTTCGAGTCCGCCCGTTGCCTCTGAAAAAGACCTTTCGCGAAAGCGGAAGGCCTTTTTTTTGTGTTTTTGTGTAATTGGTCGTCAGGATGACGGGGCGCGGCCTACAGCCTACTCCGCCGTAGGCGGCGGCAGCGGATTCTTGCGGGGACGGCCACGGGGGCGCTTGACGGGCATTTCCGCGGCGGCTTCGGGGTGCAGCGCCCTGTTCTTTGCCATGAGCGCTTCGCGGATTTTCTTGGCGCGTTCTTCGATGCGCTGGCGGGCGAGGTCTGCGGCAGAAACGATGACGGCCTTGGGCTTGTCGCCGGGCTTTGCGCCGAACGATCCTTTGAGAACGCGTCCGGAAGGCGGTTTGGGTGGTTCCGAGAGCACGCTTTTGAGCACGCGCTTGGGGGTCTCGGGGGCGGCCGGTTCTGTAACTTTCTTGACTTCGGCTTTTTCTGTGTTCGAACTGGCTAGCGGGGCGGCGATTTTCTTGAGAATTTTCTTGATTTCGGCGTCGTTTTCGGCGTCTTGCTGTGTTTCACCGTCCGTTTTGTTGTATTTGGCGACGAGTGCGTTGAACTTGGCGTTTTCGTTGCGCTCTTTTTGGGCGAGACGTTCCCTTTTGGACGGTCGCTTGGCGCCGTTGTGTCTTTTCCCGATGAATTTTTTCTCTTTGCTTTCCGAATTTTTGATGATTTCTTCGTCGGAAAGACCGCGTAATTCAGGGGGAACTTCTGTGATTTGAAGGGGCTCTTTTTTTGTAGAATCCGTCATGATTTTTGGTTCTTTGAGCTGTTTTTGCTTTGTCAAGGTTTTTTTTGCACTTTTTTTGCAAAAAATTTAGAAGAAAATTAAAAAAATTTGAAAAAAATGTTTGTCAAGGTCTAGAAAAAAATTTCTTTATGGACTATTTTTGGTGTACATGCTTCGGTTTACACAAGAAATATCTCTCGCTATGCGCTCTATCGCCAACGAAGAAGAGTCGCATGAAATGTCTAAGAAGGCTAGGGAACAATTTGAGTTCCTTGGGGTGAGGTTGGTCCCTCGCCGTGAAGTCACGTATCCGATCTTCGACAAGTACCCGCCAAAGGACGGAGATGAACTGGTATCGAGGGTCGAGGACATGTGGGCACAGCCGTACAGGGAATTCCAGTATGCAGCTTGTGACTACCTGTTCCGTCATCGTGTGCTTCTCGGAGGACAGCACCTGAGCTTTTTGAAAAAGCTCATCAAGACGAGAGCCTGGCGCGACACTGTCGATACGCTTGCCGCTTGCGTTTTGGGGGATTTGGCGCTCCGGCTGCCTGCGCTGCGGACGAAAATCGCATCATGGATTCGCGACCCGAATATCTGGGTACGCCGTAGTGCGATTATTTTCCAGGTGCAGTACAAGGACCGCACCGACTGGCCGCTTTTGCGTCAGTTCTGCCTCACTTGCGCTAAGGACGACGACTACTACATCCGCAACGGCATTGGTCGTGCGCTGTCCGAATACGCTCGCATCAATCCGACGGAAGTCCGCCGCTTTGTGCAGGACAATGCATTCGCCGAACAGACCGCTCAGGAAATCCTGCGCCTCATCTAACCTGGTTTTGGATTGCGCTCGAAGCTCGCAAAATTTGCAATGTAAATTGCGCAAAGCCTCGGCTTTTAAAGACTCTCGAAAGGGGGTCTTTTTTTATTTGCTTTTCTTTTCGGCCTTCGGCTTTTCTTTTAGCGGAAAATTGAATCGCCCCTGAAGGACGCAGCCTTGGGCGCCGGGGTCGCATTCCTGCTTGCGTTTGTTGCAAAACGTCTCGTTCAGATATTTACATTCCCAGCTCATAAGAATCTCCTTCTTGAAAGAGGTGGTCGTGCCCGCGGCTCTTCTAATAATCTAAACAAAAAAATTTTAAAACGGAGCAGAGGCTTTTGCTTTAATCAAAGCAAAGCGTTCGGCGGTAGGGCGTGAATCCGGCGTTTTTGATAAACGTTTCGGCCTGCTCGATAGTCGTGAGACCGTGGTTTTGGAGCACGTTCTCTTCGATGACGATGCTGTTGATGTCGTCGGCGCCGGCGTGCAGCCCAAGCTCACCGAGCGAAAGCCCCATGCCGAGCAGCGAAACTTCGATATGCGGGACGTTGTCGAGGTACAGGCGGCTGAGCGCGAGCAGCTTGAGGTATTCATCGCCGCGCACGTGGCGGATCGGGAACTTGTCCGTCTGCGGCTGGAATGTCCACACGACAAAACTCTTGAAACCGCCCGCGATGTCTTGCGTCTTGCGCACGTATTCCAAATGTTCGATGATTTCTTCTGCAGTTTCGGCACTGCCGATGACGATGTTTGCGCTGCCGGGGAGGCCTTTCTTGTGGCAAGCGGCAAGCGTGTCGCACCACTGCTGTGCCGGGAGCTTTTTCGGGCTCAAAATTTGACGCATGCGGTCGGAGAGGATTTCGGCGCCCGCGCCCGGAACGGAACTGAGCCCCGCTTCTTTCAAAACGTCGAGCAAGTCGTCGAGCGCCATGTTGTTGAATTCCGCAATGCGGACAAGTTCGACCGGCGAAAATCCGCGCACCTTGACGCCCAATTCCCGCGTGAGCATCTGCAGCACGTCCGTGTAGTACGAGAGCGGAATTTCCTTGTTGACTCCACCTTGCAGAAAAATCTGGTCGGCGCCTTTTGCTTTCGCTTCGAGTGTCTTTTGGCGAATTTCGTCCAAACTCAAGACGTACGCTTCGGGGCTGTGGGCCGGGCGGCAAAAGCTGCAAAAGCTGCAAGTCACTTCGCACACGTTCGTGTAGTTCACGATGCGGAACGCCGTGTAGCCGACACGATTCCCGGGGAGTTTCGCATGGCGCACGGTATCGGCCGCTTCGACGACCTCTGTCCACGGGACGTTTCTTAAAATGTCGAGCCCTTCCGCTGGCGTGAGGCGTTCTTGAGCAATTGCTTTTTTCAAAAGGGAATTCATCGCTGGTAATAATAGCAAAGATTTCCTTTAGTTGCATCTTTTGGACAAAATAGCTTTGTTTTGGACATGCTTTGTGGACTAATTGTCCACGAAACGGTGTGCGAGGCTTGTGATATAATTCACTTTCGGGGATATATTATTATTGGGTTTCGTTAGGAAGAACACTGGTGTGTTCATGCTTGGTTTTGTTAGCCATGCGTTTTGCGTGGTTCGTTCCCTTGCGTGTATCAAATCAGTTTGGAGAACTTGTCCCCTCGGGGATAAAGAGTTAGGCATGATACAAAAGGAGAACAAGTATGAACCATTTCGGTTTAAAATGTGCTGCGATAGCGCTTGCTTTTGCGGCATCGGCTCAGGCCTTTACGCTTACGGGTAAGGTAAGTGACGAAAGCGGCAAGGCCGTCCAGAACGCTTCTGTTTCGCTTTTGGGCAAGGCTCTCAATACGAAGACGGATGCTTCCGGCGCTTTTACTTTACATCAGGATGAACCTGTTACCCCCGGTGACTCGACTGGTCCGGGTCAGGGTGGCGATATTGGCGGCGGTTCGGATGCTTTGTCGCCTGCGCGTGTTTCGCTCGGTTATCTCTCCGTGAACAATGGGATTCTTTCGTTCTCGCAGAGTACGAATGCGCCGGTGCGTGTGCAGATTTTCGACATGGTCGGTAATCGTCTGCTGAACGAGACGCTGTACGGTTCGGGCACGGTCAACATGAATGCCTCCGTGAAAGCGAAAGGCGTGTACGTCGCTCGCGTTCGCGTGGGTTCTGCACAGCAGAATTTCCGCTTCACGGCAGATGGTAGCTTTAACGCCGCTTTTGGCTCTCAGAATTCTGCGAAGGCGCTCCTCAAGGTGGGCGACAACGATGATTTGCGCGTTGTTGCCGATGGCTTTGATACGCTCAATGTGAAACTCAACAATCTCGATACGACTCTTGCGCTTACGCTCAAGAAGACGGTCAAGCAGCCGGAATACGCTTACGGTTGGGGCCTCAAGAACGATCCGGTGCCGACACGTGGTTGTGGCAAGAATTGGAACCGCGTCAAGTCTGGCAGTTACGAATTCCAGTGGAGCAAGGGCAGGCGTACCATCCGCATTGATATCCCTGACAATTACGACAACAAGAAGCCGTACAAGCTCATCTTCGGCATGCACTGCATGGGCGGCTGGGCCGGCGGTGTGCAGCAAGAAGGCTACCATGGCTTGAAACCGCTCGATACCCAGAAGACGGCAATCTTTGTCGCGCCCGAAGGTAACGGAAACCAGGCTCCGTGGGGTCAAGACGACTACCTGCTCTTCGATGAACTTTTGGCCGATTTGCAGAGCAACCTTTGCATTGACTCTAGTCGTGTGTTCTCTATGGGCTTCAGCTATGGTTCTATGTTCTCTAACGGACTTTCTTGGAACCATCAGGACGTGCTCCGCGCAGTCGCTGTATTTGAAACCGCAGAACGCAACATTTGGCTCCCGCAGCGTAAAAAGATGGGTATCGGCTGGATGGGCGTGCTCGGCTTGCAAGATGACTTGTGCCGTCCGGAAATGGGACGTGCCGCTCGCGACATTATCCTGGAACTCAACTCCGAAGGCGGCAAGGCCAAAAACGAAAAAGCTCAGGAATATAGTGGCAATGGTCCGCACGTGTGCTACGACTACAAAACTGTCGAAGAACGCTTCCCGGTTCGTTGGTGCACGCAGAACGGCGGTCACATCTGGGATCACAAGGACCCTGGTCAGCGTCAGTCTTGGGTGCCTGAAACCACTTGGGAATTCTTCAACAAGTTCTAAAGCTTAAGATACTTTCCTCCTCACAAGCTCCTGGCTCCGGCTGGGAGTTTTTCTTATTTATATTTCTTGCGTGATTGCATCGCGGGTATGCAAAAAATTTTCTTAATTTAAAAATGCCTTTCATGAAAAAGTCGCTGAAAATTCTGCTAATTGTTGCGGTCCCTCTTCTGCTCCTCGTAGCATTTTACGGCTATCACTCTTGTCGTGCGCTTTCCTTGGATCCGGGCTTCTTGTCGCAAGAAGAAGTTCGTAGCTCGGAAAGTGCGCTGGACATGTTGATTTATTCAAAGAATTTCCCGCAGGGCCTTGCATGCGGAGAAGTACCGCGTTACATGAGAGAGGATAATTTTGATCCGAAAGAGCTTTTGGAAGTTGGCGCTACGGCGGATTTCTTCTTTAAATTACATGAAATCCCAGGACAGCAAACTGAATACGAATTGTCGCAACGATACGTGAGGGATTCTCTGGAGGGAGAACTCCGTTCGACGTGGGGCGAGGGAACTGTATTTACGCATTATTCGAAAGCCGATAGTTGTTTCCGAGTATCAAAAGAGATTACAGCGGAATCTGCAGATTCTGTTGTTGCGTTGATGACTGACTTTTCGGGAAACTCTGTTTTGTATGTGGGAAAGCGCAAAAATGGGGTGGTGACGGAATGTGTGGCCTGCAAATGGCGTGACGGACACTGTGACGAGGTGATTAGTGAAAGTAAAATGGAACTGGATTCCGTTTCTGGAAAAATGCTCAGTTTTGCTTCCAAAACGCGAAAAACTGATGTCGAAGGTTCCTTACTTGTGAGTAACGGTTTTGGTGCAGATGAAATGTTGTTTGATAATTTGCAACGCCCGGTTCTGTATAAAACTGGTGGTCATTTTTTTCGCTATGAATATTCTTCGAACGATACGGCGGATTATAGTGTGAACATATTTGACGAATCAGGACGGAAGGTCGCCTTTTACAAGAGAAATTTTAAGGAAAATCGCGAAATAGTCAAATATGGAGGCAAGCGCTATGAAATGGAAATTACCCGTTATTACGAGAATGGAAAAATAGTCAAGGAAATTTCGGATGAAATATGGTTTTATAAGTTTGTGAATTCTCGGACAAAACTATTTGATGCTGCTGGTAACAGTGTGCTAGATTCGTCTTTCTATGAAGATACTTTTCTCCCTGGATGGCGGTATTCCCCCTATTCAATTATCACAAAACACGAATATGGTGAAAATGGGAAACTCAAATCTTATGCTCAATATAAGGAGTCTTATAGGAGAGATTTTCCATTCCTTTATTTTCCGGTTCATTTCGAATCAAGAGACAAAATTGGAAAGCTTGTGCTTGATTACGATGAGGCTGGACATTTGAAATCGGTAACGGATTCAACAATGCTGCGGATTATCTTTTCGAACGAAAAACTTGAAAATCTTAAGGAATGCAAGGAACCTTTTTTCTAAATTTGGGCGCATGGAATTCAAGCGTTTTGAGGCTCTGATTGAGATGTTTCCGCAGGTGCAAATTTTCAGCACCGAGGGCGAAGATCTTGACCGAGTCATTACTCATTTTTTGAATCAACGTGAAAACGTCTCCACGATGTCGGAGGCGGTACAACGAAAAATCCAGCAGGCGTTGGCCCCGTTTTTCCAGCAGCGTTTTATCAGCTTGCACGATGCGGAAGCCCCGCTGGTGCGCAACCTGCTTCTGGACAAGAAGTTCTTTTTACAGACGGACCGCTATATCGACGATATGGCATGGCCGTTGACCGATCCGGATAAACTTGGCGAAGCTTTGAATATTGCGGACCTTGCCGAAGGAATTCTTGACCGTAAACTATTGAGCCTTTCGAACGGTGAACTGCGTCGAGTGCTCTTGGCCCGCATGTGGATGGAAAAGCCGGAATGGATTTATTTCAATGACTTGTTCGGCGGGCTCGATCCGGAGTACCGTGCGCATTTGGCGGGTTGCGTTACTGACCTCGCGAAACGCCCTGGCTTGAATTTGGTGGTGCGCCTCGCTCGCGAAGATGAACTGCTCCCGGAAATTCCGGCGTTTGTTTATGCGGACAAGACGTTTACGCAGTATGCAGGCGAACTCCCGAAATCCGCTGCCGCCCCGAAGTTCAAGAAAGCGGAGTTGAAAAACTACGAGATTGTTGATCTTCGTGACGCGAAGGGAGATTCCCGCTGGAGTTTATCCCGGACTCCGTTCCGGGACGGGAATGACAATAGCGACGAAATTCTTTTCGACCTTAAACATGTCAACGTTCGTTTTGGCGATACGGATGTCATCAAGGATTTGAACTGGACGGTTCGCAAGGGCGAACATTGGGCGGTCATGGGCGAGAACGGTGCCGGCAAGAGTACGCTCCTCGGTATGCTCACGGCTGACCATCCGCAGATTTACAACAACGACATTACGCTCCTCGGTGAACGACCGGGGCATGGCCTTAACATTTGGGATCACAAGGCAAAACTCGGATTCTTCTCGCCGGAAATGGCGCTCCAGTACCGCGAAGATTTGAATTTGTTGGAAGTTCTTTGTACGGGATTCACGCCGAATCTCTGCCGCGCCGAAAACATCACGTGGGAAGAGAAGGCGAAGGCCCGCGAATGGCTTAACTACTTGGGCTTTGAAGATACGTCCATTTCGATCCGCAAAATTTCGCCGATTGACAAACGCCTGGTGCTGATGGCGCGAGCCGCAATCCGTCCACCGGAGGTGCTGTTGCTCGACGAACCGACGCAAGGCCTCAAAGGCGAGTACCGCGAAAAGCTGTTCCACCTGTTGCAACTGCTTTCAACGCAGACGACCATCATCTTGGTAAGCCATTACGAAGAAGAGTGGCCACCATGCATGACGCATTTGCTTAGAATGCCGAAATTCTCGCTGTAGTAATCACTAACATTAAAGGTCCCGAAATGAATTACTTGTACGTGGCAATCGGCGGTGCTCTCGGTAGCGTACTTCGCTACTTCCTTTCGCTTGTGATTCCGAAAGCGGCCGGATTCCCATGGCCGACGTTTGTGGCGAACGTTCTCGGTTGCCTTTGCATCGGGATTTTCTCGGGACTCTTCCTCAAGTGCGACAGCCTTTCGCCGAACCTCAAACTGTTTTTGGTGACGGGGTTTTGCGGTGGCTTTACGACGTTCAGCACGTTTGCAAGTGAAAACCTCGTACTTCTGCAAAGCGGTAAGGTTGGGATGTTCGCAATTTATGCGCTCGCGAGTTTTGTGTTTGGTGTTGCTGCCTGCGCCGTTGGAATTTACTTCATGGGTTACAATCGGTAATGAACCTTTGTTAAAAAAAGTAAATGTTGTACGCTTCGATAGCATTTGATGTATTTTGTTTATAGTCTAACTTAGGTTAGTTGTAAAAAAGAAAACAAGCTATTAATCTATCAGGAGTGTATAATGGCAAAAAAAGCAAAAAAGGTTTTGCTTCTCTGTGGCGATTTCACTGAAGACTATGAAACCATGGTTCCGTTCCAGTCCATGTCCATGTTGGGCTACCAAGTGGATGCCGTATGCCCCGACAAGAAGGCGGGTGAAACGGTCGCTACTGCAATTCACGATTTCTTGGGCGAGCAGACTTACGCCGAATCACGTGGTCATAACTTTGCCCTTACGGCAGACTTTGATGCTGTGGAGGTGAAGGATTACGAAGGCTTGTTCATTACGGGTGGCCGTGCTCCGGAATACATTCGTTTGAATGAACGTGTGCTCAAAATCGTGAAAGAATTTTTCAAGGCTAAAAAGCCTGTGGCTGCCATTTGTCATGGCCCGCAAGTGCTTGCAGCTGCAGGCGTGCTGAAGGGCTACAAGGCAACGGCTTATCCGGCTGTTGGCCCGGACATCACTCTTGCCGGCGGTACGTATGTGCCTGTGAATGTAGACGAAGCCGTCGTGGATCGCAACCTGGTGACGGCTCCGGCATGGCCTGGCGATACGGCGATTGTCCGCGAATTCGTGAAGCTCATGGGCGCAAAAATCAAGATTTAATTTTCGCGTATCCAAGACGCAAAAAAATGCAATCTTCAAAAAGACATATACTTCGGTATCTGTCTTTTTTTTTGTCATTCAGAACCCGAGAAATCTAGTCTCAAAGAGTCCTGGATCCTTCGCGTTGCTCTGGATGACGGACTGCGATTTGTTAAATTAAAGCAAAATTCTTTACCCATACCTCAAAGCGAGCTTGCGAGCGATCCCATAGCCCAAAGGCTCGTAGAACCGAGCTGTAAACATGCAACTGAATGAACAGAATATCTTAAGTGCCTTGCGTGCGGTCCAGGATCCGGATCTGCACAAGAATATCGTTGAGCTAAACTTTGTTCAAAATCTAAAAATTGAAGGTACGAAGGTTTCCTTTGATTTGCGCCTCACGACTCCGGCATGCCCGATTCGCGACCGCTTCAAGGACCAGTGCATCGCCATCGTCAAGAGTCTTGGTGCAACCGAAGTCGAGGTGGAATTGACTTCTTCGCAGGGGCGCGTGGGCGATGACAACTCCGCTGCAAAGGCTCCGCAGAATTCCCATATTGGCGAAGTGGCGCATGTGGTTGCCGTTGCAAGTGGCAAGGGTGGTGTCGGTAAATCGACCGTGACGGCGAACCTCGCCATGGCGCTCAGCCTCTCCGGTGCTCGCGTGGGCATTCTCGATGCCGACATCTACGGCCCGAGTATGGGGCTCATGTTCGGTATAGACAAGGCTCCCGAAGTTTTCGAAGACAATACGATTGCTCCTGTCGAAGCGAAAGGCGGCATCAGCATCGTCTCCATGTGCATGTTCGCGGATTCCGACAAGGCGACCATCTGGCGCGGACCGATGGTTTCGCAGATGATCCAGCACTTCATCCATCATGTGCGCTGGGGCAAACTCGACTATCTTCTCGTCGATTTTCCTCCAGGAACGGGCGACATCCAGCTCACGCTCACGCAGAACTGCCCCATGGCAGGTGCGGTCGTCGTGACAACTCCGCAAGAGGTGGCTCTCGCCGATTGCCGCAAGGGACTCGCCATGTTTGATAACGTGGGCGTTCCGGTCATCGGTGTCGTGGAAAACATGAGCTATTTCATTTGTGATGAATGCGGCAAGCACCACAACATTTTCCCTGCCGGTGGCGGTCAAAAAATCGCCGATACTTGGGGTGTTCCGCTTATTGGCAAGGTCCCGCTGGAACCCGCCGTTGCTGGTTGCGGCGATGAAGGAACTCCTGCGGTGCTTCGTTACCCGAATTCCGAGTCGGCAAAAGTCTTTATGGACGCTGCCGAAAAGATGGTGCGTACGCTTGCTGTGTTTGCGTCCGAAGGCGATGGAATTCTCAAGAACTTTAATTACGATTTCGAACAGCTGCCCGTGGAGGAAGTATGATTCAACCGAAAAAAGTTTTTAGGACAAAAGAGGGCAAGCTCGGTTTTGAATGGAACGATGGCAGCCGCGGCGCTTGCGATGCCCGTACGCTCCGCTTGTCATGCCCGTGTGCGCTCTGTGTCGATGAACATACTGGCGAAAAGCTCTTGGATGATTCGACTGTTCCCTTGGATGTAAAACTCACGCACGTCCAGTCGATTGGTCGTTATGCAGTGGGGCTTTCCTTCAGTGATGGTCACCGTTCGGGAATTTACCCGTATGATAAACTCAAGGAATTGACGAAATCAGCATAAAAAACCATATTTGAAAGAGTCAACGGCATTTTGCCCAAGACAAAAGGTGTTGTATTTATGAGTGATTTTAACGAAGCTCTTTATTTTCGTGACTTGAATAGGTATCCTACGCTGACTCCGCAGGAGGAATCGGCGTTGTTGAAAATTATCAAGAACGGTGAAACCGAAGAAATTCGAAAGTCTGCCTTGCAGCGCCTTATCCGTGGCAACTTGCGATTTGTGGTGAGTGTCGCCCGCAAGTATCAGGGTCGCGGTCTCTCGCTTTTGGACCTTATCAACGAAGGTAACCTCGGTCTTTTCAAGGCGGCTAAGCGTTTTGACATGGACAAGGACGTGAAGTTCATCAGCTATGCCGTGTGGTGGATTCGCCAGTCTATCCAGAAGGCTTTGTTCGAACAGGTGGGCGCCGTCCGCATTCCGCCGAACAAGCTCGCTCTCGTGAACCGCTTCAAGCGCGCCTTGATGCAGAACGGCGGCGATTACGACAAGACCATCTCGATGGAAGAATTTTCCGCCTACGAACGCGATATCGTCGAAGTCATGGAAAAGATTGTCGATATTTCGCTCGATGCCCCGATTGGCGATGATGCTGGCGTTTCGAGTGCGGATTCCGTGAGTACGCTTATGGACGTGCTCGGCAGCGACGGCAACCAGGACGAGGACATGGAACGCGAAGAACGTCGCAAACTCATCCAGGAAACGCTTTCGTCCCTTCCGCAGCGCGAAGAAGAAATCCTCCGCATGTTCTACGGCCTCGATACGGTCGAAGATACGACTCTCAAGGACATCGGCGAAGACCTCAAGCTCAGCCGTGAACGTGTCCGCCAGATCAAGAACAAGACTTTGCGTCGCTTGCAGAAGAGCAAGGAACATAAAGAAAAATTGGCCGACTTTTTGGAACTTTAATTGGAAATCTAATGGCTAATTCCTCATCGGCACCCCGTACAGCCGCCTACCTATTTCTGATTGTTTTCTTTGGTGCGCTGATTGCGTATGGTGGTTACAAGCTTTATAACAAGTACGGACCGTCAAAGACGGTTGTGGGCGAGGTCCCGTTTGGCCTTGAAGCCGGTACAGCCCTACTGAATGGCGATGCCCCGAATTTTAAGGCGGCAGTGGAAAAACTGCCGGTACAGGCTCAGGCGGAATTCCGTCGGGCGGGGGAGCTTTCCCGTAGCGGGGCCGCGAAAGCCGCTTACGAAATCTACGATGCGCTTGTGCTTTTGTACCCGAATGTCGATGCAGCAGTCTGGGGTGAAGTCAATACGTTGTTCAGTATGGATTCCGTTACGGATGCCATGCGTGACCGTGCCGATTTGCTGATCGGGCGATTGATGACGCGGTACTCGAATACAGGCATCAGCTTTTATTTGGACAGTCGCAAGTCGCTCTTGGCTGGTAACATGAACGTGGCTCTCGAACTGGCAAAGATGGCGAGCAACCGTTCCCCGTCCATTTACGAAATCAGGCTGTGGTATGCCGAGCTTTTGCTCAAGAACTCGAACACGAAGGATGCGGCTCTCGAATGCCGTACGGCCATCAGTCTTTCGTCGGGCGACTCGCAGAGGGCGTTTGAGCTCTTGGCGAAGGTCTATCATGATGCGGGCGACTTGGACAGCGCTGCTCTTGTGGTGGATTACGCCCTGACGCAGTTCCCGCTTTCGTCGGAATTGCTCCTGTTGAAAGGCTACCTGGCGGAGTACAAAGGCAAGTTCGATGCCGCCGAAAAGACGTACCAGAGAATCATCGCGTTCCGTCCCGATTACGAAAAAGCTCGCCGTGCCATAGCGACAATAGGTGAAAAGACTCCTCCAGGAAAGGGGGGCGTCGTTGGCGGTTCTTCTCGCGAACGTGCCCAGGTGGCGTGCGATATACTGGTTCCGCTGGTGGAACGTTATCCTGAAAATTTGCCGCTCCGCGAAGCTCTTGGAACCGCTTACTTGAAGAATCATATGTTCGATTTGGCCCGCCGCGAATTCAACTACATCTTGAAAAACGATCCGGAATACCCGGACATCAAGATGCGCATTTCCGAGGTGGAACAGTCCAGACGCGTGGCTATCGAAGAATACAACAACGGATTGACTGCGAACTTGAACCGTGCGGTCGATAGTCTCCGCGAGTCCATGGCGCCTTCCTTGAAACACGATTTTTCGACGAAATTGGGACATTATCTTGTTCGCTATGGAGCTTCTTCGCAGGAGTTCTTCAAGAAGTATTCTCTTTCGAATTTTAAACAAGTGAAGCGTTTTGTCTGGCAGGAATCCTTCTATGAACCTCCGTATCAGCATACTTATACCGTCGTTTTCGATACGTTGAACCGCTTTAGGGAAGTCCATGTGGCTGTTTTTGATTCCGCTTCGAGTTCGAACCATTTGGGCGTTGCTCCCGAAATCTTTTCGCGCCTTTCAAAGCAGAATTCCAGAATATCCGGCATAGGCAACAATACGGGTGAGACGGTTTGCGATGACGGTGTCGTCATGGATGCGGTTGTTTGGGAAACCCGCGACAACTTCGAAATCCTGGCCCGCATCGTCGGAAAGCCTGCCGAAGTGAGGATGGTACGCCTTGACCGCAGCACTTTGCCGCCGACATGTATGAAACTTTGCGATTATCTGCCGCTTTTACTGGAATTTTAGCTCGTAAATATCTATTTTATAGGCATATGTTCCGTGGTCGTTTTTTAGCTTTAGTCCTGATTGCCGCTTTTTTGGAAGGCTGCACCTGCTGTGCCTACCTGAACCATATGTTCAATGCGGAACGGCTCTACGACGAAGCGACGGAACTCCGTACTGCGCGCCTGGACAGTGTCCCTGATGAAACCCAGTCTTACCCGGGTAACGAAGAATCCCAGAAATACGAAAAAATCATTGAAAAAGGCTCACGCGTGCTGGAGCGTTTCCCGAAAAACAAGAAACGCACCGCCGAAGCCGTTTTCTTGATTGCGGAATCCTACAGGCATAAAAGCGACTGGCCCAAGGCCATCACCAAGTACGACGAGTACGAACGCTATTTTTCCGACAACGATTCCATGCGTGCCGTAGAGTACCAGCGCGCTTACTGCCTCTACCGCAACCAGGAATTCAATATCAGCCGCTTTGCGTTGGAACCTGTCGTTGCCGACAAAAACCATCCTTATTATTTCCAAGGGCTGAATCTTCTTTCGCTTTTGGATGAAAAATCCGAGGCGCCGGAACAGGCCATTGCCGCATTGGAGGCCGTGCTTGCCGATACGAGTGGAACTCCGTACATGAAGGGCAAGGCGCATTTCCGTCTAGCCGGCCTTTACTTCAAGATGGAAAATTGGGACAAGGCCCATGAACATTACAATGCAAAAGAAATCGAGAATTTGAATGACCGTGAGCGCCAAACTGCTGGCGAGCAATCTGCTGAATGTCTTGTGAACAAGAAAGACTTCCTCATGGCTGCAGATGAATACAAGAAACTTTACAAGACCGAGGCTTACGAAAAACAACGTCCGTTCTATCTTGTCCGTATTGGTGAAACGACACTTTGGGCTGGTCGCAATGCCGATGCGTTTGTAATCTTCAATAAGGTGAACTCGGATCATCCGAAGTCCGAAGCGTCTGCCCGTAGTTACTTCAATATGGGGGATTATGAACAGACTAAAAAACTGAATTATGATCTTGCCATGGCTTATTACGACAGTAGCTATATCGCGAGGTCTATCAGCGAGTATGCTAAACAGGCCCGAGAACGTCGCAATGCGTTACGACAGCTTGTTTCCATGCGTGACCGTAACAACGATATTCGTGAGAACAATGATTCCATTCCCGACATGAAGTCGTTCTTCAAGACTGAATTCATGATAGCGGAACTCTTTTTGCTCAAACTCTCCGAGGCGGATAGCGCTATCGCGAGGCTCACGAACGTAATTGAACATTCTAACGATACAGCGAGCATTTTGCGTGCTTCGTATGCAAGAGCGTTTGTCTATGACGAATTCTTGCATGACCCTGATACGGCAGAGGAACTGTACAAGGAAATTATTGAAAAGTACCCGAATACCGATTACGCCAAACAGGCACAGACGAACTTGGGCATGCGTGTTACGATGAAAACTCGTGAGGACGAAGCCCGCGAACGTTACATGGCGGCGGAAAGTTTGTGGACGGTTGCCTCTGAAATGCCTGCCAGCAAGATGGAATTGGTGGATTCCGCTTATGCGAAGGCGTTTGATGCGTTTGACGGCGTTTATAAGGACTACCCGGAAACGCAGTCGGGTGTTCAGGCGCTTTACATGAAGGCGATTTACTATCAAATGCTCCCGAATATGGATAGTGCCGTTGTTTTTTACAGACAACTTCGAGACAACCATGGTTCGACGCCGTGGGGCAAGCAGGCTGCCTATGTGCTCAATACGCGTCTTACGACATCGGATAGTGACATTGACAAACTGCGTAAACGTACCGCCCAGAATATTGAAAATATCGACAAGAAATCGGCGCGGTATTACGAAGAGCTGAACCAGAAGCCCGAAGAAAAAAAGGCTGAGATTATCAGTAAAGAAGACGAAATTCTCGAGAATACATATAACAGCATGTACGACTTTGAATAGGAATTTGTATGTTTTCTCGGTTTCTTGCGGTTACGTTGCTCTGTGTTTTGTTCGCCTTTTCAGGATGTGCAAACGCTTCGAACCGCAAAGGCTATACCCGTGTGACATCGACGAAATCGCGTGTTGAAAAGGTGAGAGCCGGTTACACTTTTTCGGGCGATGCGAGTTTTTATGGCAAGGGCTATGACGGTCGGAAAACCGCCAGCGGTGAAATCTTTGACCGTGATGGATTTACTTGTGCGCATAGGTCGCTCCCGTTCGGGACTAAGTTGAAAGTCGTGCGTCAGAAAACGGGCGCTTCTGTTGTTGTTCGCGTCAATGACCGCGGACCGTATTCGAAAAAGCGAGTGCTTGATTTGAGCGAAGCGGCAGGAAAGGCTCTCGGGCTGGACAAGGCTGGACACGCCCAAGTTACTGCTACGGTGATTGAATAATCGCATTGTCATCCCAGTTTCCATGCATCGTCATGCTGAGCGTAGCGAAGCATCCAGTAACAGTTCTCATAACATTGTCATCCCGGCCTTTGTGCGTCGTCATGCTGAGCATAGCGAAGCATCCAGTAACAGCTCCCATAACATTGTCATCCCGGCCTTTGTGCCGGGATCAACTTACAATTATTTAGTGAAAAAAAAGCGAAAAGCTCAAAATGTCAGCTTTTGACATTCGACGATTCTATATTGGTGCTCGTAAGAACACTAAACACCAGAAGGTGAAAATATGAATCGCAAAATGATTAAAGTGAATAAGCATGTAGTCGAAATTCCGGAGCATTCCCAGTGGGATCCGTCTCCGTGGGATTCTGGCTTTTCCATTTTCAAACGCCGCATTGACGAACTGATGCAGCTGAAAGGAGGTGACGGTATCGCCATCGATGATGACGATCTGATTCCGTATTACCGCATGGGCGAGAGCGAAACATTTGTCCTTTCCGCCCTCGGCTGCGCCGTGTGCTAGAACCGCGATATGTCCCGCAAAGTCATTCTTCGTTAGGAAAATCCATACGGGGTGCTATCGCTGTCATCCTCGAAGCGAAGCGTAGGGGATCCATACAGTTTTATTTTGCACTTGACGTGCTTTGTTCGATGAACTCTTACTTCGCTTTGTAGCTGACGAATCGTACGTTGTTGCAGAAGTCTTTGTGAATGCCCGTGAATTCCAGCCACGGATAGTTTGCGGCTTCGGCTTTGAGCATTTCACCTTGTTCCGACCCGATTTCGAGTAAAATTGAAGCTCCCGGCTTGAGCTTGCCTTCGGTTTGCTGTAAAAGTTTACGGACAAGGTCTAGTCCGTCTGCACCGCCGAACAATGCGAGCGCCGGATCGTATTTCGCGACTTCGGGCTGGAGCTTGTCTTTTTCGCCATCGGGAATGTAGGGGAGGTTTGCAATAAGGCAGTCGATTTTTGGTAAGGTCGCTGAGCTGGTATGCTGAGCCTGCCGAAGCACTGCCGAAGCGCCGGTGGCTTTTGCGATTGCATCCGGAGTTATGGCGTTCAGCAAGTCGCCTTGCGCGAAGGTCAACGTGCTTGCCGCGGTTTGAGAGTCCGTGTGCGTCGCAGAACTCGCTGAGTCCGTCGGAGCGTCCGCGTTTCCAGCCGCGTCAGGATTGCCCGCGAGGCCGTTCGCTTCTGCATTTGTACGAGCGAGTGCGAGCGCGTCTTCGGAAACGTCTGTCGCAAGCACTCTAGCGCCTGCGATTTCCTTTGCGCAGGCAATCGAGATTGCTCCAGTGCCTGTCCCGATTTCGACAATGAACGGATTTTCGACGCCCTTGAGGCTTTCTGCCGCCATATCCACGAGCGATTCCGTTTCCGGGCGCGGGATAAGCGCACGGCGGTCGCACTTGATGGTGAATCCGCGGAAACTCGTGTCGCCGATGATGTGCTGGAGCGGTTCGCGTGTTGCACGGCGTGCAACCATCGTACGCAGAACGTCAAGTTCCGCCGGCGTCAGAGGCTTCTCGAAGTTCAGGTACAAGTCCATGCGGTTCTTCATCTTGAGACCGTAGCTGATGATGTACTCGGCATCGAGACGAGCGTCGGGAACGCCCTTCTTTTCGAAGAAGACCTTGGTGCGGTTCAAAATTTCAAGTACTGTCATCTGCTGCTGCGGCATGTGTTACCTTTGCTTTCGTATCATCGTCATTGCGAGGAGCGCGGCGACGAAGCAATCTATTAAGCGTTAAACTTTCCGAGCTTTTCCTGGGCGTTCGCCATCTGGAGTCCGTTGATGATTTCATCAAGTTCTCCCGTGACAACCTTGTCCAAGTTATAGACTGTGAGGCCAATGCGGTGGTCTGTCACGCGGTTCTGCGGATAGTTGTAAGTGCGGATCTTGGCGGAGCGGTCGCCCGTACCCACCAAAGCCTTGCGGTTTGCCGCTTCTTCCTTTTCCTTCTTGGCGATGACCGCGTCAAGAATCTTGGAACGCAACATTTCCATGGCGTGCAAGCGGTTCTGCAACTGGCTACGTTCCGTCTGGCAGCTCACCACCACACCCGTCGGGATATGCGTGAGTCGAACAGCGGAGTCCGTCTTGTTGATGTACTGACCGCCAGCACCCGAAGAACGGTAGGTATCCATGTGGATGTCTGCTTCGCGAATTTCCACATCGACTTCTTCTGCTTCCGGGAGAATTGCCACCGTCGCAGCAGACGTATGCACGCGGCCCTGCGTTTCCGTTTCCGGCACGCGCTGCACGCGGTGAACGCCGCTTTCGAACTTGAGCGTGCCATAGACGCTGTCGCCTTCGATGAACACGCGGATTTCCTTGTAGCCGCCCACCGTGCCTTCGCTCAAGTCCTGGATGGTCATCTTCCAGCCCATCTTGTCGCAGTAGCCGCGATACATGCGGAACAGGTCGCCCGCAAAGAGCGCCGATTCGTCGCCGCCAGTACCGCCGCGAATTTCGAGCGTCGCATTGCGGAAATCCCACGGATCCTTCGGCACCATCAAAATTTGCAATTCGTCGGTCACTTCGGGGAGCTTCTTTTCGATCTCCGAAATTTCGGCCTTGGCCATTGCAACCATTTCCGGGTCGGAATCGCCGAGTGCGACCTTGTATTCGTCAAGGTCGTCCATCATCTGCAGATATTCCTTGGCCTTCAAAACGGCTTTTTCGATGCCCTTGTACTGCTTGTGGATCTTGTTGTAACGGGTCTGGTCTGCGAGAACATCCGGGTTGCCGAGTTCCGATTCCAGTTCCTCGTACTTTTCAATGAGTTTTTTAGCCTTTTCTTTCATCGTGCCCAAATTTAGTAATTTGGAAGTCCCACGGCAAAAGTGCAAGAGGCGAGCGTAGCGTCAAAACACGTAATCCCGATTTCCCGTTTTCTATTGACTTTTTTGAATTTTTTATATATATCATGAGTTGAAAGATTGATATTCCCGTAATGAAAAAGTATTGTTTAAAAGGGGACCTTTGAACCAGTTTCAACGTTGAATATTAACCATAACTACAAGGAGAAAAATATGGAATACTTCAAAAACTGCATCCTAAAACACTATATCGATTTTAAAGGTCGAGCAAGAAGAAAGGAATATTGGAGCTTTGTTTTATTCGCTGTCATAATTATTATCCTAGTCGGTATTGTGGCAGGTGTGTTAGACAATGTCCTCGGACTTTCTGGTACTTTGACCGCGGCCCTCGTGACGATTGTCGATCTCGGCTTGATTCTGCCGTCCATCTCCGTGCTCGTCCGCCGTTTACACGATATAGGCAAGAGTGGGTGGTGGTTCTGGGTTAGCCTGATCCCTGTCGTGGGTGGAATTATTTTGCTCGTATTCATGTTCTTGGATAGTCAGCCGGGCTCAAACGCATACGGCTCCAATCCTAAAGGCAAGTAATAAACCGTAAGGACTTGTATTGAAGCGCTCCCCTTGTGGGAGCGTTTTTTGCAAACGATTGACTACAAAATATTATCGATGATGCCGCCAAGAACCTCGCCGAGAATTCCACCCGCAGCGTCTCCTACAGCGTCTCCTGCCGCATCTGATACGTCAATCTTATCGACGACATCTCCCGCGTTTTCGGCGACTTTCTTTACTGTTGTTCCAGCAATGTCTGCAATCGCATCAACAGCAGGTTTTGTGACATCGACAATCTTGTCGACAGCGGAATCAAAAGCGTGGTAAAGAGCGTTGTCGGCAATTGAATCCAAAAATTGTTCCGCAATGGATGGATCGTTAGAGGTGCTTTGAACTTGATTTACATTTTCTGGTATTTCGTTTTCCATAGAACTATAAATTATTAAATTTTGTCTGTTGAGTTGTAATTATTTCTGGTAATTTTATGGAAATCAATTCAATCGGTACATTTTTTGGCGATGCTGTCTATAAGTACGACGCTCCTCGGCAGGGGCGCCTTTTTGCGGGGCATCCGGGCCGGATTGTGCTGAACCCAGGGCAAAATTTCGAGATGGCGCTCCGCGACTTGGATGGTTTCGAACGCATCTGGGTGATTTTTCAGTTCCACGAAAATGAGGGCTGGCGCCCGACGACGCGCCCGCCGGTACCGCCCAAGGGCAAAGACCGTGTAGGCACCTTTGCAAGCCGCAGTCCTTACCGCCCGAATCCGATTGGACTCAGTTGTGTGCGACTCCTCAAAATTGACGGACTTACGTTGTACGTAGATGAGGCCGATTTGCTGAATGGAACGCCCGTGCTCGACATCAAGCCTTACATCCCGATGGCGGACGCGTTCCCTGAAGCGCGGGCTGGCTGGGTCGAAGAACAGGTGGGCGATTTGTGGACCGTTGAAATGTCCGATGCTTTCGCTGCTCAGAACCGTTGGATTGCAGAACGTAGCGCATTTGATTTGGAAAGCTTTGCCCGAGTGCAGCTTTCGCGCGGGAATTTTTCGAAGGACGTCTTTGACAGTTCGCGTCGCCGCCTGACGGTTGACGAAAATGCAAAAACGGGAGTGCTTGCATATCGCACATTCCGCATTCACTTTAGCTATGACGATTCATGTTGCAAGGTGGTACTGCAACGCATTTCGAGCGGTTACTCGGCCGCCGATTTAAACCCCGAAACCGAAGACAAGTACGGCGACAAACAGCTCCACCGAGACTTTATCGCGAATTTTTAATCGCACTGTCATTCCCCCTTGCGCTGTCATTCCCGCCCCCTTTGTCATCCCGGACTCCGTTCCGGGAGGGAATCTCTATCTTCCCAAAATTTTCTATGTTTTAACCAAACTAAATTTTTTGTAAAAGATATGAAGAATAAACTTGTTGTAATCTTTATCTTGTGTGTTGCAATATTTGCTTCTGCGGAGTCCCCTTCTGTCGGCGAGCCCGCTGCTCACGAACATCGTGGCTTTTATAGCAATATGTCGTTTGCTTTTGCCTACAATTGGTACAAAAACAGTCGTGAAGATTTAGGCGGTGCTTCTTTTGAAAATGGCGGCGGCTATATTGATGGGAAGCGGAGATATGTGGACTATTATGATTACAACGGTTTTACCTTTCCGATGTCGGAATTTAAGTTTGGCGTCGGTATAGCAAATCTGGCTGCGGTTCATTTCGTTTTCAATATCGGGTTCTTTGCTGGTTCGCTGGACTATAATTATGAGGTGTACGAAAGTCTGTGTGCTTTTGGGAAGACTTGTCCAGAAACCATTGACGAGTCCCGCAATATCAACAATAAATCGAGGAATGCATATAGCTTTAGGACGTTCTTTGGTCTTGGATCGACTTTCTATCCTATACAAAATAAAACATCGCCTTTGAACGGTCTTTTTGTAGGCGGCTCTGTTGGATATACGCTTTTTGCTACAATGATAAGTTCGTGCAACGAAGATGCTACAGGGAATGGCGGCGTCAGTTTTCAATTGGAACTTGGCAAGGAATGGTGGATAAGCGACCGTGTGTCCATTGGTTTTGGCTTAGGCTTTGCTCATACTGGTTTGATTTGGAAAACCGTTGATTCGCATAGTTCCGATAATGTTTTATCGCTTTCGTTCCGTTTAACGCATGGCTAGTATCTGGGAATAGATTTATGAAAAAAGTATTTGCAATTCTTGTTTTGTGTGCCGCGGGCTTGGCATTTGCTCAGTTCCCTTCTATCGCTGAGCCTGCTCCACGTGAACATCGCGGATTTTACAACAGCTCTTCTTTTGGTTTTGCTTTAAACTGGTTCAACAATAGCGAGGATAGATCTTATAACAGTTACAATAACAGAATTGAACGTGATATCGACTTTTACGAGTATTACGGCTTCTCCTTTATGCTAGGTGAATTTAAGTTTGGTTATGCTCTCGGGAATCTCGTGGCCTTCCACACGGTCTTCAACTTCGCCTTTTATATGGGGACGGTGGATTCCCATGAGGAACATTATGTCGTTGTTTGTGCCGAAAATAATTTATGTGTTGAAAAACCGGATTTGGAAAAATATAGCAAGGCTCCCGCATCTGGTGATGGATATAACTTTAGGACTTATTTGGGCTTTGGCGCTACATTCTACCCCTTCCGCAACAAGACATCTCCGCTCTATGGAGCATTTGTAGGTGGCTCTGTCGGATACACGCTTTTTGGTGTGGGTGGCTCTGAAGTCAATGGAAATGGCGGCATCGGTTTTGAATTGGAATTAGGTAAGGAATGGTGGTTGAACGATTGTCTTTCTATTGGTTTTGGACTTGGCTTTGCTCATTTCGGCCTTGTATGGAATACTGTTGAATCACATCGTTCTGATAATGTTCTGTCACTTTCGTTCCGTATAACGCGTGGTTAATTGACTATGAAAATGTTTAGTAAATTTATTTGTATTTTTGCTTTAGCTGCTGTAGCTCTCGTGCACGCTGGCGAAGAACATCGCGGTTCCTATCTTAGCGTGAATTGGGGACTTTCTTATTTGAGTGCCGAATTGAATAAATCCAATTTTGGTTATCGTTCTGGAGGGGAATATACAAGGCCCGATGGACAACGTGAAAGAACAGAACATTATGGACTAAACGAGTCTCAGGAAAGTTTCAGTGCTTGGGGATTCCCTTCGATTGATTTTCGGTTTGGAATGTTGTTTGGAAACTTGGTTGCGGCGCATTTTTCTTTTGGCGTAGGGCTCTTTAAAGGCGAAGGAATAACTCGCAAACAAGATTATTCTGTAACTCGAACTATTGTAGATAACGTATTGGAAAGCGAGAAAACGGAACTTTTGGGCATCAAGGATGAAACATTTGATTCCTATGGAATCTATGGCTCGTTTGGATTTGGCTTTACCGTTTATCCGTTCCGTGATTTGACTTCTCCGTTGAATGGGCTTTTTGTAGGAATTGCGGGAGGAGTTGATGGCTCTATGGCGAGAGATGATGTTTATGCTCAGGAGTATTGTACCGTAGGGGGCGTGTTTACACGTTTTGAACTGGGCAAGGATTGGTGGGTGAGCGATACCTGGTCCATCGGAGTCGGGTTATCTTTTACCAAATTGGTCTATGCAGCTGAAAACGAAGGCGAAGAAATGAGTAGTCATGTCATAAGCCTATTTTTCCGCTTGACTCGCGGGTAGCGCTACAGTCCTACATCAATCCCGTTGACGAGCAAGTTGGTGATGGCCTCGTCGCTTCCCATTTTGCTTTTGTCTGTAATGTTGCGTCCAAAAGTCTTGTGCCAGTCGAAGCGGTCGGGCACGAGCCAATCGAAAACAGGCCAGGGCTTGATGAATCCCGGTGGCAGTAGCTTGTAGAGTTTTTCCGAATTGATGCTCAAGTCGCCGACTCGCGGGGGCATGGGGCCTCCTTCGATTCGCGGTACGCCGTGGAGGAGTTCGGCAGGGTAGCCGCCGACGGCGTTTACGATTTGTCCAACGTTGTAGAGCGAAACGCTTCGTGGGCCGCCGCAGTTGTAGATGCCTGCGGGAAATTCATGTTCAAGAATGTATTGCACGGTACGGCAAAGGTCCGGGCCCGAAAGCGGGTTGCGGTATTCGTCTGTAAACAAGGTCGCCGGGCGTCCAGGGCGGAACCGGTACGTAATCCAGTCAATGGCGCCTGCGCATCCGCCGGGCGCGTAGTCCATCGGGAGCGGAACGCGGAGAATCACGACGTCTGGCTTGATGGCGGTAATCGCATCTTCGGCTTCGGCTTGGTGCTTGCCGTAATTGTGGATGGGGTCTTTCGGATCGGTTTCGACGTACGGGCGGTTTGGCTTTGTCTTTTCGTCACCGCTGAATACCATGTCGGCGGAAATGCGGATGAGCGTTGCGTTGTAGTGGGCTGCAAACGTAGCTGCATCAACGCCTTGACTGTAATTCAAAAGTCGACTGCGGGCGGGGTCACATTCGCAGGCCTTGAGAGCGCAATTTCCGCTTGCGTCAATGACGGTGCCAAAGCGGAATTTCTCGAAAAGTTCGCCCAATCGTTCTGTTTCTTCGGCATCTACGCCGAAGACGTTTTCGCCAAAAACGCAGGGATGCTTGATTGGGCGGATTCCAATAATGCCCGGCACATTCTCGCGAACGGTCACGCTACCATACAGTTTGTTGAAATGCCTAAAAAGTGCAAAGCCGGGAACGCCGTTCAGCCCGAGAATTAAGATCGGGAGGCGGATTGCGATAATTTCCACTTGAAATAGCCTGCGATTTGAAGCGGGTGATTGAACGTGCCGTCGGCAACTTTTGCCTGGAATTCTTCGTCCGTGTACAGGAACGTCTCGATGTCTTCGGTATCGTCGAAGTTCGTTTTGCCTAAACGCTTCACGCCATCGATAAACACCACGTGAAACCTTCCGCGATGCCTATCCGGATTCACCGAGAAAGAACCGAGATATACTGTCACCCCGGCCTTAGTGCCGGGGGCGCCTTTTACCCCGTACCCGCATTCTTCTTGCAGTTCTCTTATCGCGGCGTCTTCCGGCGTTTCTCCTTTGTCTATAATCCCCGCCGGAAACTCGAGCGCAATCTTTCCTGTGCCGTGGCGGTACTGCTCCGTCATGACCCACTTGCCTTCGGTTGTCCGCGCAAGAATCAAAACCCAGTCGGGTTGCCACAACGTATAAAAGTCGTCGATGACCTTGCCGTTTGGCAGTTCGCACGTTTCCTTTGCGACTTTTAACCACGGCGCATTCACCAAAAATTCCGAACTCAACAATTTCCACGGTTTCATAGTGCAAATTTAGAAAATACTATGTCATTGTGTGTCTCCCCTGATTCATCTATACCGTCTACTGATTCATTTAATTTTAAAAATTTTCGAAATTTTTAAAATTTGCATAAAACGCTTAAAAATCGAAAACTTTGTATCATTTTGCCTATTGCACGCTTGTTCCAAATGAGATATATTTGTTGCTGTAAGGAGGTCATAAATGAAACCGATAACTGAATATCAAGACTACCGAAAGTACATGCTTGATTATTTCGACTGGCGAAAAAGAAGTTCCGCATTCTCTTGGCGCGAATTTTCCAAAATCGCCGGATTCTCGTCGCCATCGTACTTGAAACTTGTATGTGACGGCAAAAGCTCGCTGAGCCGTGTTGGGGTGATGCAAGTTGCTGCGGCCATGGATTTGGATGATTACGAGTTGGAATACTTCAAGCTTATGGTCGATTTCACCAACGCGAAAGACGACGAAAAGAAAAAAGAATTTTTCCGCAAGATGGAAAAAGTCGCGAAGGAGCAGCGTGCCCGTGTCGTGAATGCCGATGCTTTCGACTACTATGAATCGGCGGTGAACTCCATCGTTCGCGAACTCGCTCCGCTTATGCCTGGCGCACTTCCGAAAGACGTTGCCCAAAAAATCAAGCACGACTTTACCGCGCAAGAAATTCGCGTTGCGCTGAAGCTTTTGGTGAAACTCGACTTTCTTAAGGTCAAAGGCGAAAACGTTTACGAACAGACCGACACAGTCATCACGGGTTCTGGTGAAGCGCTTAAACTTGCGCTCCGCTCCATGAACGCTCAAATGATTGATCTTGCTCGCGAAGCCATCGACAAAATCGACCCGTCTGAACGCAATATTTCGGGCGTGACAATCGGAGTCGATGAAACTGCCGTGAAACGCATCTCCGAAGAAGTGAACCGCTTTCGCAAACAAGTTATCGCCATCGCCGGCGAATCCAAAACAATCAACCAAGTTTATCGTTTAAATTTACAGCTTTTCCCGCTGACGGAAAAAGTGTAAGGAGGAAAATTATGAATTTCAAAAAAATCATTCCGCTTTCGCTCGCTGTTTTAGGCGTGACGAGTTTTCTGAATGCTTGTTCTAACGATGCTGATGAAAAAAAAGTTGTCGGCGCCGATGAACAACCTAACACAATGGCTGAAAATTCCAGTATGGATGAAATCTTAGCTAGATTGAAACAAAGTAAATCAAGAACATCTGTGGCGATCGTTATGGATGAAAATGGAGTTCGTGTGGATTCCGCCAATGCGCATGAAACATTCGATAAAACTCTTGATTCGATATTTGATGGTGGTATCTTATACGCAGGTCGCCTTAATCATGATTCGCTCCAATTCAAATCGCGTAATAGTAGTTTCGCTTTGTATAGAGGAAATGGTGTGGTGCAGGGACCTGTGATGATTACGGATATGTTCATGATGAATAGAGTCCTTTGTTCTGTTAGCCAACCTGAAAACGAGTATTATCATGTGCAACTTTCGGAAGATGGTCGTGCCACCAAAGAGTTTTGGGCCTATGATTCAACCTTAATAGAACAGTTTAAAGAAGATTGCACTCATGAAGAGGGAACGTATTCTGTGGGTGAGAATCGATCGATGGAGTTTGTTGATGATGATGGCTCTGTTCGTTATAATCCGGTTGCCAAATGTGTAGTTGAGGTTTCGGTGACGGATGGAAGCTGTAGTTATGAAGATCCTTATTTGAAAAAATACGGGTCTATGGTTGTGGATCGTTGTTTCTCTGAGTCAGAACAATAATTGTAAGGAGGAAAAATTATGAATATCAAAAAAATTCAAGGGAGGATTCCTATGAATATCAAAAAAATCATTCCGTTTACGTTTGCTGCGTTGAGTGTCGCAGGGGCGCTGAGCGCTTGCTCTGATAACAAGGTTGTCGGTGCGGACGAACAGGCTAATTCTGTGGCTGTGCATTTGGAGGAAAAAGAAATTGCAAGTAAAGCGGCGACTCTTTTAAAAGAAAGTTCTAAGCCCAATGTTGCTACTACTGTAATTGTATCTCGCAAATTAAATGAAGGTGGAATTCAAGAAATTGCTTCTACTCAAGTGCTTGAAGGCGATGATGCTTATAATAGAGCGATGAACGACATAATTGCTGTTGATACTCTTAATACTTCGTATGAAACAGCAGAGGGCTGGAGGCACTATGAGTATTCTGGAACTGAATCTTATTCGTACTATCGAGATGTTTATTCAATGCAGGATGAAAATGGTGTAACGTATGGACCGATTCATTCTTATGAAAGTGCTGTTAAAATGGGTGACGGCTGGCATTTGATAAAATCTCTCTATTGCTGGAATGAAAGTAAATGGTTTACGTCAAATGATAGTGTATTTGAGTTCCCGGAGTATCTTACTGCTTATGAACACGAGGCTTATGGAAAAATCGATTTGGATTACAGTAGTAGAGATTCTCTTGTGTTAAACCAATTTGTTGAGGATTGTATTGCTGATGGTGGTACTGTTTTTAAGTCGGCGATGGGTATTGATACCCAACGTCAGCCCGAATTAAGGTGTACTTTGCCTAGTTTGCATGAGAATCCCATAAGAATCTCCCGTTGGGAAAAATACGCATCGTATGTTATCAGTAATTGCAGGTCCGATGTTGTGCCTGAAATGAGAATTCCTAAAGTGTATTGTCCTCCAGAAAAATGTGATGGACTCAATTTAGGATGGTAATAATATAATCCCATATTTCCTGAAATAAGCACGCTCCCGCCCGAAAGAGCGGGGGCTATTTATGTTTAACCGTATCAACCGAACAAGAAGCCCACTTCTATCGTAGTGGGCTATCATTTGAATACAAACTTCTATGAATCTTTCAAAAAACATTTTTCTTTCGATTGTAACATTGAGTGTCATGGCGACATTCTGTGCTTGTTCCGATCAGGGGAGCACAGCTCCAGAAATGCGGTTTGACATTTATAAAGCTCAATCTGGTAAAGCCTATACTCAGGGAGGCGTAGGCAGTCAGAAATTTATTGATTCTGTTGATGCTCAAGAATCCTATAATAGATTGGTTCAGTCGTTTTTGGAAAATGGTTTTGTTGATTCTTGTATGTCTTGCGAACCGAGTCCGGCTGATAATCCTGATCTTGATCCGCTGTACTATTTTTCTTTTGTCTCGATGAAGGAAGAATCTGGTGTTGTGCATTTGCCTGTGGAAATGATAAGTTATGCTTCTTTAAAAGAATTTAGTTGTAGTTTGAAGTTTGAACTTGAAAAAAAACAACCCGAATTGTATAAGCTTGGTGCGGTTGCTACTGCGGATGGAGTCGTCTTTTACAAGTCCTTGTACACTTACGATTTTGACGATGAGATGGAATTTAAGGCGGATTGTATTATCGAAAACGGCTCTTATTCAGAATCTGCAGTAGGGAGGGTTGATCTTGATGATGGAACTTTTAGAGCGAATGCTGTTTGCAAAGTTTTTGCGAAAACGGATGTCTATTATGATCCATATTGGAAAAAATGGGTTTCAAAGCTTATTGATCATTGTAAAACCGAAGAGGAAGTCCTCTAAGAATTCCTTGAAAACGTAGAAGCCCGCTCCAATCGGAGCGGGCTTTCCCTAAACCACTGAATTTTAAATCCAGTGTTACCTAATATTCATTGTCCAGGCCCTGTTGCCGACCTTCACGACATACATGCCCTTCGCACCGGAGTAAACCTTCTGCAACATGCCGATACCCTTGGTGGTACGCACGACAGAACCGAGGCTGTTGAACACGGTGATGCTCATGCCCTGAGCGTTCTGGACGGTGATGTAACCATTGTTGTCGACATAAGCTACGACATGGCTGGCATCGAAAGCCGGAGTCGGGAGCGCGTCTGTTGCGCTAGACAAGCCCGGTTCAGTGCTAGAAGAAGAACGATGATGGCTTCTGCTGGAGCTAGATGCTTCTGTAGCGCTAGAAGTGGGTGCTGCACTTGAAGTCGGTTCCGTAGCGCTAGAAGACGTCGGAGCAGGGCCGCCGCCTTCGCCAGAGATGACGATGTCGCCTGCGTTCGGGACCGCGTCAAAGTAAACATAGCCACCGTCGATCTTGGATTCGAGCTTGGCGTCGCCCTGCTTGACTTCGGCCTTGGAACCGTCATACTTCACACGGATGGAAAGCGGGTAGTCGTACTTGGAAATGTTGTCGGCGATGTTATGGGTGAGCTTGACGGTGATGTTTCCACCGCTAGTGGATGCTTCGGCTTTCGATGCCTTGCGTTCCTTGAGGTACATGGCGACATGGCCCATCGGGGCAACCCAGATGTCCTTGTCGTTCTGCTGGGCCCACTTGAGGGCGCCATCGATGGCGTTGATATCCGTCGGCGAGTAGTTGGCGTTGCCGTTTTGCTTGCCCTGGAAACCATGGGTGAGGAATGCGGCCCAGCCGTTGCTCTGGATGACTTTCTGCATTCTGCCGGTAAAGTCGTTCGTGCTCTTGAGCTGGCCTTCGGCACCGGTCATGGTGGCAGGCACCTGAGCCCAGTTGGAGGGACCGTCCTTGCCCATTTCATCGCCCATGCCTTTCCAACTACCGTTGCAGATACGGCCCACGATGTAGTTCTGCTTGACCGCGCTTTCGTTAGGCACGTTGCAGTTCGGGTAGGCGACAGTGATAATACCGTATTTCTGTTTGATATGGCTTTCGATATTTTTTTTCGAAGAAGCTTCTTCGCCGCTCATGTTATTGCCGTGGCTATTGCTGTGGCTTGCGATTTCGTGCCCTTCGTCGGCCAGACCCTGGAATCCGCTCCAGTTGGGGTTCCAGTTCACCACCAGGTTGAAGGTAGCCTTGTAGCCATACTTCTTGAACATCGGACCAGCGTCGCTCACATGGCTCGGAGCACCGTCATCGAAAGTGAAAGAAGCTGCGCCCTTGCGGAAGCCTGCCCAAGTGCCGATTTCGGCCGTTTGAGCAAAAGCTGTGCCAACCATAAACAATCCAGTTGCTGCGGCGGCAATAGAAATTTTTTTATTGTTCATATATCCACACCTTATTTGTTTTGCATTATGCAAAAATGGTTTAACCCCGAAGCTAATCTAAATCCATATATAAAGAACCGTCCCTTCGAAAATTTCTTTTTGTTGTATAATGTTGTAACATAATTAATGGGCATCCTGCATTCTTTCGTCTCTCGTCTAATATTCTACATTTCTTCCCATGGATTTACAGTCGATTCTCTCCTCCGTTTTGGACGAAGTTTACGAAAAAAACGAGTATCCTGCACTTGTGGCGCTCCAAAGCGAATGGAGCCAAACGCGCCCGTTCGAAGGGCTTCGTGTGCTTGTCGCGACCCCGATTTACCGCAATACCATGACTCAGTACCGCGCTCTCGTGGCGGGCGGGGCGGAGCTTCTTGTGGGACTTTCGGGGATGAATGACCCCGATGTCGTCGATTTTATGGGGGAGTGGGGCGTGCCCGTCGTGACGCCTGCGGAAATGCTCGAAGCGGAGTCCCGTGGCGAATTTGTGGATTTGGTGCTCGATTGTGCTGGGCCTTTTGCGGGGCTCCACCCGAAAATCGGCTTTGTGGAACTCACTCGTTCGGGTGTACAGTACTACAAAGACGCAAAAAAGCCGGTTTTTGTCGCCGATAGCGGCATCGTGAAGCGGATTGAGACTTCATTGGGTACGGGAGACGGCTATTTCAGGGCGCTTGAAAAGCTTGGTTTTGTCGTTTTTGATGAAAAAACGCCAATTGCGGGTTTTGAGGGTCGGCGCTTGCTCGTTTTTGGTAGCGGTAAAGTCGGCTCGGGGATTGCTCTCCAGGGCGTGCGTCGCGGCTGCGATGTGACTGTCGTGACGGATTTGAAACGTGCACCGTCTGAACCGCCCGCACAGTCTGAAAATGCAAAAAATGCGTCGAATGCTGAAAAATCCGTAAATTTGATGCCGGCGGGCGATTTTTCTGCGGTGCTTTTGCAAAATGGTGTTGAAGTCGTCGATTGCCATGACTATGTCGCAGTCTCTGCCTTGATTGAAAAAGCCGATTTCGTCGTGACGGCGACGGGTGTCAAAGATGCTCTCGCTGCTCCGGAACTTCAAGAACCGCTCCTTTCAACGATGGCATTGCTTGCGAACATGGGTGTCGAAGATGAATATGGCGAGGCGATTCCGGCA
>Ga0129307_1000844_pt1 | contig 40952 bp, 28 predicted proteins | sample P1105metagenome_FD_94437 | JGI IMG/M metagenome (GOLD analysis project Ga0129307, IMG submission 94437) | Capybara group fecal microbial communities from Wisconsin, USA - P1105 metagenome | ecosystem: Host-associated > Mammals > Digestive system > Large intestine > Fecal | place: USA: Wisconsin...
CTTCTCGTGGGCTACTATATGGGGAGATAAAAAATGGAGTGGCAAACGAGCTTTAGATTATGCAGCCATACAAAGCAATGTGAAAGTTTTGTGAAATAGGTATGCAAAACGCCTCTCCCAGTTCCCTATAAGTAGAGGGGCAAATCAGAAACTTGAAAATTGAATATCCTGCGCAGGAGTGATACACAGCAGACAAGTGCGCCGCGACAGCTTGGAGGGGCTTAGCGCATCGAGCTGTGAAAATACTTCTCTCACGTCACGAAAGGCGGAATGAAAGGAACGGTACTGCGCAAGGGCAAAAAACATATTAAAAAACAGCCTAATTTGTAAAAAGGATACTGCTCCCACATTTTGTCCTCTGCGAGTACGATTGTTACGCCGACAGGGGCAGCATATTGATGTGTAATGAAATGGCGTCCCTGCTGTCCTTGAGATGTCTGCAAACGCTGATATATCTTCACAAACGGTCAATTGTAGTTGCAACAGCTCTCAAATTTATGCTGTCCCTAAGAGTGATAATTGTCGCTTTGAATAGATTGAAATTGTTACCTGATTTTATACAAAACTGGAAAATCGAACCATAATACAATTAGAGGGCGAAAAAACGTGCTGATTTTGCTTCAAATTGCATAAAGGATACTGCTCCCACATTTTCTCTTCTGCAAGTGATATGGTGACGGCAGTGACGGTAAAAATGGAGGTGTTGAAAATGCTGACCATACCGTCACCCACACTTCACAAACCTCTATATATCGTTGAAAGGTCGGGTGACAGTAAAACTCGGGTGACGGTAAGGTTACTGTCACGGCTGAGTTACCGTCACCCACAAAACGCGCCGTTTCTGCCGCCAATACCGAACGTGGACAGGTATACCACCTGAACAAACAGAAGCGGTTGTGGCGCAACGTCGAGCGAGTGTGGGCGGCATTGGCATAAGGAGAAAACTACCGCTGACGGAGCAGTACCGGCAACGAAAGTATGAAATGCCAGCATCGCATTCGGCAGTCCGCCTAACGCTTGCTGGTCGGGGAGAGCCCCGAGCCCCCTCTCAAAAATCGCTCAAAGAAGAAAGGAGCGTGATACAATGAGAAAACGGAACAGAACGATTACTATCCGCTGTACCGATGATGAGTATCAGCGGATACACAACAAGGCTCAGTGGCACAAGCTGTCCCTCAGCGACTTCGTTCTCAGGTCGGCTATGGACAAAAAGATAATCGTGGCTGACGGACTGGACGAGGTCGCAAAGCAGCAGAAAGCTATCGGACGAAACCTTAATCAGATAGCCATGCTGGCTCACGAAGGGCGGCTGCACTCTGTCAGACTGGACGAGCTATTGGAGCAGCACAAGGTTGTCACTCAAGCTGTCTGCGACATAGCTAAGGAGGTGAGATAGTGCCTATCATCCATTTCATCAACAACAAAACTCAGACCGCCGGAGGCATGAAGAATGTCCTAAACTACGTTAGCAGAAAGGAGAAAACAGTGTCAGAGGACAAGCGTTTCGTGACAGGAGTCAACTGCTCGCCCGAAACTGCACTCGATGAAATGACCGCGACTAAGAACCTGTACCACAAAGCTGACGGTAGATTGTACTATCATCTGGTGCAGAGCTTCCCCAGCGGATATGAAATTGAACCCGAGCTTGCACACAAAATTGCAGTGGAGCTTGCGGAAAAAGCCTTCGGGAAGTATGAGTGTGTAGTTGCAACTCATATTGATCGTGAGCATATCCACAGTCACTTGGTGATGAACTCTGTCAGCTTCGAGAACGGAAAGAAGTACCATTCGAACAAAGAAAGCGTCGAGGAACTGATGAAGCTCAGCGATGAGATTTGTCGGCGGTACGGAATTCATGTGCTTGATACTCCCAAGAAGAAAATGAACAGGGACTATCTCTCCGACAGCGAGTACAGGTCAGCTAAGCGCGGCGAGAGCTTCAAGTGGGAGCTGATGAACGTCATCAATCAGGTGATGAAACAGGCAAAGTCAAAGAAGCAGTTCTGCTATATGATGAAACAGCAGGGCTACGATGTCAGGTGGGAGGACAACCGCAAGTATATCACATACACTTGTCCTAATGGCAGGAGATGCCGTGACAATAAGCTTCACGGCGACAAATACAGAAAGGAGAACATGGAGTATGAATTCGAAACAAGAAGAATTGCAGCAGATGTACGACAAGGAATTGTCAGCAGCGGCAGACACTCAGCCGACAGTGTTAGTGCTCGACTCCAACTGGAGAGCGCTGATAGAACTCAACAGGCTGATGTCGCAGGAGCAGCTGGAGATACTCACCAGACTCTCGGTGCTGGCGACGAAAGCCGAAACGGAACAGGTGCTAAAAACAGTCCGCTCCGAGCAGAGGAATACCATAGCGACTTGTCAGGAGCTGCTGAATCAGGCAGCAGAACTGTCGAAAACAGCAACAGCTCAACTGGAGAAAGCAACAGCGTACCTGTCATCACAGGCTGGGAAACTGAACGAGGAATATGGCTTGAAGCTGAAAGAGCTCGACGAATACAAGCACAAGCTAAGATCAAAAGCAGTCAAGTGGATAGTGATCTCGCAGTCGGTATTGATAGCATTGTCGGCGGCGTTGCAGCTATGGCTTCGCTGATAGAGGACGAGCCTGCCGACGATACCGAGTACGCCCGGGAGCACGTTGACAGCAAGGCACTTGCTGAAGAACGAGAGCGAAAAGAAGCTCTCGGCATACACATGGGATAACCCAAATCAAATCTTTAAAGGAGAGATGAATCATGAACAATGCAAATCACATAAGAAAAACAACCGAGACAATAGTAAGGAGAGTGGTAATTGAATGGCTGAAAAGGACTATGAAGTGCTATATTATTCGGAAAACAAGATCACAGTCGACGGGAAAACATTTGATGTGACTTTCACGTTTCCCCTTCCCGAAGCTGTGAGCGAGACGGCTTACGATAAAATGAAACACCTGATAAAGGGAGAAAAAACAAGCTAAAAAGGTCTGGACTTTTGAGCCGAATAGGAGTATACTGTCAGTAGCTCCTATTCGGTTTGATTCCAGAAGTATAGCTTCGGAACAGGAGGAAAATATGAAAGAATCAAACATGAATAAGATAACAGCGCTGTACTGCCGCCTAAGTCAGGAGGACTTGCGTGCAGGAGAGTCGCTGTCGATAGAAAACCAAAGGCTTATGCTCAAAGAATATGCCGACAGGAACGGCTTTTGCAACTGCCAATACTACGTGGACGACGGATACAGCGGAGTCAATAAGAACAGACCAGCTTATGTGAAAATGTTGGCTGATATTGAAAAAGGTCTCATTAGCACAGTAATCGTAAAAGATCAGAGCCGTCTCGGCAGAGACCACCTTGAAACAGGCAGACTTATGGAGATACTGTTCCCGTCATACGACGTTCGGTTCATTGCTATCTCCGACGGCGTTGACAGCATAAACGGCTTGAATGATATGTCGGGTATCAAGAACTACTTCAACGACTTCTTTGCACAGGATACGAGCAGAAAGATAAGAACGATACAGAAAGCCAAAGGTGAACGCGGCGAGCGTGTCGGAGCGTCATTACCTTACGGATATATGAAAGACCCGAACGACCCAAAGCAGATAGTGCCCGACCCCGAGACTGCTCCTGTCATCAAGCGTATCTTCGAGATGTACGCAAACGGCAAGGGCATCAAGAGGATATGCGCGGCTCTTGAAGCAGACGAGATACTGTCTCCGAGCGTGTATGCATTCAACAAGACAGGAATCCGTGCGGGAAATCCCAAGCTCGACAAACCCTATGCATGGTCGATAAAGACGGTCAGACATATGCTCTCGAATCAAGTATATTGCGGCGACACGGTCAACTTCAAGACCTATACCAAGTCCTACAAGCTGAAAAAGCGTATCAAGAACGAGCCCGAAAATGTGCTGATATTCGAGAACACACACGAAGCTATCATCGACAGAGCCACCTTTGACTTGGTTCAGAAGCACTTTGCTGGCAGAAAGCGTGCCGACAAAAGCGGCTACATGGACAAGTATGCGGGCTACCTCTACTGCGCGGAGTGCGGAGCAAGGCTGTACCTACAGCGCGGCAAGGACAAGGCTCACAATGTTTTCAGATGCAGCCGATACGAAAGCCGAAAGAGCGACTGCACAATACATTATATACGCGAGGAGCTCCTTGACACAATCGTGCTCAAGTCGCTGAAAAAGGTGACAGCCTTCGCAAGGGAGCACTCCGAGGAGTTCTACAGCATTGCGATGAGCTACGGTGAGCAGGAAGCAAAGGACATGCTCAAGGACGCAGAGAATCTGCGGAACGAGTACGAAGCAAGGATAGCACAGCTTGAAAATGCGATAAGCACGCTCTATATGGACAGAGTCACGGGCAGAGTAACTCCCGAGCGTTACGACAGCCTTGCGGCAGGCTACGAGAAAGAGCAGTCCGAGCTGAAACAGAAGCTTCAGGAGCTTGATTCCCAAGTGAGCGACTTTGCAATGCAGGAGAAATGTATCAAGGACTTCATCAATAACGCCGAGAAGAATGTCGAAAAATCCGAAGTGACTCCCGCGATCCTCAGAGCCTTCATAAGGCGCATCGAGGTATATGAAAAGGCTGAAAAGCGTTCGAGAACCTGCACGAATCACATAAATATCCATTTCACATTCTCGCCCGACAAGGCAATACGCATCGACGGTACAATGATTGAAGCTATACGAGCTCTGATGCCAGCATAAAACAAATCTCCGAGGGAATACTCCCTCGGAGAAAGAAGAAATTTAGTGTGATAAGGATAACCCGCGAAGAGAGAGCCTCCCCTTCTGCCGTTCCGTATTTGTTTGCCCGCGGAATTATTCCGCGCAATATCACAATCCCGTTTGCAGGCGGGCGGCGGAACGCCGCCCCTACAAAGCAAAACCGCTCCAATGTCATTTTCCACAAAAAAACATCGGAAACGATTCATTTTTCCGCCCTTGACAAACTGCTCAAAACGTGGTATAGTTAATAAGTAATGTACAGTTGTTCGTCTACGGCGGACGATTTTTCAGTTAAGGGTGATTTGTTATGGAAAAAAGGTCACAGCTCATCGTTGTTGACGCGATGATACTTCCCGATGTTTTCACCAAGGTGCTCGAGGTCAAGAAGCTGATGGCGCAGAAGGGCGAGAAGAGCTTCGCCTCCGCCTGCAAGCGCGTCGGTATCTCCCGCAGTGCCTACTATAAGTACAAGGACAGCGTTTTCTCCTATGAGGAGCTCTTCAACCGCAGGATAGTGAATCTCTACCTCCTGCTGAGCGACAGCCCCGGCGTGCTCTCGAGCGTGCTGGTGTTCCTGCACGGGCTCGACGCGAATATCCTCACGGTAAATCAGAGCATTCCCGTGGACGGAGCGGCTACTGTCAATATCTCGCTGAGAATGGCGGACGCTTCCCCCGACGAGCTCCAGTCCCTTAACTCAATAACAGAACTTGACGGCGTTCTCGAGGCGAAAGTCCTCTCCGCCGAATAATACGGAGGTTTTCTTTTATGTCAGTCAAATTTGCAGTATTAGGTCACGGTGTAGTCGGCTCGGGCGTTGTTGAGCTCTTCTACAAGAACAAGAAGAGCATTGAGCATCGCGCGGGTACGGAGATGGATATCAAGTATATCCTCGACCTCCGCGATTTCCCCGATTCGCCGTATCAGGATAAATTCACGAAGGACTTCAACGACATCCTCAATGACGACGAGGTTAAAGCTGTTGCCGAGTGTATGGGAGGCGTAGAGCCTGCATTCACGTTTGTGAAGTCCTGCCTTGAGAAGGGCAAGAGCGTTTCCACGTCGAACAAGGAGCTCGTCGCTGAGAAAGGCGATATCCTCCTCGCTACAGCTAAGGCTCACAACTGCAACTTCTTCTTCGAGGCGAGCGTCGGCGGCGCTATCCCGATAATCCGCCCGCTCCACCGTTGTCTCGCGGCTAACGACATCGACAAGGTCGCGGGTATACTCAACGGCACGACAAACTTCATTCTCACGAAGATGTACAACGACAATATGTCCTTCGCGGACGCTCTCGCGCTCGCTCAGAAGCTCGGCTACGCGGAAAAAGACCCGACAGCCGACGTTGAGGGACACGACGCGTGCCGCAAGATATGCATTATTTCCTCGCTCGTATTCGGCAAACACGTCTATCCCAAGGACGTCTACACGAAGGGTATTTCCGAGGTCGATCTCGCAGACGTTGCCGCGGCTGATATCCTCGGACACGCTATCAAGCTCATTGCTTCCGTAAGACGTCTCGGCGACGGAAGGATTCTCCCCGTTGTTATGCCCATGCTTGTACCGCACGAGAACATTATGGCAGGCGTAAACGACGTATTCAACGCCGTGCTCGTATACGGCGACGGCATAGATCAGGCGATGTTCTACGGCAGAGGCGCAGGCAAGCTCCCGACGGCAAGCGCTGTTATGGGTGACGTAATTGAAGCCGTAAAGCACAAGGTAACGGTATTCTCGCAGTCGTGGGAGTCCTCGAGCGACAACAGCTTCGTAGCTCCTGTGAACGAGCTCACGACGAAGTGGTACTTCCGAGTGCCCGCCGACAGCAAAATCGAAGTTGAAGGCGCTTACACGGACGAGAACGGCATCTCCTTCATCAGCGAGGACAAGCTCACATTCGACGAGGCTAAGGCAAAGGCAAAGTCGCTGAACGCGCTTGCTTATCTCCCTGTGCTTGACTGACGTCTATTTCAGAGGATAAGAGGAATACTATTTAGTAAAGGAGGAAACGCCATGTCAATGCCTACCGATCACAAATACACAGCCGATGAATACTTCGCACTCACTCCCGAGACAAACGAACACGTTGAGCTCCGCGACGGTCAGATCATTGACTTCGCCACTCCTACGGTGCTTCATCAGGATATAGTCGGCGGTCTTTATTCGGAGATACGCAGCTTTATCAAAAACAATAAAGGTGACTGCAAACCCTTTGTCTCGCCGCTTGACGTCAAGCTCGACAACTACAACGTAGTTCAGCCCGACGTATTCGTCATCTGCGCCCCGTCCAAATACGACGAGAAGCGCTGCTACGGCGCTCCCGACTGGGTGATCGAGGTGCTCTCCACGAACCGCAGCGACGACCTCATCAGCAAGCTCGCACTCTATCAGAGGTTCGGCGTCCGCGAATACTGGATAGTTGACCCCAAGAACGAGAAAACGCTTGTCTACTTCTTCGAGCGCAGCGACCTCCCGAACATCTACACCTTCGACAGCGCCGTACCCGTCGGAATATACGACGGCAAGCTGACAATCAACGTCTCCGAGATCGTATAACAAGGGCTCTGCCCTTGACCCGTCGGGGGACATAGCCCCCCGACCCCCTAACTACGAGCCCGCTCGCTTTGCTCGCTCACTCTGTACAAAAGGCATAGTTTGCTTTCGGCGGGTAGCAATTTAAATTAGAAACAGCATTTCTGCATAAACAGGGCGGACACCAAGTCCGCCCAAACTTTTTTTGAAATCCGTGTAACGTTCTGTCTTTCAAAGCTACTAACAAATAGAAGCTTCTGAAGGAGGTCAGCCAATGAAGAAAGACATAGAGGAATACTACGAGAAATACGGCGCGAAGGTCTACACGTACCTGCTCGGCATGAGCGGCAGCGGCGACATCTCCCGCGACCTCACACAGGAGACCTTCGTCCGCGCGATAGGCTCGCTGAGCTCATTCGACGGCAAGTGCTCCGTCAGTACGTGGCTGTGCTCGATAGCGAAGAACCTGTGGCTCAATGAGGTGAGACGGCGCGGACTTCACCCCTCCGCTGACGTGAGCGACGCCCCGCCCGAGCCCGACCTCGTCTCCCCTGCTCCCGACGAAGCCGCCGAGCAGCGCAACTCGAAGATGTTCGTGCTGCGGCAGGTGCACTCCCTGCCCGAGACGGAGAAGGAGATAATCCTGCTCCGAGCCACAGGAGCGATGACCTTCGCGGAGATAGGCGAGCTCTTCGGAAAGACCGAAAACTGGGCGCGCGTGACGTTCTACCGCGCAAAGCAAAAGCTGAGAAAGGAGTAATGACTATGAAATGTGAGATAATCCGTGACCTGCTGCCCGTCTACTGCGACGGTCTCGCCTCAGAGGAGACACGCGCGGAGGTCGAAGCGCACATCGCCGACTGCGATGACTGCCGCGAGCGCCTTCGCCTGATGAAGGAGGCAGTCCCCGAAGTGCCGAAGGCGGACATCGAGCCGATGAAGAAGATAAAGCGCTCACTGAGGCTCAGGCTGGCGCTGGTGATAGGAATGGTCTGCATAGCAGTTGCAGTCGGGCTGTACAATATGCTTGTAGTTCACCCATTGCCGATAAGTTCAAAAGGTATAACAACTGAGCATTACTCGCGAATGAATTACGGAAATATGCTTTATGTATACGACAACGGAAAAGACGAAAGTACTCTTGATGTGCCAAAGGACAGCAAGTTTGTCATTGACAAGGAAAACGACTGTGTGTGGCTTGACGGCAAAAAAGTCATATGGTCGACAAAGAGCGTCAACGGTGTTATAACGGAAATCAAATATGTACCCGCAAACGGCGTACTTGTACGCGAGGGAATACTATGTGTGAATATAAAATGTGATACCCCGTTCAAAGCAGTACGGTATAATTATGACTTTGACCAGTGGCCGCGCCCGAGCGTGACCAACCCGTATGACTATACACTTACACTTTGTCCGTGTCTGCCTTTCAGACAGAACATCAACGCCTGTCTCGGCGAGGGCAACGTATTCCGTGCGGAGTTTGAAGGCTACAAATGCTCTGAGGGCGCGACTCTGACGATACACTGCCGCGACAAGGACGTTGTAGTAGACCTCCACGAGCTCGCAGTCGAAGAAGGAATATTTGAAGAATAACTGTAGGGGCGGCGTTCCGCCGTCCGCAACACACCGAAACGGCACAAAACAACATCGTGTAGGGGACGCCGCCCTCGGCGTCCCGCATATTATATAACGCAAAAACGGCTGACCTTTGCGGTCAGCCGTTATCATTATGCATTATTCCTCTACGCTGCTTACGGAGGAGATAACCTCTGTTACGAGGTTTGCGGGGAGCTGTTCATATCTGAGGAAGTCGAATGTGAAGCTACCCATGCCGCGTGTAGTCTGGCGGAGGTACATTGCGAAGTCGTGCATCTCGCGAACGGGTACCTCTGCGACTATCTGAGTGATACCGTGGGAAACGGGCTCCATACCGAGAACACGTCCGCGGCGCTTGTTGAGCTCGCCCATGATGTCGCCTGTATTCTCGTCGGGAGCTGTTACCTTCAGCTCGCCGATTGGCTCGAGCATTACGGGGTCAGCCTGACGGAGACCTTCCTTATACGCGATGGAAGCGGCGGTCTTGAACGCCATTTCCGACGAATCAACGGGGTGATACGAGCCGTCAACGAGGATAGCCTTGAGTCCTACTACGGGGCAGCCAGCGAGCACGCCCTTCTTTACGGACTCTTCAAGTCCCTTCTGAACAGCGGGGAAGTAATTCTTCGGAACAGCTCCGCCGAATACTCTCTCCTCGAAAACGAGGGTGTCGCTTACGCAGGGCTCGAACTCTATCCATACATCGCCGAACTGACCGTGTCCGCCCGACTGCTTTTTGTGTCTGCCCTGGACCTTTACCTTCTTGCGGATAGTCTCCTTGTAGGCTATCTTCGGAACGGAGAGGACAACGTCCACGCCGAACTTGCCCTTGAGCTTGGCGGCTGCTACCTCGAGGTGCTGCTCGCCGAGACCGCTGAGTATCATCTCCTTGGTGTTCTCGTCCTGTACGTAGCTGAGGGACGGGTCTTCCTCGGTGATACGAGCCATTGCGGTGGATACCTTAGCCTCGTCGCCCTGAGACTTGGGCTTTACAGCCATTGAGTAGCACGGCTTCGGGAACTCCATAGCTCCGAATTCAACTATGCGCGATACGTCGGAGAGAGTATCGCCTGTATTTGCGGTTATCTTTGAGGCTACAACGATATCACCCGCAGGAGCGGAAGCGACCTCTGTCTGCTTCTTGCCGCAGAGCGAGTAGAGCTTGCCTATCTTCTCGTTATTGCCCGATGCAGAGTTCACAGCCTCGCTGTTGGCTTTGAGCTTGCCCGACATAACACGTATGAACGACATCTTGCCGACAAACGGGTCTGCAACGGTCTTGAAAACGTAAGCAGAGAGCGGAGCGCCCTCGCTGCACGTGATGTCAACAATGTCCTTGGAGGGAGTATAAGCCTCACCTGCGAACACCTCTGCGGGAGAGGGAAGCAGGAGCTCGAACTCCTTGAGGAGCATATCTATACCTGCGAGGTCAACAGCCGATGTGCACACAACGGGAGTGATGATACCTCTGTTCATACCGTCATGGATACCGTCGATGAGCTCCTTCTGCGTGAAGGGCTCGCCCTCGAAGAACTTCTCCATAAGCTCGTCGGAGGTCTCTGCTACAGCCTCAGAAACAGCGGCAACGAGACCCTCGATACGGTACTCGAACTTCTCGGATATCTCAGCTGTGGGCATATCAGTCTCGACAGCGTTGCCCTTGCCGTCGTACTTGTAAGCCTTCATCTCGATGAGGTTGACATAGGAGACTATCTGTCCGCCGCTGATGACGGGAACAACTACAGGGCAAACCGTAGGACCGAAAACGGTCTTGAGGTCAGTGAGGACATTGAAGAAGTTAGCGTCCTTGTCGTCTATCTTGGTAACGACGAACATCTTGGACTTGCCCTGCTTCACAGCCTCGTCATAAGCCTTTCGTGCACCAACCTTTACGCCCGACTTGGCGGATACGGTGATAAGTACGGTATCGGCTGCGCGGACGCCCTCGGTCATCTCGGCAGCAAAGTCGAACAGACCGGGAGTATCGAGCAGGTTTATCTTATGGTCGTTATATTCAAAAGCAGCAAGCGAAGTGCTGATAGAAATAACTCTCTTTATCTCTTCGGGGTCGTAGTCGCATACAGTAGTACCGTCAGCGGTCTTTCCGAGGCGGTCTGTAGCGCCTGCCTTGAACAGCAGAGCCTCTGCGAGCGAGGTCTTACCGGAGCCGTTGTGTCCGGCGAGTGCGATATTTCTTATTTTGGATACATCATAGTCTTTCATCTTGGTTTTCTCCTCCGGTTTGAAAAATGTACAGGCTGCGATTATTGCAGTCTGTAATAAATGCAGTATATACAACCACAAGAATAATTATATAGCAAATGTAAATAAATTGCAATACTTTCACAATTTTTTCTACATATCACATTACTTTTTGTGTCAATCTTTGTATATTTAGTACAAGAGCCTCTTCTTTTTTTACGTCTCTGACTCTAAAAATGACCAACAGTCCAAAAAAACCGCCGTATCCTACAAGCCATATCAGCGACATCACCGCCATATATCCCGCCCCCTTCTCCGCGAGCGGCAGAGGTCGGCAGAGGAGCTCCGCCGTGAAGCAGGTCAGCACCGCATACAGCACGGGAGACAGCAGCATACGCACGGATGCGAATCTCACTCCCGTGTGACGCAGTATCTTCACAAGACGCGATATATTGCCGAAAACGTTGCTCGCGTAGTACGACACCGCTATCCCCCAGAAGCCGATACGCGGCACAAGTATCAGCACCGCCGCAATGCGTATCACGTACTCCGCGAGGTAGTTCAGGGACGAGAAGCCCTGAAGTCCCATGCCCTTGATAAGTGCTTCGAGCACAATCTCCATATAGATGAACGGCACCACGGGAGCTATCGCCGAGATTAGCCCTCCCGCGAGCTCTCCGCCGCCGAGGAGCTCCCCTATCGTGCCGCCGAACCTCAGCAGCACAGCCGCCGCGAATACCGCGTAAATCATCGTGTACTCGATAAGGCGCGAGGTCAGGCTCTGTATGCGTTCACGGTTGCCTGCGGCGGCAGCGCGGGCGGACTCGCTGACTATCATCCCCGACATCGAGCACAGCACCACCGACGGGAAAAACAGCGTCGGTATGACGATAGCCTCGAATATGCCGAAGAGGCTCAGCGCCTGCTCCTGCGAGTCGCCGAACTGACGCAGACACATCGGTATCAGCGCGTCGTTAGTGCTGCTGAGGGCGGCTGTGAGTATGCCTCCGCCCATTATCGGGAACGCCGCGCTGATATACCCGCGGAAGCCTATCGTAGGTCTGCCGCCGCGCTCGGGACGATGCCTCACGAACAATCCGAGCATAAACAGCAGCGATGTCACGTTCCCCGAGATAATGGACACTATCATTATCCTGCACACCGAAGCCTCGCTGTGCGCGGTCTGAGCGAGCGTCAGCGCGACCATCACAGCCGCCTTGACCGCGAATTCGAGTATGTCCCCGACAGCCGCCGCTGAGGCTCTGCGGCAGGCATTGAAGTAACCCTTGAAGCAGCAGGCGACGGCTCCCGAGATGAGGGCGAACGGCATTAGGCGGACAGCTCCCGCGACCTCCGCGCCGCTGAAAAAACGGCGGCTGACGGGCTCGGCGAAGAGGACGGTCAGGGCGGAAACTCCCGCACTGAGCAGCAGGCAGAGCTTTATCCCGTGGAAGAGCACCCGCACGGGCGAGCCTCCGCGCCTGCCTATCTCCTCGGAGACAAGGCGGCTCGTGCACAGGAAGGCGTTGCCGTTCGAGAGTATGCCCGCCAGTCCGAGAAACGAGCCCATAAGCGAGAATATACCTATCGCGGAAGCGCCCATTCTCCGCGTGATGAAGACGTTCAGCAGCAGCGCCGCCGAATCGAGCGCAAGCTGCATAAACGTCAGCAGAGCGGTATCACGTATAATTTTACTTTTGATCATCGCAGTTCCCTCCGATGAATTATATGGTAAAATTGTCAAAATAATGCCGAGCACCGTCCCCTACATTGCTTTCGACCGCGGGAAAAGACCACCGATTTGAATATCTACCGCGCGAAGCCGAAAGTTTCGCTCAAGCCTTTTCAAAGGCTTGCAGGGTGCAGGGACAGAGTCCCTGCAAACCGAAGGGCGCTCTGCAAGGGGATGAATTCAAAAACAGTCCAGTGGACTGTTTTGAAAGATAAGCTGTGTACCAAATCTTTGATTTGGATTTCACAGCTATATGCAGCAAAGTCGCAGGGGAGGCTCTGCAAGATAAGCAGCACACCAAATCTTTGATTTGGATTGTGATGCTATATGCAACTCTGTTGTAGAGAGCCTCCCCTGCTAACGCTCCGTAATTGTTTGCCTGCGGAGTTATCTCCGTACGGAATAACAATGCCGTTTGTTTACGGACACCCAAAGGGCGCCCCTACATATCATTATTCAATACCACCAAATCCTCCCCGCCATTTTTGTGCGCACATACAAAGTTGAAAAAATCTTTGCCGATAATCAACGGTTTTCCATTGCAAAAGCACCTTTTTCGCCCCCCTTAAGAAGGGACAAAAAAACTGCACGGAACAAAGCCCGTGCAGTCATTGATGATATTTACTTTACAAAGCCCGAAAGACCTGCGATTCCCTGTGCCTTTATCGCATTCGCGAGGAGTCCCGCGATGATATTCGCGCCGTCCTCCTTGTAGTGTCTCTTGTCGTCCATATGGTAGGTCGCGGCTGTGTTGTAGCCGACCTGATTGTAGTGGTTAACAGTAATGGAGTTGCAGTCGATGAAGGGTACATTGTACTTCGCCGCAAGCTTCTTGTCAGCGTCGGTGTAGTTGGTGTAGCTGAGATTGAACTTGCCGTTCGAGTAGTCCTTCAGGCTCGGAGTATTCGACATTATAATCGGAGTCGCACCCTTTGCGAGCGTGTCCTTGATGAATGATGTCATATACCACTCATACGAGCCCGATGTCGGATTATCGACATTTCCGCAGGTGGGAGCATATCTGTCCGCATTGGTCGAGCCCGCATCATTTATAGCGAACTGGATTATAACGAAGTCGCCCTCTTTAAGGTTAGCGACTATCTCCGCGAATCTGCCCTCGTCGTAGAACTTCTTGGAGCTTCTGCCCGCTACAGCGTGGTTGTATACGGACACGCCGTCGGTGAAGTAGTTGCCGAGATAGTAGCCCCAGCCCTGTATCGGACCGCCGTTCTGCGCCTGCTTGCTCGCATTGTAGTAAGAGCAGGTGGAATCGCCCGCAAGGAATATCGCAGGCTTACTGCCGTCTATGGTCTGCTGACCCGCGTTCGGGTCGTATACCTCGGCCACGGGCTCATCGGTGAGTATGCACTCGATGTAGTCGAAGTTGGGACCGCCCTCGCTTACTGCGGACTCAAACTTGATAGTGTTGTTGCCGGCCTTGAGCGGGAGCACAATGCCTATCTCGCTCCACTCGTCCCACGAGCCCGTACCGTTGAAGGACTGCTGCCAGTAGGTCTGAGTGTCGCCGTTAACGTAGATATTGGTCTTGCGGTCGGCAGCCGAGCCGTTAGCGAAGCGGACGTGCGTCATATATCTGCCGTCCTCGGCTATCTTCACGCTGAATGTGAGACTGCTGCCGACAACGTTGTTGAGGTTCACGTAGCCGACATTCGAGGAGCCGCCCATAGCCGCTTCTGTCTTGGTGTAGCCTGTGTGGTCGCTCTCAGCCCAGCCGTCGTCCCACGACTGGTCAACTGCGTAATACTTGCTCGGAAGAGTAGTTGTGGTAGTCGTTTCAGTCGTAGTTGTGGTAGTTGTTGTTGTCGTCGTAGTCTCGGGAGCCTGCGTTGTCTGCTCCTCGGGAGCTTCGGGAAGCTGCTTTATGCCTGCGTCCACCTGCTGGAGGTAGAGCGCGTCCATAGCCGTGATACCCGCAGAGCCGTCAACGTCGCCGTTTATCGCTCCCTCGGGAGTGAGAGCATACTTGTCCTTGTTGGCGATGGACTGGAGTATCGCTACGGCATCGGCAATGGTGAATCTGCCGTCGCAGTTGGCGTCGCCCATTACGATTTTTCTTCCGCTCTTTGTCGTTGTGTCGGGAGCGGCAGTAGTTGTGGTTTCGATGGTATCTGCTGTTGTCGTGGTAGTCGTTGTGGTAGTTGTTGTCGTTGTCTCGGCAGGCTTTTCCTTTACAAATACGCTGTAATTCATACAGTTGTAAGCCGTGCTGTTCGAGCCGAGGATTATCTGCTCGCCCGCAGAGAAGTCCTTGCCGTAGATGTTGAACTGCTCACCGTTGCAGACATAGGATTCACCCGTGTTCGTGTAGGAGCTGAGCCAGTCGGGAGGCGTTACTCTGTTGTCGAGGGCAACGTAGACTGTAGCGTCCTTCTTGACCTTGAACTTAGCCTCGTCGGAGGTAAGGTTCTTGGAGTTGCAGGCTGTTATAATACACTCTGCATTCGCGATTACGGAGGGTATAGTATCAATGGTGAATTCTCTGTCGCCGTAGGGTCTCATTCCTGCCGAGGCATAAGCCTTTATGCCCCAGTCGGAGGCGTGCTCGCTGTCGAGGACTATGAGGTCGGAGACTATATGTCCGTTTATCGGCAGATTTATGACCTCGGCTACCCACTTCTGGCAGTCGTGACCGTTTACCTCCCACTGCTGTACATTGGCGCCTGCGTCCTTTGAGGCACTGCCTACCTCGACTGCGGACTTGTCGTCCGAGACCTTCGTAAGCATCGTATACGAGCCGTCAGCATTGCGCTTGAACTTGAACTGCTGACTGTTGCTGTGTGCGGGAAGCTGGTCTGTGACAGGTCCCTCGCCGTAGACGCCGAGCTCTATGTTCTGACCGTTGGAGCCGCTTCCGCCCTTGACGTTCAGGAGATATTCCGCGTCCATAATGGGGAGCCCCGAATTGACGCAGTAGTAGCCGTCGCCTGTGGAGCTCAGCCACCATGCGAATTCACGCGAGGGGTCGGTCATTGGCTGCTGAACAACGTCCATATTTGTTTCGTCAGCACTGAGGTAAAGTCCGCTATTGACGTTTTTGAACGCATAGTAAACATTCTCGTTCATCTCAGCCGCGGAATCACCGCTGAAATCGTACAGAGTGGACATTATCTCCGCGAGCTTCACAGCGCCCTTCTTGCTCTGGTGGAGGTCGTCCGCATTGCCGTTCGCCTGTATCGCGTAGTAATCGCTCATCGCGTCATAGCCGAGCGACATACCGAAATTCTGCCATGCCGTGAAGAGGTCGATGACCTCAACGTTCTCGTTAGCTCCGACTGTGTCGAGCTCTCCGCCGAACCAGCGTCCTTCGAGGAGCGGGCTGCGCTGGAGGTCGCCGTGACGCCCCTGCTGCTTGACGAGGAGCACGGTCATACCCTTTTTCTTCGCATTCTGCACCATTGTGGTGACTACCTCGCGGTACTCATCCCTATTGGAGTAGTTGCCGTCGTTGATACCGATGGAGATTATGTAGATGTCGCCCGCCTTGCCGTAATACTCAATGGGAGCGAACTGTCCGCCGTCGTAGAAGCCCTTAGCGTACTGACCGCTGGTCGCCTGATTGCGTATCTCCCAGTAGTCGGTGTCAACGTAATTGCCGAGGAACTGTCCCCAGCCGTGCTGCGAGGTGTCGGCGCAGTTGTAGTAGTTGGCAACGGTGGAGTCGCCGCATATCCATATAGTGGGCTTCATATCGCCCGTGGTGTTTATCCGCGTGATCTCCATTGCAGAGATGGACTGCTCGCGCTTGGTCATACCTTCGACAGCCTGCACGTTGAGCTGTCCGTCGGTGACAGGTATGCGTATCGTCTCGACGGCGTTGTTGCCCGTGAGGTTCATCATCTGCACCATGCCCTCGATACGTATCGTCGTTCTCGGAGCGTTGCCCGTCATCACCTTTATCTCGTACAGACCCTTCGGCAGGTCAACGTTGAAGGTGTTGTTCGTGCCGTAGTCGTTGAACTTGACCGCGTCTGCACCCGCGCCGCTTCCGCCCGCGCTGACGTTGCTGACGTTGTACGTCTGCGCGAAGCCGTATCCGCGCGAGGAGTTGTAGCCGTCCGAAGCCGAAACCCCCGTGTAGCCGCCAGCCGCGCCCGCGCCGCCGAAATCGAACTTCCAGTTTGCGGTCGCCGCGTTTGCATTAATGGCTGTATTTGCCAGTCCCACGCTCATTCCCGCCAGCGACGAAACCGATACGACCGCAGACGTGAGAGCGCTTATCAACTTTTTGTATAGCATAATTAGCCCTCCTGTAAAGAAGTGATTTTCCTCTCGATACGGACCCGCACCTGCGAGCCCCCATAATTTCCTTATTTTAATTATATCACCGACAATTCACAAAGTCAACGGAATCGATGTGCAGAATTTTATCATCTTTATGACTTTTTCTTGCAGAGGCGGATTCAGTCTATCATTTTCGGAGACTTTAGTGCACAGCCGCAGCACTATAGTGCATATCATAGCTGTTAGCTATAAACCGTTTGCCTTTAGCTCGCGGTGTCGCCTTCCGCGATATATTCAGAAAAGTGAGCGAAGCGAACACCGTTAGCTAACGGCTAAAGGCTAATGGCTAACGGCTTGATATTTGATCAAAAATGTGGTATCATTGAAAAAAAGGGAGGTGAACAGCATGACCGAAAAGCTCCATACGGGACACCGCGAGCGTCTGCGGCAGAGACTTATGACATACGGTGCGGACGCGCTATGCGAGCACGAGCTCCTCGAGCTTATGCTGTTCTATGCGCTCCCGAGAATAAACACCAACGAGCTCGCGCACTCGCTGATAAACGAGTTCGGCACGCTCAACAATATCCTCAACGCTCCCGTGGACGAGCTGACCAAGGTCAGGGGCGTGGGTGTGCCTACCGCCGAGTTCATACGCCTTGTTGCTGAGATGTGCGGCGAATATGAGGCAAGCGTCCCCGAGTATGACAAGCTCCCCGACATTGACAGCCTCTGCCGTTTCTTCCTCGGCTACTTCGGCGAAGGAGCGGAGGGTCTGTGTCTCATCGTCTGCCTAAGTGACGACCTCGACATCACTGGCAAGGTCAGCTTCACCGCGCACTGTCTCGCAGAGGGCAGGTCGGAGATGCGGCGTATCGCCTCTATGCTCCTGCGCGGAGGCTGCACCCGTATCGCGCTCGGTATCTCACACCCCGAGCGTCAGCCCATTCCCGACGATGGCGATTTCACGCTGCTCCGCACGCTCAGTGAAAAGCTCGGCGCGATAGGCATTTCCGTCGAGGACTGCGTCATCTGCGGGCAGGACAGTACATACTCAATGAAGCGCAGCGGCGCTTTCTCTTTCGGGCGGTGATATTATGAACGAACTGAAAAACGAGCTCAAAAAACGCTGCCTAACTGACGGCACAGGCAGTCTCACGGAGCGGGAAAAGCTCCTGATGCTGATGTGCTTCTCCGAGCGCGGCGAGGGCGCCGTCAGAGCCGCCGACAGGCTGTATTCCGCCTACGGAAGCTTCCGCAGCGCCGCCGACTCAGACCCCGACTTCCTGATGAAGGAGTGCGGTGTCTCTGCCGCGAGTGCCGCTCTGCTCACGCTGTTTCCGCAACTCAGCCGCAGGTGCGCGATAACGAGCTGCGGCAATATCCGTCTTGACTCCGCCGACGCAGCAAAGAGGTTCTTCTCGGCACAGCTCCGCTCGGCACGCAGCGAGACTCTCATCGCCGCCGCGACCGACGAACGCTTCCGCATAATCAGCGCCGAGCGTATCGGTATGGGGAGCAGCTCCGCGGTGGGTATCTCGAACCGCAGGATAGCCGACTTTGCGCTCCGCCACAATGCCGCTTACGTCTTCATCGCACATAATCACACCTCGGGAGCTCCCCTGCCCTCGCAGAACGACAAAAGCGCCACCCTCAGGCTCGGGACGGCGCTCATTGCTCTTGATGTTCTGCTCGTTGACCACATCATCACGGGCGCGGACGGCTCGGCTGTGTCTATGCGCGAGAGCTCGCGGGCGGAGTATTTTCCTGCGGTAAGCGGATATAAATTCGAGAGGAAAACACTGTAGGGGCGGCGTTTCGCCGCCTGAAACAGCCATATAAAACGGCGGGTTCACACGTGTGTGCGGATAAAAAAGCGGGCGCACGGAATGCGCCCCTGCAATAGGTTGAATCTGAGTTTTTCGTGATTTTGCGGGCGGCGGAACGCCGCCCCTACAAGGGTGTTGCCGTTATAATAACCGTAAGGTGCGGACGACCAATGGTGTCCCTACAACATAATCGTGGTATTGGGGTGTAACGGACAAAAACGGGCGCACGGAATGCGCCCCTACAAGTATGTAACCGTAAACAATCCAAAAGGCACGGGACGTCGAGGACGCCGTCCCCTACAAGCTATTTGTGTAGGGACGCGCATTGCGCGTCCGCAAATTTTCCGTTACTCACGGACGCCCAAAGGGCGCCCCTACAAGGTATTACCACGGGTGGATAGTTACCGCCTGACTGCCCATCTCACGGTAGCGGGCTTCGGCGACATCACGCGGATAGAGCGTATATGCTCCCCTCAGCGGGTCGTGGAAGCAGTAGCTCTCCTCATTATAGCCGACAAGCAGCAGGCAGTGCTCGTTGGACTTCCACTCCACCATCTCGTCAGTGCCCTCTATCTCCCATTTGTTGGCTTCGGCAGTAAAAAACGGCTCCATATCGACGCTCGCCCACACAATGACGGGCTCGCCGCAGTCTATGTACTCCATACATAGGTCCTTCAGCGATATACCGCTGATATCCACCGCGTCGAAGAACTCGTTGTCGAGGTATTTCCTCAGGCACGAGCGTATCGCTCCGCTGTAGCAGCCGTAGCCGTATGGAGTGTTCGGGTCGCCGATGAAGACCTCGTTCGGGTCGCCGCTGAACATCACAGTCCCGCGCTCGGGATCTTGGTAGGTATCGACCATCGCCTGCTCGATGTAGCCCTCGCTGATAAGCTCGTCCGCGGTTATTGCGAAGTCGTAGTACGCGAGGAGCATAGACGTGCACACGAGCTCACAGCCCGCGGGCTTGCCGTCCTGCGAGAAATACGGCGCTTCAATACATTTCACGCCCTCGGGCGGAGCTCCGCCCTCAGACTTTATCGGCGGTGCTGTCTCGGCGGGAGCGTCCGCCTCAGCCGCTGTTGTCTGCTCGGGCTCTTTCTCGGATTCGGGCTCGGGCTCGGATTCGGGCTCGGGCTCGGATTCGGGCTCGGGCTCGGATTCGGAAGGGACAGTCTCCGTTTCGGTGTCGGTGCGGAGGGACGGTATATCAGGCAAGCCCGTGAATACGAAGGTCTGAGCCGTTGTCTCGGGCTCGGTCGGGAGCTCCGATGACAGGAGCTCATCATCGGCAAGACTGCACGAGCTCAGAGTCAGAGCCGCAAGCAGTGCAGCAGCTATCTTCTTCATTTCCGCCCTCCTTTCTATCGGTGAATGCAAAATATTTGCAAAAAATGTGCGTTTTCCTTTGACATCTGCGCTCTCTGCTGATACAATGGTATTGACAGCAAAGGCACATCTCTACTATTATTCAACATTTTTGCGGAAATGTCAAGTAAAATCTGAATGTTTTGCGAAATATTCCACATTTTCACATTTCAGTAACAACCGCGGGAAGAAATTTCCGCCGCCGAAAAACTGCCGCGCGAAGCCGAAAGTTTCGCTCAAGCCTTTTCAAAGGCTTGCGGATTCCAAAGGCAGAGCCTTTGGTCGCCGTTCCCAGTTTTTAAAGAACGGCGAAATAATCGTAAGGCGCCTCGCAAGGGGTGAATCATAAAACAGCCCTGTGGGCTGTTTTATGAGATAAGCTGCGTACCAAATCTTTGATTTGGCTTTCGCAGCTATATGCAGCTCTGCTGCTGGGGACGCCTTGTAAAATAAGCAGCACACCAAATCTCTGATTTGGACTGTGATGCTATATGCAACTCTGTTGTAGAAGGCGTCCCCTTCTACCGTTCTGCAATTGGTATATCCGCGGATTATTCCGCGCGATATTACAATGCCGTTTGTTGGCGGGCGGATAATATCCGCCCCTACATTTGGTTGCAGCAGGCGATCACGTAAATTACGGGCGCACGGAATGCGCCCCTACAATGGGTTGCCGAGTGGTGTTCCGTAAATCGCGGACGACCAATGGTCGTCCCTACATCAATTCCGAATTTAATACCGTAAAGTGAGGCTCTGTATGATAAACATTCTTATTATCGAGGACGACGAGAATATCGCTAAAATGATAACCGCTGCCCTCAGCATGGTCGATTACAAGGGCACCTGCCGCTACGACGGGCGCTCAGGTGCTGAGGAGGCTATGAAGGGCGGCTACGACCTTATCCTCCTCGACATTATGCTCCCCGAAATGAACGGCTTCGAGGTCATGGAGGCGATAAAGGGCTGCGGTACGCCCGTTATCTTCCTCACCGCTATGCAGGAGGTCTCCGACAAGGTGAAGGGGCTCCGTCTCGGTGCGGAGGACTACATCGTCAAGCCCTTCGAGGCTCTCGAGCTCCTCGCGCGTATCGACGTGGTGCTCCGCCGCTCCAACAAGACGCAGGACACCATCACCTACGGCGATATCACCGTCAATATCGACAGGCACGAGATAACGCTGAAGGGGCAGCACGTTCAGCTCACGCCCAAGGAGTTCGACGTTATCGTGTACTTTCTCCAGCACCAGAATATCGCAGTTTCACGCGAGCAGCTCCTCTCCAGCGTATGGGGCTTCGAGTTCGGAGGCGAGAGCCGCACCGTGGATATTCACGTCCAGCAGGTGCGCCGCAAGCTCGGGCTGAAGGACTGCCTTATCACTATCCCCAAGCTCGGCTACAGACTTGAAAGCCGTGACAGCCTATGAAGCTCTGGCAAAAGATATTCCTGAGCTCGCTGTTCCTGATAATCGCCGCGGTCAATATCATCTCCGTTACGATACTTAACAACAGCCACCGACTGCTCCTTGAGCGCGAGCAGACCCACGCGATATCCGAGCACGAATTCTTCGAGGCGTCGTTCTCGAATGCGGTCGTGTACGCGAAACTCGCGGACGAAAAGATCGCTCTCACGCCGAATGACATCAGACGCATTGCCTCCGACGTCGTCGAGGGAAGCGGTCGGACACGCGATTCAGCTGTTTTCGACAGCGAGGGAACGCTCATCGCCGTGAACGGAATGGACGACGTTCTCAGCAGGATAACACAGAGCGGCTTCATTGAGAAAATAGACTCCTCCGGCGACAACTACAGCGCGTCCGTCTACGAGACAGGCGGCGCTCACAAGCTGGCTGTAGGCTCCGCTATCACCACTGAGGGTATGAGCTACCGCGTGGTGACGGCTGTCGATATCTCCGAGATATATGCGATGAAAAAGAAGCAGACCGACTTCGTGAGAAAGGTCAGCGTCATATCCGCGGGAGCTATCTCGCTCGTGCTGCTCGTGACCGTGCTACTTATGCTCAATCCGCTCAGCAGGCTCAATGTCTACACGAAGGCTATCGCGGGCGGCAACTACCGTATACGAATACGCGAGCGCGGAAGTCTGGAATTCCGCGAGCTTGCGCAGAATATGAACATTATGGCTGAAGCCGTTCAGACCAATGCGGCTCGCCTCGAAAAAATTGCCGAGGACAGGCAGACCTTCATCGCCAACCTCTCGCACGAGATGAAGACTCCCCTGACCTCTATCCTCGGATTTGCCGATATCCTGCGTATCAAGAGGCAGGTGTCGGACAGCGAGCGTGCCGAGTACGCGGGCGTTATCGTCGAGGAGACAAAGCGTCTGCGCTCGCTCTCGGGCAAGCTTATGGGCATCGTCGCTATGAACGGCACAGAAATGGAGAAAAAGCCCGTCAGCCTGCAAGCTATGATAAACGAGACGAAAACAGCTCTCGTGCCGCTCCTCGCCAAGAACGACGTGCAGCTGGAGTGCCTGTCGCAGGATATCACCATTTCCGCCGACGAGGAGCTCTTCAAGTCGCTGCTGTATAACATAATCGAAAACGCCGTGAAGGCTTCGCCAAAGGGCGAGAGCGTCGTACTCAACGCTGCGATGTATCAGGGCGACGCCGTAATAACCATAACCGACCACGGTATCGGTATGACGCCCGAGGTGATGAAAAAGGCGTTCGAGCCCTTCTTTATGGCGGATAAGTCGCGCAGCAGAAAGGCGGGCGGCGCAGGTCTGGGACTTGCGCTCTGTCAGAAAATTGCCAGCCTGCACTCCGCAAAGATAGAGATCGACAGCCACCCGAATGAGGGCACTACCGTATTTATCACTATACCGAGGGAGGAATGCCTGTGAAACGGAATATTCTCTTCGTTGCTCTGACAGCGCTGATACTCGCGCTCGGATTCTACGGCGCTGACATCATCGGGCACTTCTTCCCGAGCGATACCGCCGAGCAGACCTTCATCTCCCGCGACCGCTCAAGCACCAACGCGGTCTACCTCAAGGAGGAGCAGAAGAAGATCAACCCGATGTCGCTCATCGTCAAGACCTCGCAGTCCCAGAAATATCAGCAAAACAGCGAGGTCCGCAGTATCACCGCGGGAATGATAAACGCTCTGTCGCGGCAGTACGATAAGACCTACATCTTCCAGCCTGCGGGTCAGGAGCTCGACAATGCGCTGAAATTCGACAAAACGGGCTACATCTACGTCGAAAAGTGGCAGTATATCAACTCCGACAGGCAGACCCGCTTCCTCGACTGCATTGTGTGGGCGAATGACCTCAGTATCGCCTATATACGCTTCTACGGAGACAACAGCTCACAACTCAGCGGCACTGAAATGAACAAGGGACTCGACAGGCTCAACAATTACTCGGAAAAATTCTACCCCTATGAGTCCGACTTCTACTTCACGCTTCAGCAGCTCAAGGACGAGCAGGTCGAGAATATCGGCTACTCGAACAAGTCTGTCCCGCCCGAGGACTACCTCTGGGAGGGCGACCTGATAGACAACGTATACCTCGGAAAGATTGGCGACACGAGCAGGATACTCCCGCTTGTTGTACAGAAGTACGACTCCTACAGCGGCGCCGCGCGTGAAAGCCTCGGCTCGCCCGATGTCCCGCTTGTCAGCTACTGGATGTCGCAGCTTGGTTTCTGCGATATCATCACAAGCAACGACTTTTACGTGGTTGGAGCTTCCAAGATCACCGACCTTATGAGCAATCAGTACGGCGTGTGGATGAAGCCTTCGTACTCCGCGAAGGACGGTATCATCTACCAGACCATTAATCTCAGCGGTCACGAGCTGACCGTGCTCTACAACGTCCGCGAGGATATGATAGAGGGCTACTACTTCCCCGACTGCTCGTCGATAGCATACTACAACGGGTATTCCAATGAGGCTTACGGCTGATGCCGTGCAGACGGGTAAAAACAGCGGAATAACAGCGCCTGAGGGAGGGCTTACCCAAAAAGCCCTCCCTCTTTCAGTTTGCGTTTTGATCCATTATGATTTCTGCGCTTACGGACTGCCGAAACAAATCTCGGAATTTTTTTCAAAAAAGACTTGATTTTTTCGTTTTCCCGCGCTATAATATCAATATAACCCGTTGACTGAGAGAGTAGGTCTGCGATTAAGTCGTCAGAGAGGAGCGGAAAGGTGCGAGCGCTCCGTCCGAAAGCATTCCGAAGTTCACTCACGAGGGGCGGAACGGAAGTGTTCGTAGCAGGCACCGTGTTGAGTAAGACGCGGTGTGTATGATTAAGCGCGAGCGTACCTGTTAAGGCGCGGCGCGTGGTCGTACTGCGGGCATTGTAGGTTCTGACGTAGGTCTGCGTTAAAGACAAGAGAGTGTCGGCTCTCCTGACAATGGGTGGTATAAAAGCAAGGTTTCAAGTCTTGTCCTGTTGGACAGGACTTTTTTATTTAGTCACGACACACATTTTGCAGGGGCTGGCGTCCTCGACAGCCCGTCGCCGCAAGGCAAAAATATCATCAGTGGGACGTCGAGGACGCCGTCCCCTACACTATTTTTTGAGGTGAAAAAATGAAAGAACAGCTGGAAAAAATCGAAGCGCTCGCTAAGCAGGAGCTCGAAGCCTGCACAGAGATCAAGGCGCTGGACGACCTGAGGATAAAATTCCTCGGCAAGAAGGGCGAGCTCACCGCCATACTCAAGCAGATGGGCAGGCTCACTCCCGAAGAGAGACCCGTTATCGGTCAGCTCGCCAACAAGGTCAGAGCTGACATTGAGGAAGCACTCGGCTCGAAGCTGACCGCTCTCAAATCGAATGCGCAGTCCGCTAAGCTCAAGGAGGAGACTATCGACATCACTCTCCCCGGTACGCACGCTCCCTTCGGCAAGCTCCACCCGCTCTCAAAGGTGGAGAACGAGATCCGCGAGATATTCATTGGTATGGGCTTCAACATCGCCGACGGTCCCGAGATAGACGACGACTACCACGTATTCGAGGCGCTCAATCTCCCGCCCGACCACCCTGCCCGCGACACTCAGGATACCTTCTACATTGAGAATACCAACGAGACAGTTCTGCTCCGTACACAGACATCATCGGTACAGGTTCACGTTATGGAGACGCAGAAGCCTCCGATACGTATAATATCGCCGGGTCGTGTTTTCCGCTCGGACGCCGTTGACGCAACACACTCTCCCCTCTTCCATCAGATAGAGGGTCTCGTAGTTGACAAGGGCATCAAGATGAGCGACCTCAAGGGCACGCTCGAAATGCTGATGAAGAAGCTCTACGGCAACGACTGCAAGCTCCGCTTCCGTCCGCATCACTTCCCATTCACCGAGCCCAGCTGTGAGGTAGATATCAGCTGCTTCAACTGCGGCGGCAAGGGCTGCTCTATGTGCAAGGACGAGGGCTATATCGAGCTCCTCGGCGCGGGTATGGTACACCCGAAGGTGCTCGAGAACTGCGGTATCGACCCCGAGGTATACTCGGGCTTCGCGTTCGGTCTCGGACTTGAGAGAATGGTCATGGGTCGCTACGACATCAACGACCTCCGTCTCCTCTATGAGAACGATGTGAGATTCCTCGAGCAGTTCTGATGAGCTACGACGAGCTTGTTAAAAAGTACGAGGGCAAAAAGCAGACGCTGTTCGTCGTGCTGATAATTATCGAGATAGTTTCGATATTCCTCCTGCTCGGACTGGGACTGTTCATCAGCTACCTCTGCAAGACAGGCGGAACTCCCGAAAGCTACATGAAAATATGTCGTCTGACGTTTATACCCTCGTTCCTGATACTGATTGCGGCGTTCACGCTCCCCGAGGTCATACTCATGAAGCGCAAGAAGCATATGCGTGAATACTTCCGCAGGATACAGGAGCAGACAGGTCTCGCAAGCGATGATGTTTTCGCGGAAACTCTCAGCATAAGCAAGGAACTCCCGCACGTGAAGAACGTTTTCTACGACGGAACATATATCATCGACCTCGCAAGCTACTGGGGCTGCCGCCTCGACCATATCACGGATATCAGGATAGGACAGGAAGTCACTACTCACGCAGGCGAAGCCGATACCGTCTGGTATTATGTGGGTATCACTCACGACGGCAAAGAAAGCCGCTTGTATGTCTCACAGCTCCACTATAAGAAAACTTACGAGTTCTTGTATAACGAATGGCAGCGCGTCACCGCTGCACGATAACGAATCGAAAGGAATTTGGATATGAATTTATCTATGAAATGGCTCGGCGACTACGTTAAAGCCGATATGCCGATAAAGGATTTCTGTCACGCTCTTACTATGAGCGGTTCAAAGGTAGAATGCTACGAGGAGGAGGGCAGGAACATCTCCAACGTCGTAGTGGGAAAGATACTCTCGAAGGGTCCTCACGAGAACGCTGACGCTCTCTTCGTGTGTCAGGTTGACATCGGTGCTGAGGCTCCCATTCAGATAGTAACCAATGCCAAAAATGTCAAGGAGGGCGACCTCGTGCCCGTTGCGCTCGACGGTGCTGTGCTCCCCGAGGGCAAGATAAAGAAGTGCAAGATGAGAGGCGTTGAGAGCTTCGGTATGTTCTGCGGTCTCGATACGCTCGGTCTTACCGCTCACGATTTCCCCTACGCTGACCCCGAGGGAGTTTTCGTCATTGAGGAGGACTGTAAGCTCGGTCAGGACATTCACTCGGCTATCGGTCTCGACGATACTTCCGTTGAGTTCGAGATAACCTCCAACCGCCCCGACTGCCTCAGCGTGATAGGTCTCGCACGCGAGACCGCCGCTACCTATGACCTGCCGCTCAACGTCAAGGAGCCGCAGTTCAAGGGCGTTGACGGCGATATCAACTCCATGCTCAAGGTCGATATCCACAACACCGAGAAGTGCCAGCGCTACTGCGCGGGTATCGTTAAGAACGTTAAAATTGGTCCTTCGCCGAGATGGATGAGAGAGCGCCTCCGTGCAAGCGGCGTGCGCCCGATAAACAATTTCGTTGACATCACAAACTACGTTATGCTCGAATACGGTCAGCCCATGCACGCGTTTGACCTCCGCTACGTTGAGGGTGCGCACATCAACGTCCGCAATGCTGTTGACGGCGAGAAGATAATGACCCTCGACGGCGTTGAGCGCGAGCTCACGGGCGATATGCTCGTCATCGCCGACGAGAAGAAGCCCGTCGCTGTTGCGGGTATCATGGGCGGCGAGTACAGCGGCATCATGGACGATACCACTACCGTTGTTTTCGAGTCCGCTTACTTCGAGCCCACCCAGGTAAGGCAGACCTCGAAGAAGCTCCGCCTCAAGTCCGACGCCTCCGCTCGCTATGAAAAGGGCGTTGACAGGCTCATCTCCATGACCTGCTTAAAGCGTGCTTTCGAGCTTGTTGAGGAGCTCGGCGCAGGTGAGGTGCTCAACACCGTCATCGACCGCGACTACACCGACAAGACTCCCGCTTCCGTTGATTTTGACCCCGCTTGGATAAACGACTTCCTCGGCACCGACCTCACAGAGGCGCAGATGAAGGAATACCTCAGCCGCCTCGGCTTCACCTTCGAGGGCGGTAAAGTTCTCGCTCCGTCGTTCCGTATCGACATCGGCTGCAAGGCTGATATAGCGGAGGAGGTAGCGCGTATCTACGGCTACAACAATATCCCCTCCACCGACTTCCGCGGCGTTGCGAGAGCGGAGTTCACTCCCGAGCAGAAGTTCACACGCGCTCTCAGAAATGCGGCTGTTTCGCTCGGCGGCTACGAGATAGCGACTTATTCGTTCGTGTCTCCCAAGTATTTCGACAAGATACGCCTCCCCGAGGACAGCAGACTGCGCAAGGTTGTCCGTATCGTGAATCCTCTCGGAGAGGATACAAGCGTTATGAGAACGTCAACTATCCCCTCTATGCTCGATGTTCTCTCCTTCAACTACAACAACCGCAACGACAAGGCTTGCCTCTTCGAGATATCGAAGGAATACCTCCCCGCACAGGAGGAAAAGCCCTATATCAACGGTGATACACTCGCTTCGAGCGGTCAGAAGAAGCACAGATACGAGTATTCGCTCCCCGATGAGCCGCAGAGACTCACTATCGGTATGTACGGCGGCGACGCTGACTTCTACAAGCTCAAGGGTATGGTCGAGCAGCTCCTCGACGAGATGAACATCTCCGACGTCGAGTACATCCGCGCTAATGACAGCGACGTATTCGACGAGAAGTATGCGCTCCACCCCGGAAGAAGCGCTGTTATCGTGCGTGACGGCGTGGCTCTCGGCATTATGGGCGAGGTCCACCCCGAGGTGCAGGACACCTACGAGATTGGCGTCAAGACCTACGTGGCTAAGCTCAATATCCCCGAGCTCATGGACGCCGCGGCTGAGAAGATAACCTACAGCCCGCTCCCGAAGTTCCCCGCTACGACCCGCGACCTCAGCCTCCTCGTTGACGAGGATATGCCCGTTGCGGAGCTTGAAAAGGCTATCAAGGGCGCTGTCGGTAAGATCCTCGAAAAGGTAACGCTCTTCGACGTTTACCGCAGCGACGATATGAAGAAGAACGGCAAGAAGAGTATCGCTTACTCCATTTCGATGCGCTCGCACGAGGGCACCCTCACCGACGAGCAGGCTGACAGCGCTATGAAGAAGGCGCTCAAGGCTCTTACAAATATTGGTGCTGAGCTCAGAAGTTAAAACATAAGCGGGCGGATGATATCCGCCCCTACAAAATCTCCGCGCGCAATGTGCGGAGATACCTTTATAGGAGGAACATCATGAAAGCTATCCCCCTTGATAAAAGCAATGTAAAACTCCTCGGGCGTGCGCTCGTCAGGGACGATATACTGCGGCTGACGCTCTCGGGAACGGGCTGCGAGTTCATCTTCACGGGCTGCAGGCTCACGCTGACTGTCGGCGTTGACGCGGACTGCCACAACGACGGCAAACGCTGTAATATGCCGCGTATCGCTGTGCTCTGCGACGGTCGCATTGTCGTGAAAAAGGTGGTCGAGGAGAGAGCAGAGAGGTTCAACATCGTGAGCTCTGACGCTCCCGAAACGCATACGATACGCATTGTCAAGCTCTCCGAGGGAGCATTCTCGCTCGCAGAGGTAAGTCCTGCCGAGGTCGATGACGGAGCTGTTATCGCTCCGACTGCCGCAAAGCCGCTGAAAATCGAGTTCATCGGCGACTCCATCACCTGCGGCTACGGCGTGGACGACAGCAATATGCAGTCCGAGTTCTCCTGCGAAGCCGAGAATGCGATGAAATCCTATGCTTATGTCGCAGCGGAGCTCCTCGGTGCCGACTACAGCCTGTTCAGCTACAGCGGCTACGGTATCATCAGCGGCTACTCCGCCGACGGCGAGCGCAATACCCGTGAGATCCTGCCGCAGTGGTATGAGTGCTGTGGGTTCTCGTACAGCTCCGTTGAGGGCACGAGATTACAAGATATACCGTGGGATTTCGGTGCGTTCGTCCCCGATGTGGTCGTGCTCAATCTCGGGACGAACGACAACAGCTTCTGCTCCTTCCACAACGAGGCATACAGCGAGTTCGAGGACAAATACCTCGATTTTCTGCGTGTGGTAAGACGCTGCAACCCGAATGCGCACATCATCTGCTCGCTCGGTATTATGCTCACCGAGCCCCTCCCCTACATTGAAAACGCGGTAAGGCGGCTCGGGGACGACAGGGTCAGCGTGTTCAGATACACCACGCAGGACGGTCTGCTCGGCTTCGGCTCGAACTGGCACCCCTCCGAGGAAACCCACCGCCGCGCAGGCGAGGAGCTTGCAGCGTATGTAAGGTCTATACTATGACATAATAATATCCGCCCGTAACGGGCGGATATTTTGCTATATATCGTTGTTCGCGGAGCTATGACACCTTCGTGCTCATATATTCTCTCATTGTTGGAATGTCTCCCGCAGCAGTAGAAGCCAATGCGTAGTATGCGAGAATAGCAGATGCATCCTTAGCGTCAACCTTGTCATCATCATTGACATCAGCTGCCGAACACTGTGTTTCAGTGAGTCCGTCCTCAGCACCTGTTGAAGCCAGTGAATATGCAACAAGAATAAGTGAAGCATCCTTTGCATCTACCTTGCCGTCGCCTGTCAGGTCGCCGAATCCATTCTCAGGCTGAGCAGGATTTGTTTCAGTAGTTGTCGAGCCCTGCTCACCTGTAGAGGAAGCGGCGGTCGTTTGTGTAGTTGAAGCTGTGGTCGTGAAGTCAGTGGAGTAATATACAAAGCTCATAGTTGTCGTACTTGTTGACAAGACTGTACTCGATGTCGCTGTTGTCGATGTTTCCTCAGCCGTAGCAGTTGAATTTACGGCAGTTGTTGAAGCTGTGGCAGTGGTGGTAGTAGTGGAAGTAGCTGTAGTAGCAGAGGTTGTTATAGTTGTTGTGACGGTGGTAGCGGTAGTTGATTCAGAAGTGACCAATGAGATAGGCTCGGTCGTTTCCTCTGGAGGTATCGGTATCAGTTCTTCAGGATACAGATAATAATATGTAATACCATTATCAATAGCGTATTGTTCAAGTAAATCGCCGTTCTGTCCGCCTATCTCGGTTAAAGCCGCACCATCGAATGCGAGATTGCCTATCGACTCGATCTTTCCGTACGCACCGAGCTTGGAAAGGCTGTAGCAGCCATAGAAAGTACGGCTCGGGATATCGGTGATGCCTTTCCCAAGCACTATTGATTCAAGCTGGGGATAATAGTCGAACGTTCCATCGGGTATCTCAGTGATACCATCGCCGATAATGATGTGAGAAGCCCTGTTATCCAGAACAAGCTTTCTTGGAAGAGGTCCTTCGCCGCTGATGACAAGGACATCGTTTTCAGGGTCGTATTCAGCTTTTGGAGTCGGATCACATTCCGTCACAGTGACAACAGTCGTTGTTACGGCAGTCGTTGCGGACACAGCAGTGCTTGCAGCTGATGAGGCAGTTTGTATTTCGGTACTTTCAGTTGAGGAAGCTGTGGACGTTAAACCTGTGCTCTGAACAGAAGCTGTAGTTGTGGATACTGATGTAGCGGTCTCTGTCGATGACGGAGCTACAGTCGTTGTTACCGAAGAAACAGGTGCAACTCCGAGCGAAACAAAAGTCATAATCTTCTTATTAGCTGTTTCCTGAGCAGTAGAGCCTTCATAGCCGCACATCGTCATGCTTGATTTCAGCAGCGGCTCAAGATTTGTCAGAGCCAGATCAGGATTAAGTACGGTCAGTTTCAGCTTTGAATTAAGCGCAGATATAGCATCAGCCTCAATACTCTCAAGGCTTATGCTATTGAGGTGTATCCGTTGAAAATAAGCTCTTTGAGACTTGTGCAGTCGTAGAATGCACTTCCTAATATTCTATCGAGAGATTCGGGAAACTCAACAGAAGTCAGCCTGTTACAGTTGGAGAAAGCATTGCTGCCGATGATCTGCGTACCATTGTTCAATGTCAGCTTTTCAAGCGAGATACAGAATTTGAAAGCTCCGCTCTCTATAGATGTAACGCTGCCCGGAATGTTGACTTCAGTGATACCGGAGCCGTAAAAAGCTTCGATTCCCATACTTTCCAGACTATTCGGCAGATACAGAGTTTTCACTGACTTGCAGTCCATAAATGCTCTGTCGGCAATGTGCTTTGTACCCGAGCGCAGGGACACCGTGGAAGCGTCAGGAACGCAGTCTACCGCCCAGTCTCCGACATAATAAGCGCCGCCTTCGGTTTCGCAGCATTATGCTCCCGAGAAGACATATCTCTCCACCCGCGTGACGCTCTTCGGAATGGAGAACTCGGTCAGCGTACTACAGTTTGCAAAGGCTTTCTCGCCAATGAATCCTACTCCTGACGGAACAGAAAACGAGGTCAGTGACTCACAGCCGTTGAAAGCATTTTTCCCTATCGTTTTTACAGAATTGCCGTTGAATGTTACGCTGCGAAGATTTTTTGCGCCGTAAAAGGCTTCGCTGTTTATTGACTGGACGTCCTTATCAATGACGATATTCTCCTGATGCTTGAAAGCAGCCCTTTTGAAGACCACGGATTGCTTGTCATTACATCGTTGCCGGAGATAGTCAGTGTACCGTCTTCCTCCAGCCACCAGCGAAGTTCAGCACCACAAAATCCGGAATCAAGTGTCGCAGTTTTTGCGGGACCGACGATAATACTGTATGATGAATACTTCTGCATGGCATAGCTCTGCGGAATGGCAAGAGATGACATAGATACGGAAAGTGAAGCTATGACAGCAATTATTCTTCTTAATCCCATGTTTTCCTCCTTCGTTATATAGCACTCCAAATACAACTAAAGATAATCCGTAAAGAAGTGAATACTACATATAATTTTAACCCGGTCTCGCCCGAATTTCAACACAATTCACAAAACAATGCCGATTCTATGAAAAAATCGGTATTATCAACAATAACAACTGCTATGTTTTGTTACATACTACTCCTGAAATACCTCATTTAGCGCAAAAGCAAACCAGAATAATCCACAGCCCGACCGCATAGAATGTACAAAAAACAGGAGGCTGACAATGGACAACAAGAACAAGATAAATCTCATAGCTTCGGGAATTACACTGTGCTGCTGCGCCGCTGCCGTCGGAGCCGTATCGGTGATAAGCAGCAGAAACGGCGAGGACGCTGCTCCTGCCACTATATTGCAGGACGAGGAGCTGCCCGTCATCGTGCTCGACGCGGGGCATGGCGAATCAACTTAAACGAGTTCATATAAAAATTGGAAAAGGCGGTATTACCGCCTTTTCTCATCATCGTAGTGACGACTATTGTATTGTTTTTTTGTGCGTAATTGCCAATATTTGTCTCAGCTTTCCGCAATGAAAGAACTCAAGGCTTCAAGTGTTGTATCGGCATAGTGCAGACCGTCGTCGATGAAATCAGCCTTTCCGCCCGCTATATCGGGAACAGTTGAGAATTCGTAAATGCTGTTTTTCAGAGTCGAGCTTGCGTATACAGCAGTTTTCAAAGACTCGTTATAGTCCGAAACATAGCGGTTGAAGGTTTCGTGCGGAGTACCGTAAAGGTCGCTGGTAGTCCAGCAGCCGTCAAATCCAATCACAACTATTTTCGGAGTGTATTCCTCGCCATTCATCTCATATTTTAGCGCAGCAAGGCGCTCTGCCGTGCTTACAGCCGAATCAATATAGACCGAATTATCGTTGTTTTGGAAGTCGTAATCGTTCACGGTCGCAAAAAAGTACACCGTGCATTCTCCGCAAGCCTGAATTTGCATCTGAAAGCATTTTTCCACGTCGGCAAAGTGCTCGTCAGTCATTATTCCGCCGTAACCTGATACATAATGACCTCCCCATACTGCAAATGTTGCATAATCATTTCTGCCTGTACGATTCTGGTATATGCCGAGCTGACAGCATCTGCTGTCACCTATTACAATGCGCCCGGAGCTGTAGCTCTCAGCATTATCTGGGGTGTGAAAATAGTCCTGATTGAGACCGCTGCTTCCGTCTGCTGAGAGCAGTCCGCCGGGATAGCCGATACTTCCCGCCCAGTCAGTATAATCAGAAAAATGTTCAAAAGCTTTGACATCTGGTTGCTTTGGTTCAGTCGGCTTGGCAACAGTTGAAGTTGCAGCAGTGGTCTGAGCAGCTGATGTAGTAGTCTGAACATTCTCTGTCGTATTTCCGGCATTTGGAGCCGTTTTTCTTGAAGATGATTTTACAGTTGCCGCAGATGTTGATTTGGCATTAGAAGCTGAACGTGTAGTTTTTGTTGCCGTTTCATTTTTAGTTGCAGACACTGTTGTGGATAAAGATGTTGTTTTTGCCGTTGATGTTCCAGTTGTGGTCTGCGATGTTGTCGTAGTGGTTGCAGCTGTAATTGATGTTGAACTCTGGGGAATATCCGTCTGTTGTTCGCCGGATACCTTCGGACTATCCAGTGCTTTACCGCATGAACTCAATGCAGTAAGCATTACAATAATGCATAATAGTCTTTTTTTCATTTTCTCACAGTTTCCTATCGAACCTTATATTGTCCATTCATTCCAAATACGTCTGTTATAATACAACAGCTGATTTCCGCTCAAGGAGCTCCAGCATCAGCTGATTAAAGCGGTTTTTCTGCGCGATATTACAGACATGACCACACGCAGCCATTATTATCATTCTGCCGCTGGAGTGCTTTGCCTCGCGGGTAGTGCGGCGAAGAAAACAAGTATCCAGCTTTCCCGAAATATAAGTATTCTCAGGGTGGTTTTCCTGTTCAAATATCTTGCTGAAACGAAAAGCCTGCTTGAAAATATTCATATACAGCTTGAATTCCTTTTTATTCAGTGCGAGTGCACATTTTCGGAAAATACTCCGGCTTTCTTCATTCCGCTTTCCCGGCATGATTATCCAGCTGAAAATGTGATAAACAACAGAAAACGGGAGCTTATCACCGATGCGCGAAAACAGGCTTACAAAACCTCGAAGTATAACGTTTACAGTCGCAACCGCACCGACAAGGATACCGTAATCCACATATTCAGGGTAAAAAGCTTCAATGTATTTAACAAATATTGTTCCGAGTGAAACACCCATAAATGTTGCGTGGTGGACAGAATAAAGGTCGCAGACTGCAAGTATCTCTCCGCAAATAGCATCTAAGCTTACTTCGAGCTGAGAGAGTCTCAGATTGCCTTCGTTATGGCTGGGAAGATCGATTGTCAGCACATTGTAACACTTTGAAAGCAGTGGGATCTGGTATTTCCAGATACGCGAATTACCGCCGAATCCGTGTAAAAGAACTATCGTCTCAGTATTTCCGTTCTCTGCCGGTATATAATCATGATGCAACATAGCATAAGCCCCCTCACAAGGTATCATTTATGAAATGATTATACCATTTCAACCTTGCTGCTGTCAACAAATCTGCTCAATGTTTACCGCCTGTTCATAATCATTACTCAGAGGAGATACTGCTCGTTATCATTTTTTCTCTTGCATTCTGCAAGATATCGTTGTATAATGTGATTAAGCAGTAGCTCGGCAACTTATGTCAAACCTGATCGCGAAATCCTATATGGCTCACCTATTCGCGTTGTTGCAGATAAAATACCACTGTATCAAGGTCCTGATAATAGTTACGGCATCATCACAACAATTCCACAAAATACAACACTTACAGAGCTTGGCGTTATGAATGACAACAACAATTGAGCATTTGTAAAATTTAACGGACAATACGGCTGGATCCAGATGGTTACAAATGATGGCGAAACGCAGTATATTGTTGATTATCCAGTCGCGGCCAAACCCGTCATTTACCTCTATCCCGAGAACGAGACTGATGTTCATGTTGAACTTGAACTGACGGAAACAGAGCTCTCAACAACATATCCGAAGTATAACGACGGTTGGGACGTGGTGGCATATCCCGATGGAACAATTCTGAACAAAGCAGACGGTTCGCATCACAGATACCTTTTCTGGGACGCGGTTAACTGCCGTACCATATTCGATTTATCCAAGGGCTTCTGTGTTGCCGGAAGTGATACTGAGAGTTTCCTCAATGAAAAGCTCGCATATATGGGATTGACAGAAGACGAGACGAACGAATTCATCGTGTACTGGCTGCCACTGATGGAACATAACAAGTATAATCTCATTTCATTCCAGAGCGATGTATATACAGATTCAGCTAAACTGAACATCACACCTGCACCTGACAGTATGTTGCGTGTGTTCATGACGTTTGTTCCGCTGGAGAATTCGATTGATATTGAGCCTCAGCAGTTATCGACCTTTGAACGGACCGGCTTCACGGTAGTTGAAGGGGGCGGTAGTAATATACAATAAAGAATTACATATGATATATGAATATTCCGCCCTCCATGGGCGGAATTCTTTTTGCCTTCTGACATTTTTCAATAAGCAAAGTATCATAGATAAGCCTTAATCTGTTCCGTGGATTGAATCCTATAAAGTATCCATAATAATAATTGTATTGACAAACAGCCGGACTCCCCATAAACGCAACATAAAAAAGACGCCTCCCGTACGGGAGGCATCTCATTATTAACGTTATGATTCTTTAGGTTTTGCAAATTCCTTAAGTGTTGGAACTTCACCTGTGGTAGTTGAAACAAGAGCATAGTACGCAAGTATCGTTGATGCATCCTTAGCGTCTACCTTGCCATCACCATTGACATCAGCGGCAGCACGCTGTTGTTCTGTCAATCCGTCACCATTTCCAGTTGAAGCTTTTGCATACGAAACAAGTACGAGCGATGCATCCTTTGCATCTACCTTGCCATCACCGTTAGAATCGCCAAGGTCCTTAACATCAGGCTGTTCAGGAGTTGTTGTTACAGTTGTAGTTGTTCCCTGCTCTCCTGTGCTTGTAGCAGCAGTCGTCTGCGAGGTCACACTTGTAGATGTTGTATTGCTTCCTGTAGCTGTTGTAGTTGAACCTGTAGTCGTTGTTTCAGAAACTGTATCTGTAGTTGTTGCATTTGTGCTTGTTGAGTTTGTTGTAGTAGTTGAGTTCATTCCAGTTGTAGTCGAAACATCAGAAGCCTTGGTTGTTGCTGTATCTGTCGCAGTTGTGGAAACAGGAGCTTCAGTGGTAGATGCAGTAGATTTGGTAGTCGAAGCAGCTGCTGTTGTTGTACTGATTGCTGCTGTCGTAGTAGTTGAAGGCTCAGACGTTGTTGTTCCGCTTGTAGAAGTTACAGATGTGGTCGATATCGGAGCATTTGCCGAAGTTGTTGCAGCCTCGGTAGAAGTTGTTGTTTCAGCAGAGGTTGTAGCCTGGGAAGTGCTCGCTGTTGCTGGAGCTGTTGTAGTTCCGACTGTAGAAGATGTAACAGGAACTGTGGACGTTGCCTTCGAAGTCGTTGTTTCAGAAACTGAACTTACCGTGGTCGCTTCTGTTGTGGTTGTTATCATTTCAGTTGTCGTAGAAGCTGTAGTAGCACCTGTTGTTGAAACGGCAGTCGTCGTATCAGCTGAAGTTGCTGTTGTCTGAACTGCTGTTGTAGTAGTGTTCGGTGCTGTAGTAGACGCTTCTCCGGTCGAAGTTACGGAAGTAGTAGATGTCGTAGTGCCTGTAGATGTTGTGTTAGTGCCTGTTGTAGTCTCAGTAGAAACAGTAGACTGTGTCGTACTTGCTGTCGTTCCTGCTGTAGCAGTTGTGCTAGCTGTTGTAGAACCTGCGGTAGAGTTGGAAGCTGTTGCGGTTGTGCTTGCTGCTGTAGAAGCTACGGTAGAGTTGGGAGCTGTTGCAGTTGTGTTTGCTGCGGTTGTAGCTGTAGTGGAGTTAGCAGCTGTTGCAGTTGTGTTTGCTGCGGTTGAAGCTGTAGTGGAGTTAGCAGCTGTTGCAGTTGTGTTTGCTGCGGTTGAAGCTGTTGTGCTTGCTGCTGTAGAAGCTGTTGTGGAGTTAGCAGCTGTAGCTGTTGTGTTTGCTACGGTTGAAGCTGTTGTAGAGTTAGCAGCTGTTGCAGTTGTGTTTGCTACGGTTGAAGCTGTTGTAGTATTAGCAACTGTTGCAGTTGTGCTTGCTGCGGTTGAAGCTGTTGTAGTATTAGCAGCAGTTGCGGTTGTTGAGGTCGCAGTTGTTGTCGAACCGGCTGCTGTTGTTGAAGCAGATGTGCTTGATGTTACAGGAGCTTCGCCTACAGTGTATGTTCCGTTCTTGACCGTTACAGCATAATTGGCATTTGCCGTATAAGATACTGTGATATCAGATGTACCGGAGACTTCTTTGTTTGCCTCTGTGGCAAGCTTGATTCCGAGGTCATCACCTTCAGCGATCTCGCCGGTGAGCTTATATGTCAGGGTATTCAGTGCTGCGCCGTAGTCGCTCGTCTGATTATCAGCTGTTATTGTAATCGCACACTTAGCAACTGTGACTATCACTGTCTGAGCTGCTGTATCGTTGTGGTTGGAATCAGCAACGACCTTGTAGTATACCGTATACTCTCCAGCGTTAGTGGCTGTCGGAAGTTCTGTGCTGTAGGTCTTACCATCAAGGCTGTACTGCATCTCGCCTCCTGTAGCTGTTCCAGCGGAGATAAGAGCCTGAGCCTTTCCCGTATATGTGAGGGTATTCGCTTTAGGAGCTGTTGCTACAGCTGAATCCGCCTTTGCTATAGTGAAGTCTGCCTCAGCTGTTCCGCCAAGATAATTCTTTGTCTCGGGGAATGTAGCTACGACCTTATAGCTTCCTGCATTTTCGGGGATTCCGTTGAGCTTTGTCTCGCCCTGATAGAACGCGAGAGTTACTGTACTGCTGCCGCTGTTGCCGGTTACGATCGGGTCACTTGCAGTCTCTCCGAATGTCCAGTCAGCAAGTGAAACACCAGGAACTATTGCAGCCTTGGCTATCGTGACCTTCACAGTCTGAGCAGCTGCGTCGTTATGATTGGAGTCAGCAACGACCTTGTAGTATACTGTATAATCGCCAGCGTTAGTTGCTGTTGGAAGGTCTGTGCTGTATGTCTTACCGTCAAGGCTATACTGCATCTCGCCGCCTGTAGCTGTACCTGCGGAGATAAGTGCCTGCGCCTTGCCTGTATATGTGAGGCTATTAGCTGTGGGAGCTGTTACGTCAGCATCGCTTGTTGCTATCGTCACCTTCACGGTCTGAGCGGCTGCGTCGTTATGATTGGAGTCAGCAACGACCTTGTAGTATACTATGTACTCTCCTGCATTAGTTGCAGTCGGGAGGTCTGTGCTGAATGTCTTACCGTCAAGGCTGTACTGCATCTCGCCACCTGTAGCTGTTCCAGCGGAGACAAGAGCCTGAGCCTTGCCTGTGTATGTGAGCTTGTTAGCTGTGGGAGCAGTTGCTACAACAGCATCTGCCTTTGCAATAGAGAAGTTCACAGTCTTTGTGCCCTTATACTCGCCCTTGCCTGTGATCGTAGCTGTTGCAGTACCTGCGTTGGTGTTTTCGGTGTAAGCAACAGTGAAGTCTGTAACTGCCTTCAGGACAGTCTCTCCATCCTTGATTGTAACAGCAGGTTTCAGAGCGCTTCCTGTATATACTGCGTCGGGAACAGTTATATCACAGCTTGTGATCTGGAAATAAACCTTTGCAGTTGCGGGAAGTCCAATATCTCTTCCGCCGATAACCTTGTTCCACTGTGTCTTGTTTCCGCTGTAATTCACTGCTGTGAGGTTTGCATTGCCGGAGAATGCTCCGTCAGCTATTGAAGTAACATCCGCAGAGATATCATAGCTCGTACCAGTCTTGGAAACAGGATAAACAACGAGAGTCTTGCCGTCCTTGCTGTAGATGACACCATCCACACTCTTGAAGGAGGCGTTATCGTCAGCAGCGGTTATCTTCGTCAGAGCTGTACAGTCCTCGAATGCGTTAGTTCCGAAAGCAGTTACCGCGCCATTGATGGTGATACTCATTATATCTGCGGCATATGTATTCCACGGCGTATCTGCTGCGGTGTCGAAGTCAGGCATCGCGCCGTTTCCGAAAATTGTGAGCGTCTTTGTAGTATCGTCATATGTGCTGTATACCTTGGATGTGCCGCAGCGGTCTGCCTTATTGAATACTGTCTTTGCTGCGGGAGCTTCAATAACAGCTTTGTCTTCATAGCCGCCTGCCGCTGTGGTGAACTCACCCTCCGCGAACCAGCCGTTGCTACTCTGAGAGAGGAACATTTCCTCAGTTATGCTGATACCTGAGCCGAGAGTAAGCTTTTCAAGCTTTTCGCTGAAAATGAACATCTCTTCCGCGTTGGTGACCTTCGATGTATCAAAACTGCTGAGGTCAAGGTCTGTAAGCGCGGTGCAGCTCTCGAACATAGAGCTCATATTTGTAACATTGGATGTATTGAAGTTGCTGAGGTCGAGTGAAGTCATAGCCAAACAGTCGCAGAACATATTGCTCATATTTCCGACTTTAGATGTATCAAAGCCGCTGACGTCAAGCGTTTTCAGTGATTTGCAGTCTGCGAACATACCGCTCATATCTGTAACATTCGACGTATCAAACTTGTCGCCTAAAGTAATAGTTCCCAGAGATGAACAGTTGCTGAACATAATGTTCATTTTAGTTACATTCGATGTATCAAAACTGCTGAGGTCAAGCGAAGTCAGAGCCATGCAGTTATTGAACATACCGGTCATTTTTTCAGTCTTCGATGTATCGAACTTGCTGAGGTCAAGAGATGTAACAGATTCACAGCCGCGGAACATATTGCTCATATCAGTTACATTCGATGTATCAAAGCTGATGAGATCGATAGATGTAAGCGCTTTGCAGTTATAGAACATTCCGCTCATATTTGTTATGTTCGTTTTATCAGCCTTGGAAAGGTCAATGCTTGTAGGATTGACGTAGTCCTTGAACATATCAGAGCAGTCTGCGGGAAGGACAGTGCCTTCGTCGGCAACTATCTTGGTTATGTCTGCATAGATAAGGCGTGAGATATCAGCCTTGTTGACGTGGCCGCGGAGGTGAAGAGTATCTCCGTCAAGGTAGGCAGTTCCCGACAAATAGCCGCCGTCGCCGACATATGCTTTAGTCTTGTCAACTGCTCCGCCGGCGGGTAAAACGCCGCAGCCTGTGAACATATCATCGCTGTTTGTAACACTTCCCGTATTCCAGCCCGCTCCGACGATAATTTCAGTAAGATTCGAGCAACCCTGGAACATAGTATCCATATACGTTACATTCGATGTATCAAAGCTGCTGAGGTCAAGAGATGTCAGAGATGAGCAGC
>Ga0129307_1000845_pt1 | contig 40916 bp, 37 predicted proteins | sample P1105metagenome_FD_94437 | JGI IMG/M metagenome (GOLD analysis project Ga0129307, IMG submission 94437) | Capybara group fecal microbial communities from Wisconsin, USA - P1105 metagenome | ecosystem: Host-associated > Mammals > Digestive system > Large intestine > Fecal | place: USA: Wisconsin...
GGGCAAAACAAAGCGCAAGAAAAATCATAAAAGCTATTATTATTCTTGCACTTTGACAACTCAAAAATGCCTTTTAAAAGCTGTATAAAGGTATTTTTGAGTTGTTGAGCAGACATTAATTAAAAAATTTTTTTCGCACCCAAATACAGTATGTGGGGGTGTTTTAATATAAGTGACTGAAGAATCGTATCGCGGCACGCAAGGCAGTTGTGCTTTTGTACTGAAACGACATAACACATCAAAAGCTTTACATCTTGGTTGAAAAAAAACGGAAGAAGGTATATTATGACTGACAAACGGAAATTAATCGGCGTATGCCTGTCGCAGTCACATACATTTCTCAAAACAGATTTTCTCGCGGAGCTGGATCAGGCTGCGCGCAGGGAAGGATACAGCGTTGTTGTGTTCAACAGCTCTATGGATTATTACTGGGCGCAGAACGGCAGGAACATCACAGGCGGCGTTTATAGACTGATCTCCTACGATATGCTCGCCGCACTGCAAATCGGGCGAACAGCCCGCGCTCTGTCAGGTGTATCTTAAGGATATGCCGCTTCCCTCCGCTGAAAAAGGCGTGACGATACTGAATATCGTTCATGCAGGCGAACGCGTCTGCGGCTATTTTGCCGCCCACACGGAGAATCTAAGCGCGGATTTCCGCCTGATAAAACGCGTCTCGGATATCCTGAACCTGCTTGCTTCCATAGTGCTCAGCCATATATGGCAGCGCCAGCTCGAAGCTAAGCTGAAAAACAATCTGTATACGGATTTCATAGTCGATCTGCCCAATCTGAAGGGACTGTCGCGCTGATATGATGAATTTGCTTCTGACGAAGCGAATCACGGAATGGCTATTTCTCTGACCGTATTTGGAATACCGAACTATTTGACCTGTTATGAGACCTTCGGAATCGCTGTGACGGAGGAGATAGTCCGAACAGTCAGCGAAGCACTGCGCAGCGCCAATCCGAACGCGCAGCAGACAGCACGCATTTCGGAGGATGAATTCGCCGTTCTGTACGCAGCAGACAGCGAGGAAGTACTCAGTATGCAGCTCCAGAAGTCTACGGAGGAGTTCTTCGGCAATATATCGGACTATAACGCATACAAGGAACACGCATGGCAGTTAGAGGTCAATTTCGGATATACCAAGCTTGCGCCAAATTGGAGCGGCATTCTTCTGGAGAACCTGATACATCTGGCGCTCGGCGAAATGTACCTGAACCGACTGCGTGCAAACTTATGGAGCGCTATGTAAATGAAAACGAAGCCTTCCGCGGACGAAAGGTGTTCATCAATACTATTCCGGGATATCTGCTCGATGATAAAGACCTTTCCGCGCTTATCGAACGTTTTCACGATCATCTCGACTGCTTCGTCTTTGAGCTGCTGGAGGACAGTCCGACATCCTACGAGGAGCTCGCAAGACTCAAACAGCTCTGCAAATCGGACGGACAGGCGCAGATAGCCATTGACGACTACGGCACGGGACATTCTAATATCATAAATCTGCTGCGATATGCTCCGCAGATCATCAAGATAGACCGCGGTCTGATCACAGGCATTGAATCCGACCACAACCGCCGCCTGTTCGTGCAGAATACGATAGACTTCGCTCACCAGAACGGCATCAAGGCTCTGGCGGAGGGCGTAGAGACGCTTGAGGAGCTCAACACCGTCATCGAATGTGGCATAGACCTGATACAGGGATATTATACAGGGCGTCCGTCAGAACAGCCGCTTGCTGATATTTCGGGCGATGTGCGCAATCGTCTGATAGAGGCTAATCTGCAGATCGTCCGCTATGACAAGGAAGCAAAATTCTATTTCCCTCAGGACGGCGAAGAGATAAGTCTGCTTGATATCGCCTTGCAGCGGTACACCGCAATTATGCTCCAGCAGGGCAGCTATAAGCTGAACGGAGAAGCCTCTCATAAGATAGATTTTACTGTTTTCGTCGCAGACGGTGCCAAGGTACAACTGACAGTCAGAAATGTAAGTATCAAGGGTATCGCAGAACCGACTATCCAGCTTGGTGCTGCGAGCGAGCTGGAGCTGATACTGGAGGGAGAAAACACGCTCGACAAGGAGGGTATCCTCGTTCCTGCGACCGCTTCTCTGACAGTTCGCGGTGACGTAATCTGCAGATCAACAATACCCGTAATTATTCAGTTGGTATCGGCTCGGTCTATAATGCACCCTATGGTACGATCTCGCTGGAATCCAAAGGAAAGATTTCTGTTTCCGCCTCGGGCGAAAAAATCATCTGTCTGGGCGGCGGCTGGAGTGATGGTGCAGGCATCCGCGTGGACGGCACGTCGCTCGATCTTGTTGGAAACGGCGTCAGTTCGCGCCGACCGTAACGAGGACGGATATCTGGGCGTCTGGATACTGCTGTAACACATAAGTCCGAATCATCAAGCAAATGAAGTCAGCCGGAGTAAACAGAAGATCCCTGCCGGTTTGTTTTACGGAGTATGATATGGAGGCGAAGATTTGCGCCTTTACTTCGGAAATTGCATCATCTCATAGTGCTTTCAACAAATTTGTAAAATGACAACACTCCCTGTGTTCGGGCACAGGGAGTCATACATAAAACAGCCGCAGGAAATGATCCCTGCGGCTGTTATTCTTATTACGCGATTTGAACTCGGTCGGTCCAAGAGCTTTGATTGACTTTTTTTCGTCCCTGTGCTATAATTCCAGTGTAGCAGAGGCGCTGAGCCGTACTTTGCAAATCGGGATCAACAGGAGACTATGATTTCAGCCAAGGGTGGTGAAATATGGACAAGGTATATGTAGCAATAGACCTCAAATCGTTCTACGCTTCCGTTGAGTGCGTGGAACGCAGGCTCGATCCGCTGAACACCAATCTTGTGGTAGCGGATATGAGCCGTACCGAAAAGACAATATGCCTTGCTGTTTCTCCGTCCCTGAAAAGCTACGGTATTTCGGGCAGAGCAAGGCTGTTTGAGGTAGTTGCGCGCGTGAAAGAGGTCAATGAAGAACGGCGGCGGAAAGCTCCCCACAGACAGCTCACCGACAAGAGCTGTATTTACTCGGAGCTTACGGCAAATCCGTCCCTTGCGGTCGATTATGTGGTCGCAACTCCGCAGATGGCGCACTATATGAAGGTGAGCGCTCAGATCTACGGTATTTATCTTAAATATGTCGCTCCCGAAGATATTTTCGCTTACTCGATAGATGAGGTTTTCATTGATGCTACGGGCTATCTCGGCACTTATAACACAGACGGCCGCGGCTTTGCCCGTATGCTGATACAGGATGTGCTTGACACAACAGGTATCACGGCTACGGCAGGAGTCGGCACGAATATGTTCCTCTGCAAGGTAGCTATGGATATTGTTGCAAAGCATATCCCAGCCGACAAGGACGGTGTGCGTATCGCTGAGCTTGACGAGCAGAGCTTCAAGGACAAATGGTGGCCGCATACGCCGATAACGGACTTCTGGAGAGTTGGCGCAGGCACGGCAAAGCGCCTTGAAACGCTCCATATCTACACTATGGGCGATGTAGCAAGGTGGTCGCTTGACCGCTATCATATCGGCAAGCTGTATAAGCTCCTCGGCAAGAATGCGGAGCTGCTGATAGATCACGCCTGGGGCATTGAACCGACTACCATTGCCGATGTTAAAGCCTACCGTCCCGAAAATCAGAGCATCACATCGGGACAGGTCCTGCAGGAGCCTTGCGACTATGAGCATACAAGGCTTATTGTATGGGAAATGGCGGATATGCTGTCCCTTGATCTGGTGGACAAGGGGCTTGTGACGAATCAGCTCGTCCTTACGGTCGGCTATGACCGAGAGAGCCTTGCGGACGGCAGGTATCGGGGAGAGGTCACAACAGACCACTACGGCAGGAAAATACCAAAACACGCGCACGGTACGATCAATCTTGATAAGCACACGTCGTCCACCCGCAAAATGATCGAAGCAACTATGGTGCTTTTTGACCGTATCTTTGACAAGACGCTGTTCGCCAGACGGCTGAACCTTGCAGCCTGCAACGTTATCAGGGAAAGCGATGTTCCTGAAAGCGAGAGCAATGAGCAGCTTTCTCTTTTCGACACGGAAGAAATGATACAAGACCGTGAGGACGACGAAAAGGCACTCGAAAAGGAGAGGGCACTGCAGGAAGCTATGCTGAAGATCAAGTATAGATTCGGCAAGAATGCCGTTCTGAAAGGCACAAATTATACTGAGGGTGCTACGGCGAAAGACCGAAACCGTCAAATTGGCGGGCATAAAGCTTAGTAGCACTCTTATTGAGAAGGTGACATTATGGACAAATACGATGATATAAAGCACCTCACCCGTCCGCAGTATGACGATCTGCCCCCTATGTCAATGCACGACAGGGCGGCGCAGTTCAGCCCCTTTGCGGCTCTTGTCGGCTATGATGATGCCGTTGCCGAGACTGCAAGACTTGTGGGAGACAGGATAGAGCTGACTGAGGACGAAATGTCTGAACTGAACACGACTCTGAACCGACTTCTTGACACTATAGACGAACAGCCGCAGATCAGCGTGACCTATTTCGTCCCCGATGAACGCAAGTCTGGTGGCAGCTATGTCAATAAAGACGGCGTGGTCAGAGTGTATGACGACTATTCTCAGGAGCTTGTGTTTATGGATAAGTCAAGAATAAACATTCAGGATATAATAGGTATAGAGTTCAGGGAGTAACGACACGAAAAAAAGGAGGCTTTAAAGCCTCCTTATTTGATCTTATTCCGCTGTATATGTTCTGTCGTATTTGCGTATGATATCGAGTGCTTCGGGGACGAGCGAATCGAAGGTTTTGACTGCGCCGTTGGAATACCTGACTGCGGTTTTGAAATGAACGTCGTCGGTACCCTGAGCGGGTTCTGACATATTGGCATAAGACTCGAAGTCCTGAGACATAACCTTGATGTAGTCCTCCTCCGATATCTCGATAAGGAGATAAGCGGGTCTTTCTACGCTCAGATCCTTTCTGAGTAAGCAGTACCTTCTGTTTTCGAGTCGGAACTGATATTCATACTGTACGTCGTCTGTTCCGCTGTACTGCGTCATTGTGAGCTCTGTGGGAACGGCTATCCTGTCTATCGGCTTCCCGCTGAATTTGCACGACGCGTCATCCATCAGAGTGAGGACGCTTCCCATTTTGGCAGAGGTCGTCATATCCGAGCCGTCCTCGTAGGTGAGGGTAGTTTCATAGTATACATCGTCGTATATGACCATATGCTCCTTTGAATTGTAATCCTTGATTATCTTGGCATAGTTGGCGGACATTATCTGGCGGTAGTCCTCCTCGCTTATCGGAGCTGTCAGCGGTATGGTCTGAGCTCTCAGGTCTTGGTAGGAAACATAGTAACCGCCGTCCTTTTCAAAGGCTTTCCACAGATTCGATACGCCTTCATATCCTCCGCCCTGATGTATGCTGACAGATGTCGGCAGTTTTACGGTCTGAACGAGAGCCTTTTTCATCAGGCAGAGGTCATAGGTATCGAGCACTCCGTCCTTGCAGAGGTCACCGAGCTCCCACCGCTTGATTTCTGCTTTCGGAGCACCGAGCAGCCATTTTTGCAGGAGTACAGCGTCGGAGATGCTGAATATGCCGTCGCCGTTGATATCGCCGCTCACGGATTTTTGCAGCTTGAATGTATAGTCAACAGCGCCGTTATCGAACCTCCTGACAACTGTGCTTGCAGTATCAAGGAAATAGCCTTCGGGGAGATCGTTATATAGCAGACTCACATCAAATACATCCGCATCTTTGTACCGGGAAATGTCCCAGAAAAAAGGATTTGAAGTCATCTGTACCGATGCAAGGTCAACAGAGGCATATACGCCTTCCGCGCCTGAGGAATAGCGTATATCAGGATTCAGGAAGACCTTGTCGTCCTCGCTGATTTTGACTGATTCTCCCGTCTCGCTGTCAATGATCCTGAAACGCGCGGTATCCGCAAGCAGAACTGACTGAGCATCGTCAATAATGACGCAGTCGGCGACCAGTGACTTTACGCCCTCGTTCGGTCTCTCGCTGACGAGATACTGCGAATACTCAAAGCCGAGAGTGGCAGAGCCGTCCTGCTTAGCCTTGAATACCCTTACAACGTGGCTCGTACCGCCGTCGAGCGGCTCGGCTGTCTCCTCCGAGCAGTCCGTGTATTCGTACTCCTCGAAATAGTCTGAGAAGCCTGTCAGCATCGTCTGCCACGTATAGGGAGTGCCTGCATCGGAGTCGAGGCAGAACACGACGTAATTGTCTCTTACCGACAGCTCGCCGTTTTTCCTTACATAGTCCTCGTACTCGGTCACGCAGTCGGGCACCCAGCCGAAGCTGTCGGTCTCAGTGATGTTTTTGTCCTCATCAACGGAGAAGGTGACGTAGTCCACGTAATGAACATAGCCCAGCTGAGGCTCAAGCGAAGATGAGTGCACCCAGTTGTCTGCGAGCGATATGCCGAAATTGCCTGTTTTAAGCGGTTCGCAGACAATCACCTCGTAATCGTACCTGCAATCGTGAGTGCCGTAGGTATTATCGCTCAGCACTTCCATTGCGTCGTCGTACGTGGAAAAGCTGTAGTGCGGCTTGCCGTTTGTTTCGCCCTTGCGCTCGCACTCTCTGTCCTCCTTGAACACTATGCAGAGAAGCCCGCCTTCAATATGCGTTGTACCGTAGGTATTGCGGAAATCAAGCGCGGACTCGAAATCTGTCGGTACCCATTCGGGCAGAGAGATGACCTCTGCTGCTTCTTTGGCACAGGCTGTCGGGAGCAGGGGAGAAGCGGGACTTCCAGCCGTAAGCGTGACGGCAGCTGCGAGGAGTGCGGGAGCAATTCTTCTGAGGTTCATAAGGTTCACCTGCCATTCGTTTTATTTGCAGCGGTTTATTGATTGCATACATTATAACACGGTATGTCAATAAATGCAAGCGTTCTGACCAAAGAGCACAATAATTATTAATTTCTCCGCAATAATACACTATTGTAAATCTGCGGATACTATGATATAATGAATTAAAAAATGTTTACAGGAGCATAACTATGTTGGTAGAAAACGGCGAATGGATAATTCACGGTCTTGCTTGGGACGACCCGTACAGGATACGAAGTCCGAGGGAGCTTGTCGATTGGATAAACGAGGTGGGCTTCCTGCCTTTGTTCAGCAACGGTATAGAGGGCTTTTCGGTAGAGGAGCACGTTTCTCCCGACTACTGGTGGACGGGCAGCCGTGAGCAGGACCCATGGGAATGGCGCGAGATAATAGCATCGGGTCGTGAAGTCGCATACGGCAAGTTCTTCGATAAAAAGGCAGGCTTCATCAGCCTTGAATGGCTCCCGTACTTTGCAAATTTCAGACGTGACGGCTACGATTTCGATTCGGCGTGGGAGGACAGCAAGGTCACGCGCCGCGAAAAGCTGATAATGGACGTCCTCACCGACAGCGACGGCGATATTATCTGGACCGACAAGCAGATACTGACGACGGACCTGAAAAAGCTCGCGGGCTTCGGAAAGGGCGGAGAGAAGAACTTTTCGGGTACGACTACCGAGCTTATGATGAAGCTTTACCTTGTTACTGCGGATTTCCGCAGGCGCAGGAACAAGAAGGGTGAGGAATACGGTATGCCCGTATCGCTGCTGCTCCCGCCCGAAGCGGTATGGGGCTATGACAGGATCGCATCGGCATACGGCGAAGCTCCGTGCGATTCGTGGGAGCGGATATTTGGCAGGGTGAGGGAGCTCTACCCCGACGCCGATGAATCGGAGATATCTCGTCTCATAGGAAAAAAGCCCGCAGACTGACCAAAAAATGATGCTGTTACGGCATTTATTAAAAAAATGCAGTTTTTCAGCTTATTATCTTGCATTTTTTGTATTGATGTGTTATAATGGATTTATAAACCGAAAGGAGGGGTCGAAATGATCCTTAACAAGGAATGCTACTGGAATATTATGGACTATACGTTCAAGCATCTCAAATTCATTGAGGATTCTATGAATCCGAGTGATTTCATTAATATTGATACCGATACCGAGGAAAACAAGGTCTGGCTCGGAGATGTCATCAAGGAGTATGAATCCGAGAAATGCACGAAGGAGGCTATTCTCAGCGCCCTTCATATACTTATGCTCCGTGACCTCATAAAGGTGCTGTACGTCGCTCAGAAGAAGGACTACCGCATAATCGACCTCACAAGCAAGGGCTATGAGGAGTACCTCAGGCATAATCAGGTCATCTGACATATACATTCACGCGTTAAAGCTCCCGTATTGAGGGAGCTTTTCTGTTATGCGGAAAAATCCGCAAGTTATGATTTGACATCTGCCAAGGTATGCGGTAAAATAGAGTTGGTATGAATATTATTTCTCAGAAAGGACTGAGCTTATGAATATATACAAGCGGCTTGTGACTCTTGCGACTGCGGCTCTGACGGCTGTTTCGGCTTCGGCTCTGCCCGCAATGGCGGCGGCTACGCCGGACAAGGTCGATTACTTCGAGACCGAGAACAACTGGGCAAAGCTTTTGCAGTACACGCTCTACTTCTACGATGCGAATATGTGCGGCACGGACGTTGAGGACAACAATCTCCTCTCATGGCGCGGAAACTGCCATGTATACGACGCAAAAGTACCCATGCAGGCTATCGACGACAATCACACGGGCACGAATATGTCTGCCTCCTTTATGAAGAAGTACGCGGATATCCTCGACCCTGACGGCGACGGATATATCGACGTTTCGGGCGGCTTCCACGACGCGGGCGACCACGTCAAGTTTGGACTTCCCGAGGCTTATGCGGCTTCGGTGGTATCGTGGGGATATTACGAGTTCCGCGACGCCTACGAGCAGACGGGTCAGGACAAGCACGCCGAGACGATATGCCGCTACTTCTGCGACTACTTTATGCGCAGTACCTTCCGCGACGAGAACGGCGATGTTGTGGCGTTCTGCTATCAGGTCGGCGACGGAAGCGTTGACCACTCGTACTGGCAGTCTCCCGAGATAGACGCTATGGGACGTCCCGCATTCTTCGCGACCTCGGAGCTCCCGACAACGGACGACGTTTCCGAGAGCGCGGCGGCTCTTGCTATCAACTACTACAACTTCAAGGATACCGACCCCGAATACGCCGAGAAGTGCCTTGATTACGCGAAGGCTCTCTTCGATTTCGCAAACAAGAACGACAAGGCTGTCGGACCTCCCGGTGAGGGACCGATGAGCTTCTATACCTCCAGCAAGTGGGAGGACGACTTCTGCTTCGCGGCGGGCTGGCTCTACCTTATCACCCGCGACCACGACTACCTCGAGGCGTGCGAGCAGTACATCGATTACTACGCGCCGCCCGGATACGTCCTCTGCTGGAACGATATGTGGAACGGCGTTGGACTGATATTCGGCCGCATACAGGACATCTATCCCGATGTCTGCGAGGAGACCCGCGTGGCTATCGGAAGGGGACAGTATGAAACGCTCGACTTCTGGGAAATGGAAGCGAAGGCGATAAATACGATAATGCACAAGGACGCGAATATGACTCCCGCTGGCTATTTCCACCTCGATACGTGGGGAAGCGCGCGATACAACACTGCGGTGCAGTTCACCGCACTCGTCTACGACAAGTACCAGAAGGGCAAGGACAGGTATGATACCTCGAATCCTGACTACACCTTCACGGAATGGGCGCTCGGTCAGATGGAGTACATCATCGGAGACAATCCGCTCGGCAGGAGCTACGTTGTCGGATACGGCGAGAATTCGGTAAAATATCCGCACCACAGAGCGGCTTCGGGTCTGACCAAGTGCGAGGACACCGCCGAGCACAAGCACGTTCTGTACGGAGCTCTTGCGGGTGGTCCCGATGAGAACGACGAGCACAATGACGTCACCAAGGACTGGGTATACAACGAGGTTACGATAGACTACAATGCCGCTATTGTAGGTGCGGCTGCGGGTCTGTACCTCTACAAGGGCGGCAAGGGAATGGAGCCCGAGGAAAACTTCCCGCCTGCCGAAAAACAGGATGATACCGACCTCTTCTCGGGCGGCGAATTCTGGGTATCGGGCTACTGCTCGGACGCTCCCGAGGCTACGGGAGCAGGCGTTACGAAGCTTACCTTCTTCGTGAATACCGATTCCCTCGAGCCGCACGATGACATCTCCATACGCTACTATTTCAGCATAGCCGAGTTTGATAAGAAGGAGATACCCGCGAGCTTCGTTCTGCAAAAGACCTACGACCAGGTGGAGACAGAGGTCACCGACAAGTCGGCGACGCTCTCACAGCCCAAGCAGTACAAGGATGATATATACTACATCGAGATATCGTGGGACGGCTACGCGATAGCCAACTCCAACAAGAAGTATCAGCTCATTATCGGCAACTACTTCGGCGAAAGCTGGGATTCCTCCAATGACTGGAGCAAGAAGGGGATGGTCGACCTCACCGAGGAGGGCGAGGACTACGACAACATCGTCGGCGGCGTTGAGTTCGCGAAGAAGTGCGAGAATGTCTGCGTTTACGCGAGCGGCAAGCTTATCGGCGGAACTGAGCCCGACGGCACCAAGCCCGACAAGGTCTACAAGGTGGCACAGCTCGTAAGGCTGCGGAAGATGCTACTCGGTGAGTCGCCGTTCAGCAGCAGGGAAGCTGCCGAGCAGTTCGACTTCAACAGCGACGGCAGCGTTGATATGTTCGACGAGGTGCTCCTTCGTCAGCTGCTTGTTTCACAGGCTAAGTAATTATAAGTCCCTGTCCGTGGGAGACCTCGGACAGGGCTTTTTTGTAGCTGTTGCACAGATGAAATGCGCTGCTTTTGTGCAGCCATACGAAATTTAAAAAAATTTCAGAAAAAATCAACTTTTTTGCCTCTGAAAATCACTTATAGGTGAGAACTGTCTCCACGGACAGAAAAAAGGAGGACTAACAATGAAGAAAATCATCACGTTAACAGCAATTCTTGCGGTCATATGCGCGGCGACTGCCTGCTCATCCGAAAAGGAGAGCAGCGTGCCGCTCAACGAGGTGCAGTACGCCGACGACGGCAGACAGGTGCTCACCGTTGCGAGCTTCGGGAATATCACGCCGAAATTCTCGGCGTACACACAGTTCCCGCTTGACTTCAAGGTCGAGGTAGTCAACTACTGTCCCGACGGCACGACCTACGAGGAGGCGTCGCGGCAGCTCGATATGGATATGATACAGGGCAAGTCGCCAGATATCCTGTTCGCGCCGCCCGAGAAGATGTACAACTACATCCGAAAGGGCGCGATGACCGACCTCTTCCCGCTCATGGACGAGTACGGCGGCTTGACGCGGGACGAGTTCCTGCCGAATGTGCTTGAGGGTCTGACCGTTGACGGCGAGCTCCCCGCGGTGATAGACAGCTTCTTCCTCAGCACCGCTGTCGCTAAGACTAAGTTCGTGGGCGATGAATACGAAAACTGGACTCCCGAGCAGGCTGTGCAGTTCTACGAGGATATGCCCGAGGGTATGGAGTTTATCGACGCAGCAGACGAGGAGCTCGCGGAATATATGCTCACGAACATTGCGTGCGAGTGTATCGACTTCAAAAACAACACCTGCGATTTCTCGGGCAGCAATTTCGTGGACGTGCTGCGATTCTGCGCCGAGCACCCTGTCAAGGAAAGGGCTAAGTTTGACTTTGAGCACGCGTCTGATACCGAAATAACGCAGTATCTGGAGGATGACAGTACGCGCGGTCTGCGCGATGAACAGCTTGTCTTCCCGTTCACTATCGACGGCTTCAATCAGGGTCTCGCATATCAGACTTATGGTAATCTGAACTTTGAGGACTTCACAATCGTGGGGCTGCCGAGCAATGAAGGAAGCGGCGCGAGAGCGTGGCGTTACCGTCAGACGTACCCGTATGGCATATTGAAGGGCTGCTCCGACAAGGAGAGCGCGTGGAAACTCGTCAGCAGCTACGTCAAGTACAGAAAGCCGCTCGAAAAAAACGCAAACGATGGAACTCTCGGAATACCCGTGATAAAGACTTTATTTGATAATGACTATGACCGTGATGAGGACTACAACAACTCGATAAACCGCGAGCTGTACAAGCCTGAACGAGGAGCGAATGAAAACGACAACTTGACGTCTTATCTCCCGCAGGAGCTCAAGGATAAGCTCCGCGACTACATTTTCAGCGCAAAGATAGATTTCTACTTCCCAAACGAGCTCCTCGACATCGTTGAGGAGGAGTATCAGCCTGTGCTTGCGGGCGAGCGCACTCCCGAGCAGGCAGCGGAGATAATCGACAACCGCATTTCCATTTACCTCAGCGAGCAGTCATAAACCGAGGGCTTGACAATCCTGCGCATATGTGGTATGATATGCGTAAGAACTCAGGAGAGGTGAGAGAATGAAGGAATAATTCACTTTTGTATGCATTGATACGTATCTGACAGTGTGGCTTTTTCATACTGTCTTATCATGCTGCCAAAAGTGGATTATGTTCTCATAACCTCTTTTTGCATATATTCTGCGACCGACGGATAGGCTCTGTCCGTCTCTTCGGGGTTATCTGTAGCATAACGGAACTGTTTGGCAGCAAGCAGTTCCGTTTTTTGTTTACGGAAATCACAAAGGAGGAATGCTTATGTCACAGATAAGTGTAAATGATCTGACCTTTTACTATGAGGGCAGCTTCGATATTATATTTGAGAATGTTTCGTTTTCGCTGGACACCGACTGGAGGCTCGGCTTTATCGGCAGAAACGGCAAGGGCAAGACGACCTTCCTCAATATCCTTATGGGGAAATATGCTTACAGAGGCTCTGTAAGCGCATCTGTCAGGTTCGAGTACTTCCCGTACCCCCTCACAGATGAGCAGCTCGATATGTCAGCCTCGGAGTTCATCGCGGATATCAGGTCGGACTGTGAGGAATGGCGCGTGATATGCGAGCTCTCGGAGCTGCACGAGGATGCGGAGATACTCTACCGCCCGTTCAGGACTCTCAGTCACGGTGAACGTACAAAGGTGCTGCTTGCAGTCCTGTTTTCGGGCGAAAACGACTTCCTGCTGATAGACGAGCCTACGAACCATCTCGACAGCAGCGCCCGTGAAACAGTAAAGGAATACCTTGCGTCAAAGAGCGGCTTCATACTTGTCTCGCACGACCGCGACCTGCTTGACCACTGTATCGACCACGTTCTTGTGCTCAACAGGAAGAGCATAGAGGTGCAGAGCGGAAACTTCTCGGACTGGTGGGAGAATAAGCAGCGCAGAGATAAATATGCCATTGCCGAGAACGAGAAGCACAGGAAGGAGATAAAAAAGCTGAGACAGGCGGCTAAGCGTACCGCAGAATGGGCTGATAAGAGTGAACGTACAAAGATAGGCTTCGACCCGATAAAGGAGAACGACCGCTGTATCAGCACCCGCTCCTATATCGGTGCAAAGACAAAGAAAATGCAGAGCCGTGTCAGGCAGATGGAGAACCGTATTGCACGCGAGATCGAGGAAAAGGAGGGACTGCTCAGCGACATCGAGCGAACTGCCGAGCTGAAGCTTACTCCGCTCGTACATCATAAGAGCACTCTTGTGAATATCCGTGATTACTGCTTCAGATACAAGGACGCGGAGCAGCCCGTACTGAACGGCATAACCCTCGAAGTCAAAAGAGGGGACAGGATCGCGCTTGTCGGGCAGAACGGCTGCGGAAAATCAACTCTTATCAAGAGGATACTGCAAAGCGCGGGTATGGACAGCGGTCTCAGAGAATTCACGGAGAGCGGACTGTGCGAGACTGCTTCGGGGCTTGTTGTTTCGTTCGTCAGTCAGGATACCGCGTTTCTTCGCGGCAGCATATGGGACTTCTGTGAGGAAAAGGGGCTTGACAGGACGATGTTCGGCGCACTTCTCAGGCAGCTCGACCTTGAACGTGTGCAGTTCACCAAAAAAATGGAGGACTTTTCGGAGGGTCAGAAGAAAAAGGTGCTGATAGCGGCAAGTCTGCTCACTCCCGCACACCTCTATATCTGGGACGAGCCGCTGAATTATATCGACATTTTTTCGCGTATGCAGATAGAAAAGCTGCTGAGTGAGTATCAGCCTACACTGCTGTTCGTGGAGCACGATATCCGTTTCCGCGAATCTGCGGCAAATAAAACGCTTGAATTGCCGTCTGCGAAATAAGGCGGGAGTTCAGAAGCTACCATTTTTTGAATAATATTGCCAAAAAGGCGAAGTTTTTATGAATCATTTTTTATGCGGCACCTGTACTTTAGTACGTACCGCATTATTTATTTATACTATATATTAAGTACACTGGGTGAATTATATCTATTAAACGTATGTGTAAGGAGGAATACTATGGGACTATTCGACAAGCTGAAGCAAGCCACTGCAAGCGTCGCAAGGGACGTTGTACAGAATGTGGGCTGCAAATCCGAGGACGTGCAGTTCACGAAGCTGCCCGATACGCTCGATGAGTTCAAGGCACTGCCGCAGGCGAGCCTCGCCTCGCCGTTCAGCACGGCGGCTATGACAGTTCTCGCGCTGCCGAAGGACAAGGAGCTCTCGCTGGCAATGCTCGGTTACCTCAAGGGACTGCAGCCGCTCTCGGAGCACGACAAGCAGTTCCTGCGCGACCGCTTTATGGACAAGGACTACGTGCCGCGTTCGTACTTCAAGGGCGCGTCTCCGCAGAACGACTACACTCCCGCAGAGTCGTACACCATCCGCGTGAGCGAGAACCCGTACAGCTACACCGAGGAGAACTACGCAAAGCTGTTCATTCAGTCAGGCGGAGCAGACTCGCCGCGGTATGTGCAGCTTCGCAAGGCTAAGGACGGCAAGGCTCTCCAGCTCCTGCCGAAGGATCCGGCAGGCGACGAGGGCGAGCCCTATAAATGCGCCCGATGGCGTGACTGTCGGCTATGACGCATTCTACGGCACGAAGATAACCGATGACTGCCTTATCGCAGATACAGTCTCCTTCGACGAGGAAACAGGCGTGCTGACGCTTCTTCCGTGCCATATCAACAAGGAAGACGTTCGTGCATACGCGGACAATGAAGCAGTAAAGTCTGTAGTAGCAGCGGAAGGCGCTATTCTTCCCGAGGACCCATCATATTTGTTCGCGGAACTTGACCCTTCATCTTTAACTGCTGTTGCATTCAAGACCAATCTTGTTTCGATTGATTTATCCAAGGCTGATACAAGCAATGTAACCGATATGCAGCGTATTTTCAGCAGTTTGAAAGCGCTGACATCGCTTGACATAAGTGGATTTGATACAAGCGAAGTTACTGATATGTCAGATATATTCTTGGAAAGTAACGCGCTGACGTCGCTTGACCTTAGCAGTTTTGATACAAGCAAAGTAAATAATACAAGTTGGATGTTTAATTCTTGCCAAAAATTGAAAACCATATATGTTTCCGACAAGTGGAACACTGCGGCTATTACAATGAGCGGTTCTATGTTCAGCGGCTGTAAAGCCCTCGTCGGCGGCAACGGCACAGTATATGACAGCACAAATGTTGACGCCAAATACGCCCGCATTGATAAGGAAGGGCAGAAGGGCTATCTCACAATGTCGGCCAATACCGCCTATGACCTTACTGTTGCAGGCACGAAGGTGACCTACGGCAACAAGGGCGATATCCTCGGCGACGGCAGCGTGCTCTACAACGGCGTGAACCTCGTTATCTCCAAGGACATCGACCTCTCCAAATACACTAATGCGTATATCGGCACAACAGAGGATTACAAGGGCTTTATGGGCAGCGATCAGATCGGCATACAGATAGCCGCTGACGTAACGCTGAAAGGCTATATCTCGACCACTGCCGACCTTACGATATTCGGCGGACACAAGCTCACTATCGAATCCTCAAAATTGAATACTATTTATACTTCGGGAAATAATATCAAAATAAGTGAAGTTGAAATAGTTGCAAATGCATCTTTCCGCAATAACGGAGGTGAGGCAACTCTGACTATCGAGAAAGCTGACGTGACCTGTGCTTCATATAAGAGCCAGAACTCTTCAGCTACAGTTTCCGCTATTACGGGCTTCAATGGCGGCGTTACGCTGACAGACTGCAAGCTCATCACTCCCGAGGGCGGCAAATTCGTGGACGGTACTATTTATGAAGCTGACGGCACTACCAAATACACAGGCGAGGTCGTTATCGGCGTTCCCAAGCCTACAGTAAGCTTTGACGCGGAGACAGGCGTGCTCACTCTTCTCAAGGGCAATGTTGTCAAGGACGAAGTTCAGGCTTATGCAAACAATGAAGCTGTAAAGTCAGTAGTTGCAGAGGAAGGAGCTGTTCTTCCCGAGGACTGCTCAGCTATGTTTAAATATTTCAAAGCAACTTCTATTGACCTTACAAATGCAAATACGAGCAATGTGACTCATATGGGCGGAATGTTCTACCGCTGCAAATCTCTAACATCGCTTGACCTCAGCAGCTTTGACACAAGCAAGGTTACAGTTATGAGTGGTATGTTCAACCGTTGTGAAGCCCTCACAGCACTTGACCTCAGCAGCTTTGATACAGGCAAAGTTATTAATACGAGAACGATGTTTCAGGCTTGTATAGAAATTGAAACTATATATGTCTCTGATAAGTGGAATATGGCTAATGCAACTGATTCAACATATATGTTTGCGCAGTGTCAAAAACTTGTCGGAGGAAACGGAACAAAACAGGGAGACGTATCCATAGATGCTACATACGCTCGTCCTGATTTAGAAGGACAGAAGGGCTTATTGACTATCAATATCTTGGCTGTCCCCGCAAAGGCGGCTACCTGCATTGAGGCTGGCAACATCGAATACTGGAAGGACGAGGACGGCAAGTGCTACTCCGACGCGGAGGGCAAGCTCCCGATAGACCCCGCGCTGGTAGTTATCCCGCCCACAGACGTGCACCAGTACGGCGAGCCCGAATACACTTGGGCGGCTGACCTCGGCGAGGTAACAGCGAAGGTGGTATGCGCTCTCAGCAGCGAGCACGCTATCTCCGAGACAGTCAAGACCGACAAGGAGGAGCTCCCTGAGCTCGGCAAGATAGTATATCACGCTGTATTCAAGGATACCGAGCACTTCACCGAGCAGACTAAGGAAGTACCGATGGAGACAACTACGGGTACAACCACTGCTACAACTACGGCTACAACTACTGCAACGACGACAGCTTCAACAACAAGCGGCACCGCTACAGAGACTACTGCTTCAACGACAAGCGGCACCGGTACGACCGAGACGACTGCAAGTGCTACAGGCACGGGAACAACTGCTTCCACAACGCAGACTACTGCGGCGACATCAACAGGCGAGCAGGGCTCGACTACTACAGAAACCAAGCCTGTTGACCTCGATAAAAACCTCGGCGATATGAACGGCGACGGCAAGGTCGACGCTAAGGACGATTCCGCAGTTCTCGCATACTATGCACTTGTATCTACGGCAGAAGGCGATATCCCGACATTACTGGAATTCGCCCGACCGAAGGTATCATAAGTAATATGCAAATTTAAGCAAACAAGGCAGGTCATCAGATCTGCCTTTGTTTGTAAATACGGTGGTGTTCCGGTTAAGAAAAATCAACATCTGATATAGTATATAATGTGTCGGAAATAATCATAATCACAGGATTGTATTTGTTTAGGAGTTCAGGGCCTATTCCTGAAGAAACTTCAGAAGATTTATGCCATAAATGGGTTAGTTGGGAATAGCGATTGACTTAATTCATCAGATATGGTAAAATATAAACATAATTTACCGACGAGGTGACAGTATGGAGGAGAATTATATTTACAGCGGCACAAAGAAGCTGCGCTGCGGCTATACCACTGGCTCGTGCGCTGCGGCAGCTTCCAAGGCTGCTGCGCAGGCTCTTCTGACGGGACAGGCTGTGAAGTCCGCGGAGATACTCACTCCGAACGGCAAGCTTCTTCGGCTCGCTATCGAGAAATGCGTACTGAGCCGCGGAAGCGCACTCAGCTCTGTGATAAAGGACAGCGGCGACGACCCCGATATCACAAACGGTATAGAGGTCTGCGCGGAGGTGTCACTTGCCGAGAGCGGCGTCGGGATACTCGGCGGCAAGGGCGTGGGCACTGTCACAAAGGCGGGGCTCGACCAGCCCGTGGGAGCGTCAGCTATCAACTCCGTGCCGAGGAAGATGATAGCTCAGGCACTCTGTGAGGTCGCCGAAATGCACGAATACTGCGGCGGCTTCAAGGTGGTGATCTCTGTGCCCGACGGCGAGGAGCTCGCGAAGAAGACCTTCAATCCGCGTATCGGTATCGTCGGCGGTATTTCCATTATCGGCACGACGGGAATAGTCGAGCCGATGAGCAGCTCTGCCCTCGTTGAAACTATTCGCACCGAAGCGAATATACGGCGTGCAGAGGGGCTGAAAACTCTTCTTCTTACAGTCGGCAACTACAGTGAGCGCTTCATCGCCGAAAACCGCCCCGAGCTGGTCGAGCAGTGCGTTATGTGCAGCAATTTCATTGGTGACGCTATCGATATTGGTGTATCGCTCGGCTTCGCGGATATCCTCATTTTCGGTCATATCGGAAAGCTGGTGAAGCTCGGCTCCGGCATTATGAATACTCATTCCTCTTATGCAGACGGGCGAATCGAAACGCTCATTGCGTGCGGAGTGCTCGCGGGCGTGGACAGTACGCTCCTGTGCAGTCTTAATGACTGCGCAACGACTGATGCTGCTCTCGATATACTATACGAAAACGGAGCAGCCCAGCCGCTGCTTGAAGTGCTCACGAAGCGTATCCACGGCTATTTGCAGGCACGTACTAAGGGAAGTGCGAGAGTCGGAGCGGTGATATTTTCGTATAAAAACGATATGCTCCTCAAAACGGAGTTGGCTGACGATATTTTAGCGCGGGCGGAGGTCTGAAATGGTACATTTTGTTGGTGCGGGCAGCGGTGCGGCTGACCTTATAACACTGAGAGGAAAAGCTCTCCTTGAAGCGGCTGATGTGGTGATATATGCGGGCTCGCTCGTGAATCCCGAGCTGCTGAAATATGCGTGTCCCGACTGCGAGGTGCATAACAGCGCGACGATGACGCTCGACGAGGTCATAGAGGTAATGAACAAGGCTGAGAAGGACGGTCGTACAACAGTCCGCCTTCATACGGGCGACCCCTGTGTCTACGGGGCGATACGCGAGCAGATGGACAGGCTCGACGCGCTTGGTATAGCCTATGATGTCTGCCCGGGAGTGAGCTCGTTTTGCGGTGCAGCCGCTGCTCTGAAGGCGGAGTATACCCTTCCCGATGTGTCGCAGACGGTGATACTCACGCGCATGGCGGGGCGTACACTTGTGCCGGAAAGCGAGAGTATAGAGAGCCTCGCCGCACATAATTCTACGATGGTGATATTCCTCAGCACGGGTATGCCGGGGGAGCTCTCACGGCGGCTCATTGCAGGCGGTTATAGCGCGGATACTCCCGCAGCGATAGTTTACAAGGCGACGTGGACGGACGAGAAGGTCTGCCGCTGTACGGTGGGTACGCTCGCTGAAACCGCGAAAGAAAACGGAATAACAAAGACTGCGCTCATCACCGTCGGACACTTCCTCGGCAACGTCCGCTCGCTCTCGAAGCTGTATTCGCCCGATTTCGAGACGGAGTTCAGAAAGGCGAAAGAGCAATGAAGGCTGCAATGATTTCACTGACCGAAAACGGCAGAAGGCTGTCGGGGCTCATTGCTGAAAAAGCCGATTTTCTGAGCTACGAGCGGTTCTGCTTCAAGGGGCATTGCGACAGCTCTGCGCACAGCTTCGACAGCCTTGCGGGGCTTGTCGCGGACGTTTTTGACAGCTATGACGCGCTTATCTTCGTGTGCGCCTGCGGTATCGCGGTGCGGGCGATAGCTCCGCACCTGAGGTCGAAAACGACCGATCCCGCGGTGGTGGTCATCGACGACTGCGGGAGGTTCGTTATCCCCGTCCTTTCGGGCCATATCGGCGGCGCTAATGCGCTTGCGGAGCGGCTCGCGGAGCTGCTCGACGCGCAGGCTGCCGTCACGACGGCGACAGATACGGGCAGGCATTTTTCACCTGACAGCTTCGCGGCTGCGAACAGGCTCATCATCACGGATATGGATGCGGCAAAGGCGGTCGCGGCGGCTGTTCTCGACGGCGAAAAGACGGGGCTTGTCAGCGATTACGAATATGTGAATCTGCCGAGCGATGTCTCCGCGGGCACGGACTGCCACACGGGTCTGTACATCGGAATTTCCGATGTGAAGCCGTTTCCTGTTACGCTGAGGCTTGTCCCGAGGAATGTCGTTCTCGGTATCGGGTGCAGGCGCGGAACGGAATGCGGTGCTATCGAGAACGCAGTCGTAAACGCTCTGAAATCGGCTGATATAGCCATCGAACGGGTATGCGCTGTCGCAACTATCGACCTCAAAGCCGAGGAAGCGGGACTGCTCGCGCTATGTGAAAAATACGGCTGGGAGCTCTGTACATACACGGCGGCGGAGCTCTGTGATGTGAGCGGCGACTTTACGCTCTCGGACTTTGTGAAAAGCGTTACGGGGGTCGATAACGTGTGCGAGAGAAGCGCCGTCAGGAAGAGCGGAGGTCAGCTTGTTCTGCGCAAGACTGCGGCGGACGGCGTGACCGTTGCGGCTGCGGAAATGCCTGTAATACTTGATTTCGGGAGGAAGATACTGTAATGCTTTACGTTGTTGGAATCGGTGCGGGAAGCCGCGAGGGAATGACTGTCGCCGCTCGGAATGCTATCGAACGCAGCGAGCTCATTGTAGGTTATACGAAATATGTTGAGCTCGTCAAGGCTGTTTTCCCCGATAAAGAATACGCCTCGACGGGTATGAAGCAGGAGCGCGAGCGCGTCGAGTTTGCGCTGAATGAAGCCGCCGACAAGACCGTTTCCCTCGTATGCAGCGGCGACCCGCAGCTCTATGGAATGGCGGGGCTCGCGTATGAGCTGAGCGTGAATTATCCCGATACCGAGATAGAAGTTGTCGCGGGAGTTACTGCGGCTTTCAGCGGCGGAGCTGTTCTCGGCTCGCCTCTGACGCACGATTTTACGGTGATAAGTCTTTCCGACCTGCTGACTCCTGCCGAAAAAATAAGAAAGCGTCTTGAATGTGCCGCTGACGGCGATATGGTCATAGTCCTGTATAATCCGTCGTCGAAAAACCGTGCGGACTACCTTCAAAAAGCCTGCGATATCGTGCTGCGATACCGCTCGGGAGACACGGTCTGCGGCTATGTTAAGAATATAGGCAGAGACGGTCAGGAGAGCCGCGTCCTCACGCTCTCGGAGCTTCGTGATACGTCTGTTGATATGTTCACGACCGTCTATATCGGAAGTTCCGAGACTAAGGTGATAGGCGGAAAAATGGTGACTCCGAGGGGCTACCGCAATGTCTGAGCTGCTCATTTTCGGAGGTACTACCGAGGGGCGCGAGCTCGCGGAATACTGCGTCGGAAGCGGTATCGGCACCGATGTTTCGGTCGCTACCGAATACGGTGCTTCGCTTCTCCCGCGCGGAGTGAACGTGCTCTGCGGCAGGCTTGACGCGGAGCAGATGACGACTCTGCTGAGCGAAAACAGGTACGGAATAGTCATCGATGCGACTCACCCCTACGCTGTCGAAGCAACGGCAAACATAAGGTTTTCCTGCGAAAAGGTGGGCGTGCGGTATCTGCGGCTCATCCGCAAAAGCTCGGCTTCGTGCGGACAGACTGTACGCGATTTGGCGGAGCTCGTCAAGCTCCTCAACAGCTCGGAGAGCACGGTGCTCAGTACCCTCGGAAGCAAGGCGCTCCGCGAGCTGACGGGCGTGAACGGCTACCGCAGGAGGCTGTGGGTGCGCGTTCTGCCGTCTGAGGAAATATTTGAACAGTGCCGCAAGCTCGGCTATGATGAGGCAAAGGTGATAATGGAAAAAGGTCCGTTCACGACTGAGCAGAATGTTGCACATCTGCGGAAAAGCGGCGCGGCTGTGCTTGTCACAAAGGAGAGCGGCGAGACCGGCGGATACTCAGAAAAAGCTGAAGCTGCGCGGAGCTGCGGGGCAGAGCTGATAACGCTTGCACGTCCCGAAGAGCAGGGTCACAGCTTTGAGGAAATAGTCGAAATCATCGGAAGGGAACTGAAAAAATGAAGGTCTATATCGTCGGCACGGGTATGGACGGCGCACAAACGCTCACACGCGAAGCCGAAAACGCCATAAATGAAGCGGAACTTCTCGTCGGTGCGGAGCGTATACTGCGTCCGTTCAGCGGGCTCGGGAAGGAGACTCATACTGCCTATATTTCGCGTGATATCGCCGATAAGCTCGCCTCCTCCGACTGCGGTACGGCGGCTGTCCTTATGTCGGGGGACTGCGGCTTTTTCAGCGGTGCAAGGAAGCTCCTGCCCCTTCTTGCGGGACACGATGTCCGCGTTATCGCGGGTGTTTCGTCGGTATCGTATTTTTGCAGCAAAGTAGGCTTGTCCTACGAGAAAATGAAGCTCGTCACGCTGCATGGCAGAGCTTCAAATATCGCCGTAAACGTCAAAATGAACGAGCTCTGCTTCTTCCTCCTCGGCGGGGAAATGTCCGCTGCTGACGTATGCAGGCGGCTTTGCAAGTACGGGCTGGGTGATGTTACTGTGCATATCGGTACTGACCTCGGCTACGAGAACGAGCAGATCATTGCCGGAAGAGCGGGTGAGCTCACTGACTGCACGGCGGACGGGCTCGCAGTGATGATAACAGAAAACCGTGATGCTCTGCGGTATATTCCATCTGCGATAAGCGATGGCAGCTTCAGGCGCGAGACTGTTCCAATGACGAAGGCAGAAGTGCGCTGCGCCGCCGTTTCAAGGCTGAATATCTGCACTGATTCGGTCGTGTGGGACATCGGCTGCGGGACAGGCTCGGTTTCAGTCGAAGCCGCGTATCGATGCCCTGACGGGAAGGTTTATGCCTTTGATAAAAAGTCCGCTGCAGCAGCTCTGACTGCCGAAAACGCGCGGCTTTTCAGCTGCGACAACATCGAAGCTGTCGAGGGAGAATGTCCTGAGATACTGGCTGATATGCCCGCGCCCGATAAGGTGTTTATCGGCGGTAGCTCTGGGAATATGGAGAGCATTTTTGAGGCAGTGTACTCGAAGAATCAGCGCGCTGATATCGTCGTTACGGCGGTGTCGCTTGAAACATTGCAGGACGCTGTGAACAGCTTTGAGAAGTATGGCGTGGTGCCCGAAGTAGTGCAGATAGCCGTTACGCGGACGAGAAAAATCGGTTCGCACACGATGCTCGACGCGCTGAATCCAGTATTCATCGTCAGCGGGAGGCTCATATGAGACGTGTTATAATCGGCGGAACTAACAGCGGGTGCGGAAAAACCACTGTTGTCTGCGCTGTACTCGCTGCTCTGAAACGTCGAAATATTGCTGTTTCTGCATTCAAGTGCGGTCCCGATTATATCGACCCGATGTTTCACCGAAAAGTCCTCGGGGTTCCGTCGCACAATCTCGACAGCTTCTTCTGCGACAGGGATACTCTGCTGTTTCTGCTCAATGAACACGTCGAAAACAACGATATATCAGTGATAGAGGGAGTTATGGGCTTCTACGACGGAGCTGTCGGTAGCGCTTATTCCGTCTCCGAGCTGACCGAAACTCCCGCGGTCATTGTCATCGACTGCAAGGGCATGAGCGACTCGATAGGTGCGGTAATGAGCGGATTCCTCAATTACCGTCCGAACCGCGTTGCAGGCTTCATTTTCAATCGTCTGCCCGAAAAGCTGGTACCGCTCGCGAAAAAACTTTGCAGCGAGATTGGCACGGAGTATTTCGGCTGCCTGCTAAAAAATGACGTGACTATTGAGAGCCGCCACCTCGGGCTCGTGACCGCCGACGAGGTCGCGGATATAAGGGTAAAAATTGACCGTCTCGGTGAGCTCGCGGAGCAGTACATAGACATCGACAGGCTCCTCGGAGCGGAGTGCTCCCCGCTGCCGACCTTTACCCCACCCACGATACCGAGTTTCTCGAATCCGCCTGTTATAGCCGTTGCACGTGACAAGGCGTTCTGCTTCATCTACAGCGAGAACATTGAGCTGCTCGAAAAAATGGGGTGCAGGATAGAATACTTCTCGCCGCTTGAAGACAAGGCTGTACCGAAAGCTGACGGGCTTATCCTCAGCGGCGGCTATCCCGAGCTCTACGCGGAAAAGCTGTCGGCAAATACGCCTATGCTTGCAAGTGTGAAAGCGTGCATTTCCGCGGGTGTGCCGACTATTGCGGAGTGCGGAGGCTTTATGTATCTCCATGACAGCCTGACTGACAAAAGCGGAGCGGCTCACCCTATGGTCGGAGCGATAAGCGGCGAGTGTTTCCCTACGTCGGGACTGCGCAGATTTGGCTATATTACGATGAAAGCAAGCGCTGACAATCTGCTGTGCGGACGAGGGGGGAGCATAAAAGCGCACGAATTCCACTACTGGGAGAGCTCGAACTGCGGAGACTGCTTCACTGCCGTAAAAAACGACGGCAGGACGTGGAAATGCTGCCTTGCAAGCGACACGCTATATGCGGGATTTCCGCATATTGACCTACTCTCGGACATTTCGCTTGCGGAACGTTTCGTGAGAAAATGTATCAGCTACGGAGAGTATAATGGATAGGATAACAAAGATATCAGCGTCGGACAGAGCTGCATATATCGCCGCAAAGCAGCGCTGGGACAGTATCGCGAAGCCGCTCGGGAGCTTCGGCTTGCTTGAGGAAATGATACAGAAGATCGCTGCGGTGCAGGGTACTCCCGATGTGGACATTTCCACACGGACAGCTGTGATTATGTGCGGCGACCACGGCGTTGTGTGCGAGGGTGTAACCCAGTGCGGGCAAGAGGTCACGGCAGAGTGCGCAAAAGCAATCGCGGAGGGTCGGTCCAACATAAACGCGGTCGCTAATGCTTTCAATGTCGGAGTTATCGCGGTCGATGTCGGTATCGCAGGCGACGTTGAGTGCGTCAAACTCGTGGACAAAAAGGTCGTCCGCGGAACACGTAATATCGCGGTCGTGAGCGCTATGACAGCTGAGCAGACCGAGCGTGCGATAGTTGTCGGTATGGACACAGTGAAGGAGCTCGCGGAGAGCGGCACAAAGCTCATAATTACGGGAGAAATGGGTATCGGTAATACCACTCCCACGGCTGCGATTGCGTCTGTTCTGCTTGGACTTCCGCCCGAAAAAACTACGGGCAGAGGTGCGGGACTTTCCTCTGCGGGACTGCAAAAAAAGGTGGGCGTCGTCAGACGCGCGATAGAGATAAATCAGCCGTCTGCGGATAAGCCTTTCGAGCTTCTGCAAAAGCTCGGCGGAGCTGAAATAGCTGCAATGACGGGGCTATTTCTCGGCGGTGCGTACTACCGTGTACCCGTCATCATCGACGGCGTTATATCGGCTGCTGCGGCGGCTCTCGCCTGTGCGATGAATCCGATTTGTTCTGATTATATGCTCGCGAGTCACTGCTCGGGAGAGCCTGCGGGTGTGGGACTGCTCGCGTACTGCGGACTGAAATCGCCTATAAATGCAGGGCTGCGGCTCGGCGAGGGTACAGGCGGAGTGCTGCTTGTGCCCCTCCTCGACGGAGCTCTTGCCCTGTACAAAAACTCCCACAAATTCGACGATACGAAAATAGAAAGGTACGTGGAGCTGAAATGACGACCCTCATAACAGGCGGATCAAAGTGCGGTAAATCGAGCTTTGCTGAGATGATCCTTGAACATTTCCAAGGCAGAAAGATATACATCGCCACTATGCAGCCGTTCGGTGATGATGCCTTTGAAGCCATCGAACGCCACCGAAAAATGCGCGCCGGAAAGGACTTCGAGACTATCGAGCAATACACCGATATCCACGAAATATCGCTTGATAAGGGATGTGCAGTGCTGCTTGAATGTGTTGGAAATCTATGTGCTAACGAGATGTTTGCGGGCGGTGCGATTTACTGTCCGAACGATAAAATTGTGAGCGGCATAAAGTCACTTTCTGAGAGCGTATCTGAGCTCGTCATAGTCACGAATCAGGTCGGGAGCGACGGTATAAGTTACTCCGACGGCACTGCTGATTACATCCGTGCTATGGGCGATATCAACCGCAGAATAGCCGAATTCTCCGACAATGTCATAGAGTGTGTGTACGGTGTACCCGTGCTGCTGAAAGGAGAAATACCATGCTGAAATCACTGCTCTCGGCGTTCCTGATGTACTCGCGCATTCCTGTGCCGAAGGTCGAGTGGAAGGAAGAAAACCGCCGATATGCGCTCGGTTTTTTTCCACTCGTTGGAGCTGTCATCGGAGGATTGATTATACTCTGGCGGCTTGTGTGCGATTGGCTTGATATAGGGCAATTTCTTTTCGCTGCAGGAGCCGTTTTACTGCCTGTATTTATCACGGGTGGAATTCATCTTGATGGTTTCTGCGACGTGTGCGATGCGCGTGCGTCGTGCGCAGACATGGAAAAGCGACTTGAAATAATGTCAGACCCGCATATCGGCTCGTTCGCGGTGATAAAAGTCTCACTTTATCTTATCGTTCAGACGGCGCTGTTCTCGCAGGTCGAATCTCTGAGGACTGTGTCTGTGATCGTTTGCGGATTTGTGCTCTCGCGTGCGCTCAGCGGACTCACGGCGGTGACCTTCAAATCTGCTAAAAAGGACGGCACTTTGCAGAGCTTTGTGCGTCCGGCACACAGAAAAATTACGCTTGCTATGGACGTGTTTTTTACAATTGTGAGCAGTTTTGCAATGATATTCTTACAGCCTGTTCAAGGCACTTCAGCTGTGCTGGCTGCCGCGTTTGTGCTCGTATACCACAGGTATGCATCGTACCGCGATTTCGGCGGTATCACGGGTGACCTGTGCGGCTGGTTCCTGCAGATGTGTGAAATTTTTATACTCGCAGCAGTAGTTTTTTCGGGGAGGATAATTGCGATATGGTTATGATAACAGGCGGCGCTTATCAGGGGAAGATCGCCTATGTTATGCGGAATTTAGGCGTTGCAGAGAGCAATATCACTGACGGTTCGGTATGCGATCTGAAGGAGCTGAAAAATGCCCGCTGTATCAGGAATTACCACGAGCTGGTTAAGCGGATCGGCGAAGATTGTATCGACTTCACGAAGGAGCTTTGCCGCGATAATCCAGACTGTATTATTATAATTGACGAGATCGGCTGCGGAATTATCCCGCTTGAAAAATGTGAGCGCGTCTGGCGCGAAAATGTCGGACGCTGCGGCTGTATCATTGCTTCTGCTTCCGAAACGGTTGTGCGTGTGGTCTGCGGAGTACCGTCAGTTATCAAGGATGTAACATCATGAAAATACTATTTTTGCGTCACGGGCTGACTAAGGGCAATCTTGAAAAACGGTACATCGGCAGTACTGACGAGCCGCTGTGCACCGAGGGGATCACAGAGCTGAAAAAGCTAAGGCTGCCTGCGTGCGATCTTCTTGTGTGCAGCCCGATGAAGCGCTGTATTATGACGTCTGAGCTGCTTTTTTTCGGACAGGAGCCCGTGCTCTGTGATGACCTTCGCGAATGTGACTTCGGTGACTTTGAGGAGAAAAACTACGCTGAATTGTCCGATAATACAGACTATCAGAAATGGATCAACAGCGGTGGGAAATTACCATTTCCGAATGGTGAGGCTCCGTCAGTTTTTCGCGCGCGCTGTGTCGGTACCTTTGAGAAAATCGTCAGAAAATATGGGCATTGCGACTATATCGCATTCGTCGTTCACGGCGGAACGATAATGTCAATACTTGAAAAATATGCTGTTCCGCACAGAGATTACTTCGATTTTCACTGTGAAAACGGACATGGATATTTCTGTGAATGGGACGGAAAAAAGCTCATAATAACGGAGGAAATATGAAGTGCCTGTTGCCTGCGATTCCCGTAATACTTGGGTTTCTGCTTGACTGTATCATTGGCGATCCTTACAGTCTCCCTCATCCGATAAGGCTCATCGGAAAACTCATAGCTGCGCTCGAAAAGCTCGTACGCAATCGAATGAAAAACCTTCGCTTAGGAGGCTTTCTGCTTGCGCTGATCGTTGTCATCGTTTCGACTGTTACTCCGCTCGCGCTGCTGCTCGTCTGTTACCGAATCCACGTAATATTGGGCATTGCTGTCGAGACAGTGCTGTGCTGTTATATGCTCGCGGCGAAGTGTCTCTGCAAGGAGAGCCTGAAAGTATGCAAGGCGGCTGAATCGGGCGATACAGAAGCTGCACGCAAGGCTGTTTCTATGATCGTCGGGCGTGATACGTCTGTTCTCAACCGTGACGGCATTATTCGCGCTGCTGTCGAGACTGTCGCTGAGAATGCCTCCGACGGCGTAACTGCTCCTCTTTTTTATATGGGACTTGGCGGTGCAGTCGGTGCTTTTTTCTATAAATCAGTGAATACTATGGATTCGATGATCGGCTACAGGGACGAGAAATACGCCGATATAGGGCGATTTGCAGCGAAGCTCGACGATGCTCTGAACTTTATCCCGTCGCGGCTGACCGCTCTGCTAATGGTTACAGCGGCTACGATATGCGGACTTGACGCGCGCAATGCCTTTCGCATATGGATGCGTGACCGCAGGAAGCACGCAAGTCCGAATTCTGCACAGACAGAATCAGCCTGCGCAGGAGCTCTGCACGTTCGGCTCGCGGGTGATGCGTGGTACTTCGGAAAGCTTCACAGGAAGCCCTTTATCGGTGACGACGACCGACCGATAGAGCCCGAGGATATACGACGTGCGAATCGTCTTATGTACGCAACATCCGTGTTAATGCTCATCATTTCAGCCGCCGCAAGGTGCGCGATTTTTGGAGGACTTCTATGATTCAACAGCACGGCGGAAATATTTCACAGCTAAATGATGTTCTGGATTTTTCGGCAAATATCAACCCTCTTGGAGCTCCGGACAGCGTGAAAAAAGCTGTAATCGACTGCGTTTCCGCTATCGAAAGATATCCTGACCCGTACTCCACCGAGCTGCGAAAAAAGCTTGCCGAACACGAGGGTGTGAGTGCCGAAAATATCGTCTGCGGCAACGGTGCGGACGACCTTATCTTCCGTATTGTTAACGTATTAAAGCCGAAAAAGGCGCTTGTCTGTGCGCCTACATTCACTGAATACAGCCGTGCACTTACGGAAAACGGCTCTGAGGTGCACGAGCATTTTCTCGCGGAGGATAACTGTTTTGCGATGAGCGAGAGCTTCCTTGCCGAGCTCGGCGGGGGCTTCGATATGTGCTTTATCTGCACTCCCAATAATCCCACTGGTTGCCTTATCGCTCCTGATGTGCTTAAAAAGCTTGCTCGAAAATGTGCGGAAAAAGGAACTATTCTCGTGTGTGACGAGTGCTTTCTCGGATTCGTCGAGGGAGCGGAAAGGTACAGCCTCGCATGCTTCCTGAATGAGAATTGTATCATTCTCAAAGCTTTCACAAAGCTGTATGCAATGGCTGGAATACGGCTTGGATACGCGGTTTGCGGCAATCGGTCAGTCGCCGGAATGATACAGAAAATCGGTCAGTTCTGGAGCGTTTCCGCGCTTGCTCAGCGTGCAGGTATCGCAGCACTTTCCGAAGATGAATACGTACGCAAATCGAGGGCTTACATCTCCGAGGAACGCCGTTTTCTTGCCGCGGAGATGTCAGCTCTCGGGGTGAAGGTGTTCGATTCTGCTGCGAATTTTCTGCTCTTAAAAAGCTGCGCTGGACTTGCAGAAAAAATGATCGCTGAGGGCATTCTTATCCGTGACTGCTCAAATTTCAGTGGTCTGTCCGACGGCTTCTACCGCGTCGCGGTGCGGACTCATGATGAAAATATCCGCCTTATTTCGGCGCTCGGGAGGTGCATAAATGGCTAAAAAAATAATGCTTCAGGGCACGATGTCAAATGTCGGAAAGAGCTTTCTGACGGCTGCGCTGTGCAGGATATTCAGGCAGGACGGCTACTCCGTCTCACCATTCAAATCGCAGAATATGGCACTTAATTCGTTCATTACTCCCGACGGCGCAGAGATAGGCAGAGCGCAGGCTCTGCAGGCTGAAGCTGCGGGAATCGAGCCCTCGCCGCTGATGAATCCGATACTTCTCAAGCCGACCACCGATGTTGGCTCGCAGGTCATCGTCAACGGAAAGGTACGCGGTAATATGTGCGCGGCTGAGTATTTCCGCCGCAAAAAGGAGCTTATCCCCGATATATTGAATGCCTATGAGACACTCGCAAGTCAGCATGACATCATTGTTATAGAGGGCGCGGGAAGTCCCGTGGAGCTCAATCTCAAAGCCGATGACATCGTGAATATGGGACTCGCGGAGCTCGTAAAATCGCCAGTTCTGCTCGTCGGAGACATCGACCGCGGCGGAGTTTTCGCACAGCTCATCGGCACGCTCGAACTGCTCGAACCGCACGAACGCGATATGGTGAAAGGACTTGTTGTAAACAAGTTCCGCGGCGATATTACGCTCTTCCGCGACGGTATAGATATTCTCGGAAATCGTTCGGGCAAGCCTGTTGCAGGCGTTGTTCCCTTCATTTCCTGCGACATTGAGGACGAGGACAGCCTGTCGGATAAGCTGTCTGCGAGGTCGGCTGACGGCGACATCGACATCGCGGTCATTCGTCTGCCGAAGATATCGAACTTCACTGATTTCGATGTTTTTGCGCAGTACGGCAGAGTTTCGGTCAGGTATGTCACGAGGTCGAGTGAGCTCGGAGCTCCCGACCTGATCATTCTCCCCGGTACGAAAAGCACTATTTCCGATATGGAATGGCTTACGGAGAACGGGTTTGCGGAGGCAATAATTCAGCGATGTCAGGCGGACGTTCCCGTGTTTGGTATCTGCGGCGGCTATCAGATAATGGGCAGGACTGTCTCCGATCCGCACGGCAGCGAATGCGGCGGAACTGTCAGCGGGCTCGGTCTGCTTGACTGCGACACTGAGTTCGGCACCGATAAGCGGCAGACGCAGGTAAGCGGCAGATTCGGCGATATAAGCGGGTTTTTCTCTTGCCTGTCGGGGGCGGAGTTCTACGGCTACGAGGTGCATATGGGAGTGACAAGCAGTGATTCCCCGGAGCTCACCACCTGCGGCGGAAGCTTCAGCGGTAACGCCGCGGGCTGTTATGTACACGGTATCTTCGACAGCGCGGAGGTCGCAGGCAGGCTCGTCCGTGAGTTGTATAAACGAAAAGGAATGACCTATACGGGCGAGTCCGTTGACAGGCGGGAATACAGGGAGCGTCAGCTCGACCTGCTCGCCGACGCGGTGCGGAAAAGCCTTGATATGGAGCTCATTTACCGCATAATTGAGGAGGGCGTATGAACTTGGAATATGTGCTTCCCGCCGACATTGAAAGGCGGAGCTTTGAGATAATCGAGAGCGAGCTTGAAACGGAAATTCCCGCCGACATCAAGCCCGTGGTCATACGTGCGATACATACGACAGCCGATTTTGACTACGCGGAAAACCTCTATTTCTCGGAGAATGTTATAGAAAAGGCACTTGCAGTTCTCGACAGGGGAGCGGTCATCGTTACCGACACGAATATGGCTAAGGCAGGTATAAACAAGCCAGCTCTCGCGCGGCATGTCTGCGAGTGTATGTGTTTTATGGCGGACGAGGACATCGCCCGCACCGCCAAGGAAAACGGCACCACGCGTGCGACCGCCTCTGTGGACAAAGCCGCCGCTCTCGGCAGACCCGTGATATACGCGGTCGGCAACGCTCCGACTGCGCTTGTCCGCCTCTGCGAGCACATCTCAGCAGGTGACTTCGTCCCCGAGCTTGTCATCGGCGCGCCCGTCGGCTTCGTGAACGTCGTGCAGTCGAAGGAAATGCTTATCGACAGCGGAGTCCCGTGCATAGTCGCCCGCGGACGCAAGGGCGGCAGCAATGTTGCAGCGGCGATATGCAACGCTCTGCTTTATATGCTTGATAACAAAAAAGGCTTCAAAAAGTGAAGGCAGATTGTTACGAACATATAAAATGCATATAGTGCTTGCATTTTGTATACTATTCTGTTATAATAATGTGTGTTCATGAACACAACCGAATAATAGCAGACGGTGCCTCCGACAGCTTTGCTGTTGCAGGAGGGTAAAAGGGAAGCAGGTGAAGCTCCTGCACGATCTCGTCACTGTAATTGCGGAGCGTTGTACATATACGCCACTGAGGAATCGGGAAGGCTGTGCGGCGCGATGATGCATAAGTCAGGAAACCTGCCGTTTTGTTGGTACACGACCGAAAGGTCAAGGTCACGAGGTATTGATCGTACTGTTTTAGCAGGCTCTGATGGAGTCTGTTTGCAATGCCTTCTGCCTTTGCGGAGGGTTTTTTTGTTATGCGGTCAAGCCTTTCTATGAAAGGAAGATCATTATGAAAAAAGCAATGTCATTAATGCTCGGATTAGCTTGTATCACAGCTTCTTTTGCATCCTGCGGCGACAGCGAGTCCGAGAGCAGCTCAAAGGCTGAAAAGACAACAACTACAAGCACTTCCCTTGAAGTGATAACCACAGAGGCGACCTCCACCGAGGCTGTAACTGAGGCTGAGGAGGAAGAGGACGAAGAGAACTACGACACAGGCGATGCTTCCCTCGATAATATCCGCAATCAGGACAATATCGGCGAAAACGAGCTCCTTGTGCTCAGCTTCGGCACGAGCTATAATGACAGCCGCCGTCTCACTATCGGCGCTATCGAGCAGTCGCTTGAGGACGCATTCCCTGAGTACTCTGTTCGCCGCGGATTTACAGCGAACATCATCATCGACCACGTTGAGCGCCGCGACGGCATACACATCGACGACATCAGCGAGGCTCTCGACAGAGCTGTCAACAACGGAGTAAAGAACCTCGTTGTTCAGCCTACTCACCTTATGAACGGTCTTGAATACGACGAGCTCTACTCCAAGGTCGCAAGCTATTCCGACTCCTTCGATAATGTCGTCTTCGGACAGCCTCTCCTTACCAGCGACGACGACTTCAAGCGCGTTGAGAACGCTATCGTTGACTGGACAAAGGAGTACGACGACGGAAAGACCGCTATCTGCTTTATGGGTCACGGTACAGAAGCGGCTTCCAACAGCGTATATTCGAAGATGCAGGATCTGCTCACAGCCGACGGTCACACGAACTACTTCGTTGGCACTGTAGAGGCAACTCCCTCTGTTGAGGACGTTCTTGCTAAGGTCAAGGCGGGCGGATACGAGAAGGTCGTTCTTGAGCCGCTCATGGTAGTTGCAGGCGACCACGCCAACAACGATATGGCTGGCGACGATGAGGATTCGTGGAAGTCGATATTCGAGGCAGAGGGCTTTGAAGTACAGTGCATACTCAGAGGTCTCGGCGAGAACGAGGAGATAAGAAAGCTCTACGTTGAGCACGCTCAGACAGCTATAGATTTCGTCAAGTAAGATAATAACATCGGGCAGTTGCTACTGCCCGATTTCAATATAAGGAGAAAATATGAAAAAGACTATCATTGCAGTATCACTCATCGCGGCGCTGGCTCTTGCTTCGTGCGGAGCTGAGAGCTCGTCGTCAGAGCAGACCACAGTCCAGACCACAACAGCCGAAACATCAACAGAATCAACGACAGAGGCTTCGACCGAGCCGACCGCGGAAGCCCAGACCGAGCACGCAACAGCTCCGCAGAACGAGGTCGGCTACGAGGGTATGACCGCTGTCACGGCGGATGCTCTTAACATCGGAAACTACTATATATCCGTTGATTCAAGCTCTTCAATGTTCAAGATCGCGGACTGTATACTCCATGTCGGCGAGGACGGTATGACAGCCGATATCATTATTGACAGCAAGTCCTATGACGCGCTGTATATGGGCACTGAGGACGAGGCAGAGTCTGCTGATGAGACTGCCCGTATAACCTATACAGAGAACAATAGCGGACAGTCCGTGTTCACGGTTCCTGTGGAAGCACTAGACAAGGAGATACAGTGTGCTGCTTTGAGTGCAAAGAAGCAGGAGTGGTACGGACGCACTCTCGTATTCCGCGCGGATTCACTTCCCGATACAGCTTTTAAGGAACTGAGATATGCAACTGTCGGGTCATTGGAGCTTGCAGACGGCGAATATACTGTAGAGGTAACACTCGATGGCGGCTCTGGCAGAGCTTCCGTTGAGTCACCGACAACGCTCACTGTCAGCGGCGGAAAGGCAAGCGCAAAGATAGTATGGAGCAGCGATAAGTACGACAAAATGGAAGTAAACTATCTGGAGTATACTCCCGAAATAGTTGACGGACACTCTGTTTTTGAAATACCTGTTACCGGCTTCGACTACAGAATGCCCGTTCAGGCTGAGACCACTGCAATGAGTGAGCCGCATATGATAGATTATACGCTCAACTTCGATTCCTCGACAATAAAGAAATGCGAATAAGGAAGCTTTTCCCGCTGGCTGTCACTGCCGTTATGCTGCTCGTCACGGGCTGCGGCAAGGACCAGACAAGCGCGGAGCTCGGTGCTGTCTGCAGTATGGAGCTGAAATACGCCGAGCAGTTCACCGTTGACTACCGCGACGACGGCTGCTCCGTCGTGACCATCGGGGACGACAGCTTTCTCGTTGTGCCCGAGGACACGGCTGTCCCCGAAGACAGCGCGGGAATGACCGTCATAAAGCAGCCTGTCGAAAACATATACGTTGCCGCGAGCTCGGCTATGGATCTGTTCGACGGCATAGGTCAGCTCGACAGGGTGACGATGACCTCAACCACTTCCGCAAGCTGGAGCCTTCCCGCCATACGAGGCGCGGTCGAGTCGGGCGGCATCGAATACATCGGCAAGTACAGCTCTCCCGACTATGAGTACCTCGTCGCCGAGAACTGCGGGCTGGCGGTCGAATCGACGATGATATACCACACTCCCGAGGTCAGGGAGAAGCTTGAAGCACTGGGCATACCCGTGTTAGTCGAGCGCTCAAGCTACGAGACTCACCCGCTCGGCCGAATGGAGTGGATGAAGCTGTACGGACTCCTCACAGGCGACAGCGAAGCTGCTGAGGAGCTGTTCAATGAAAAGACAAAGGCGTTCGAGCAGCTGTCAGTCTCGGATATCCCCGAGAGTGAGCGTAAGACCGCAGCCTTCTTCTATATCACGTCGAGCGGTTACTTCAATATACGCAAGCCGACCGACTACGTCACGAAGATGATAGAGCTCGCGGGCGGACGGTATATCTTCACCGCCGACGACCTCAACATCGACGACAACGCGCTCTCCACGATGAACATACAGACAGAGACCTTCTACGATATCGCACGTGACGCCGACATTCTCATCTATAACAGCACTGTTGACGGCGAGCTTGAGAGCATAGACGAGCTCATCGGGAAGTGCGGCGTGCTGGCGGATTTCAAGGCTGTCAAAAGCGGCAATGTGTGGTGTACGGGACAGAATATGTTCCAGCAGACCACGGGAGCGGCTGATATGATATGCGACCTCAACGCCGTATTCACCGACAGTGCTGACGGCGCGGAGCTGACATATCTCCGCAAGCTTGACTGAGGTGACGCTATGAATAAAAAAAGAGCCGTCCGCCGGACGATATGCTTTGCCGCTCTCGCTGCGCTGACCTCGGCTTTTGCAGTGCTTGAGCTTGTCTGCGGAAGCACTGATATCGCGCTCTCCGACGTGTTCGGAGCTCTCGCGGGCAGAGACAGAACCAGTGCCTCGCACACGATAATCACGGAGATTCGCCTCCCGCGCACAATTGCCGCAGCACTGCTCGGCGGAGCTCTCTCCGTCTCGGGCTTTCTGCTGCAAAGCTTCTTCAATAATCCCATCGCGGGACCATACGTCCTCGGCATATCATCGGGAGCAAAGCTGACGGTCGCGCTCGCGATGATGCTGACCATGCAGCATGGCGTACTCCTCAATTCAGCTTCAATGGTCGGAGCGGCATTTGTCGGCTCAATGCTGTCAATGGGAGCGATACTGCTGCTCTCGGGCAAAGTGAGGAATATGGCACAGCTAATAATCGCAGGCGTGATGATAGGCTACATCTGCTCAGCGGTCACGGAGCTTGCAGTCACCTTCGCCGACGACGCCAACATCGTCAACCTCCACAACTGGTCACAAGGCAGTTTTTCAGGTATCAGCATGGACAATGTCAGGGTCATCGCTGTTATAGTTGCGGCGGCTGTACTGGCGGCATTTATGCTCTCGAAGCCGATGAGCGCGTATCAGCTCGGCGAGAGCTACGCGCAGAATATGGGGGTGAACCTGAGACTGTTCAGGCTTGCGCTGATACTGCTGTCAAGCGTTCTCTCCGCCTGTGTTACAGCTTTTGCGGGACCTGTTTCCTTCGTGGGAGTAGCAGTCCCACACCTCGTTAAGGGCATATTCGGCACGGCAAAGCCGATAATCATTATCCCCGCATCCTTCATCGGCGGAGCTGTGTTCTGCCTCGTCTGCGACCTTATCGCGCGTATGCTGTTTGCTCCCGTCGAGCTCAGCATAAGCACTGTCACAGCCGTTTTCGGAGCTCCCGTAGTCATCGCTGCTATGCTCAGCCGCCGCGGTCAGAAAAGAGGTGTCTGAATGAGCGAGGTTTTACTTAAAGCAGGCGGACTGTCGGTCGGTTACGGGAAAAAGGTCGTGGTGAGCGGACTTGAGCTTGAAGTCACCGCGGGAGAGATACTCACGCTGATAGGTCCGAACGGCGCAGGAAAATCCACCGTTCTCAGGAGCATAGCCGCGCAGCTGCCGCTCATCTCGGGAACCGTGTCTATCAGCGGAAACGATATCACAGCAATGGACCTCGGCGACATTGCAAAGGCGCTTTCGATATGCTTCACCGACAGGGTCACAGCCGAAAAAATGACCTGTGAGGACGTCGTCTCGACAGGTCGTTATCCGTATACGGGAAGGCTCGGTATCCTCTCCGCCGAGGACAGAAATATTGTCCGCGAGGCTATGGAGCTGACGGGCATATCGCACCTTGCCGACACCGATATCCGCTACATCAGCGACGGTCAGCGCCAGACGGTAATGCTTGCAAGAGCAATTGCGCAGCAGCCTCAGGTACTCCTTCTCGACGAGCCCACCTCATTCCTCGACATCAACAACAAGCTCCGACTGCTCGGCATACTGAGGGAGCTCGCGCGGGACAGAAACATCGCCGTCGTGCAGACTCTCCATGAGCTTGACCTCGCACAGCGTTTTTCCGACCGTGTGCTCTGCATAAAGGACAACCGCGCTGACAGGCTCGGGACGCCCGAAGAGATATTCAGCGGGCGCTACATAAGCGAGCTCTACGGTATCACGAGCGGCACTTTCGAGCCGATGTTCGGTACAGCGGAAGCATCACCTGTTCTCGGGGAATCAAAGGTATTTGTTATAGGAGGCGGAGGCAGCGGTATCGGTACATACCGTCGGCTGCAGCGTCAGGGAATACCCTTCGCCGCGGGAGTTATACACGAAAATGATATTGAATACTCTGTTGCGAGAAGTCTTGCCGCAGAAGTTATTTCCGAAAGAGCATATGAGCCGATAAGCGATGAAAGCGTACAGAGAGCACTTGCAATAATGAAGAAGTGTGATAATGTGATATGCTGCCTCGACAGCTTTGGTACAATGAACATAGGAAATAAAAGATTATTTGAAATGTATAAGTCACTTAAGAATCGATCAGACAATAGCGGGCAGATGAAATTGGATTAATAGTCTACGACTGTTTATTCGTTTAACGCTAAGCTTAAAAAGATTTTTGCGCATTTTTACAAGGAATCCACATATACGGTTAAATTGTGAAACACAGACATATTTAAGCTCAATAATAGCTGCTTTTATTCAGCCATAACGCAAAAGGGCGGCACCCGGAACGGGTGCCGCTTTCTTTGGTAATATGGAGGAAAGTTATTCGGTGGCTAATCTGGAATACTCGGCAAGAGCATATGAAGTATCGTTGGCATCGACCTTTCCGTCGTCATTTAGGTCGCCGAGGTACTCCATATTTTTCTCAGTAATGTAATCGCTTTGAATGTTTACAGAGTTATTTGAATAGAATTTGAGCATATCTGACGCATCTCTTGCATCAAGCTTGCCGTCTGTGTTGACGTCGCCTTTGAGCTTTGCATTGTAGAGTACGTATAACATCTGTGATATATCATCAGGTCGAACTCTGTTATCACCGTTTATATCCGCTTCCTCAGCTATCTTTGCCCTCATTTCGTCGTTGATAGAACAAGCGGTATATTCCTTAGTAGTATAATCTGTGATAAAGATGAATTCATCTCTTTTCGTATTCACTGCCAATTCACTGTAGTAATGGAGGATATAGTATGCGTCCATTACATCAGTTTCGCCGTCAAGATTGAAGTCCCAGTCATACTCGCCGTTCTGATATGCCGTGCAGAGTGCCGTTCTGTACGACTCAACTCCCTCAAGGTAGGCTTGCTGCTCCTCCTCGGGGAGGTCGGTGAATTCTATGTCTTTTGGTCTTGTCGGGAATGACGGGTAATCGTTTTTTGCGTTTGCCGCTGTCGGAAGAGCCATAGCTCCCACTATGATAGCTGACATAAAAACTGCTGTTTTTTTCATAATATCAACTCCTTTTCTTCAAGCTTGGGTGTGGTTTTATGTATTTGGCTTTATGGTGATAACAGGGCTTTGGATTCCTGCGAAGCCATATACTCCATTTTCATTTCGATCTGAGTTACATAATCGTAATTTTTATAGTAGAAAAGATAAACCATAAGCAGTGACGAATCCTTGGTGTTGACTCTGCCATCGCCGTCGATATCGCAATTCGCTTCAATCCATTCAATATCGCTGTCTGAGTATATTCCATGTGCAAAATCCACTGATTTTTCCGAATAGTATCTAAGTATCACATAAGTATCCATATATCCGACTGAACCGTCGCGGTCGGCGTCGGGGAAGAGCTCGCCCGAATCTATTTTCTTGAATGCATTCAGCTGAAAGTCGGGATATTCGTCTTCGCTTCTGTTAAGATTCTCATACTCCGCCTCATATCTCTCGTCGTACTTATCCTTTATACCTCCCACATCTTTGCTCAAATTGGTATAGACGAAGTCGGGGAAGGGACGGCTTCCCGCATACTCACGAGCTATCTCCTCGATAGTTTCAGCGTCGGGGATATCAACATCGTGGTATATCATATAGTAGGTGAGCAGGTAGATATCCCTGTGAGTACCATAAAAACTATCTGCTCTGTCAAAGATTTCCATATCGGGGAACATCTCATCAAAATTATACGGGTATCGCTTGGTTCTGTTGTATTGATCTTGACAGAACAGGTACGCCTCAAATTCAAATGCGTCGTACAGATCGACCTTGCCGTCGTCATTAAAATCCATCGTGAAGTCAAACTGTCCGCTGTCATATTGCAGTATTCTCATATAATTTCTGTCATCTCCGACAAGCATCGGAAATGTCGGGATACGGTTGCCGTTTTCGTCTACTGCTGGCAATGTTTTCGCAACCGTTATCATTTCGGGCATTCTCATTACGATATTGGCTATACGCTCTTCAATGTCCTCCGTAGTCGGAGCCAAGCTCGTGACCGATGGCGGCGATGTCTGCGCAGCGGCAGTCGTATCAGCGGTTGCTTTCGTCGTCTGAGCCGCAACCGTTGTCGTGATGCTTGCTTTTGTGGCCGAGCGTACCGTTGTCGAGGTCTGCTGAGTTGAAGAAGCTGTCGTCGCAGCCGTTGTGGAAGTCATCCGTGACGTTGTCGTAGTCTGCGGAGCGGCAGTGCTCGGAGAAGTGGAAGCCGCCGTTGTTTCCGCTGAGGTAGTCTCTGTCTCGATTATTATTCCCGACTGGCTTGGAGCGGGCTTTTTCGGAGGTCTGAGCGCGTATGTAGTCAGCCCGATTCCAAGCACAGCCGCGGCTCCCGCACTGATAGCACACGAACGAAGTATCATTGTCCTGCGTCGCTTCTGTTTAGCAACTATCTGTTCAGCCTTCGCGTAGGCATTACGCTCGAGTTCCTCATAGCTTTTCATAGCTCATTCCCTCCTTTTCCAGTTCTTTTTTCAGAGCCTGCTTCGCCCTGTACAGTAAGTTCTCGATTTGCCGTTTCGACTTGTTCATGAGCAGTGCAGCCTCAGCGTTATCGAAGTCCTCAAAGTAAACAAGATACAGCACCTGACGGTAATCAGGAGAGAGCCGCAGCAGTACATTGTGAAATGCTCTTTTCTCTTCCTCGGTTATGTATCGTTCTTCGATATTTGTTGCGTCACTCACACTGTATGCTGCACTGATCGGTTCATGATGAGCGGGACGGTGCCTGATATAGTCAAGAGCAATGTTGCGAGCAATGGTATAAAGCCATGTCTTGAAGCTGCTCCTGCCTGAGAATCGCGGCTTTTTTGCGATGAGCTTTGCAAATACATCCTCAGTCAGATCTTCAGCAGTGTTTATGTCTCCGACATATCCGTTTATGAAGAAGATCAGACCGTCTGCATAAGTCCGCACTATCTCAGACAAGCCCTCTTTTTCACCATCAAGGAAACGGCGGTAGCTACTTGCACCGTTATCCATAATAATTCTCCTTCTGCGTATTTTGTGTTCTCTACTAATTAGACTGTTTTACGATATGGTTTCTCTCACAGATCAACATAAATATATAATTTAATTAATGTCTGCTCAACAACTCAAAAATGCCTTTATATAGCTTTTAAAAGGCATTTTTGAGTTGTCAAAGTGCAAGAAAAAAATAATTTTTCTTGCACTTTGTTTTGCCATTTAGGGCAAAATGAGCTTGACATCAATTAATGTGATGCGCAAATTCCATATATTATCAAAGAATTTGCGCACCCCGAACGAAGTTCGGGGCAATAACCGCCTAACGGCGGTTATTGAGTACA
>Ga0129307_1000846_pt1 | contig 40903 bp, 50 predicted proteins | sample P1105metagenome_FD_94437 | JGI IMG/M metagenome (GOLD analysis project Ga0129307, IMG submission 94437) | Capybara group fecal microbial communities from Wisconsin, USA - P1105 metagenome | ecosystem: Host-associated > Mammals > Digestive system > Large intestine > Fecal | place: USA: Wisconsin...
CCATTTTACCACAGGGAGAAAAAATCACTATGGATTTTTTCAAGTGTCCAACTTGATTTTACAATTAACCGATAATATTGGCATAACATTTGCGGCTAATTATGTCGTATTTTGTATGAAATATTTGAAAACACAAAAGGACTGCCGCACCTTACTGTGCTATATGGGATTAGAAATGTTTTTTCCGTTAAGGAAAATAAAATTCCTTCATACCGCTATGCCTTGCCATTCTTGTAGAATGCAACGTTTTTTGCCCTTTGCATTCTACTTGCATCACTTTGCAATTTTCAACTTGACGAAAGTGTCCAACTGAGTCTATAATCAATAAAAATATCGTCACGGTTTTAATTGGTGGCTGTAATTTTTAAATAAAGCGGTCCCTAGCCCATAAGGTTTTCTGCTTTCCTGTGCGCAAACACTTGATATATTGCTTCAGCATAGGAGGTATTATGGATTTATTGGCTAATTTTAGCTTGGATGTGCTACGTTACTACGTAAAAATTGCAACTCTTAAAAATTATACTCAGGCTTCTCGAGAGTTGTACATTTCTCAGCCTACGTTGAGCCGACACATCAAGGCTTTAGAGACACGCTTGGGAAAAAAGCTATTTTTTCGGACAAAATGTGGTGTGGAGTTAACAGAGGATGGACAGCACTTTTATGAAAAATGTTGTCACCTCTTGGCTGTATATGACGATTTTGTCCAAGATGTTACCGCTTCAGAGAATCATGCCAGTATTTCCGGATCTCTGAATATCATGTATCAGCGTCCGGTGCGAAACCTGATCCGAACTGTCAATGCGGATTTTCAGCGCAGTTATCCTGGCATAAAGCTTAAATGTGATCTGTTGTCCACGTCGGACCCTGTACAGCCCCTCATTGATGGTTCGGCAGACTGTATTTATATGTACGAATGTGAGTACCGCCGCATCCGAAGAAAGAATCTTTTGGCCATTCCTGTGTGCAAATTGGATTGGGGCGTTACCATGTCTGCCGAAAATGCGTTGGCCAACAAGCAGCCAATTCGTCTGGAAGATCTAGCTGACCAAAATTTTATCATTACGCATCGCTCTGTCTCCCCAGCCGTTTTTGATGAGATTTACGCCGCTTGTAATCGGGCCGGATTTGTTCCAAAGGCTTCTGAATTTACCAAAGATGTCGAGAATATCATTACCTATATCTTGATATATAACGCGGTTGCTATTATGGCGGACGGTGTATATAACTTTAGCTCATGCGAAAATGTTGTATATCGCAAATTGGATAATTATCCGTTTTCTTGCGTTTTTTATCTGGTGGCCCTGGAAGATAAAATGAGTCCGCCGTTGAGGCTATATTATTCCGCTCTTCAGAGGAACTATTTTCTTAATCCCTGATCCGGTAGGCTCTTTTCCCGCAAAGACGGCAGCAATCTGTAGCCTTTGGTGGATATACACGCATATACCCTTGCTGTGATTTCTTGCCCTGCCTCTGTGAGATGGCATATATGCTTAATTTTAGTACATTCTTGCATAGAAAAACATCCCAGCCAACCTGAACTGCCTCAGATTGTGTGGACAGCACAAAAAGAGCCCTGGTAGGAAATATAGATTTTTAGCCGGATAGGCGTCGCGCAAGCGGCGCCTATCTGGTCTTTAACTGAATGCGCTCATAATTGTAAAAGTGGATATAACGGTCAATCATCTCGTTGTCCTCGGAAAAGGCAGCTGATTTATGGCGGTAGATACATTCCGTTTTAAGGACGGAGAAGAAATTTTCTGCCATGGCGTTGTCACACGGCTCTCCCTTTCTTGACATAGGTAGCGTAATGCCGTATGCCTGAGTCAGGTTGAAGTATGCTGGGTATGCTGCGTTCTTGCTGTTGTGCAATAGCTTCCGCAAGGGCTGCATCCTTCTCCGGCTTGCCAAGACGATGGATGAAGGCATAGTAGCCACTTCTGGATAACCCAAAGAATTTGCACATGACTGTCACGGGATATTCTGTTCAGTGACGGTATATGACATGGTATTTTACCCTTGCTCTCTTCTGTGCAGTGCAGAAAATCCCGCAGCAGTTTATTCTCCATACGCAGCCGCTGAATCTCATACGCCTGCTCCGCCATAATATCTCTTGGGGCGGCCTCTTTCCTCAGCCTACCCTTAGGGCGTGGCATGATTCCTGCCTCCAGCTTTCGTTCTTTCCTGCGCTCCCGGGTCAGCAGTTGCTTCACTACATACTTATCTTTAAATCCATAGTACTCCGCTATTTCCCGTTGTGTTTTCCCCTCTGCCATCATTGCCGTGATTTCAGGCAGCAGTGCTTGAACGCGTGTGTAATTCCTTTTTCCCATGACAAGACCCCCTGATGTAGTACTTCCATTTTCCTACATCAGGGGGTCTTTTGTCACTGTCCGTTTTTACTGGACCTGTTCACCCGTGTACGGTGGCCGGGATGTTTTTGTTTTGCAGTCACCCTCTTGTCAGACCGTGCACCGTAAGCAGTCACCCTCCCATGCTGGATATTCATTGAAAGCCCAATATAGCCAGCGGCAACGCTATTAAGTAGCAAGCCAGTGTCGTATTGATAACTGTCACAACGCAAATCGGCCAGTAGGAATGTTTGTGATCACTCTTACACATCTGGATCTGGGCAATGATGGAGCCGTTGTGCGGAAGGGAGTCAGGGCCGATTGAAGCAAGCGCGACCAGGCGGCCTACATTGCCCATATCGAATCCAGCGCTCATGGATTGCTCCAGAAAGGGGCGTAATAATGGAATTACGGTTCCAATGGCAGTGGATGAAGAACCAACTGCCGCCGCGCACAACGATCCGGAAACCGTGGCTAGAACATAGGGATTGATTGAACTATTGGACATCCAATCAAGCAACCATTGGAAGAAGGGGGTATTGCCAACGATTCCCCCAATGCCGCCCATCACAGCAATATTTACTACCAGAGGAACGCTTTCCGCAGAAGCTTGGCTGAGTGTACTCATCCACTCGGTAGGGGAGCAGGTTCGCAGGCGGAGGACAATCGCCACTACTGTGCCAATAAACAGCGAGAGAGCCAGGTGGAAGCCAAATACATTAAAGCAGACCAGAACAACAATAACCGGAATCACGGCTATGGCCAAAGGAGGTGTATCCTTACGGTCTGTACCAACGTCGTTTAAGTCATCCCAGTCGCAAAACACCCGTCCGTGCTTTTTCCAATGTACAGCCTGCCACTGAACATACCAAAAGTTAGCAATCATAATGGCAATACCCGCTGCCCAGCCAGGAATCAGCCCTGAAGATGCCGTTACGCCATATTCACCCAATGTCTCGATTAGCAGCGCATTGTTAATGGAAGGCATCATGGGGCAAACCAGGCAATAGGTCCACATGCCTCCCATGATGGATGCACACAGAATATCTTTGGTGTATCCGGCTTCGGAGAACAACAACAGCCCAATAGGAATTACGACAACCATTGCCCCGACTCCCATACCCCCGATACATAAAACCGCTGTAATCAGTTGACAAATTATTGGAGCATACTTAATGGGCAGGTGGTCCCGAATAAAATATGCAATGGCGCAGGAGCTTCCATTTTTATTCATTATTTTTCCAAAAAGCATACACCCAAGCATCGTCAGGCATAGCCCCTTAAACATGTTTGCCGCACCAGTGGCATAATAGGTCGTCATTCCTGTGGTTAGATCAATACCCGATGCCACACAAATCAGAACACCAGCAATTGCAGCACCGAAAACGGGGGTAATTCCTCTATATGCCAAAATGCAGATTAACACAATTCCAACAATTATGCCAATCCCGCTCAATATCGCCATTCCTCTAACCTCCATAAAGAAATATCCCATACTGTCTGTGGCTCATGAATATTGTTTATGTCTCAAAACTATTGGATATCTTCTCCTGTAACCCCAGTTCTGCAAAACCGAGGTCACAAGAGGAGATAAAACCAGAGAATCATCGGGCAGGAATGAAATCTTACGCTGAGTCAGACCACTGAATGATTGAGCGAGAACACTACATCAATTCTAACGCGGCAAGCATCTCATCACACCGTTGTAGTCTTTGTCCGATTTATATTACTAATTGGCTCCTGGTTGAGGGGCTTGCATACAAGCATCGTTACTCCGCCAATAAAGGTAAATATAATTGCGTAGATCATAAGCAGAGTGTAACTGTTTGTGCGTTCCAAAAGTTCCAAGCCAAAGCGGGGAATTGTTAGATTTGCTGGCGCCCAGCCCAGCAGACATAGTCCAAACACGGAGGCGGACGCCTTAGGCCCCCACATCTCCAGGGCAAATGCTGGGTTTTCTACAGCACAACTACTGTAACCAAGCCCCATCAGAAAATAGCTTATATAAACAATCATGGGATTGCTCCGGCAGGCAACGATCATAATTCCGGAAATAATAAACAGCGAGGTATGAACAATTCGGGCCTTACGCCAGCCAAATCTGTCGATAAAAAATCCCGCCTCGATGCGACCAATCACCTGTGCAATGGCATATACCGACACTGCTGTAGCCAGCATCCAGGAGGAAAAGCCTACCTCTTCACCATAGACCACCATCAGCGATCCAAAGCACATGTAGATACTTCCAAAAATGGCCATGGCCACAAAATGCGCCCAAAATTGATAAGTGTGGATCGCCTGAGGCAAATAGTAATTAGGCTGGTCAACCGGATCCACCGCAACTTTTTCGGGAAACGGGTTGAATCCTTCCGGAGCATATTCAAACAATAATGCGCACATGACAAACAGGATGCCGAAGAAAACAGCCTCAATATAGAACAGCCTGATAACACCAAACTGATGGATCAGCATGTTCAGCAATGGGGCCATAAAGGTTGGACCGCCGCCCCATACCGCAAGGCAGAGCGCCATTGCAAATGCCTTGCGATCCGGGAACCAATTCCCTACCCCAAATAGAGCTACGCTATACAGAATGCCGATACTAAAGCCGACCAAGACTCCAAATGTAAGGTACATCATCATAGGGCTGGTAGCTAGAGCGGATGTTGCCAGACCTACTACCTGCATGACCGTTCCAAGTAGCAGTGCCTTTCTTGCGGAAACCCGCTGTCGAAGAATACCACCAAAGAAGGTGCCCAAGCAATAAAATGCGAACGCAACATTGGAGACAAATGCTACATCGACCTGGAGCCAGCCTCTTGCCTCCATAAGCGGCTTGACAAATACACCCCATGCATAACAGTTACTTCCTCCAAGCATGATTATGAGGCTCAGAACTACCATAAGCCAGCGCTTCTTCAGCAACCGATCCATATCCATATTGCACCTCACAGCCAGACTAGATTTCAGTTATTTTTGAACATTGGAGGGCGCTTTTCATGGAATGCGGCCATGCCCTCAGTCCAGTCGTCCGTAGTTGTAAGAATGGACGTGAGCAACCGCTCATACTCCAGGCAAGATTCCGTGGACATCTCATATCCACGATTGCACATAAGCTTTGCGTACTGGATTGCGATTGGCGCCTGCTGGATGATAATCCCCATCAGCTCCTCGCAGGCTGACATCAGCTCGTCTGCCTCCACTACCTTGCTGCAATAGCCAAGCTCTTTTGCTTCGGACGCAGGAAAGTGCTTCCCGGTAAATAGCATTTCCTTTAGTGCGGACATGTTCATTTGGCGCATTGCCCTGGTAGGACCTTCATACCCCGGAAAACTGCCCAGCTTAGGCTCCGGGAACCCGATCTTTGCGTTTGAACTAGCAATGCGTATGTCACAGCACAGAGCTAGCTCCGCACCGCCGCCCAAGGCATAGCCATTGATAGCTGCGATGGTGGGATGGGGATACTCGTACACCTTGTTGAAAATGTCATGGACATTCTTTCGGTAAAGTCTTCTCCGATATATGGGGCCCTTTACATCAAAGTCAGCCATAACGGAGCCGGACAGATCCGCACCGGAGACAAAGCTTCGGCCTGTTCCAGTCATGATGACACCCCATATATCATCATCCTCAGGTAGGATGGTAAAAAGCTCATCCAGAGAGGCCAAAGTTTCCATGGTAAGTGCATTCAGGTTTTTGGGATTGTCAAAACGTAGATATGCAACATGGTTCTTCTTTTCAAAATGGATTACTCCAGGATACTCAGGCCGGTACTCCATACCTAAATCCCCCTTTGTCTGCTCGAATATTTTATACGCTCATTGCAGTGCGGCAACCACTTTTTCTCGGATCATCTCGTCGATCTCGCTGTCACTATATCCGCAGATAGCCAAAATCTCGCGGGTGTCTTGCCCAATTTCTGGGCCAACAGAAAAATCTGCAATATCGTCACTGCCGATCTTCACAGGAGAGGCTGCGGTGATGACCTCTTTCCCTTCTCTGGTGGTGTACTTAAACAGATATTGATTGTCAAATGCCTGGGGATCCGTATAGCAGTCCGTCGCCGTCCTAACTTCAGCACAGGCAATGTCATATCTCTTAAGTGTTTCCAGAATCTCCGCTCGGTCAAATTTCGCAAATCCTTTATCTAAAATAGCAACCAGTTCGGGCGCCTTTTCATCCATTGTGTCAAAAATATTTTTCCAGCGGGAATCTCCAATCAAGTCCTCTCTTCCACAACTACGAAGGACATTGTTGAAGTCCTTGTCAAAGTTTGTTGTTAGCAGGGTGAACCATTTATCATCCTTGGATTTATATGTGTTCAGAAGAGCGCGCTTGGGCGTTGTACGGCTTGTAGGCCACGAAGAACCATATTGAGATTCTACGATAGTCTCATTGTTCAAATAGAGTGCCATTGCATACAGGGATACATAGACCTTCCTGCCGCGACCTGTTTTCTCAGCAGCATACAGCGCACCGCAGACAGCGCCAGCTAGGGCCATTCCGGCGGCCATATCCCCTACCGCCAAGGGCGGATTCATAATGGAACCTTTCTGAGCATGATCCGCCAGCATACCGCTCCGGGACCAGAAGCTGACCGTGTCGTAGCCTGGGAGGTCCTTATCAGGCCCATGCAGGCCATATCCATCCAAGCTGGCCCACACGAGCTTGGGATTTATCTTGTGCAGAGACTCATAATCCAGGCCTAACTTTTCAATGGCCTTGTTTCTAAAGTTATGTACAAAGACATCGGACTCCTTTACCAGGCGTAGCATTGCCTCCTTTCCCTTTTCTGTTTTCATATCCATGGCAAGGCTCTTTTTTCCATTGGTATAGAAATCAAACAGGTGGGGGTTAATCCGGGTGGTGGAACCCCAAGGAGGCTCAACCAAAATTACTTCTGCACCGTACTCTGCCAAAATCTTGGTACAGCTTGGGCCGGCAGAAGCACAGGTAAAGTCCACGACTCGCACACCTTCTAAAAGTTTTTCCATAGTGTTCCTCCTCGTATAATAAGTTTCAAAGTTAATAAATCAGGTATCAGCAGGTTTAGAGATGCCCGTGATACAATAGCTGTAGGACCGGAGTTGTCGCGTTCTTTGTCCGGCCGCAGCTCACTCATGACCGCACACAGGTGGAGTTCAAGCGGGAGGCATTTTCCTATGACCAGGCCAGAGACGTCCACCTCTGCCCCAAAAGGAAGACACTGCGGGCAGGCGCTGTACCACAGTGCAAGCGGGTTGTTTGGGAAGTATTGGGCAGAGAAAAAGGACTGCGTGGCCTGTTTCCTGCGGGGGAAGTGCCTGAGCGAAACGGACCGCCATGGCGCCAGGAAGCTGTCGGACAGCTACTTTAAGCCATCCGTCCGTAGGCGCCTGTCCAGGCGGAAGAAGCCGGCCTGCCAGGAGGCGCTGAAACAGCGTCAGATCTGGTGCGAGGGCACTTTCGCGGTCCAAAAGCGGATGCACAATTTGACATGCGTCTTACAACGAGGCTTAGAGGCAGCGGAGGACCACTGCCTCCTTTTGTCGGTCATGTTGAACCTCAAGCGGATGATATGGGCCATGAAATGACGCCAGTGTGCGTCTTTTTTTCTGTTCAAATTCCCATTGCAGATTTTCTGAGTCCACTTTGTCAACAGCTTCATCCCGTTGTCATGGCAATGCATGGTGTGGAAGATTCCCTTGGCCTGCAGCTTATAGCTGAACTTGGGGATATGACCCATTGCACCTGCAGAAATGCCATTTCAGCTTTTGCAGGAGTTGAGGGGCCGACTAGTCTGGCACACACGAAGCCAGCAGTGTCAGGAATTAGAAACGCGGCTTTCTGGAACGACAAAAACCCTATTTCTGGTCATGGACTGTTTGCTAAAGACACAACCACAGAACAACCCAGTTTGCCGCTTCATGGATAAGAAGCGATCCGAAGGCAACCCTCATCTGGTTCACATGACTGCAGGCGCTAATCAGTTTCTGGGTATCTACTGTGGTGACTCTTTTATGTTCCCCCTCTCTTACCTATTAGTACCTGCAAATTTTAACACTCCCCCATTGACTTTTTTAGATTTTTATGCTTTCAGGTCTTGACAACTCTTGGCAAGTTTTGCAGACTTTTTATTACGTTTGTAGTCACAATATCTGCCGGAACCCCTGTCTATGTCTCCATAGGTCCAGGTAGGTGACCGGTATTCAGCAACTGTTCTGCATACTCTCTTAACAGCTTTTTAGAGAGTTTTCCACTGCATGTGTGTGGCCACGTGCCACTATCAGAAAAGATAAAATATTTGGGAATCTGAAATCTGGCAAGATTTTTTTTGCAATAAGCCTGAATCTTCTCCTTCGTCTCCTCAGAGGGGTCCGTCGCTTCGATAAAAGCTACCCCAATCTCACCCACGTTGGGAGATGTGACACCCACCACCTGGACTGCCACCACCTCTTTTGCTTGTCCGATAATGGTATCCAGGTAGTGAGGCGATACATTTTCACCGTTAATTTTATAGGTATCGTTCATCCGCCCTTCAAAAGTCAAGAAGCCATTTTCGTGAATAATTCCGATATCTCCACTCAAAAACCAGCCATCATCGGAAAACGCAGATCCGTTGATATCTTCCGCATCAAAGTATCCCTTTGTGACTGTCGCACCTCGGTAGCAGATCTCACCGCTCGTCTCCCTGGGCAGCGGTTTACCGGTGACAGGGTCCCTAATTTGAAGTTCAATTAAATTGCCGCCGTATTCCGGCAGCCCCGCGCATCCAGCACGTTTAGGGAATCCGTGGTATTTCATCAGATAGTCATCGGGCATCTCTGGATCTGTCATTACACCCGCAGAACTAAGTTCCGTCATTCCAAAGCCTGTGATAATGTCAGAAAGGCCAAAAGCCTTTCTTGCTGCTCCCCAGAGCCAGTCCGGCGTACATACTGAGGTGTAAATGGCATGCAACTTTGGAAAATCCTCTGGATGAGGATTCATACTTAGCAGCTTAATCAACATGGAACCCAGGATAATCAGTTCATTGGCCTCAAAGCTCTTCAGCATTTGAAGTGCATAACTGGGATTAAATTTTTGCCGGCACATAATGACTGCACCGCCTACAAAGGAAAGTGCTAAGATCCCCTCCACATAGTTAAAAATGTGAAATAAGGGAACTGGTGCAAAAGTCCGTCTGTGTACTTCAAAGCATCTCGTGTATGCAACTGCATACGCCGACCGCAGCAGCATATCATGGGTCAGGCATACCCCTTTAGGCATGGAAGTACTTCCAGATGTAAACATGATATCCGAAACGGCATGAGGATCTTGACAGGCCTCTGTAATCGTCTCCAGTTCCTCTGCATCGACATCACCATCTCCTTGCTCCATGAATTGCGACCAATACAGGAATCTCTCCGGCGTATACAGCTTATTTGTTCCACCGACTACAACCTTTTTAAGAGATGTGCAACCCGCCAGAATGTCATGACCAATGTAAAACTGACTGAACAGATATGTAACCCGTGATTTGGTTAAAAGAAATGAAAGCTCTGTTTTTCCAACTTCTGTATTGATGGAAACCTTAACGGCACCCAGTTTTGAAAGCGCGTAAATCAGCCACACATATTCAGGACTGTTGACAAACAAGATCCCAACATGATCTCCGGGGCGAACCCCTAAGCGATAGAGCGCTCTTGTCACTTTATTGATTTGCACTAAGGACTCTCGGTAAGAAAATGTCACGTCATCAAATATTATATATGTTTCATCGGGAAACTTCTTGGCACAGGTTTCAAAGTGTTTCCATAAAGTCTTGCATTCCCAGTGCGGATACATTGCATCCAATGTAGCACGACGTTCTGCTTGTGTTCCGACCATAGCAATCACCTACCTTATGTAACCACGCACTCAGAGCAGTTACTTGTATTTTTTATCCATGCCACGGGCGATAACAATGTTGTTGATTTGTGTCGTACCCTCAAAAATTTCATAGATCTTTGCATCTCGCATGAGCTTCTCCACCGGATAATCTTTCATATAGCCATATCCGCCGTATACCTGAACAGCGTCAATAGTATTCTGCATTGTCGATTCGGCCACAAAATTCTTTGTTGCAGAACATAGCATGCTGTCATTAATCCCCTGATCTAAGCATGTGGCGGCATAGTAAATCAGAGCGCGGGCCGCCGAGGTGCGAGTCTGCATCCGTGCCAGCAAATCTGCCACACTTGGATGATCAATGATACGCTTGCCAAATGTAACTCGGGTTTGCGCATAGGTGGTAGCAAAATCGACCGCAGCCTGCGAGATACCCAGCGCCTGAGCCATAGAAACCACCCGGGCATCGTTGATTCCACCTAAGGCATACTTCAAGCCAGAGCCGAGACTGCCAACGATATGATCTTCAGGAACACGAACATCCTCCAGAATTACTTCGGCTGTGCAGGACAGCTTCAGGCCCATTTTGTTTTCAATCGTGCCGATCTGAATTCCACGCTCTTTTTCAACAAAGAAAGCAGAAATCCCCTTGCCAGACGACACGCTCTGATCCGTCCATGCAAAGACTAGGAAACCGTCGGCCACAGGGGCGTGGGAGATAAAGCATTTTGTCCCGTTGAGCACCCACTCATTGCCGTCTTTGACCGCAGTCGTACGAATGGCGCTTGCATCAGAGCCAGCCTGCGGCTCGGTCAAACAGAATGCAATCAGAGAGTCTCCGTTCAGAATCTTATCGGCCCATTCCTGCTTGGCCGCATGGCTCATGGCAGTTTGAGCAATCAGATCAAAATATACAGTGCCACCATAGAGGGTAAATGCAAAACCTACATCCACCCGAGCCATTTCCTCGAGAATCATGCACCGTGTGACATGATCCAGGCCAAGTCCACCCCATTCCTCCGGAATACACATGCCACAGTACCCGGCTTCTGCCATTTTCTTGTGAATATCCATGGGATACTCACCCTTACCACCGTTTGCTTTTTCTAACTCCTCCAGACGGGGGGTCAGTTCCTTTTCAAGAATTTCTCTTGCTAATGTGGCCAATTCTTTTTGCTCTGGGGTCCCAAGAACATACTCAATCATAAATTTGTCCTCCATTCTTGCTTTAGCAGCCTAGGTGACCTGGGTGGGTAGGTGTGATTTCAAACTAGACGATGTAATTTTTACACTCTCAGAGTAGCATCAATTTTTGCGAATATCCAATACCGTTGTCTCTCAAATTTCATGGTTAAGTTATTCAAAAAAACAATAATACATAATGCCGATGTGGATGAATTCGGAGATATCAAAACCACCCCTCTGAGACGGAGCATACCGCGAGGAAGAGGACACACAATGATTTTCTATTTGCGGGCTCATGTCTCGCCCATCCATGAGGGAAAATTGCAATCTCACAACCTGATGAGACACTACCAGAAGCGGGAACGTTTTCAGCAAATCTACCAGCCAAAAACGACCTTAACCACAGTCAGACCAATGAAGCGATGTTGTATGGAGGATGAGCCTTCCTGCTCATCCTTGCAGACGTTTATGAACTGCACCAGAAAATTCCCATATTGCTATACCAATTGGTAAAATGGAATCCAAGCCGGAAATATTGGGAAAAACGCTGTTTTCCTGGGACAGATCGGCATGTGCAGCCAATTTAAAAAGGTGCTCCTTCGTCCAGAAATAAAATAAATTTTGAATTACTACAAAAAAAGCAATTCAGCCGCTATCCCGTTGAGAGATGTCGGCGTTAGGACATTTCTGCAACAATCCAATTTTATAGTATAGGCAAAGCTAAATATAAGGTGCTATCTGCCCGGCGGAATAAACGAAAAACGCCGCTGGACAGACCAATTTCTATGCTCAAAATAGAACGGTTTTGAGAGAGCAAGGCCTCTGTTCTTTTGATTTTAGAAGGGGTACGATACGAGAACCGATGGCCTTCGGAGGAGACTGCTACCGATTTATAGGTTAGCATATACCTTCTACTTTATCGGTGCAGCGGCTTTTCTATTTTGACATTCTCTGCGCTGAGGAGGTGCTGATTATGAGTATGTCAATTTCTCAAAAAGACGCCATGGACCTGTTGACAAAGTACACCCATTTCCCAAAGGTTATGGTATAATGAAGGCGCAGAGGGGGTAGGAATGCAGCTGGTGCTACATATGGTAACGATAGAGGATTTAGTACCGGAAGGCCACTTTCTGCGGAAACTGGAGAGGGCCTTGGACCTGAGGTTTGTGTACGAGGAGACGGCACACCTGTACAGCCGGCGATATGGCCGTCCGCCCATCGACCTGGTGGTGCTGGTGAAATATTTGCTGGTGGGCTTTCTGTACGGTATTCCATCTGAACGTCAGATCGAACAGCGGATACAAACCGATATGGCTCTGCAGTGGTATCTGGGGCTGGATCTGTTCGACTGGGTGCCGGACCACAGCACCAGCTCCCAGCTGCGGCGGCGGAAGCCGTCCTTCCGGAAGGTGTTCCGGCGTTTGTTTGAAGCGGTGGTGCGGCAGTGCATTGCCACAGGTCTGGCCAGCGGGCGGCCGGTGGGGACAGACTCCACCCATGTGAAGGTCAACGCATCCCTGGCCTCAGAGGAGCAGGTGGAGTTGATGAAGGGCCCCGGGGTGTACTGGGGGAACGGCTGGGCACCTATGAGGAAGGGCTGGAGGAGCTGGAGCGCCGGACGGGCAAGCGGCGCAAGCCTCGAACAAAGTAAGTCAAGAGAGACCGGCGGCAGCGCAAGAAGCGAGTGAGCCAGACAGAGCCGGAGGCGGGTCACATGAAGCGCCCCGGGAAACCCCGCGGGTAGCACGATCTCTCTCACCAAACGGCGGACACCGGTCACGGCATCATCCTGGATGTGAGGGTGACGCCCGGCGATGTCTATGACTCTGTATCCTACCTGGCCCAAATGGAACATGTCCTCAACGCAGTCCTTCCCATCCAGGCTGCAGCGGCAGACGCAGCCTATGACTTTCCCCTGGCCCATCGGGTGCTGAATGAACTGGGCATTCTGTTTTTGTCCAGCCTCAGACGGCCCATAACCGCACCAGCGTGGCACGAAAACGGGGCGCATTCCGATATGAGGAAAGCCTGGGCGCCTACGTCCGCCCCAACGACAAGCTGCTGAAGCTGAATACCCTCCGCCTCACCTCTGGATACATTGACCAGCCAGTGGGCTAAATGAAGCACATAAAAAGTGGTGAAGTCTGTAAGTGATTGATATGATAGGGAAATTACTATATCATGAAACACAAGGACAGATACTATGGGGGCCACTTTTGATGGACATAAATTTTCGATATTAAGTGATAGCGTCTAAACTATTAATTCCGATAAAATCAGAATACTGTATGAAGTGTTAAGGGGTTTTGCTTATGTGGGTACAAATGATTCCGGAATTTATAGCGGGCACAGTCTACAGGGCGCCGCCAGCGGGCTGCGCCTTTCCCATACCCAAAACTGAATACGAAACCCACCAACCGGCACCTACCACTTTCCCCTGTGGGAACGGCAGGCACTTTTCTTATCCTCCAAGTCGCTGCCCTTGAGGTTAAGTTCATTGAATGGCCGGAAACATTTTAAGCATTGTCAATCCGCCAACTTCGGATACTCGATAAAGAATGAACGGCACCCTAGACAGGCATATCGGCTCAGAGCCAGAAGTTGTCCAATCTCAGGCTGCTGGTCTGCCATAGAGGTCATAGTTGACCTGGGCGGCATAGTGATTCTCCATAGTGACCGGGGCATTGTAGAGGGTGGTCAGCAGATACTGTTTGATGTTCTTGATCTGAGTCGTGTTGTTCTTGAGGCAGTCGAACACAAAGCGTATGTGTCCTGCATCCAATTTTAACAGGTGGGCTTTCACTACCGCTTGTGGGAAGTCGTTCCCGGCCACCCGGATCGTATCCCGTTTGGAACAGACTGCCTCTACCAGAATTTCCACCATTTCATCCAGTTGCTCTGCATCCCATGGATGCTCTTGTATGAACTCGTCATAGCAGATATTTTCCCGGATCAGTTCCAGATAGCTGTCCATTTCGGCCTTTTTCACAGTGCGATCAATCTGGTGCCATCGCTTTCTTTCCTTTCCTGGCGCTCCGATCCATTCTGGAAAGGGGTAGAACGGAAGGGAAGGGATTCTTTACTTTGTGGTTCAGTCTTTTGTTTTTCTTCCTTTTTTCTCTCTTTATTTATTTGCGTTGGAAAATCCGCTGGCGTGAGACCCGCTGTCGTCTCATCCGTTGTCGGGTTTTCCGGCAACGGGAAAGCAGACGATGGCCCCTTCGGGATGTCAGGAGCAGAAACCGGATATTCCCGTATGATATACTCGTTGCTGCTAAATTTCCCATCCTTGTCAATGGTTTGCCGGCGCCAGATATACCCAGCACATTCCAACTCTGTCACTGCAACACGGATGGCGTCCTTTCCCTCCGCATTGATCTGCGCCAGACCGAGCAGGGTGTAGTCCCAATCCTCTGGCAGAGAGAGCATCTGGGACAGCAGGCCCTTTGCCTTGAGGGACAGGTTTTTATCCCGCAGGTGATAATTGCTCATCACAGTATAGTTTTTGGTGCGCTCCACGCGAAAAACCGCCATTGCTGTGTTCCTCCATATTCTAGCTAAAATGTCTTTTGCACAGAGCCATGCCGCAGACAATGCCGGAGCATGGCTCTGGGTAAAAAAAGGGGCGTGGGCAGATCCCCACGCCCCGCCTTGCTATTCGCTGTAGAAAACCGGCCTGCCAATAGAAGTAAAACCGTCCGCTCCGGTGATCACCACATTGTTGGCGCTGTATGCGCAATGGATGATCAGGAGATCTCCGCTCTCGTCCCGTCCACCCACGATCCCAACGTGTTCATCGTCTGGATAGAATACCAGATCTCCCGGCTGTGCCTCCCCCCAAGAGATGGCGGTACAGTAGGTGTGCTGGGCGTGGGCGCCCCCGCCGTGGCCGATGATGTACTCCCCGCCGGTGATGTTATAAAATACCCAATCCACATATCCGCTGCAATCCATCCCATAAGGGCGGTAGGTGCCGGTGGTGGAGCTGCCCGCCGCCGTCACTTGGCGGAGTGTGCCCCAGCGGTCATTCCAACCGAGGGTCAAAGATTTTCCGCCCCAAAAATAATTGACCTTGCCCACCAACTGGCAGGCCGTTTCCACAACAGCCCGCCGCTCCGGAGACAGATCTGCGGGCAGTCCGGTAAGCAGCGCCTTGGCGGTTTGGCTGGTTATGGTCAAATCTCCCGCCAGGGATGTCAGCAGGTCCGTGTTGTCCAATAATGCGTCCAGGGCCTCGTTCTGCTCTCTCGTAAAACTGTAAAACACGCGCATATCATCCGGCGTCCTGGCAGTGATGGTGATGGTCAGGACCTCCTCTGTGGAAGCGGGGGTATCGCCGCTGGCCGGAATATCCACTGTTTCTGCTGCGGAAGTGATCTTAGTCATATTCCAAAATACTTCTCGCAGCAGTTCCACCCGTTCCGGGTCCAGAACCGCCACATCGACTCCATCCTCGGCCCCTGCTGTTTTAGCGGCAAACACAGCCAGAATATCTGCCCAGGGGGGCGGCTGGCCCAGGATCTCCACCCGGTCGTATGTCCCGTCCCCTTGTATTTCTGCCAGCCGTTCCGCCATTTCCCCGTTGATCTGGGCCACAGCAGTGGAGGGGGACACCGAGTCTGCGGCGCTGCTGTCCTCCGCGAAGAAGATCCCGAAGGGGGAAGCAGCAAGCATCCCCACCAGACAGATCACCAGGACAATGACGATCACCACCCAACCGCCGGCGGCAATGGCGGCGGCCAGAGAGTGGGCGGCAGCTCCAATCGCCTTGACTGCCGCGGCGGTGGCTGTGGAAACGGAGCGGGCGGTGACGGCGGCCGTCCTTGCTGTCAGGCGGGCGGCCTGCGCCGCCCGTTGGGTGGCCATGACGGTCGCCTGGGCCGTTTTCTGTGCCGCCGCTCCGACCTGACGTGCGGTCTTGCCCGCCCCCTTTGCCGTCTTGATGGTGCGCCGAGAGGCGTTCTCTGCCGTCTTGACTGTCCGCCCGGCAGCCCGCTGAACGCCGCCTTTCCCCGGACGGCCCGCCTTGATCCCGGAGTTCCCAGGGGACGTGCGGCCGCCATTCCCAGGCCGGGGCACGGCTAGCCCATTGCCGGCGCCGTATTTCCGGGCCGCAGAAGGCGCCGGGCGGCCTGCCCGCTTCTGCGCCAGCGCCCTGCCCTGCTCCTGGGCGAACTCCTTCCGCCCTTGCGGTATCGTCTGGACGGAGGAGACCTGCCGCTGAATGTAAGCATCTTTGGTTTTGACAGCGGTGTACTCTGAACGGGGGGCCGGCAGCGCCTCGCTGGTATCCGGCGGAGATACAGCCCCTCCATTCTCTCTGTAAATGCCGCGGGCTGCTGTCTCCTGGGCTCCGCGGCGCGCCCGATCCCGCCCCGCCTCTTGTGTGCGGCTGCCCCCGGTCTCCTGGGCGGCAGTATGCGGTTCCGCCTCCCACCTCTGGATCGCTGCCCGGTCAGGTCCTCCTTCTTTGGGCGCTTCTTCGCCCTCTGACCGCCCTCTTTTCGACTTCTCCCGCCGTTTCAGCAGGTCTTTGACTCCGCGCTCCACCTGTCTGGCGCCGCCTGCGGCGGTGTCCTCGATCTGGTCCCCGCCGTATTCATCCCGCTGCCCCCGCTGGGCGGTGTCCCGGAACTGGAGCCGCAGACGCTCTGTGCCGTTCTCCAGCCCCCGGTGGACGATCTCTTTGGGGGAGGATTTGATCTTCTCCTTTAGGCTTTTGGAGCCCGCGCGTTTCTCTTTGATCTTTTCGATGCTCTGTCACCTCCCATCTGACAGGGCCGGAGCACCGAAGTACCCCGGCCCCGCTCTTTTACGCTGCCATCTCAGATGGGCGGGTAGTCATCAGCTGATAGAGCCGATTTTTGGGGAAGCTGTTCATAAAGGGTACAATGGCGCTGCCGCATTTGATCAGCCCGCGGCCAGAGTCCACATTGGTGATGTAAGAGAGTTGATTGTCAGAGATATTCAGCAGCTTGGCCAGTTCCACCCGGTCTGTGGCCGCCTGGTTGAGCATGACCAGAAACTCGCTGTTGGCCAGCATGGTGCGGGCGGTGTGGGATTGGAGCAGGTCGTCCACATTCTGGGTCAGGCCGGTACAGCAGGCGCCATACTTCCGCACCCGCTTCCAAAGGGTAAACAGAAAATTGGCGCTGTACTCATGTTGAAACAGCAGATAGATCTCATCGATATATACCCAAGTGCCCTTGCCCAATTTCCGATTGCGGATGATCCGGTTGAATACACTATCCAGCACCACCAGCATCCCCACCGGCTGGAGCTGTTTGCCCAAGTCCCGGATGTCATAGCAGAGAATACGGGAGCTGGTATCCACATTGGTGGGTTTGGCAAAGGTGTTGAGGCTGCCCTCAGTGAAGAGTTCAATCGCCAAAGCTACATCGCGGGCCTCCGCCTCCGGCTGACGGAGAAGCTCCGCATAGAAGTCCTGGAGGGTGGGGATGCATCCCTGGTAACCACCCCGGATGTATTCGCGGTAACACTGAGCGGTGCAGCGGTCAATAATGGACTTCTCCTTGGCAGACAATTTCCCGGAGCCCACCAGCTGCTCACACAGAGAGAGCAGGAACTCGGATTTGAGTCCCACTGGATTTTCTCCGTCTCCGTAGCCCTGCTCCATATCCATGGCATTGATGTGATTGTGAGATGCAGCGGAGATGGTGATGACCTCACCGCCCAGCCCTTCGATCAGCGGCCGGTATTCAGCTTCGGGGTCGATCACAATGATGTCATCCGGCGGCCGTACCTCGTCCCGGCCATGATTTGCGGCCAGCGCAAGGCCCACCATCTCCTGTTTTGCCATAAAGGACTTACCAGAGCCGGAAACACCCAGCACAAAGCCGTTGCCATTCAGAAGCTCTTTCCGGTTGGCGATGATGAGATTTTTGCTGATCACGTTCTGGCCGTAATACACGCCGCCCCGGTCCCGCACCTCCTGGGCCTTGAAAGGCATAAGGACAGCCAGGGCCTCGGTGGTCAGGGTGCGCAGGGCATCGATCCTCCGCAGGCCCATGGGAAGGACGGTGGCCAGACCGTCCGACTGCTGCCAGTTCAAGGTGGAGAGCTGGCACAAGTGCTTGCGCGCGGTGGACTGGAGGGCGTCTGTATCACTGTCCAGCTCCTCCTTGGTATCCGCCACATGTACCAGGGTCACCACAGCGAACAGCATCCGCTGGTCGCGGGTGGTCAGGTCATCCAGCATCTCCCGCGTCTCCTTCCGCTGCTGTTCCAGGTCGTATGGAACAACGGCGGAGAAGTTGTTGTTGCTGTTTTGGCGCCTTTGCCAGTTGGTGACATTGGTCTCCACGCCCAACAGCCTGCCCTGCATCTCACGCACCGCTTCATCGGTGGGGACCGGGATCACATCGATGGACAGCATCATGGTGCGGTTCAATGCGGTCAGTTCATTGATCATGGAGTCTTTGATGTAGCTGGCGTATTCCTTGAGAAACATCACCCGCCCATATTTGTCCCCCATAATAAAGTGGTCTTTTTTGAATTCCAGGCTGTCCGGACAGATGGCATCCTTGAAGGAGATCCCCTTCCGCATACGATCCCGCAGATCCAGGTGATACTCCGTCTCCTCCCCGGTGCGGTAGAAGTCGTGGAGCACCCGGAGACGCTCCACCGCATCCAACTCTTCGCAGTGAGAGTCCAGATGGTTTAGGCGGGAGATCACATCCGCGGTCACCCGGTCGAAGACAGCGCGTGCTTCATCCACGCTTTTCCGATGGACGGACAGGGTGATGTACCGCTCCTGCACCACACTGTTGGAGGAGTCCGTGACCTTGTCCATGAGCATGGCGTTGTATTCTGCCCGGTATCCATCCAGGTAATCATCTTTTCTGGGCAGCAGGATCTCCTGTTGAAAGTTCTCCCGGTTGAGCCGCTTATTGTTGATGGTGATCTTGGTCGTTGATCCGGTATCCAGGGCGTTGAGCAGCTCAGAATAGCCCAGGAACATGGAGGTCTTATCCTCCTTGGAGGCGATGGCATAGTTGATATCCGAGAACCGGATCGTTTTGGAATACTTGGTGCCGAATTGAAAGATCCCATCCGGCCAGAGACGGTGGATGGGAATGGCTTCCTGTACTGATTTTGGAACCGCAAAACATTCTTTGTCCTGTTTGATGGTGTTTTGCAGGGTTCTAATCAAGTTTAAGGTCCTCCTTCATCGAAGTGTGTTCCATCAATTTTGCGTAGAGGTTGTCCGATTTGAACACAAGATACCTGGGATACAACAGCTCCGAGCGGATCACCGCGACCAGGAACCGCTCAAAGGTCATGCCGTTGTAGGTAAAAAAGCCGCAGATGGCGAAAGGGAAGGCGGCCATCACACACAGCCAGCCAATGTCCGCATTGCCCACCACGGTACGAAGCCCAAAATAGACGCCCACCGCCACGGCAACGGCAAGCAGGGCGAAGATAAACTGCCGCAGGGAGAGTCCGAAGAACAGGCTCTCCTGATAATCGCGGACCTCTTTATTGATGCGTACCTCCATTAAGTTCACCCCCTATCTTTTGTTCTGAGTTTTGCCGGACAGATACTTGTTATCTCTGCCGGAGTATGGTACCATGCCACTCGTCAGAGCGAAATTCATTCCGCTCCGTTTCCGCCTGTCGGCGAAACCTGCGCTCCATTCCTTTGCTCCTCCTCTCCAAACCGAACCCGCTGCCGCTGGGCTTCGGTTTGGCCTGGCGGAAACATTTTATGGGAGGTCGTGACAATGCTGTATCTGTTCCTTGGGGCAGGTCTGTTTCTCCTGCCCATTCTGCTCCGGCTGGCGATCCGGCTCCGGCTTGGCGTTCCGCTTTTCTACGCGCTGGGGATGCTCACAGTGTTCCACAACTGGTACCAGGCCCACACCGCGCTGGCAGACGGCATTTTCTTTGCCCTGGTAGGGCTGGCCGTCCTGTCCTGGGTGGTGACCGCCGCCAAGAAGATCTATGTGTGGCTGGATGAGCAGCTTGCGGTTCGGACTGCAGCGCATGAGCTTGCCAAACGGGTACGGCAGGCCAGGGCCAATGGGGAGTCCGCCGTCAGTACCAACGGCTTGTGGCGCTGAGGTTATCCCAGCCCCATCAGCTCCCGGATGAGCCGGTCGCTCATCTTAATGGCCCCCACCAGAACCAGCATATTGAAAATGAGCTCTCCAATGTAATTCCACACAATGGTGGCCGGCGCCAGGGTGCTGTCCGCAATAGCGGGCGGCGCCGAGGCAAAGGCCGAGAAGATCACACAGGCCAATACGATGACACAGCCCTCCATGCAGATGGCGGCGTAGCTTTTGAGAAAAGCCACGCCGATACTGCTGGAGGGCTGTCCCGCGAAACTGGCCAGGGGGATCGGGGCGATAGCAGTCGCCATGTAGAGTTTGAAAAAACGGCTGTAGACGGTGAGGATCATCACCAATGAGAGTACCCAGATGAACAGGGAGCCCAGCAGAGTGATGGCCCATAAGGGGATACTTTCCAAAAAGCCCACGCTTTCAATGGTGGTCATCATCTCGCTGGGCAGGGTGGTGGCCGTCATAGCCGTTAAGCCGGAGGAGGACATGATGCTGGACACCATTCCCTGGGCGATATGAAACAGCGCCGTCATCAGCTCCATCCCATGACCCACCGCGGCTTGGGCCAGCACGAACCGGACGAAACACTTGAAGGCCATCTCCGGCTTCCTCAGCTCGGTGAAGCTGCCGCAGGTCTTGACGACTCCGGCAGCGAAAAAGAGAACTAACAGCCCATAGCCAATCGCCTGGAACCCTCCATTGATGTTTTGGATTACAGCCCAAACTCCACCGCCCTTAAAATTCTCCGGGCTGGTGCTGATGAGCGTCCAGATCTCTGCCAGTTTATCATTCCAGGTCCCCAAGGCGGAGTTGAGATTGTCGATGATCCAGTTTCCGCTTCCCAGATCGATCACCTCCTTCCGCCCGCAGCCGATATGGTCGGCTGCGGGTAGTTTTTTGAACGATTGCCCATCAGCCGGTGATGAGGGTGAGGATCTCTTTAGTAAAGGTGATCACAATGCCGCCGGCAATGGTGAGCATACCATTGGCCCGCTGGGAGGGATCGTGACTCTTAAGGGACAGGCCCAGCTGGAGGACGCCGAAGCCCAGCAGGATCAGGCCAATGGCCCGGATCAGGGAAAAGATAAAGTCGGACAGATTGTTGACCACCGCCAGCGGATCATTTGCGGCGGCGCTGGCGGGCATGACAGTGAGAGACAGAGCTGCCACCAGGCAGGCAAACAGGGCATAGCCCCGCCGTGCGCGGCGCTCACACTTGGAATTGCGTAAATCATGATGTTTTTTCATTTTCTGCATTCTCCTCATCTTCGTTGAGATCGTCAGCGGAAAATACCTGGAAAAGAGGAGTGCCTGGAAACGCTGGCTTATGTTTGCCTTTATGAATATAGGGCGGGCCACCGCCGTCAACGGTATGGCGGATGGCTGGGTGATCGGTTAGCTCATACTTCAGGTCCATGACGGGTTTGGCGCCTCGGATGAACAGGATGGCATATCGGTTGTCCAGCCCACGCACCTCATCCGGTGTGAGCAATTCCCGGCCGCTCATTTGAAAATTGGTCGAATAGGAACCGGATCTCCCCTTGGTCTGACCATGGGTTTTCGTGTCGATGGTGGCTTTCCCAAGTGCCTCGGAGATGTACTTGTGGGTGCTGGCCTCGTTGCCGCCCAGGTATAGGATGGTGTCTGAGTTACCGGGGATCGTTTCCCACGAGTCCTTATATAACTCCTTGATCTGGGCCATATTCTGAATGATGGTGCTTGCGGAAATGTTGCGGGATCGCATGGTGGCCAGCTCACGGGTGAAGCCTGGGAGCGGCATAGCGGCGAACTCGTCCAGCACGAAGTGGACATGGCGGGGCAGGGCGCCGTGGTGGATCTGGTCGGCGCTGTAGTAGAGGGTCTGGAATGCCTGGGAATAGAGCAGGGATACCAAGAAATTAAAGGTATTGTCGTTGTCTGGGATCACGGCATAGAGCGCCGCTTTCTTCTCGCCCAGGGTGTAGAGGTCCATGTCATCGTGGTCGGTGATGGCCTGGATCTGCGGCAGATTGAACGGGGCCAGCCGGACGGCGGTGGAGATCAGGATGCTCTTGGAGGTTTTGCCGGCGGCCATCTTAAATACTTTATATTGACGGACCGCAACACTGCTTGGATTCTCCCGTTCGATGGCCTGGAACAGCAGATCCAGGGGCGAGATGTACTCCTCGTCCTCCTCCTTCACCTCGGCGTACTCCAGCACCCGCATGACCATGGAGAAGTTCTGCTCGTACTCCGGGGCCTCTTGAAAGAGCATGAGGATGATGGCCTGGAGCAGCGCGGTCTCCGCCTTGGTCCAGAACGGGTCGGACTCATGGCTGTTTTTGGGTGTGGTGGCCTGGATGAGGTTATTGACCAGCCGCAGAGCGTCTTTCTCATCCCGCAGATAGCGGAAAGGGTTGTACCCGTCTGACTGCTCCAGGTTCACCAGATTGAGCACACGGATGTCATAGCCCTGGCTTTTCAGCCAGCCTCCAGTCGCCAGCAGGACTTCCGACTTGGGGTCTGTGATCACATAGTTGGTGTTGGCCTCCAGGATGTTGGGTTTCACATAGCTGCGGGTCTTGGCGGCGCCGCTGCCGCCGATGACCAGCACATTCAGAGAACGCCGGTGCTTGTGGGTGTCCAGGCCCAGGCGGACATGGCGTGTGAGGATCTTGTTCTGTTTTTGGCAGAACTGCGCGTTGACCTGCTTGGGCGAGGCCCAGGCAGCAGAGCCATGCTCCTCTCCGTCCCGTGTCCGGCCCTGCTCAGATCGATACAGGCAGATGCCCATGATGTAGAGCCCGGTGCAGGCGAGGATGGACACCATGCTGTGCTCCGTCCATCGAATCCGAAAGGGATGCTCCAGGGCCTGCGTCAAGCGGGCCAGGATATCCGGAAGGCCGCCGCCCAGGGATTGGGCGATGAGCAGCGCCGCCCAGACTACGAAAAGATAGAAGAACAGGTAAACGGCCATTTTGCCTGTTCGGGATGGTTGGTTCAATCGATCACCTCACATAATAAAGGAGCCTCCGGCGATGCCGGAAGCTCCGTCATTCATATTAGCCATTTATCAGAACACAGGGAACGCCGTTCTTTTTTGCATAGTCCAGCGTATTTTTTGTTCCGCCCGGTCCCCCATTGTACACCGCGATCACCATATCGGAATGGCGCACCATCCACTCGTTCCTGGTCTGGTAAGAGGCGTAGGAAAAAGTGGGGCAGATCGTTCTCACTAAATCAGCCCAAGTCAGCACCTGCTGAAACCGCTCCGTCCAGCCACCGAACCAGTGCTGGCCAAAGCCGGGGTATGGCAGTGCGCAGATGAGCTTCAGCCGTGGGTCCTGCGCCCGCAGGCGGAGGACGATCTCAGCGGCGATAATATCTACTCCTTTCGCCATGCCGCTGATAAAGGTGGTGTGGCCGCTGTGGACGGCCCGCCTGATCTCCACCTCCAACAACTTCTCCAGTTGTCTTTCTGGTATAGTGAGCTTTTCGGGACAATGGCCGGTAAAGCAGCAGCGATGTTTTTTCAATTCAGCCTCATTCATACATATTGACCCTTTTCTTAGTGTGGACTATACCATTATCTAATGTATTAGTCTATACCTCAAACGCGCAGGCCCACTATTATCTAATCATTACATTAGATAATGGGGCGAGAATATGGTGCGTTTGAAAGTTCTGGAGCTTTTGCGGCAGCGGGGCCGGACAAAATATTGGCTCTATAAGCAACTTGGGATGAGCTATCAAAATTTCAACAAAATGGTCAATAATGAGACGCAGTCCATCAAATTAGATCGTATTGAAACACTCTGTATGCTGTTGGACTGCACACCAAATGATTTGTTTCAGATCGATTGGGAGCATCCAAACTCCAAGGAGAAATGATCATCTTGCTTTCTGCCGTTTTTTGATTTTCTGTCTGGCCGGAGCGGACCTTTGATCCAATTGCGTCCGATAGACCTTCAGCCTCTCCAGGACAGAGGGGCGTTCATGGGTCATCCCGGAATTCCCGCTCTCTCTGGACATAGAGGAGCTGGTTCTTGTACCGTGCAAGTCTCGTTCCGACCGAGAATCTTTTTTTGCTGCTGCCTCCTGACTCTGGGCCACAGGGCTCTCCTGGCGGCTTTTCCCTTCCGCCCGCTGTCCCTTTTCCCTCACCTGTTCCGGCCGCTCCTGATGGTCGGGAGCGGGCTTCTCCGCCTGTTTTTCTGCCCTCTGGTCCTTGCGCTGAGACGGCTCCTGATACAGCATCCGCTGAAAGATCTGGTTGGCCCGGTCCAACTCCGTTACCGGGAGGATCACATCGATCAGCCGCCCGCGATCATCCCGGTCATGGATGGAGGAGTACAGCAGTTTCTGCCGCTTGGCCAGAATCTGAAACTGCCGGTATTGCTCCGGGGTCATGGGGAATTGCCGCAGGTCACGGGTTTCCCGCAGCATCTTACCCAAATTGACCTTGCCGGAGATCCGCTTGTGATTTTTGGCCAGCACCAGACTCAGGGCCAGCACATTTTTTACGGCAGAGCCGGACAGCCGAACCGCCACCTCCGTGCCGGTCAACATCATGCGCACCAGCTGGTCAGCGGCCTCACCGCCTCCGATGTTCATTGTTTCTCACCTCACGTTCTTTCGTTTCTGTTTTTTGAAGTTCTGCTTCCATCTGAGGGATCTGCCCCAAAATCTCTTGGCACAGGGCCTTTTCCCTCCGCGCCTGGCGGATCTGGCGGGTCAACTCCGCCAAGCGTCCATATACCTCTGCTTTTTCTGTCATGAGCTGCTCTCTGGGCACACCGCACCGCTCCAGGGTGGAGACCGCCTCCATATACCGGCTGAACTCTGATTCCATACCGAACAGCCCGGCCTCATAGCATACCTTTGCAGGGGCCAGAGCAGCCACATCCGCCAGGGCCGCATACAGCTTCCGGCGCTTCTTCTTCCGCACATTGAGGATGGTACGCTGTTTGATCAAACCGGCCAGCGTTTCCTCTGTGCGGGAGAGGAAGGCCGTCATATCCGTCTGAGTGACGATAGCGTTGTCCCGCAGAAACATAAATTGTTCCCGGTATCGCTCAGACTTTATGACCTCCTGTCGGAGCCGGGGCGTCATGCGGGGCGGGGGCTGCCGCTGCCCGATCTTACCCAATAAATAGAGATAATGGACATATAGGGCCAGAAAGCCCTTGTACTTAGGATGGGGCGTATAGGGCCGAAAGGATGGCCGGGGCGGGAGCGCCGGACGCCGCCCAGCTTCAATGGCAGACAGGTTTCCCCGGATGGCAGCCTGGATGCCCGCCTCTGTAAACAGGGGGTCTTTCCTGCCGGGGACCATAAACCGCTCCTGTCCCCGCAGGCGGAAAGCGAGGCGGGCGCCGTGCTTGATCTCATAGCCCTTGTGTTCCATGAGCAGGAAAAAGTGTCCCAGGTCATTGGCGTCTTGAATGGCCTCCCGCAGATCCGCCTCCAGCATACCGCGGAAAGTGGCCTGCCCCCTGGACTTGCGGAGCCATTCGATGTAACTCACCGCTTTGGAGGATTCCCCCTGCATGATCACGGAGAGCCCATGCTCCCGGCACAGCCGGTCTGAGATGGCCCGGATCTGCCGGTAGTAGCTCTGTGCATTGCTGTGGTACTTCTCGCCAGTGTCCGCATTGACTGAGTTGAAGAGGATGTGGGCATGTATGTGATCCCTGTCCACATGGACACCGATCACGGTCTGATACCCGGACAGATGCTCCTGTGCAAACTCCCGCGCGATCTCCAACGCCAATTCCGGGGAGATCTCACCTGGGCGGAAGGACTGGATCATGTGGTAATACTGGACACCGTCCGCTTTCCCATAGTCCTGCTTGGTCTCCAGCATCTGCCGCGCTTCCCGGCCGGGGTCGCAGTTCAAGCGGACCGTGAGGACCTGTTCCTGGGTTTTGTCCCCATTGAGGACATAGCGGATGCCTGCGTCCAGCCGGCCCTTTCTGGCCAGGATCTTGGTAATGGCCATTTACTTTTTTGCCACCTGATACATCAGCCCATAGACCTTATCCAACAGATACAAGCCCCGTCTGGCATCCTCCGGCCTGGCGATCCCGGCATTGACGCTGCGGGCGATCTGGTTGATGTTATTGCCGATATGGTGGATCTCCGTCCGCAGGGCTTTGATCTCTTGGGTTGGGCGGGCCTTGACCTCTGTTCTCCGGATGAGGCGCCGCAGATAGGCCGTCTTGGAGAGCCCACAGCGGCTGGCGCCGCTCTCCAGACGTTCTTTTTCTTCTTGGGAGAGCCGCAGGCATATCTCGTATTTTTTCTGCATCCTCGCTCCTTCCTTTTCCCGCCCGCAGGCGGCATTGGGGTCAGGGGGATACCCCTGCAAGCGCACAAAAGATATCTTTGCGCTATGCTTGCGCCCTCACCGCCGGAGGCGGTGAGGGCCGTAGCCCCGCCGCTGGCGGGGTTTCTTCCAATCGGTAGGGTGATTGGAATCTGTGCGGGCGAGGCCCGCGGCTCCTCAGAGGAAACCGCCTCACCGCTACACCTGCCGGCTGCGGGGCTGGCGAAGTTTTAGGTCGTAGTGGTCCACGGGAACACCGCGCAGATCTAGGGCAGACTTGTCTTTCACCGCAGCCGCATATCTCGCGCAGCGGAATCCCTCGCTGTTGACCAGAATGCCGCCCCGGATGTTCCGTGTGGTGACCAGCAGGCAGCGGGTCACGCCCTGGGGGTCACAGCCGGCCAGTTCCCTGTTAGCCGCGATGAAAGGCATCTCCTCCAGCAGATGGCCAGAGAAATGCCGGTATTGCTCCTGGGTCAACTCAATGACCTTTTTCACCTGCACACGCAGCGGTCCATCAGCCTTGGCATCCACCAGTTCTCCCGCATGGCAGGCTTTATGGCAAAAGTGTGAACAGATCGAGGATTCAGCCAAATTTTTCACCTCCGGTTGGGTGTTATAGTTGCCCCCATATTCTTCAAAAAAAGAGGACAGGGTGTCTTGTTCACACCTGCCCCGCTATCGCTCCTGCGAGATTTTCTTCTGCCGTTTTGACCGTCTGTTGGGGCGATGGCTTGATACGAAAAGGGCAGGCGGACATTGATCCGCCTGCCGTTCTATGAAAATATCCCGCTGTGCATTGGGGCACAGCAAGCCCAGGAGACTGTGCTGGGAGCCAATATCTGTAGTATCGACTTTTTCCGCACACTGTCCGAGCCAGGGAAACTGACTGGCCATCCTCTGCATCAAGCAGACGATATCCAGCGCAGTCATCTCCCCGGAAGATACATAGACTGAATGCTGCCGGTGCTCAAATCCGTTGGCAGCCATGAATCGCTGGATATCCTTGTAGGCTCTTTTGAAAAACTGCGGGTCTTGGGCAGTTTCCCTGCGGGGATAGTACCGCTTCAGCGCCTCATTGCTGAGATCAAAAGCGATCTGCTTTCTGCTCATTCCCATGCTACACAGTACCCCGCACTTTTCCCGCCTGGGCAAGAACATCCTCCTCGCCATCCTCGTCCTGCCAGACACAGGCGGTGGCGCAGGCCATGAACCAGTCGCTCCGCAGCAGGGCGAGGATGATGTCCCACATATAGGCAAAGTCATCTCCGTGTCCCTTATCTTGGAACGCGAGGGAATCTCCCTCATCGACACAGGGGAGGTCGTGGGCAGCGAACAGTTTTTTTATGGTGCGATACACATCGTCCACGGTGTGGCCCAGCCGCTCTACAGCGGCTTTGTCAAAGGAAAATTGCACTCTCATGTTGTTGCACCTCCGGTTTTGTAGTAGCCCACATAATACCGCATTCTTCCGGCAATATCCAGATAAATCGGCAGACAGCATCTGGCAGGTAAGACTCTCCAGGATATAGGATACCTTTGACAGCGCAGTGTTCCTGCTCCGCCTGCAGACAGGGGCCTCTTTCTGTCAAGATCTGGCCTGTAAAAGCCACGGGAAAGTCCGCCGCTGCCAGTGAACAGATCAGTCACAGTCACGCCGCCTGCTCCAGTTCCCGCATGATCCGCTTCCTGGCGCGGCGGGCGTACTCGTCCGTGACCTCGATGCCGGTGGCGGTGTAGCCCTCCAGCACGGCGGCCAGCACGGTGGTGCCGCTGCCGGCGAAGGGGTCCAGGATATGACCTCCCGGCTCGGTGATCTTCACGATGTCCCGCATGAGCTGGAGCGGCTTCTCGGTCAGATGGATTCGGTTCTGGGTATTGCCGTATTTGAACACTCCCGGCAGACAAGGGACAGGGCGGCTGATGGGCATATCGCCGTTAGAGCCCCAGACGATGTACTCGGCCTGCTGGCGGAAGCGCCCCTTCTGGGGGCGGCTGTTTCCCTTGTCCCAGACAGCGGTGCCCCGCCAGATCCAGCCTGCCCACTGGAGTGCATCGGTGGCAGCGGGGAGCTGCCGCCAGTCGATGAACATACACACCGGCGCGCCGGGCTTGCAGAGTTTCCGGGCGTCACTGAGCCACTCCGCCGCCCAACGTGTCCAGGACCGCTGGTCCTTGGAGTCTCCGTCAAAGGGCGGAGGGGCGCTGTCGCCCATGCTGGAATATTTCTTGGCGGTGGATTTGTTCTTCTCCGCCTGGGTGCGGCCCCCGGAGGCATAGGGCGGATCGGTGATGATGGCATCGAAGGTACCGGGGGCAAAGGAAGGCAGCAGCTGAAGGGCATCGCCCTGCAGGATCTTCCAGCGGGAGTCATCGTTCATGTGCGGATCTTCCTTTCATTTTGGAGTGAGATTTTAAGGGAGGTATATAGTCAGACAGCTCGGTGTCTACATACTCGCTGACGATGCGGAGGGCTTCTTCATAGCTGCCGGCGCTGGTCGCACGGCGGAACATTTCCTCCGCCTGTTCGCTTTGCCCGACACGCTTCAATACATAGGAGGCCCGGCCCAGGATGTTGAAGATGTTCCCGTCCTGTCCCTCCAGGGACATGGTGGGTTTTCTCACTTCCTTGGCATCCAAGTACCCGCCCAGCTGATTGGGAACATAGTCGGACAGCCAAGTTCCACCGAACTGTTCATGAGTCTGGATTCGCCACAGGGCCAGCTTTCCCATATACTTGATTCCCCCTCATCTTCATAAATGTGTTTTTCTTCATCCTCTTGAATGCTGGGGACGATGCTTCAACAGACATACCGAAAGTCGTCCCATCAAATTGCCTCATATGCAGGTCCATTTTTATTTCTTTCTTTTGGCAAGGCGCTTGTCCTCGCAGTAAAAGGGGCAGGCCACACACAGCGTATAGTTGGGCAGTTCGTAGTGCCGCCCGATGGACAAGCGCGCCCGGTTTTCACAACTGCTGGTCACTCTCCAGGGTGCGTTTTCTCTTTTTAAACTGTGGATACAGGTCTGATACCCGTTATAATGCAGCTTTTTCATCTGCTCTGATCCCTGCCTTTAGACTTTTTCTTCCCTTTCTCTTTTTGGGGGTCCCCTCTGGGCAACTCGTCTTGGTATTTGTAGTTGCTCCCATCTTTGTTCAGATATAAACCAAACTCAGCAAGATCGATCCCCAGGATGTCAGATGCCATCACATCAATGCCCAGATCCATGGCATGGCGGATCTCCGCCCGCATTCCTTCCGTCCTCTCAGGGCCGTAGACATTGACCTGCTGGCAGACCTCCAGCAAACGCAGGCCCATCTCCCGCGCTGCCTGATCCTGCACAGGGTCGTCCGGATCTGCAAGAGGGGGGAACATCAGGTGGGGACAGACCGGAATGTTTCCCGCCCGGAACACCTCCTGAGCTCTCTGTCGCGCAAACTCGATGTTTTTTTCCACCTCGCCCCGGAGCGGGGCACAGATATAGACCAGTTTGGGTACGGTCTCCTGGGATATGCTCTGTCCCCGGAAGGCGTCCAGATAATCGCCGGCGGCCTGCCGGAGTTTCCGGTAGTCCTCCTGAGTGGGATGGTACGCATACCAGTCGGTCTGGCTGCCATCCTCCCAAATGTATGGGTTGACACCGTCCCGCAGGTAGGGGTTGTTGGGGATCTCCTTTTTGCCCCACACGTCCTTGAACCGCAGGGTCAGTTTGTCCACTACACCCTGATCATTGTCCAGCAGAGTCAGGCGCAGGGCTTCATAGTGGTCTGCATAGCCCATCCGAACAAATTCAGCCCGCACTTGGCGGCGCTCGTCCAGCGCCCCGATACACACCCGCCCGACAAAGACAGGATCGTGGATTACGGCGCCATCTGCAAACAGTGTCCGAAGCTCCTGCTGAAAAAAGTTGCTCATCGTTCCATCCGCCCCTCTTTCGTCTTGGCCTGCCTGGGTTCCGGCTGTCGAGGCGCCAGTTCATCCCTGGATGGGTCCCGGATGATGGACCGGCCCTGTCCGTTGATGACCAGTGTATCCAGTGTGTTGTTGTAGATTTCCTCACCATCGATTACCACCGCGGTGCCCATAATGTGAACATCCCCCTGTACCGTCCCGTACACAACACAGTTTTCAGAGAGGATTGGGCGATGATCGCTGTCAGATGAGGCAAGGACCATGCCCCGCCCGGAGACTCTGGCGTGTCCACACAGATCAGCGCCGCGAATATAGGCATCGTCCTCCACACGGGTGTGGGCGCTCATGGCGCTGTCACGGGAGACATAGCCGCGGCCGCAGACAACGGCGTTTCCGAACAGGCGGGAGCCTTTGTCCACATAGCCGTCCCCGGCGCAGATGGCGTCATCAAAGATCCAGGCATCGTCTCCCGCCGCAAAGGACAGATTGTGCTCGCTCTCTACAAAGCCACCCAGATCCTCAGCCTTTACCTTTTTCCCGATATCCCGCAGGGCACGGATGCGGTGGAGGAAAGGGTATTTCTCATGAGCGATATCGGTGATCTCATATTTTTGATTGTTCGTAGGTTTCATCTCCTTTTATGTGTTATGCGGCCCTCCGGACGAGATCCTGCTGGGCATCTTCCTGACGGAACGCCTCATCAATGTCGGAAAACCGCTGGGTGCGGTTGAATTTTTCCGTCACCTTGCCTGGGATGGCCTGCAGTTCCAGCATCCTGGCCCAAAGCTCTGGGTGGTGGTCATAGAGATGGCGCAGCTCCCGGCGCTTGGCATTGGGCAGAACCAGCAGCCGCCCCGGTCGGTGAAGGTATAGATAGGCGAAAGGAGTCCCGCCTTTCGGCAGAACTCCCAAGCATCCTGTTCCGTGAAGTTGTATTTATCCAGCAGGGACACCTGCCTGCCGTCCTCCAGACGCAGCAGCCGTTCCTGCTCATCCTGTGCGATGCCAATATACTGGACCGTGTCAGGCGGAAACGTTTTTTGGTACTGTTTGATCGGCCGGAGCTTGCAGTCCCGCTGGACATAGCACTTCCCACACACCGGGAAAGAACGCACCATGCCCTTCTTTGGGCCACGAGTGATCCGCCCGGTGAACAGGTCCACATAGGTCTTTTCTCCTCGAAGCACTGTCACGTTGATCCCCATGCGTTCCAGCGCCGGGATCGCCCTGCCGTAGATGAAGTCCCGATGCTCCGGCACTTCTCCGGAAATGTCCTGGTCGAACATCACTTCGCAGTAAACCGCCTCATCCAGCGGCTCGCCGTGTTCTTTTGCAAGCAAGATCGTGGCCAGTGAATCCTTGCCGAAACTGCATGAGGCAATGTGGCGCTGTCCTCCGCTCAAAAAATTCACCTCCCTTCAAGCGGAGTACCATACCATATCTCTCGTGGAATATCCAGCAGTTTTCCCAAACAGCGGTGGGGCATAGTCATCGGCTGGACACTCCCTCTGCAGCCGTCCGGCAGGCGTCCACCAGGGCGGCGGTTTTGTCCGTTTGCTCCCAGGGGGCCTCCTGATGGGTGAAGTGCCCGTAATTGCAGAAACGGGAGAATATAGGCCGGTCCAGGCACAGAGTACGGATCATGCCGCCAGGCGTCAAGTCAAACACGGTTCGGACGGCCTGCTCCAGTACAGTTTCCGGGTATTCGCCGGTCTGGTGGGTATCGATGTCCACTGCCACCGGCTCCGCTCTGCCGATGGCGTATGCGAGGCTGACGGTGCATTCTTCGGCCAGTCCAGCGGAAACAATGTTCTTGGCAATGTACCGCGCCATATAAGCTCCGCTGCGATCCACCTTGGTCCCGTCCTTCCCGGACAGGGCTCCACCGCCATGGGGAATGAGCCCGCCGTAGGTATCCACCATGAGCTTGCGGCCCGTCAGCCCGGTGTCTGCCTCAAAACCGCCCTGGACAAAGCGGCCGGACGGGTTGATGAGGATTTTCGTGCCCTCGTCCGGCGGAACTTCCCGAAGCGCCGGGACAATGACCAGGGCCATGATCTCCCGGCGCAGTTTGTCCATATCCTTCTCCGGTTCATGCTGGCAGGAGACCACTACGCTGCTGATCCTGCTGGGCAGGCCAAATACATACTCTACAGATACCTGAGCCTTGCCGTCCGGCCCCAGGCCCCGGATCATGCCGGTTTTCCTGGCATTTGTCAGCAGGCGGGTCAGCCGGTGTGCCAGGACTGCGGGCAGGGGGAGCCGTTCCGCTGTTTCACTGCAGGCGTAGCCGTACACGATGCCCTGGTCGCCCGCGCCCATCTGGGCATCCTGAGCAACAGCGCCGGCGATATCGCCGCTCTGGTCATGGGTGATGACCTCCACCTCATAGTCTAATCGATAGCCGGTTTCCCGCACAGTCCGGCAGACGATAGCGGGGATGTCCGGCAGTTCTTTGCCGGTGATCTCTCCGGCCACGATGATCTTTCCCGCCGTGGCCATGGCTTCGCAGGCCACACGGGAGGCGGGATCATTCTTCAAGCAGGCGTCCAGAACGGCGTCCGCGATGGTGTCGCACAGCTTGTCCGGGTGGCCCTCGGTGACTGACTCGACAGTCTGAATGTATTTATCTCTCATGTGTTTTCCCTTTCTTCGGCTGATTTTTTTCCGGCGGCATCTTTGCCGGTACTGAAAGCACCATCATACAGTCAAATTGATCCTTGTACCGCTGGATCTGGTCATCGGTCAGGGAAACAAAATTCTCCTTCCCCAGACCAGCTACAAAAAAAGTCCCGCAGACAATGTCATACGGGACGCCATGTTCATTCAGGATGGGCCGGTTATATGGGAGGCCCAAAAACTTCCCCTCCTCATTTGCAATGATCGCGACTGATTCCTCGTAAGGATAGACTGCTTCAATATGACCTCCCACGATCTCCTGCATAGCTTCCAGCCCCTCGATCTCCCGTACATAGCACGGTTTCATCGGTTCAACGACCAATACTCTCATGTTCGCTCATTCCCCCTATTTTGTCGTTTTCCCTTGTGTGATCTGCTCTGCCCTCCGAACAGGCGGTTGATTCGAGCGGTCTCCCGCTCTACCTCTCTGGCACAATGCTCCCATGCCTTTTTTAACGCTCCGACCGGCAGGCCGTTCTGCCGGTAGCCCTCCAGGATGCCGTTGTAGTAGGAATTAGTCGGCAGCATCGGTTCCCGGAACCGCTCATCCATGATGTAGGCCATGACGGACAGTTTCCGGCCCAGGCCGTCCCGAACGGTCACCATCCGCTTGTCATAGAAGCGGGGATTCCCCTCGTATCGGTCCAGGGATCGTTCACAGTCCGGGGTAAGACTCCACAGCAGGCCGTGGACTTTCCCACCCTCACAGGGCATGATCGTGGCACAGCCGCCCCTGCGAAACAGGAGTTCATAGTTCTCCAGTGTTACCGGCCCCACCACCTGGGCATCCGGGCAGCGGTAGGCCATCTGGTCTAAATTGATATTGCTGCCGTAAGCAAAATAAAGTCTTGTGTCCATCGTCATTCCTCCATGATCACCAGGGCACCGGCCCTGCACAGATGGGCAAACATGGCCCGCGCCTGCCGCTCAGTGTCCCCGTCCGGCAGGGGGCAGTCCAGATCTGTGGCCCGGATGAAATTACTGCGGAGCTGCCAGATGTAGCTCTCCACATCCGGGTACTCCGTGGGGTCAAAAGTCTGCCGGCGGAGCTGGTCCATGATCTCTGTGCCGCTGCCCTCGTAGGTGCGCTCGTCAATGCGAATTTTCATTGTTATCTCTCCATTTCACGCTGTCTTTTCTTTCTTCTGTTGACTTCGTAGGAGTCCTTGTCGTGGCGCCACGCCCGGTCACCCTCCAGGTGCGCAAGCAGATGGTCCCGCGTATGCTTGAACTCCTCACCATTGAGGCCCAGCCGCACCAGCCACACCCGGAAGGTGAACAGCTCATTTTCGCTGTGGGTCTTGCGCATGACGGTACTGCGCTGGGCGATGGCCTGGGCGGAGATGGCGAGGCACAGGTTCACATAGGCGGCCACCTTCCCGGCGTGGAGGGTAGAATTAAAGCACCGCCATTCCACGGTGCCGCGATAAAAGACAGAATGCAGATTCAACGCGTAGTAGCGCGTCCAGTTGTAATGCTCCGTGCTGCTCACATCCCCTTCATACCAGATCTGTTCCAGTTGGGTGAGATCCGTGGTTTCCTCGGAGGAGAGGGTGCGCGCTTTCCGCAGCATGGGTTCCCGCACTTTTTTGCACCAGCGTTTTGCCCTGGATTCGTTTACCTGCAGGGCCTTAAACAGGATATCTTCCTTGGAGTACATGATACCGATGAGGTTCTTCAGACTCTGGCGGTTGTGGTTGGCAGCATCCACATGGACATGGATGCCGCAGGAGCTGTTAACCTTGGCTCCGGCCTTGCGCATCAGGAGTACACATTCCTGCAGTTTGGGCAACTCGGCATAGGTCAGCTTGGGGGTCACCATCTCTACACGATATGCAGGATTATCAGTCGGCTCATAGCCGAAAGATGTTTTGCGTTCAGTCTGGATACTGCTATCACTCATCAGTTTCCACTCTTTCCCCTCCAGGTCCTTTACGATCCAAGAATCATAGGTTCCACGCTTGTGCTTCGGAACAGTTCCAAAATAATCGGCCAATACCTGTGCGGCCTGTTCACGGGTGATCCCCGTCATCTCCACCTCCACCCCAAAGCACTGATTCTTGATGCCGATCTCGCTCATGCGGCCACATCCTCCTTTCGGAGTTCCTCATCCACCGCCCGGAGGCGCCGGCCTATGGCTTCACCACATTGACTGTTACGCTGTTCCCGCCTTGCTTGTATGCTTGGGCATCTGATGTGATAGCCAGGATCTTGTCGATCTGTTCCTCATCAAATCCCTGCAGCCGGAGGCATTCCCTGGGCATAAGGCGGCGGATTCGCCCGCCGCGCTCCACAATTCCTTGGACACTGGCCGCATCGTGGGCAAGTTTGCTCACCCTGCCGCCCCTGGTTTCGCTGCCAATGTAGCCCAAATCTACACTGTCGCCGGGAGACGCCTCTTTGTAGCCCCGTTTTGTCGGTTCCCGAATCATCAACACCCCGGAGTGTTCCGCCCGATGGTTGGAGAGAGTCGTCTGTCCATACCGGGCGGTGAGACAGCGGGCGGTATCGGTGCGTCTTGGTTCTCCCACGGACAGATCCACGAATGCTGCATCACTCGGCGGCACCAGGTACAGCCCGGTTTTCACGCCGAGGCCGCCGCCTCCCGCTGTCTGGGTGCAGGCTACTCCTTTCGGGTCGTAGACCCGGTGGCCCTGTGAGCCGCCGATGAGTTGTATAAGAGCTTTTCCGTTATTTCCGAAGACAGGAAGTATTTTTCCGGCGCATCTGGGATCAAGATAGCAGATAAGGAACACCCTTTTCCTTGCTTGAGGGACTCCAAAATCTTTGCTGTTAAGCACAGTCCATTCGACATGATACCCCAGGTCATCCAGTGTGGCGAGGATGGCCGCAAATGTTTTCCCTTGGTCATGAGAAAGAAGTCCGGGAACGTTTTCAAGCAGCAGATACCGAGGCCGCCTTGCTTTAACCAAACGGGCAATTTCAAAGAACAGAGTACCTCTTGCATCGTCAAATCCTTTTCTTCGGCCAGCGGGAGAAAATGCCTGGCAGGGGAATCCTCCACAGAGCAAGTCGAAGTCGGGCAGGTCGCTGGGGTCAATTTTTCTTACATCGGGATAGTATCGCTCCTCCTCTCGGATTTCATGGATAGCGCGGTAGCTTGCATCGGCGTATTTATCGATCTCACAGTGGCCGACACACTGGAAACCGCCCGCACGGGTCAGTCCGGCCCGGAAACCGCCGATCCCCGCGAACATATCAAAATAGCGGATCAGGTCATATCACCTTCTTCCTGTTGCAGGGCCAGCAGAAAGCCGAGGACGTTCTCATCCACGTCCCCGACCTGCGACCGCTCAGATCTCTCTTTTTCTGAGACAAATTCCACACTGCGAAGCTCCTCCCGGACGATCCCCCGGATGCTGTCCAATAGTGTCTCACGCTTGTGGCTCTCACAGATCATCCGGCACACAGTATCCGTCCGCTGCCCGGCGGGGATGGCGCGGAGGACGTTCCACGCCTCCCGCTGGTGGGGCGCGGCCAGATTGAGGGAGAGGTTCAGCCGGCGCCGGTTACCCATGGGCTGCACTCCCCAATATTTTCTCCGCAAGCCGTTCATAGCCCTTGGCGTTCAGACATACATCATCCAGGAGCAACGGCCGGCACAGGCCCTCCGCGGCAGAAATGTGGCGTTTCATCAGCGCCGCTCCGCCGCCCAGGAAGATAGCGGGCATGGCACGCACATCCAGGCCGCTCTCTGTGATGGCTGAGAGCAGGCTCTGGACATACTGGTCTGCCTGGGCATGGATGACGGCCCGGACGCGGTCATCCATACTGCCGGTATCCCCCCGCAGAACGCTCTCGATCTGAGCGTCCGTCATCGACACGCCGAACAACTGGCGCACCTTCTCGCTGATCGCATCCAGACAGCGGATCATGCCCAGCTCCAAGCTCCGGCAGGTGGCGGCGTTGGGGAGGCGGTTGTCCAGCCGCATCAGATCCACTGTCCAGCCCCCAATATCCGCCACGATGACGGAGGGCTCGTCCAGCAGTTCCGTCTGGGTCAGCACGGCGGCATAGCCCTGGGGAAACAGCATTACGTCCACGAGGCGGATGGAGTGATCCCGACCCTCATAGCGGAAGGACACGGGCTTTCCGTCCCGGAGCAGGTAATCCCGAAACTTCTTCTTATCCCGCCCAAAACTGGTCAGGGGCAGGCCGGCGGCCAACAGCACATCCGCCGTCCGCTCCGCGCCCCGGTAGTCCAGTTCCTTGGCAATGGCCGCCAGGGTCAGGAGGTAATAATCCTCCGCCAGCGTTTTGTCCTTTTGGAGCGGCTGCCGCCCGCTGCCCACGACATAATACTTGCCGCCATACTCCAGCACATCTTTCTGGGTATATGGCTCATGCTCATACTCCACCAGCCCGGTGGGAAAGGAAAAATGGGTGGTTTTCATGGCTGCATAGCCATGATCCACCCCAATCGTTGCAGCATTTTTCATTTTGGTCACCGCCTTTCTTCCTTGGACTTTTCTTCCCTTTGTCGCTTTGCCCGTTCCAGCGGTAAGCAAAAGCCATACAGGTCAAAATTCCAGGTGCAGGGATCTACATCGAAGCGTGCTGCTCCGCCATATTTAGCGCAGAGCCTGGGCATAGTCTTGGGAAATGCCCGCGGCCCGCTGGGGGAACAGATGCCGTCTTTGTACACAATTTCTTCTTGCAGCGCAGCCCGCAGCTTTTTATACTCGTCAGTATCAAGATCACCGTAGGCATTTTGCCCGGTCAATATGTGGTAAACATCGCTGCCAATGTACGCGATGGTTTCAAAACTGCAGTTTCCGTAGTGCTCTACATCTGCCAGTGTATCCGGATCTCTCAGCGCCGCCATATAGGTATCCTTGCCCTGGGCGATCAGCCATGCCCGGAAATCAATGAATCCCTCCAGGGAGCAGCCATTTTCTTTCATGATGCTGGCCGCATCCCAAAGGCCAAACGGTTCCGCCAGGTCCATATAAGCATCAGAAAGGTTATGGAAGCCTCGCGCAGAAGCCGCTCCCATTGCGGTGAGGCTGCTTCGCAGATGCTCCGCCATGGCGTCCATATCCTGGCCGCAGGCTGTTTTCGCCTCCCGGATCAGCGCCCAGAAGGTGTCCTTGTCCATCCCATTGTCAGGTTTCTGTTCGATCTCTCAGCACCTTCCTCTCTTTTTCTTTTCGGATGCCTTTCTGCTGCTCACGCTCCGGGGTCAGCAGGCTCTGAAAGCCCAGGTCACACAGCGCCTGTGTATAAAGCTGTTTTTCAAAGGCGCGGTACTCCGGCGTAGTAGTATCCGTTTCCAGCAGAATAGCCCGCTCATAGGTCGTGCCAGGTACGATCTCCCACCGGACGGCACGGAAACGCAGGGCAGTCAGGTACTTTAGGAGTTGGCGCCCATCCGCCTCATCAAAGACGCCGCGGTTATCTTCATAGGGGAACTCCGCATAGAGGTTTGGAAAGCCACAGATGGACAGGGCGGCATCATAGAGGCGGAAACCATCTGCGTCAAAGTCCGGCGCGATGCTGTCATAAAACTGCCGGAGTTTTTCTTCGCTGTCCAAGGCCGGGCAAACAGTACCCAAAGCGCCCTGCAGGGCTTCCAGCTTTTTGCGTTCCCGGCTGGCATCGTATGCGTGGCTGCAGCTCTCCTGGTAGTATTCATCGACCATAGGCTCCAGTTCATTGATCCTGTTCTGTAATTGTGCGCATTTCATCCGGCTGAGGTCCAGTTCCGTGTTTGATTCCTCCAGTGCCTGCCGCAGCTGGGGATATTCCCGGACAGCGGCGATCAGGTCCTTGATCTTCATCTCACGCCGCCTTTCTGAGATGGGCGATCAGGCGGTCCAATACGGCAATGCGGGATCTTACCTTGCCTGCGGAGGCATTCAGGCCATGCGCCTGGTTTTGAATTCTCCGGCGGATAGCTGCCAGTTGCTGGCGGTTTCTGCAGCACTCCAGCACGACATACCTGCCCCTGCCATTGGACAGGACCTCCCGTTCCCCGGAGGCATCCCGCAGGCTGGCCATGAGCCGTTGGCCCACCTGCTGCGGTAGCGGTCCTGCAGGGCGTCCGCATCATAGGAGACATGGTGCTTTTTCAAGATGGCAGAAATTTCATCGCCGTTGATCTCCATGTTGGTGAACAGCACCTCCAGGACCTCCGCCCTGGCGCCGGGCGGAAGTCCCGGCTTTGCCCCATTTTGTTTCTTCATCGTTCCCGCCCCTTTCTGTGCGGCGCCCGCTGTATGTCATATTGGTTCTTGCTCAGTGCGGGCGCCTCGCTGGGGAACACATAGAACCCTCCGTGATTTTCCGCACGTTCAGAAAGAAAGCCCTCCGGTTTTTCTTCCAGTGACTGAGAGACCGCGACAGATCTGTGTTTCCAGTCAAGAGCGGAGCGGTAGGTAAACAGATGATCCCCCTCGCGATAGATTCGGCAAGCGGATTTGCCCTCGTGCTGCCGGACATACGATGCGACAGCGGCCTTCTCCCACACAAATGGAGGCAGGTATCCCTTCGCCAGTTCCGGTGCCATGGCGTCAATATACCGCGTCATTTCCCGTACATTTCCGCTGCAAAACTCCGGCGCGTCATAGCCATACCGCTCTGTGTACAAGGTCCACTTGGCCGGCTCATGGGGGCTGTCCAGGGAAACGAGGAAGTATTTCCTGTCACGTTCCCCAACGAGCGGTTCAAACCGGACGTCATCATAGAGCGGTCCGTTCAGCGGGCAGTTGTTTTTGAACCAGACATAGTAATGATCCAGAATAAATGGGGCCCTGATCCCAAGCACAACACTGGAGAGTTTCTTCAGCCGACCGGCCAGAGCCTCATCCCGGCAAAACCAGTCGTACCAGCCGGCCTCGCACTGTACAGCGCGGTCCCGGCTGCTGAAATCCCCGGCGCGGAATCGCTCCTGCCATTGGCGCACACTCATCTCATTCATAACGTCCCCCTCTCCGGCAGGATACGTTCCATGAGGTCGGCGATGGTGGTAAAAACCTCCGCCAATTCACGGGACTCCTTGACGGTATCCTCCATTTCCTCCCTGGTCATACGGGTGCATCTGGCCCAGATCCGCACATTTTCCTCTGTGGGAGTCAACAGGACGGCCTTTTCATACGCCTTGCAGAAGATCTCCGCGATCTTGCTCTGGCGGTCGATCTCCGCGTCTTTCTCCCGGATCTCTTTCTTTGCCTTTTCCACTTCCACGGCAACAAGGGCGGCCTGCTCCCGCTGTTCCTCCGGTACCTCCTGGAGCTGACGGGTCAGGTTGTAGCCCTGGTTGATGGATAGCTCCTTTTTATCCAGGGCCTCCTTCACAGCAGCAGGGGCGTGTGCATCGATCTGCATGACCTTTCCCATGGTGACTTCACCGATGCCAACAGAGTCGGCCAGTTCTTTCCGGGTGCTGACAGGAGTCAGGACCCCCGGCTAAGCCGGGGGCTTGAGTAAGCCCTAGAAGGGCATCATACCGGCAAGCCTCTCAAGAGGCATGAAAAGTCTACCACTTGCATCACTTGCACCACAGCCCGTAAACGG